>Ga0315273_10000123_pt1 | contig 67360 bp, 62 predicted proteins | sample YL17G02_0_MG_FD_205753 | JGI IMG/M metagenome (GOLD analysis project Ga0315273, IMG submission 205753) | Sediment microbial communities from Yellowstone Lake, YNP, Wyoming, USA - YL17G02_0 | ecosystem: Environmental > Aquatic > Freshwater > Lake > Sediment | place: USA: Wyoming | collected... | reverse complement strand
AAGCTGCCCGCCAGGCTGCACTGACCGTCCCCGGAGTGAAGACCGTCAATATCAGGATGGACTCAAACGTCCCTGCTGATGGGCGTTTGCGCGGGCTATTGCAGCTGCCTGTACGCAACGCCATCGCCGTGGCCTCGGGCAAGGGCGGAGTGGGTAAGAGCACGATCAGCACCAACCTGGCAGTTGCCTTGGCCCAGGCCGGAGCACGCGTTGGCTTGATGGACGCCGATATTTATGGCCCCAACATCCCAACGATGATGGGCATCCACGAGATTCCCGACACGAAAGAGAACAAACTCATCCCGGCGGATGCCTACGGCGTCAAGTTGATGTCCATGGGCTTCCTGGTCAGACCTGGCCAACCGCTCATCTGGCGAGGCCCGATGCTCAATTCTGCTATACGCCAGTTCCTGTCTGACGTGGAATGGGGTGAACTGGACTATCTAATCATTGACCTGCCGCCCGGTACCGGTGATGTGCCACTGTCACTGGCGCAGAGCCTGCCGCTTTCTGGTGTGGTTATTGTTACCTTACCCCAGGCCGTCTCACTCGAAGACGCCAGCCGTGGGCTGGAGATGTTCCGCACCCTCGAAGTGCCCATCCTGGGCGTCATCGAAAATATGCGTGGTGAGTTTTTTGGTTCCGGCGGTGGTGAAGACCTGGCGCGGATTGCGCAAGTTCCCTTCCTGGGCGCCGTGCCGATGGAACAGGCGGTGAGGATCGGCGGCGATACCGGTGAACCAATCGTGACGTCCCACCCCGATTCGGCCGCCGCCCAAGCGCTCAAATCCATCGCCGAGCAGGTCGCAGCCCGGGTCAGCGTCTCAGCCCTGGAACAAAATAATATCCCAAAGATCAACATCCTTTAGTCTCCTCGAGACGACCCGGCGGGTCGCCTCTACGGTATAATCCCTGCCATGCAACCATTTATTGTTGGGGTCCGTTTTTCACAAATTGGAAAAGCATACCATTTTGACGCTTCGACCGTTCCTCACATCAAGGTCGGTGACCGCGTCATCGTTGAGACCTCGCGTGGCAGGCAGCTGGGCGAGGTTTCGCAAATTGTCAAAAATCCCGCCTCCTCTTCTGAAGGCGCGTTGAAACCCATTGAGCGTATTGCCACTCCGCGCGATCTGATTCTGCGCCGAATGTGGGCACAAAAAGAACTTGAGGCGATGATCGCCTGCCGGGAACGCGCCGTTTTTCTTAAACTTTCCGGTGTCAAGATCGTCGCCGCCGAATTTTCGTTCGACGGCTCTCGCCTCAGCCTGATGTACAGCACGGAGAATGAGGACAAGGCAGACCTGAAATCCCTGCGGCACGACATTCAGAAACTTTACCAGCAGCCCCAGGTGGAAATGCGGCAGATCGGTCCACGGGACGTGGCAAAGATGCTGGGTGGTATGGGCGCCTGCGGCATGGAAACGCGCTGCTGTTCCAGGTTCCTGACCGAGTTCAGCTCGATATCCATCAAAATGGCTAAAGAGCAAGGCATCTCTCTCACACCGACCGAGATTACCGGCATGTGCGGAAGGTTGCGCTGCTGTCTGGTCTATGAATACGAGCAGTACGCCGCCGCCCGCAAAGAACTGCCCAAGCGGAATAAGCATGTCGTCACTCCGCTGGGCGAGGGCAAAGTCCATGACGTTAATCCACTTCAAATGACCATCCGCGTTGACCTGCCCAACATGGGCTGGCGGGAATTTGCACGTGAAGAGGTCGAACCCTGGGACGAACTGGAAGCCCTTCGGCGCAAATCCCAGGAACCGTGTGAGAATTGCCCCAATCCCATAAAAGATAAGCATGAGCGAAGATAGTCAGAAAGCTCCGGATGCCTGGGAGAAATCCCAAAAAATCCTGGTCATCCTGGCGCATCCGGATGACCCGGAATTTTTCTGTGGGGCAACGCTCGCCCGCTGGGCAAGAGCCGGTCATGAAATCCATTACAGCCTGCTCACCAACGGCAATAAAGGCGGCGGATCAGGTGTGACCCCCGAACAGTTGTGCGTCATACGCCAGGCGGAACAACAGAATGCCGCAGCGGTCATCGGCATCCGGTCAGTGAGTTTTCTGGACCTCGAGGACGGTTATCTCGTTCCCAGCCTGGAACTGCGCCGTGAAATAGTACGCCTCCTGCGTCGCCAAAAACCTGATATTCTGGTTACCTGCGACCCCACTCTGCTCTACTCCTGGTTCGGACGGGTCAACCATCCCGACCACCGCGCTGCCGGACAGGCCGTACTGGATGCCGTCTTTCCAGCTGCCGGAAACGGCCACTTCTTTCCCGAATTGCTCAATTCTGAAGGGATGCAGCCCCATACTCCGCGTGAAGTATGGGTCTCGTTGGCTGTCAACCCAACCGTAACATTGGATGTGACCGATACCTGGGAAGTGAAAATTAACGCCCTGAAAGAGCATAGATCCCAGATAGGCGACCCGCTCACATTCGAGCAGCGCATGCGCTCTCGCCATACTGAAGATAGCACCAACGAAGCTCCGCTCTACGAAGAAAAATTCCGAGTCCTAAATTTCAACGCCCCAATATGATCCATGATGACAAGTGAGGGTACCCATGACCGATTTTCTCTCTGAAGCCCAAGCTTTGTTCGAATACACTCAATCCATGCGCCGTGACTTCCATGCTCATCCGGAACTCGGTTTCCACGAAGTCCGCACGGCTGGAATTGTCGCCAAAGAACTGACCGCACTCGGTCTGGAAGTGCATACAGGGGTTGGCCGAACGGGTGTTGTGGCGCTGCTCGAAGGAGCAAGACCAGGCCCGGTGGTGCTCGTCCGTGCCGACATGGACGCCCTGCCCATCCAGGAGGAGACAGGCGCGGTTTATGCATCCAAGAACCCCGGCGTGATGCATGCCTGCGGACACGACGGTCATACCGCTGTTCTGTTGACCGTTGCCAAAATGCTCAACTCTCATCGCAGCCAAATTTCTGGAACTGTCAAGTTCATGTTCCAACCTGCCGAAGAGGGTCTGGGTGGTGCGGAGGAAATGATCCAGGGCGGTCTGCTTGAAAACCCCAACGTGGATGTCGCTTTCGCTCTGCACGTTTGGAACGAGAAGCCCATCGGCTGGATCGGCATTGCCGACGGTCCAGCCATGGCTGGAGCAGAAACCTTCAAGATCAAGGTGCTCGGCAAAGGCGGACACGGCGCTGTACCTCATCTTGCCATGGATCCGATCCTGGCTGCCGCCCAGGTTGTCTCTGCACTGCAAGGGATTGTTGCTCGTAACATCGCACCCCTGCAAACAGCGGTTGTCAGTGTCTGCACCATCCATGGTGGTGAGATATTTAACGTCATCCCGCCCGCGGTCGAAATGACCGGAACGATCCGCACCTTTGAGCCGGACGTCCGCACCCGGGTCCTGGAACGCTTCGAGCGGACGGTCCATTCGATTGCCGAGGGGATGGGTTGTCAGGCAGAAATTGAGCTGCAGATTCTGACTCCAGCCACGATCAACCAACCCGGGATTGCAGCGCGGGTTCAGGCAGTCGCCCGCAGTCTGTTCCCCGAAGCAAACCTGGACACTGCGAATTATATTACAATGGGCTCGGAAGATTTCGCTTATGTCCTCAATAAAGTGCCCGGGTGCTTCTTCTTCATCGGCTCGGCCAATCCCGAAAAGGGACTGGATGCCAGCCATCACCATCCCAGGTTTGATATTGATGAGGCAGCCCTGTTGCGAGGCTCTGCGTTGATGGCCGCCACCATAACAGATTTTCTGAAAATTTAAATGATCTCCCTGGAGGTTCCTCGGCCGATTTTGATTATTATCCAGAGAAAGTCATCGAAAAGAGCGGGAACCGCTGTGTGTTTATATACTCACAACAACAACCAACCTGTATTCCCCTCCTCAACCCATGCTAGGATCGTCCCTCATGAATTTTCCCCTTGACCCTCTCGCATGTTTGATTTATTATCGATTGACTGGATTTTGTCAAATTTTTAATCCGAACACGATGGAGCTTACATGTCTGAAAAAGTAATCAACGATTTTTCCATTACAATCGCTACGGTCAACGGGTCTGGTTCTCAGACCGCTAACGTCACGTTATTGCGGGCATTATTCAAAATGGGTATACCGGTCTCTGGTAAGAATCTATTCCCATCCAACATCCAGGGATTACCCACTTGGTACACCATCCGCCTTAGTAAAGACGGATTCACTGCAAGGCGTGACGAACAGGAAGTGGTCGTTACCTTGAACCCGGCCTCGTTCGCCCGGGATCTGGCCTCTGTCCAGCCTGGGGGAGCTTTTTTCTACTCTGACGATATTAAAATGCCCATTGGCCGGGAGGATATTTCCGTTTATCCAATGCCGGTTAAACAAATGGCGCGCGCCGCGAACGTCTCCCCAGCTTTGCGCGATTACATTTCGAACATGGTATATGTTGGTATTCTGGGGCAACTGCTTGGCATTGACATGGAAACCATCCAGCAAGCCTTGAGTTTTCATTTCAAAGGCAAAGCACAAGCCATAGACTCCAATTTCACCACGATCAAAGCCGCTTCAGACTGGGCTGCAAAAAACATGAAGAAGTCCGATCCATATTCTGTCGCACATTTGGATTCCACCTCCGGCCTGGTCATGGCAGATGGCAATACTGCCGCCGCGTTGGGCGCCATCTATGGCGGCCTGCAGTTCGCCGCCTGGTATCCCATTACCCCGGCCTCCACGCTGGCCGAATCGCTCAATGCTTTTCTTCCGCAACTTCGCAAGACAGCGGATGGCAAGCAGACCTATGCTGTCTTGCAGGCTGAAGATGAGTTGGCCGCGGTTGGAATGGCGATCGGGGCGGGCTGGGGTGGGCTGCGCTCTTTGACTTCGACCTCTGGCCCTGGCCTCAGCCTGATGGCGGAGTATTCTGGGCTGGCATACTTTGCCGAAGTGCCGGTCGTCATCTGGGATGTGCAACGTATAGGACCCAGCACCGGTCTTCCAACCCGTACTGCCCAGGGGGATTTGACCGAGGCTTATTTCCTCAGTCATGGCGACAAACAAAATATAATCCTGCTGCCTGGCTCAGTGCAGGAATGTTTCGAATTCGGCTGGAAAGCCCTCGATTTGGCCGAACAATTTCAGGCGCCCGTTTTCGTGCTGAGTGACCTCGACCTGGGAATGAACCAGTGGATGACTAAGCCATTCGAATACCCCGATACCCCGCTTGTGCGCGGCAAGGTTCTCTGGGAAGCCGATCTCGAAAAACTCAACGGCGTCTGGGGCCGCTATAAGGATTCAGATGGCGATGGGATTCCCTTCCGCACCGTACCCGGAAACAAGCATCCTTCCGCGGCTTGGTTCGCGCGCGGCAGCGGCCACGATGAGAATTCCCGTTACACTGAAGATGCCAACACTTGGGAATACAACATGGCCCGGCTCAAAAAGAAATACGAAACCGCCCGGGCCTTTGTCCCAAAACCTGTCATCAAGGCTGCCAGAGGCGCAACGGTTGGGATCATCGCCTACGGCTCGACCGAACCAGCTGTGAATGAAGCTCTGGTTTTGCTAAAGCAGGCCGGAGGTCCGAAAACCTCGTTTCTGCGCCTGCGCGCCCTGCCTTGCACAGCAGATGTCCAGGATTTCGTCAAGAAATATGAGCATATTTACTTTGTTGAAGCAAATCGCGACGGTCAACTGCGTCAGATCTTGAGTGCCGTGTTCCCCGATCAGGCTCCCAGGTTCCGTTCAGCCTGTCACAGTGACGGTCTGCCATTGACCGCTAAATGGGTCAAAGAGTCCATCCTGGCACAGGAGGAGAAATTATGACCACACCCGTTCCTGTTCAAACCAACAAGGCCGGCTTTTCAAAAAACGATTACCGTGGCTTGCCAAGTACGCTCTGCCAGGGCTGCGGACACAATTCCATTACCAATCAGATAATCACCGCCTGCTACGACCTGGACATCCTTCCGGAAGAAATCATAAAGTTCAGTGGTATTGGCTGCTCTTCGAAAAGCCCGGCTTATTTCCTGAACCGTTCCTTCGGCTTCAATGGTTTGCACGGACGCATGTCTTCGCTGGCGACAGGCGCACTGTTTGCCGATGCATCTCTGCGTGCCATCGGCATTTCTGGTGACGGCGATACCGCCTCGATCGGGATGGGTGGTTTCAAACACATGGTTCGCCGCAATTCACCGATTGTGTACGTTGTTGAGAACAACGGAGTCTATGGACTGACAAAAGGTCAGTTCTCGGCCACGGCCGAGGTGGGTTTGAACCTGAAGCACCAGGGCACCAACAAATATATGCCCGTGGACATCTGCATGGAAGCCCTGGCGTCCAATGCCACCTTTGTAGCACGTTCCTTCGCGGGTGACGCCAAACAGGTGAAGGAACTATTGAAAGCCGCCCTCAACCATCACGGTGTGGCAGTTCTTGACATTATCAGCCCGTGTGTAACCTTCAATAACCAGGAAGACGCCATCCACTCATACACCTGGGGTAAGGATCACGAAGCCCCTTTGCACGAGATTTCTTTCATCCCGGCCCTTGACGAGATCGAACTGCAGGGCGAATTTGCTGAAGGCGCTGTACGCGAAGTCAGCATGCATGACGGTTCGATCGTGCTCCTGAAGAAACTCGATAAAGACTATGATCCCACCAGTCGTGCGAATGCCTTCGAGATGCTGGAAAGCACCCAACTGAACAACTGGTTGGTGACCGGGCTGCTTTATATTGACGAGTCCAAACCCACCTTGACCGAAACATTCAACCTGGTGAAGACTCCTCTTAACCGCCTCTCCGATGCAGACCTTCGTCCTGCCCGTGAGACGATTGAGAAGATAAATGCGATGATGTTTTAAGTATCCTTTGCAATCCCCTTCCCTGTTTTCTTTAAAACAAGGAAGGCTGTCCAAAGACCGGCTGCGGAGATAGGCTTTAGAGAGGATCATATCTATGCTCGACATCAGCCCCAGCCTTTCAATCCCCGACTTCGAATTGGACTGTACTTTCGTACGTGCCTCTGGCCCAGGCGGGCAGAACGTCAACAAAGTAGCCACCGCGGCACAGCTGCGCTTCGATGTGCGCAACTCGCCCTCACTGACGGAGGAGGTTAAATCACGTTTGGTCAAATTGGCCGGGAAAAAGATGACCCGGGATGGGGTCCTGGTCATCGAAGCAAAAAGGTACCGGGCGCAGGAACAGAACCGATCTGACGCGGAAAAGCGCCTGGCTTTATTGATCCAGAAAGCGCTGGTCAGGCCTAAGAGACGGCGGCCCACCCGCCCAACTGCGGCTTCAAAGGAAAGGCGGGTGGAGGCAAAGAAACTGCGTGCGGAAATCAAACGTCAACGCCGGACAAAAGGCGAATACAATTAATCCAACCAGAATAACTGGAAGGCGATTTTTTTATCCCTTGTAGTGTCAAGATCAAACTTGTGATCCAGGTGGATAATTTTCCACTCGCAAAATTGGAGCCTCCCTTCCATACCAACCCATCTTCCTGCTCAAACCGAGCCAGCACCTGTTCGTCGGGGAGATCCTCAACCACGAACTTCCCGAAGTTTTGGAACCTCCGGGAAGTCTTTTTATCCCACCGTATGTAACAGCGCCATATTTGGCTGCCTGAAATCGCGCACCGGGAAACCCGAGACCACCACCACCTGTCCTCCCGGCCGGACGAGTCCGCTATCGCGCAGGGCGGTTTCCACATGCCGGATCATCTCTTCCATCGTGTCCGCCCAGGGGACTCGGTATGGTGTCACACCCCAGGCGAGCGCCATGCGCCGGTAGGTTCCCTCGACCGGCGTGAAGGCCAGCACCGGCACGCACGGACGTGCTTTTGACATCAGAATTGCTGTCCGCCCAGTGCGGGTGAAGACAGCAATCGCTTCGACGTCGCGGTCTTGTGCCAACTCTCTCGCAGCACGGGCGATCGCAACTGCATCATCATGCTCATCGGTTTCTAATACCTGCCCATGCCCCCATTGGTCGTAATTTCTTTCGGCCTGACATACAATTCTATCCATCAGGGTCACACTTTCCAAAGGGAATTCACCCACCGCCGTTTCAGCCGAGAGCATGACGGCATCCGTCCCATCATAGATGGCATTGGCGACGTCAGAAGCCTCGGCCCGCGTTGGAAGCGGATTGTGGATCATTGACTCAAGCATCTGTGTGGCCGTGATGACGAGTCTGCCCTTGCGGTTGGCAGCCTGGATGATGCGTTTCTGCGCACCAGGCACGTCTTCTGGAGCCATCTCGACTCCCAGGTCTCCGCGCGCCACCATTACGCCGTCCACCTCATCCAGGATTTCTTCAAGATTATCAAGTGCTTTGGGACGCTCCAATTTTGCGATCAACAGCGGGCTATTCTCGCCGCCTGCTTTGACAAGCTTTCGGACTGTCCTCACATCCTGCGAAGTCTGGACAAAAGACATCGCCACAATGTCCACTCCCATGAAAAGACCAAAGTCCAGGTCTTCGGCGTCTTTTTCGGTGAAAGCCGGGATGTCGAGCGAGACTCCGGGCAGATTGATGCCCTTATGTGAGGACAATCCGCCGCCGGTGATTACTTCTGCTATCACATGTTTCCTCCCCACGGAGTGAACCTTCAGAGCCAATCGCCCATCGTCAAGAAGAATGCGGTTGCCGGGTTTGACTGCCCCGAATAGTTGTGGAAAATCAACCGGGATGGAAACGCCAGCGGGCTTGGCGGATCCCTCCGGGAATAACCGGACCTGCTGACCTGTTTCGAGCGTCAATGGTTCGGGCAGATCACCGACACGGATCTTCGGCCCTTGTAGATCCTGGAGGACCGCCAGGGGCCGTCCCAAACGCATCGCAACCCCGCGCAGGGACGATATCCGGGCGGCGTGCGATTCGCGCGTCCCATGCGAGAAATTCAAGCGCGCAACATCCATCCCGGCCAGGAGCAATTTTTCAAGAACAGCCTCTTCCTCACTGGCTGGTCCCATCGTGGCAACAATTTTGGCTTTTCTATCCATGACCCTATTATATGTCAAAGGACGGCTGATTGGCCGGCCTCATTAATTTCTTGCAGAATCGACTCCACCAGATGATTAGATCCAGCTCAGTTCATTGGCCTGTTTTTCCAAATCTGCGCGGAAATCGGGATGCGCGATCCCAATGAGCGCTTTGACTCGCTGGCGAATGGACTTTCCGTACAGGTCAGCCACTCCGTATTCTGTGACAACGTAATGGACATGATTACGGCCGGTGACGACCCCCGCCCCCTGTTTGAGCATTGCGACAATCTTGCTGGCGGATGTGCCATCTTTCATGACATTGGTGCTGGGCATGGCAATGATCGGGATACCGCCCTTCGAACGGGAAGCCCCATAGATAAAATCAAGTTGTCCGCCGACGCCGCTAAAAAATTTAGGACCTATGCTGTCTGCGCATACCTGGCCGGTCAGGTCGATTTCGATGGCCGAGTTGATGGCTACCATATTATCGTTCTGGGCGATAATGAAAGGGTCGTTGACATACTCCGTGCGGCGAAATTCGCACAGCGGGTTATCATTCACCCAACTGTACAGGCGCTGTGAGCCAAGCACAAAACCGAGCACGATCTTGCCGGGGTGCAAGGTTTTACGGGCACTGGTCAGCACCCCGGCTTCAACCAGATCAATAACGCCGTCTGAGATCAATTCACTGTGTACACCCAGGTCTTTTTTATTGAATAGAAATTTTAAGACCGCATCAGGTATGGCGCCGATACCCATCTGCATGGTGGCGCCATCTGGGATCAGGTCGGCCACGTAACCAGCCAGTCTTTCGGTGACTGGGTCGGTGGCCTCGTCAGACATCGGCATTTCGGGAATCGGGTAATTGACCGGCACGATATGTGTCAGGCGGCTGACGTGAATAAACGAATCGCCCAGGGTGCGCGGCATCTGGGGGTTGACTTCGGCAATGATGATTTTGGCCGATTCCGCCGGGGTTTTGGTGAGACCGACTTCCACGCCCAGCGAGCAGAAACCATGCTCGTCTGGCGGGGAGACATGCACGAAAGCTACGTCCACTGGCAGGAGGTGTTCCTTGAAGAGCAGAGGAAATTCAGAGAGCAGCACGGGAGTGAAATCAGCGCGGCCTTCCTGAACTGCCTTGCGGATATTGGCGCTGATGAACATCGCGTTGACCCGCAAATGCCCTTCCATTTCCGGCCTGACATAATCAGCCGGGCCAACGGAAAGCGCCTGACAAATCTGTACAGCTTTCAAATTGGGCGCATATGCTACCAGGGCAGCCAAAAGGGTCTGCGGCGTTGAAACGTTGCCGGTCATAAAGATGCGATTCCAAGACATGACCCTTTGAATTGCCTTCTCTGCCGTTGTCACGCGCGATTGATAAATACTATTCCAATCCATCTTTTACACCTTATTCTTCATTCTTTAGGAGGGAAAGGTGGCGCAGTTCACCTTTATACGTGTTGACGCCGGCCTCGATAGCTGGATTTTCGATAGCTTTATCCACGCCCAGGTCAGCAATCTCCAGGATATAGGCAATGGCCGAATTTACAAAACCATACGTGGCAGTCCGCGCCACCACACTCGGCATATTAGGAACACAATAATGCACCACACCCTCTTCGACATACGAGGGGTTTTCGTGGGTCGTTGGGCGGGAGGTTTCACTGCAGCCACCCTGGTCAATGCTGATATCAATGAAGACAGACCCGTGCTTCATTTTCTTTACCATCTCACGCGTGATGATGATCGGCGAGCGGGCGCCCGGCACAAGGACCGCACCCACAAGTACATCTGCGAATGCACAGACCCGGTCAATGTTGCGTTGCGTGGAGAACATTGTGACGATATTCGAGTCATACTGGTTGATGCGCTGCAATGTGTTAAGGGTTTTATCGAGGACCGTCACGTGTGCACCCAGACCTTTAAATGCCCGCGCCGCGTAGGTGCCGGATGTACCTGCTCCGATGATAACCACCTCGGCAGGCGGAATTCCGGGGAGACCGCCCAAGAGGACACCCCGTCCTCCGTGGTCGCTTTGAATGAGCCTGGAAGCCACTTCCGCCGCCATGGCGCCACCGATCTGGCTGAACGGTCGGAGGACGGGGAGAGAACCGTCTGATTCTTCGATTTGTTCGTAAGCGATGGCGGTGATCTTATCTTTTAGCAAGGCGTCGATCTTGTTTTGCTGGGCAGACGCCAAATGCAGGAAACCAGCAATCGTTGAGTCCGGTTGGAGCATGTCCAGTTCAACATCGAGCGGACGGGCTATCTTGAGCAGGAGTTCCGCTCGCCCATAGATTTCCTCCACGGCGTAGGCAATCTTTGCCCCCACTTTGTCATATTCTTTGTCCGGGAAGCCTGCTCCCTGGCCGGCATCGTGCTCCACAAGAACACTATGTCCGTGCTGAATTAGGGTTTCCACACCCATGGGAGAAAGCCCCACCCGGTATTCAAATGGACGGCGTTCTTTTGGGATACAGATGTTCATTTAATACCTCCAATTGTTTTCGGATATCTGGCAGGTAAATCGGGCATCTTACTGCCCCTCGGATAAATCGTCGAAATTGTTGGTGTTTTTCTGATATCGACTAGGTTGCTTCCCGGGGGGATTCATATTAGATCTATTCCAGGTTCAACACCTCACGGACTGAGAATAACACCCAGCAAAAACTTTCGATGTCACTTACCAGCGCTGGGGCCAAACGGATGGTGCGCTCGCTTGATTCTTCGGTACGGATCCCAGTCTTCTGCAATGCTTCACAGAAACTTCCTGCGCTGCCTGCTTCTTCGTTCTATTCACTTATTATCTTTTCAAATATCAAGTACGTTGACAAGAAGGTCAAGTGCAAATTGACGGTAATTTTTCGCGAAAACCATCACTAATCCATTTAACAATCACATGCTGACATTCAAATAGGATTTCGGGAAATATGTGCGCTTGAAGTAAGTCACCGGTAAAGTTAATTTGGCAGACAAATCGTCGCCAAAACCAACCGTGCAAACCGGAACGTTGCGGCGCGACAAACCAGCAATAATGGATTCATCTTCCTCTCTCCCACCAAATGTTTCCGCCTTAACCATGACTACTACCGGACGCAAGTTGCGGCGCTGCAACTCCTCCACAGCCAGTAACAATTCGGGTGCCCTCGATGGTGTAATCAGGATTACACCAGTCCCAATAGGCAACAATTTAGCCCTCATTGTGACCAGACCAAGTAAAGGTATCATCCCATCCGGCTGGAGGAAAGCCAGCGTTTCCATTATCTTGTTGACTTGACGTTCGCCGCGTTCTGCTGAGACAACAATAGATTTCCCGGCCGCACAAGCCATACCAATCGCTCGTCGCTCTCTGAGGAAATAACTTGCCAGCGATGCAGCCACACTGATGACATACTCGAACGAATCGCGAGGCAGCTCCACTTTGGGACGGCGCAGCCACCAGCCGTCCTCGCTGAAAGCAACCGCTTGCTCTGGTATCGAAGCCTGGACATCCTGCTGGGCATCCAAAAACAACCAGATATCAGCTTGTGGGTCTTGCTCGAATTCTTTGACCATAAATCGTCCCCGATGGGCTGTGCTCGGCCAGTGGATCCGTTTCATGGGATCACCTGGTACGTAATCGCGCACTCCTGCAGCGTGAGGGGTCAAGTCATATGTCCGCTGTCGGAGTGCTCTTCCACCCGGTAAGAATCCGGGAGGTGGAGGAAAATCAGTGATGGGAACCATCATCGGTAAGACTACCAGCGTATCTCTCGATATTAGCTGCTTTCGAATTGTGAACATTCCAAACGGGTCTCCGGAAGTCATGCTGGTTGGACCAAGCAAGAAAGCACCCCGCTTATAAAGCAAAGTCCGGGAAGTATAGAAACGGCGCTGGTGAAAGCCAATACCCGTGAGCAGACGGGAACCGCCTGCCATTGGCAAATTCGATTGGTTTATGATCTCCAGCCAGAGACAAGCCGGCCAGGTAGAATTCCGAATCTCAAAATGTTCTTCGAAAACTTCACCCATGCTGGCTCGAAAGATGCGCGCTTGGCGGTTTAAGTGGATACCGCGCATTGAAAATACTGCCCAGATTCCCGCCCCAAAGACGAGCAGAATGCCCATGTACGCAATGCGCGCGAAAAGCAGCTGGCCGGTAACAGCCCAGCCAGTCAAACCGATTAGGATAAGTCCGGCCAGCAACCAGCGCATGGCGAGGGTCGGTTTCATACCCGGGCGGAAGCCTCGAACTCACCGCCAGGCACTGGAGTATTATCAAGAATTTCCTGCACAATTTTCTCAGCGCTTAATTCCCTCAGACGTGCCGCTGGCCCGACAATGACTCGGTGCGCCAGCACGGGCACAGCCAATCGCTTAATATCATCCGGTAAAACGTAATCGCGCCCCGCCAGCGCGGCTGCTGCCTGACCTGTACGGAAAAGGGCAAGGCTTCCGCGTGGGCTTGCACCAAGGTAAACATCCGCATTCTGACGAGTGCGTTTGGTCAATTCCACCAAATATCGTTTGATCGCATCGGAAACAAAAACTTTCTTAATCTCCTCCATTGCTTCTGCTAATTCACCCTCTGTGATAATCGCTTTCAGTGTCTCGATGGGGTGGCGCAGCTGTTGGCGATTTAGAATCTCAATTTCATCAAAAACACTGGGATAACCCAAACGCACCCGCAGCAGGAACCGGTCTAGTTGTGCTTCAGGGAGCGGAAATGTCCCTTCATATTCAATAGGGTTCTGTGTCGCCAGAACCATGGAAGGACTTGGCAACGGGTGCGTTTTTCCGTCCACTGTTACCTGACGCTCTTCCATCGCTTCGAGTAGCGCCGCTTGGGTTTTCGGTGTGGCCCGGTTGATTTCATCTACCAGCACCACCTGGGCAAAGATCGGCCCAGGCCGGAATTCAAACACCCTCTTTGACTGGTTATAAATGGAGACACCGGTCACATCACTTGGAAGCATATCGGGGGTGAACTGCAAACGGTTGAACGAACATCCCAGCGATTTCGCCAGGCTGCGCGCCAATACCGTCTTGCCAACCCCCGGTACATCTTCTATAAGCACATGTCCCCGGGAAAGCAGGCCAACGACAATCAACTCAATCGGTTGCCGTTTTCCAACAATTACTTTTTCTAGGTTGGTGATAAGATTCTTTCCAAAATCAAGGATGTCTGCCACGTTGATTATCCTCAATTTACTCGTATTTTAGACCGGAACCGGTTAGAACAACAATCACTGGATCAGGCAGATCTTGGATCGTTTGTCGCAACGCGGACCAGACTATTGCCGATGTCGGTTCCACGTAAAAACCCAGACGGGCAAGGGCATCGCGGCCCGGCAAAATCTCGTTCTCATTCGCAACGCATATGGACCCGTGGCTGGTTTCAATCGCCCGGACGACTGCGTCCCCCCGCAGCGGATAGCGCACTCGCACACCCTCTGCCAGTGTGTGGGTCTCAGCAACCAATCCGGCTCCTGCGCTATTTCCTGAAGACACCGCCGCCAACGGCGCACATGCACGTGCCTGCACTCCGAGGATTCTTGGATTAATATTGCTTGAATGAATGACTATGCGCAATGCATCGAATCCCCTTCCTAATCCAAGCAGCAGTCCGCCCTGTCCAACAGGGAGGATGACTGCCCCTGGCATTTTGTTCCCCAGCTGTCTGAATATTTCGTATGCAGTGGTGGCATAACCAGGGAGGTTAAATGGCAGATAAGCATGGCTTGCATACACTATGCCCCGTTCGGCAACTGCTTTCGCGGCTTCAGTTGCGTTTGTACGCGATCCGTTGACCGGGACTAGTTCCGCACCGTAGGTTTCGATCTGTTTGCGTTTGGGGCCGGAGGCAGATTCAGGGACGAATACCCGTGCTTTTATACCCGCCCGGGCAGCATAGGCCGCAAACGAGGCACCCGCATTTCCAGACGAGTCCTCCACCGCTTCACCAATACCGCGGGATTTGAGCCAGGCTGTTATGACGGCTGAGCCGCGATCCTTGAAGGACCCACTTGGGTTGAGAAACTCACATTTGAAGGCAACTTTGCGTCCAAAAACCTCTGCCCAGAGCAGTGGTGTGTTGCCTTCGCCGAGAGAAACAGGTTCGGAGTCAGTGGAAAGACCGAAGGAGTGACTGTATCGCCAGATGCCAGGCTGAGAAATGTCCACCTGCTCCAGGTCAAGCGACAGCGGAACTTGGAAATCGTATAGACCGCCGCAAGCCAGACAACGATAAGGCAAACCCTCCAACGGGTAAGCACATCCGCAATTGGTACAGGAAATTTCCATCATTCTCCGGGCTTTGGGTGGTAATGGCCTTCGACCCACTCTTCACCCTGCAACCCGGTCTCTTTCTTCCAGACCGGGACAATTTCTTTTAACCGGTCAATGCCGTAACGCGTAGCCTCAAAGACACCGGTATTGCGGTGGGCAGACGTGCAGGCGATCAACGTCGTGGGCGTGCCGGGATACAGACGTCCAATGCGCTGGACAATGGCAATGCCTTCAATGCTCGGCCATTTCTTGCGAATCTCTTCGGCCACCTGCCTCATCTTGGTTTCCGCCATTGGCTGAAAGGCTTCATACTCAAGATAAATTGTTTCATGCGCATTGTTGCTGGAGGTCTGTCCGCGCACCATACCGGTAAAAATAGCGGAGGCGCCTGTCGTTGGGAGTGTGATCTGGGCCAGCAGCGCATCCAGGTCGAGTTCGGACTCGGTAAGAGAGATGACGGTTGGTAAGTCCATGTCACGATCCTATCCACCGGAAACGGGAGGAAAAAAGGCGATTTCAGCACCTTCGGGGATGACTTCCGTTTCGGCGGCGTATTCACGGTTGATGGCAGCCATCATCATGTCTTTGACTTTATCCAGGCCAGGGTAGGTTTCAATCAGCTTCTCTGTAACCCCAATTACAGTCATTCCGAAAGGGATTTCGAGCTCAACAGATTTCAAACCAACATAATCGCGCAGAGTGGCAAAGAACAAGATTTTTACTTTGTGCATTCTAAGCTCCAAAAACTGATTCCATCGGCAGACGCAAACCCTGGCCTTTACTTGTTTACAATATTGCCAGACCGGCCACCACGTTTCTCCAACAGCCGGATGTTCTGGATCTTCATTGTCTTTTCGGCAGCTTTTGCCATGTCGTAGACTGTCAGTGCCGCCACAGCTACAGCTGTCAGTGCTTCCATCTCGACACCGGTTTTTCCGGTCGTCTTGACCGAAGCCGTTATAACTACGCCGGGTAGGATGTCATCGAGGGAGAGAGACACGTCAATGTGGGTAATGGGTAAAGAATGGCATAAAGGGATCAACTCCGAAGTCCGTTTGGCGGCGGCTATACCTGCAATTTGCGCCACTGTCAACACGTCACCTTTTTTAATCACCCTCTCACGGATCAGGTCCAGCGTTGCCCGTTTCATCAGCACTTCGCCGCTCGCAATTGCAAGACGCTCAGTATCAGGCTTATCTCCCACGTCCACCATCTGGGTATGACCTTGGTTGTTAAGATGAGTCAATTTCGGATTCATTCTCAGATTATACCGTAATGGGAGAGGTGAGAAAACGAGTTTCTGGTTATAATGTCCGCATGGAATTCTTTCTTACCTACACAGACATCGAACGCTTGCAACCTGCTGAAACACGCCTTGTCGACCTGCTCGCCGATCCTTATCCCGATGGAAACCGTCTGCGGATCGCTTTAAGCCTGACCCCTTTCCTGCAAAAGCCTTATCTCGAACTGACCCTCACCAACTCTGCCGGAGAGGTTGTCGCCTCCACCAGCATCGTTGAACCAGTCGACTGGGGGCTCGAATTTACTCTCCACATTCTCAAGCCCGGTGCAACAGCCGGCGGAGTATATATGCTCACGGCCATTCTTTCATTCCCCGATCTGGGTGAAATTGACCGCCGTGAGCTTTCTGTTGAAATCACATCCCCCACGGTATAGAATGCCAAGTACTCCTCGCCCTTTTTCTGCTTTTCTACACTTTACCTTTTGTCTTTTGTTGCTGCTCCCAGCTTGTGGCCCCGCTCTCACGCCTGTGCGAACCAGCACCCTGGTACTCACCGACACCCCGACCCAGCCCCAACCCACCATCGAAGTACCCACACAGACGCCCTACGTTATCACCGCCACCCCCGATACGGTTGTGACCGCTTCTGCCCCGCAGGATGTTTTCTTCCTGTCCCTGGATGAAAGCGGTAATTTCCACCTTTTTGCATATTCGCCTCAGACCCTGCCGTTGACCCGTCTCACTGCAGATGCTTGGGATGATATTACTCCGGCTGTAAGTCCATCTGGAAACTGGCTGGCTTTCTCATCTCACCGAAACGGCTACTGGGACTTGTACCTCCTGGATCTCGTCGGTGGCGATCTTCAGCGGCTGACAGATACACCCGAATATGACGGCGCCCCTTCCTGGTCTCCAGATGGAGCTTACATCACTTACGAGACCTATTTGGATGGAAACCTGGATATCTTTCTAAGCTCTGTTGCCGTCGGGGTGCAGGCGCCTCCCAAATTAACTCAAAATTTAACTCAAAATCCCGCTACCGACACATCTCCCGCCTGGTCGCCGCTTGGACGCCAGATAGCTTTCATCTCAAACCGTTCTGGTGAATCCGAGGTTTGGCTTGCAGACCTCGATCAAGCAGGGAAATTTAATAATATCAGTAATAATCCGCAGATGATCGAGGCGCACCCAGCCTGGTCTCCAGATGGCAGCCACCTGGCGTGGGCTTCCACTGACCCATCATCAGGGTTGACCAGCCTCTTCATCTGGGACTCCCGCAACCCCGCTGCCTCAGGACGCTGGGCTGGATCCGGTGACTGGCCTGTCTGGCAGGATGACAACAACCTTGCCAGTCGCCTGCCTGCCCCCAATCAGACTTTCCTGACCGGTTACACCTCTACTGGATCCATCAGCATCCCGCCATTGCTACTTCCCGGTGCTCTTGCTGGATTTTCTTGTGGAAACACAGTCGTAGTTTTGCCAGGTCCCTTCCAGACCGCAGCACTGGTCACGCCAGCCATTCCGTTCGAAGAAGGGATCAATCCCCAGCCAAATATCCCATCGGGACGCGCCTCTCTGGCTACACTTACGAATGTCACTGCCATATACCCAAAAATGAATATTTTGGCGAGCAAATCTTTTGAGGCATTGCGCAACCAAATCAAGGCACAAACCGGCTGGGATGCCCTCAGCTTTCTGGAGAACGCCTTTGTTCCTCTTACCACTCCCCTTGACCCCGGTCTGGGCGAGGATTGGCTTCTGACTGGACGAGCCTTCACCCTCAATCCGGGTTTAATCCAGGCTAATTGGATGGCGGTCGTCCGTGAAGAGTTCGGTCAGCATATCTATTGGCGCATCTACTTGCGGACTACCGCCCAGGATGGCTCCCAGGGAATGCCGCTTAGACAAGCGCCGTGGGATTTTTCTGCCCGTACTACAAGTTCATCCGCCTACGAGAATGGGGGGCAGCCGATGAATTCCGTTCCCGGTGGTTACTGGCTCGATTTGACAACGCTGGCTGCCAGGTTCGGGTGGGAGCGTTTGCCCGCCCTGGCAAATTGGCGAACGTATTATGCCGGCGCCCGTTTCAACGAACTGGTCTTCCCCCAGAATCTGGACTGGCGTACCGCCATGCTTCAACTTTATCCACCCGAGGTGCTGGTCACGCCGACAATCATTATTCCACCCACCCGCACCCCAACCCGGACAATGCTCTGGTATCGCTCCCCAACACCCACGCAGACGCCGACAGCGCGACCCACCTCCACACCTTAATCATGAAACAAGTTTTCTGCATGCGATCCCTGATAATAGTAATTATTTTTGCAGCCTGCGCCCCTACACCTGCACTAACAGGATCCTTTCCTGCAATACAAACTCCGGCTCCCCTTTATACTACTCCAGCCTCCAGCCCGTATTCAACTGCCAATAATGTAGTCGCACCGACAACAATAACCCCAACGACTCTTCCTTCTACTTTGACACCCCTCCCGTTCCCAACCGCGACCATCAACACCATGCAATTATTCTTCCCGACCATTATTTCTGCCGAAGGAGCGGAGTATCGCCCGCCGCTCTATTCTGTACCCTGGGCAATCTCGCCTTTTGATCATTTCTATTTTTCTGCTCCCATCTCCGCAACTTACCCCGGTGACCCGGTCTGGGACTACCGTTATGGCGGAATTTACTTTGGACCAGACATAATCCATTCCGGAATTGACCTTCCGGCACCGCGTGGAGCAGAAGTGTTGGCTGCCGGACCAGGAACGGTTGTCTGGGCTGGAATTGGCCTTTACTCTGGCTCCACATACAATTTGAAAGACCCCTATGGCCTGGCCGTCGCCATCCGTCATGACTTCGGCCACAAGGACATGCCGCTTTTCACCGTCTATGCCCATATGGATGAAGTGGATGTGATTGTTGGTCAATGGCTGAACACCGGTGACGTGCTGGGTAATGTCGGGGATACAGGTAACACCACCGGACCGCACCTCCACTTCGAGGTGCGGCTTGGAGAGAATGATTTCTGGAAGACCCGCAATCCGGAGCTGTGGGTGTCCCCATCACAAGGGTATGGTGTTTTGGTTGGTCGGGTGATGAGCACTTATGGAGATCTGCTTGAATCATATCTGATCCTATTAAAATCTCTCGCAACTGAGAAACAATATTCTGTCATGACATATGCGCAGTTGACTGTCAATAGTGACTCGAACTACAATGAAAACGTCGTTCTGGGCGACTTGCCAGCCGGTGTGTATGAACTCAACATCCCATATGGTGCGTTGAACAGAAAGATTGATATACAGATCCTTCCGGGACAGGTAACTTTTTTTTCGTTTTATGGATTCAACGGCTACGACTTCGCATCGCCTCCCATTTCAGCGACCGGTTTCCCTTGAACTCTTGACATTTCGAACATCTGTGCTATAATCGACCCATCCAAGGATTAAGAGGAATATTATGGCTCGCAAATCTGATACATCTGCAGGTTCCATGGTCGATGAAGGCCGCCGTACAATGCTTGATAAAGCCCTCGGAGATATTATCAAACGCTATGGCGACGGTTCCATCATGCGGCTCGGTGAAGCCCAAAAAATGACCATTGACGCCATTCCAACTGGCTCGCTCTCCCTGGACCTGGCACTGGGTATTGGTGGCATCCCGCGTGGACGCATTACCGAAATCTACGGTCCTGAATCATCAGGAAAAACCACCCTATGCCAGCACATTGTTGCAGAAGTACAAAAAATGGGCGGTACCGCCGCTTACGTGGATATGGAACATGCACTCGACCCGTCCTATGCCGCCAAATGTGGTGTAGATATTGACAACCTTCTTGTCTCCCAACCCGACACTGGCGAACAGGCTCTTGAAATTACCGAGACTCTCGTCCGCTCAGGCGCTGTGGACCTGGTGGTCATCGACTCGGTCGCCGCGCTGGTTCCCAGATCTGAAATCGAAGGCGATATGGGAGACGCCCAGATGGGAGCCATGGCACGTTTGATGTCCCAGGCGCTGCGCAAACTTTCCGGTGCCATTAATCAGACCAAGACCTCCGTCGTCTTTACCAACCAGTTACGCATGAAAATAGGCGTGATGTTTGGTAACCCGGAAACAACCACCGGTGGCAATGCTCTCAAGTTCTATGCCTCTGTCCGGTTGGACGTACGTCGCATCCAGTCCATCAAGATCGGGGCTGAAATCGTCGGCAACCGCACGCGTGTGCGCGTGGTCAAGAATAAGGTCGCGCCCCCATTCCGTACCGCCGAGTTCGATATCATGTACAGCGAAGGCATCTCCAAAGTCGGCGACCTGATCGACCTGGCGACTCAACTTGAGATCGTTGATAAGCGCGGCGCTTTCTTCTCTTATGGCGAAACCCGCCTCGGTCAAGGGCGCGAGAACTCCAAGGAGTTCCTGCGTCAGAACCCCGACATGGCCAACGAAATCGAACTGGTTATCCGCCAGCGTGCCAGCGGTGGCGAAGTTGCCATCCCGCTTGTCACCGGAGGTGGTGATAATTCTGGTGGGGACGCCTCAGAAGAAGTCTGATATTAAGCAATTCGCGTGAGGTTTCAGATGGACACCGAAAAGCACAGAAGACCTGTTACGGTGTCCACCTTTATTTTTCTGTGCCTACTTTTGTCTGCCTGCGAGGGAAATAGTACTGCACTCTCGACTCCTTCCCTTCCCGTGCTTTATCCCACGGAAACACTTTTGTTATTATTTCCGGTTGGCCCAACGCCCACTATGATCTGTATAGACGGGCTTTCTTTCTTAGATGACTTGACCATTCCCGACTATTCCATCGTCGAACCTGGAAGTACCCTTGATAAACAATGGCTCATCCAGAACACTGGTTCCTGTAACTGGAACAGCCTCTATCGCCTGCTGCTGGTCGATGGGAACGCGCTTGGCGCATCCCCGGAACAAGCCCTATACCCGGCCCGCACCGGAACGCAAGCCACCCTGCGGATTGTTTTCACTGCCCCGCTGCAAGCTGGGGAATACTTTAGCGAATGGCAGGCCTTCGACTCAAAGGGCATTCCGTTTGGAGGATCGTTTCTAATAAGGATAATTGTTATATAATTCCGATTTCATAATACGCGGCCATTTTCGATGCCTGGTTTTCAAATTCGCCCCCTAGCACCTGATGATTTCGACTGGGTCAGACGCGTCGTGGTCACTGAATGGAGTGCGGAAATGGTTATCGCCCACAACGAGGTTTTCCATCCCACTGACTTGCCTGGCTTCGTCGCTTTCGCCGGTGAGGAACCCGTCGGTCTGTTGACAAACAACCTCGCCGGAGATGAGTTTGAAATCGTTACGCTCGACCTGTTGAGCACGGAGCGGGGGGTAGGTACGGCACTCATCGAAGCGGCGCGGCAGGCGGCAGGTCGAGCTGGTTGCACCCAGTTATTCCTCGTCACTACTAATAACAATACACATGCCCTGCGCTATTTCCAGAAACGAGGATTCCTCATCGCCGTTGTCCGCCTGAAAGCACTCGAAAAAAGTCGCCACCTCAAACCAGAAATTCCCCTCGCTGACAAAGACGGCCCGTCCATCCGTGACGAGATTGAATTGGAGATTAATCTTGAAAAACTCCCTAGCCCCCCTTTTTTTTTTTTTTTTTTAGAATATCTAAAATATGAATAATCCCACCCTTGATCTCATCCATGAACATGTCTCTGTCCGCCACTACAAAACAGACCCGTTGCCAATCTCCGTTATTGAGACCATCATCGCCGCCGCGCAGTGCGCATCCACCTCGTCCAACCTGCAAACCTACAGCGTCGTTGCAGTGATGGATCCCATAAAGCGCGTCTACCTATCCGAGTTGTGCGGCAATCAGGTCCACATCCGCGAAGCCCCCGTTTTTCTGGCATGGTGTGCAGACCTGGCGCGGCTCGAACGCATCTGCCAATTGCGCGGCTACAATCAGGTGACGGAATATGCCGAAAATTTCCTCATCGCCGCCGTTGATGTGTCTATCGCAGCGCAGAATGCTGCCCTGGCCGCCGAATCGCTCGGGTTGGGCATCTGCTACATCGGAAGTATTCGCAATAATCCGGTCGAAGTCATCGATCTGCTTGGTTTGCCGCGGCTCACCTTCCCCATCACCGGGATGACCCTCGGATGGCCCGATAACCAAGCACATATCAAGGCACGACTACCGCTCCAATCAGTGCTGCACTGGGAAACTTACGGTGACGCCGCTGATAATTGCCTGCACACTTACGATGCAGCCATGATCGCCACCGGTATCTACAAGAGGCGCCAGGTTCCGGTCCCCGGCAGACCGGAAGAGATGGAAGACTATGGTTGGATGGAGCACTCTGCCCGGAGCGTCTCGCAGGCAGTGCGGACTGAACTACGGACCGCCTTGGAAAGACAAGGTTTCAGCCTGAAGTAGTTATGATAATCAACTGATGTTCCCTAAGAATCACCGTGTTCATCGGTCAAATCGGAGGTGTTGGGTGGGCTTCATCCGCCCAACACCTCCATTTCTTTCTTTATGTCATGAAAATTCCCTAAGACCCAGAAATCATTGAAGCAACTTCTCTCGTGCACCCACACATTACACCGGATCTATTAAAACTCAACGAAATTATTGATAGGGAATACCTGCGCCAGATATTCGATTGTAGGACACCTCCCGTGCATCTCCCCCAGGACCTATACCCCCAATATTAGGGCTTGCAACTCACGTAGGAGGAATCTCCAGTAAACTTCTTGTGGAATATTCCAATTCTTATTATTAATAATAATTGTCGAATATTTCCATTGTTGTATTAATAGTTAGACGACTCATAGAACCTTAAGATCAAAATAAAGTGTTCAGAATCGAACACACCTTTTCTCTAAAAGGAAAATTTGGTGCAATCCGGAAGGGAAAGCGATGAAAGTGAAATAGCTTACAAGTCACCCCTTAATCACAATTGATTGAATACTTTGCTCAAAAATTGGTATTTCTTTCTCATATCTTGCTGGTGTCGTGGCGAAAAAGAAATCCCAAAACTTGGTTTTCAATTTTATACTGAAAATCACCGTGATTTGTTGAATTTCTCCGGGTTTTTTAAAAGGACCTTTTTTTTCACGGATGTTGATAATCACCCGGGCTGCCTGGTAATCACGCAATGCCACGACTCCTTTTTCAACAATTTCAAAATTTCTACCATGCCGTTTTAACACTTCCTCAAGGTATTTTTCCATCGTCATTCCAAAGGAAAACAATGGGAGTTTTTGAACCAGGGTATGAACATGTGTGATCACGGGATCGTTTTCGTCGATTTTTGTGTCAGCTGCCATAAATTGACAATTTTCTCCCTTAAAGAAATTTTTATAATAAATACGATATTTTTCGGGTATTTTGGCAATTTTTTCTTCGATTGTTTTTTTGTCCTTCTTTGGGTCACCTCCAATGAAAGTACGTGGCAACATAATCTCCAATTCTCGAGTCGTGAATTTCTTCCATTCTAGATCATTATTTTCCATCATAATCTCCCATTCGTTTGAAAAATTTGGATCGCTTCGGTTTCATTGACCTCAAAATAGGAAGGCGGATTTACTTTGTGGAAACCGCTTCTAGTACATTGACCATCTGCTGAAAGTTGCACAACCTTATCGCAACCATGACAGAATGAAAGTGAGATAATCGATTGATTTTTGTGCAATTTTTTCCTTAGGTTAGAACTGTTAATTTCTCGTAGTGATTGGTCGAATCCTTTCTGAAAACTACCGACCATACTTCTTGCAAGACCTTCAATAATGTCATTTCCAAATTGCTCAAGGGATAAAAAGCTGGTAATACTCAGAACATCCGAGAGTTCGGTTTTTGAGTTTGGTGATTGTTTTTCAATTAAATGCAGAAATTCAGATAAATACCAGGAGTAAAGCAGTTTTCGATCTGCTTCTTTATCCAAATTCAACGAACCTTCATACAACCATTGCCTAGAATAAGCTTTGAGATTACCAATATTTACTGTAGCATACTCCTTTTGAGACAGTTCACATCTTGTTTTGGCAGATTTTCTAAGTCTGTTAATTAGTTTAGAAATACTTTCAGGAATATCCACTGGGGCTCTCAAAGGAGGGGTAAAGAGCAGTTCGATTTGATTGCCCAACTTGTTTGAGGTTGATGAAGTATGAGAAAAGCTCGGATTAAAGAAATGGTTTGATTTGCAGGAAAGATCCATCACTATGGGAATATAAGCACCGATTACTGAATTTGACGCTGGTCTGGTAGATGTGACATAATTGACCAATTTTGTATTTTCTACATACATGGGGAATATAATGAAGGCGAAAAAATTTTCTCCCCGCACTTTCTTTTTAAAAAAAGGTAAACATTTAGAAAAGAGAATCGAACAGCGTGTCTTTAATTGCTCGGGTTGTGATACTCCATCCATTTTTTCAAAGAGAACTAAATTAGCACCTCGAAGCGAATCCGGGTCTCTGTTATCATCTCGATAGTATAGTAACTCTATGGGTGGAAAGCTGGTGGTATTAAAGCCAAGATAGATCAACCATTGGTCGAAATACTTTATTGTATCCAGTTGATTCATTAGGCATCCATCATCGAACCCGATTGATGAAGAAGTTTTTGTGTGAAATCTATTTTCACGCAAACAGAAACAATAAATGCATATAATCTTAATAAATCCTGAATTCCACGTCAAAATAAAATAATTCTCATATTTTTCAACCGGCGAAGTATTTTGGCACAATATTCCACCTGAATACCCTGTCAAAATAAAATCACCTCCATTTACCTTCATCCAGCGAAGGAATTTGGAAATATTCTTTGTAGTATAACATTTTCGGCTCCACAATGACACTGAATCTTACGTTCAATTCTTACGAATCAGAATAGCGGGAATGGTAAATAGGCCTCATAAAACACTGAGACCAACACCGGAATATTCGACACGACCTTCTTAAAAAAAGCAGTTTTTATAAACATCTTGATACGGATATTTTGCTGAGAGCTTCATTACCACATATCGTGACGTTCTGATGATCTTCGCAGCCAGAAAAACATACTTCAAGCGGAATGTCTTGATTTGCTGTCTGTATTCTGAAATATGGAGAGAATCAAACTTGAACAGTAAAAACAGATTGTAGGCAAGCATCATCATCTGAAACACGGCTTCATTTGCCCAAAACGATTTTAGCAAAAGATGTCCAACCGCCATATCATATTTGGCTTCTTTGATGTAATTCTCAGCATTGCCACGCTTTTCGTATGAAATAACGACTTTTTCTGAAGGCAATTCAGTATTGGTTACAAAGAAAAAAATTCGGATTCTTCGCCTTCCAGGATAGATAATTGTGCTCTTTCTTTTTCGGGCTTTAATACGCGAGAGACCATAAACCTTCGGTCTTTGTGCTAGGTGTCCAATTTCGTAACAAGTTCAGTTGTTTCTCTGCCCTCATCACCTGTCACGAATAAAATGGATGGATTATTGCTTTTGCAGCCAGTGTAGGATATTCTTTGCCTTTTATCAAATATTGGAAGCCAAGCAATTCTATCGTTGCAATAATCTCTTCATCAAAATAGCCGCTGTCCATTCGGAACAAGATCTCTAACTCATTCGTTTTGCCTGCGCCAGTGCCGCAGGCACAGGTGATATTGGCAACGATTTCTTTGATCATTTCAGCAGCCCCATTGGCCGTATAAGTGTTGCCGCTTCTCACAAAGCCAGTGATGTAGGCCTTGAGTTCATCACAGAAAACGAACTGGATGTTGTAACAAGGGTTGCCCAGCTTTTTTGGATTGTATCCCTTAGCCGTACCTTCTTGATGACCTTCTACGTTGATCACGCTGCTGTCAATGTCGATGGTGAATGAGGTTAGCTTGCTTATACAAAGTAGCTTTTTGAAGACTTTGAAATTGATTTCTCTGAACATTTGGGTTGTTTTGTAGCTGAAGTTGCCTAAAAATCTGGGTACTGTTTCTGGTTCCTTCACGAAATATCGAACTCATTAACCAGTGGATCCCCTTGCAGGAGTTTGAGTCGTTCCAGTTTGTCAATTCCGATAAAATGGCCGCATAGCATGGTCTTGATGTGATTAATCTTAATCTTATTGGTTGATTCATTGTCAAACACAAGATCTGTGTCAATCATTTCAAAAATACCATTGGTCTTTGCATTTTCGAGTAAAAGAAATAGGCCTGCATTTGACGTCAGATTTTTGGCTGCAAAATCAATTTTATTGATCAAGATTAAGTCTCTCTTCGCATCTGCGCTTTTATCTACTTCAATTTTAACATGCGAAAGAGGTGTGTAAGTTGCCTGTTTCAACCACTTTTTCTTTCACCCAAAAGGTGAAAAACTAACTTGGCAAAACCCAGGTGTTTTCAGATCAAAATCGTGTGTTTTATCGGTTTTTTGAATAATTGACGTGGAATGCGGGTGATACATTCATCTTTATTCGGAGTTAATCTATATGAATAACATTCGCTCCATCAATGAAATTATCGAACCTCAATATGTCATGGAAGGCGCGGGAATTCTCGAGCTCCGTTCCATTGCGCCTACGGTTCCGAACCTGTTCCATCCTTTCCTCCTTTTCGATCACTTCGCCTTTAACGACCCAGCCAAGGAGCCTCTCCGTTGATTCCCGATGCACCCGTACCGCCGCATCGAAACGGTTTCTTATATTCTCAAAGGCAGCGTCAATCGCCGCGACAGCCTCAGAAACGCCGGCCTGATCGGACCAGGTGACGTGCAGTGGATGACCGCCGGAGGAGGTATCCTACACGAGGAGATGCCCCGCCGCGGACCGGATGGGGTCATTGACGGTTTCCAGTTTTGGGTCAACCTGCCCGCCGCGCAAAAAATGTCCCGCCCGCGTTACCAGGAAGTCGGCGCTGAAACAATCCCGGTGTTTTAAAAGAACGGCTGCGCGTGCGCCTGGTTGCCGGTACGGTGGATGGTCTCCACGGTCCGGTAACGGAGATCACTGCCGATCCGGTATACTTGGATGTATTGCTCATGGCCCGAGTAAAATTTAACATTCCGGTTCCAGAGGGGCACACCGTCTTGGCCTGCATGTTCAATGGACATCAAAATTTGGGAATACGGAAGTCGCATCGGTCAAGATAGTCGTTTTTGGTGAGGGCAACCAGATCGAGGTCCGGGCAGATGATTTACCGGCACGTTTCATGGTGATGGCCGGTGCACCGTTTGGGGAGCCAATCGTCCCTTATGGACCGTTTGCAATGTATACACACGAGGAAATCCAGCAAGCGCTGGCCGATTTGAGGGATGGAAATTCGTCCGGGAATAACAGGCAGACACGAGTTCATACCCTTCCTGTATAATGGACGAATGACTTATATCCTTTATGCTGAACGCATCGGAAAACAAGGTAAACTCCGCCTGGGATGCTCAGCGGTGCTGTTCGACGAAAATCGCGCGAAAGTCCTGCTTACCCGGCGTACCGACAATGGTATGTGGTGCCTGCCGGGCGGGATGATTGACCCGGGCGAGTCGGTGGCCGAGGGGTGTGAACGCGAGGTTTTCGAGGAAACCGGGCTGCGGGTCCAGGTGGTGCGGTTGGTTGGCGTATATTCCAATCCCAATCAATTAACCGTCTATCCTGACGGGAATAAAGCATCCGTCATCGTTCTCAATATCGAAGTCAAGCTGGTCGGGGGAGAATTGGGGCTGAGCAGCGAGACTACGGATGTGAACTTCTTTCCTGTCGCCGAAGCTGTGCAGATGGACTTGTTCCACAGTCATGCTGAACACATCCGTGATGCGCTGGCAGGACAGGATGCGGCATTTATCCGATGAACCATTCCCACGTTCGAACCAACTACGACCGCATGAGCCGTTTCTATGATCTGTTCGCCGGGACCAGCGAGCGCCGTTTCACCGGGGTTGGCCTACAGATGCTTGCCGCTCAGGCAGGTGAGAATGTGCTTGAGATCGGGTTCGGTACCGGGCATAGCCTGGTGGCATTGGCACAAGCCGTGGGCGGATTTGGGAAAGTTACCGGAATAGATATTTCTAAGGGTATGCTGCGAGTGACACAGTCACGTCTCAACCAATCCGGACTTGCCGAACAGATTGATCTCCGGTTGGGAGACGCCGCCAGCCTGCCGTTCAATTCGGCTGGTTTCGAGGCTGTTTTTATGAGTTTCACCCTGGAACTGTTTGACCTGCCGGAGATCCCCATCGTTTTGAAAGAATGCCGCCGGGTGCTCCGTCCGGGAGGCCGTATTGGAGTGGTGGCGCTTGCCAAGAAAGACAAAGCGGCTGTCAGGATATACGAGTGGGCACACGCTAAATTCCCCGACTTTATTGACTGCCGCCCAATCTATGTCCATTTCGTTCTCGAAAAGGCGGGGTTTCATATTAGCGAGAGAGCAGAAAGAATCATGTGGGGATTGCCGGTTCAAATCGTAGTCGCCCAAAAATCACCATGAGCCAAAAATCCCCCCAATGGTTCGATCCTTGTCGGAAAATTGCTACTCTTCCAACAATTCTTTTGCCTTCTTATCCTGTTTACCGCGTTCATCGGTATTCAGAATGCGTTTGCGAATACGGTACGATAACGGAGTCACTTCGAGCAGTTCGTCATCAGCCAGGTACTCAATCGCTTCGTCTATGCTCATCGGGCGCGGCGTAGTCAGGCGGATTTCCATATCGCCGTGCGACGAGCGCATGTTGGTCAAATGTTTCTTACGGCAGACGTTGATCGGAATATCGCCGGGGCGGGCATTCTCGCCAATAACCATCCCCTCGTATACAGTCACGCCCGGACCGTAGAACAGGGTTCCTCGGTCTTCGGCACTCTTCAGAGCGTAGGCGGTAGTATCACCCATTTCCCAGGCGACCAGTGAACCAGTGGAACGTGTCGCCATTTGTCCAGCCATTTCTTCATAGCCGTGGAATAGCGTATTCATCACACCCATACCGCGCGTGGCGGTCAGAAACTGATATCGGAAACCGAGCAGTCCGCGTGTCGGAACAATATACACAAGCCGAGTACTCCCCTGACCTGTATCCAGCATGTCCATCATTTTACCGCGCCGTCCCCCGAGCATTTCCACAACCACCCCCACCGTCTCAGGACTTGTTTCAACGTGGACTTCCTCGAACGGTTCGAGTTGGGTGCCGTCTTCGGCCTTCCTAAAAATCACTTCCGGACGGGATACCTGGAATTCATATCCTTCCCGGCGCATCGTCTCGATCAGGATAGCCAGATGCAGCTCACCGCGCCCGGAGACGAGGAATGTCTCTGAGGTTCCGGTCTCTTGAACACGCAGGGAAACATTGGTGCGCAATTCGTCGAACAGGCGCTCGCGCAACTTTCGAGAAGTGCTCCAGCGGCCTTCTTTGCCCGAATACGGGGAAGTATTGACACCAAATGTCATTCGTACGGTCGGTTCTTCCACTTTGATGGTAGGCAGGGCAACCGGGTTTTCCGAATCGGCCAGGGTCTCGCCGATCGCAATCCCCTCCAGACCAGCCAGGGCGATTATCTCACCAGCTTCGGCCTGCTCAACTTCAACTTTGTTCAACCCTTGATGCACATATAAATACCGAGCGTGCTCAGGTGTGTTTGTACCATCAATCTTCAAACGCGCCAGCAGTTGACCAACTTTGATCTTGCCGGAATGGATACGTCCGACGGCAGTCACGCCTCGGTAATCGTCGTAACCAAGCGTAGTGACAAGCAACTGCAAGGGTGCGTCCGCGTTCACTTTAGGGGGGGGGATGTGCCGCAGAATGGTTTGGAACAGCGGCTGGAGGTCCGGGCCAAGGTCAGGTGAGAAACCGGCCTGTGCGCTGGTAGCTTGGGCATAGACAATGGGGAAGTCAGCCTGCTCATCGGTGGCTCCCAATTCTATGAACAGGTCAAAGGTCTGGTTGACGACGCGCTCGGGTTCAGCGTCCTTGCGGTCCACTTTGTTGATGACTACCACGGCTTTGTGGCCCATCTCGAGAGCCTTCTTGAGCACGAAACGGGTCTGCGGCATCGGCCCTTCGGCCGCGTCTACCAGGAGCAGGACGCCGTCCACCATATTCATGACGCGTTCCACTTCTCCGCCAAAATCGGCATGTCCTGGGGTATCCACGATGTTGATTTTGACAACTTGTCCCGTTTCCGGGTCGGGGATGGTGATGGCGGTGTTCTTGGCCAGAATGGTAATGCCGCGCTCACGTTCAAGGTCGTTAGAGTCCATGACACGCTCAGCCACCTGCTGGTTATCGCGGAAGGTGTGTGACTGGCGCAGGAGACCGTCCACAAGAGTTGTCTTGCCGTGATCTACGTGGGCGATTATGGCGATATTTCGGAGGTCCGTTCTTTCTTTAAACATTCATTATTTACCTTTGTAAAGGTGGACGATGTCCGCCCATTGTTCTAAACCGCGCGCCTCAACGCTACTCCAAACAAAAACCCCGGAGTAGAGACCGGGGCCTGAATTGATGATAAATGATTCCGGCGTGCAATGTGTATTTTATCAGATTGTGCGGAATTTGGGCAGGGGGCGCATTGCCTCAGATTGAATCTTACCTTGGTCTAGATCGTTGGCTCAGAAAGAATGTTACCCTAGGCAGACACTAAAGTACTGCCGAGGGAGCTATGATGAGTCAACACAGCAAACAAGAATTGATCGATGCGATCCGTCCAAGATACCACAAGGCAAAGAAATTTGAGAAGCAGCACATCCTGAATGAATTTGTGGCTGCGACACTCTATCATCGAAAGTATGCCATCCGGGTCCTGAATCAGGCAGTCCGGCGCAAACATCCCAAGAAACGAGGCCGCCTGAAGATCTATCAGGGGGAAGTGGTGGTCGTTCTGGAGCAAATCTGGGAGATCTGTGGGCAGATCTGCTCAAAGCGATTGCATCCTTTCCTTCCAGAGATCGTGAAAGTCCTGGAACGCACCGGTGAACTCCAGATATCGGCTGAGACCAAGGTGCTCTTACTACAGATGAGCCGTCCTACCATCGACCGTTGTCTGGGCCCAGCCCGTCACCAGCCGCATCCACATGGCATCAGTACTACCAAACCTGGTACTTTGCTCAAGAAGGCCATCCCGGTGCGTACCTACACTCCCTGGGACGAAGATAAGCCCGGTTTTCTGGAGATCGATCTGGTTTCCCATTGTGGAGAGACTGCAGAAGGCCAGTTCGTAAACACTTTGACCTGCGTGGACATCTCCACTGGCTGGACCGAGTGTCTGGCCGTGCTCCCACGCAACAAACAGACTGTTTTCGAAGCCATCCAAACCATGCGGACACGTTTGCCCTTCGCCTTACTCGGCATTGACTCGGACAATGGCGCCGAATTCATCAACACCCTGCTCTTCCAATACTGCCAATACCAAAAGATCACCTTTACCCGTTCGCGCCCCTACAACAAAAACGATCAGGCTCATGTCGAGCAGAAGAACTGGTCTGTCGTCCGCCGCCTGATCGGCTATGACCGCCTGGACACTCAGGCTCAGTGCATCCTCCTCCAAAGCATTTACCAGGACCTGCGCCTCTATTCCAACTTCTTCCAGCCTGTTCTCAAGTTGCTTTCCAAGGAACGTGTGGACAAAAAAACCATCAAGCGCTATGATACCGCTGCAACCCCTTACCAACGTGTCCTGGCTTCAACGGACATCCCCCTCGCGGCCAAGGCTCGTCTAACCAATCTCTATGTCCAGCTCAATCCCGTCACCTTACGCACCACCATCGACCAGAAGGTCGACCAACTTTGGAAAATCTCACGGTAACATTATCTTTTGAGCCAACGATACGTCCATAGTAACATTTTCTATTGAGGCATTACGGGGGGACCTATCGGATAAACTAGAATATTGCCGAAGGTATCGTTGTGCATTTTCCTTCGCTATGCTGTACTTTTAGAGAGTTCTATAAGCCGTTTCGTCACCAAGCAGCTGTCTGCAGGGTATTGCTATACGCGTCATATAAGTCAGCGGCCAAGGGTCCTTGTATCACTAGTGCGTTGCTCAAAGGAGAGCGCTTATGATCCATATCGGCAGGCTTCCAAACCTGTCCCAAGCTCCAGTTCGAGTCCACAAGGCTATCATCCGAGGACTCACCGTAGGAGTAACTAGGGGAACGAAGTTCATTCAGGGTGGGTTCCCAGATCAGAGCTTGCAGCAGGGTTTTGCGGACTATATCATGAGTTTAGCGTCCATTCTCGCTGCGCATCATCTGGGTGAAGACGAGATGCCATTTCTTGCTCTTTAAGAGATGCTTCCCCAAGGGCAGTACGAGCGGTTGGCTGTCGACCATGAGAAGATCGAGGCGCTGTTGAGGGCTGTGAGGAACAGTTTAGCAGATATGGTAGCAGCAAACACCGCTTCAGGGCTTGATAAGGTGGTCGGCGGCCTTGGGAAAATGTTGGCTGGGTTGACTCCACTCATTGAAGTCGAGGAGAGGTCCTTCGAACCAACCGCCATCGCCGAAGTAAGGAGCCTCGCTGAACAGTCCCGCCTGAGTATCTAAATGACCAAACATGCTCAACAGCACGCCGGTTCCCCTTTCTTGGTGCCGCATTCGTTCTGTTCAGCCTTTCCATTGCGGACAGGCAGCGATGGCAGAAACGCGACGTAAGGTTGTCACCCAGCAACTCACCCCAAAAGAGTGGAGAGAGCGGTGGGCTCCGATGATAACATTCCTCCTGGACTAGGATCTTGGACGCCCATCAATAACGTCCATTGGACCCTGGCACCTGCCAGAAACCCCTCCCTAACCTGATGGGGCTATTCATTTGTGCATTACCTGACGTATTGCGATTCTCGATCAATGATCATACCTCAAAGGAGAAACCTGGTGAAATCAAAATGGCCGCTCGTTCTTGCTGGGGCAGTTATCCTACTCCTTACCCTTAGCGGATGTTTTCCCTCGGGGAGCAAGCTAACCTGCCCAACTGCCAGTCTGCAAGCTCCCAGCCTCTCGGGCCCGGCCATGGGGTAATTGGTAAGTTCGCTGACACCCTCACTTAGTTGGTCTTACAGGCAACACCTGGTACCGGATCATGTTCTAAAACTCCAGGGGCTGGTGGGATTTGGCCAGTTTGGGAAAGCCTTCTCGAGATACACCGGCTTGCGAGTACTGTTCGACTTACCCACAATTACCCCGACGTTCGTTGACACCTTCATCCCGACACCGGTGGCTTTCTGCTCCTCGTTCACCACCGAAACTACCAGCTGGATGCAGTATCCGGTCTGGTGTGGGATCCGCCCATCACCCCCGCAGGCGATTGCTTGAATAATTAACCTGACTACCGACCCTGTCACAACCAAAATCGCCCGGCCAAATTTCGGGCGATTTTGGTTTCTCTGTATCGATTACCAAAATCTTGGAGCGACAAGCCCTATCGAATCATTAGACGGTCTCAGGACAGTGCATCGAATATCCACCCGCATTCATGAAATTAGTTTGCCCATGAGGGATAATTATTGTAAAATGGTGGGGGCGCAAAGGTTATTTGTAAAACTTGCCCAGCAGGGAAGTTCTGTCATGAAAGTCTTCGCATTAAAACACACTCTATACAGTGGCTGGGCAATCCTGAGCTCAACCCATATTGGCTTGATCGAACATAACAAAGACTACTTCAAATGAATTAGAAAAAAGACTGATACGACCTCCCGTCAATTCTTTGCTTCTGAGCTTATAATCTCTGAATACGATTAACGAAATTGGAGTCTGATGACCTTTTACCCCCCCGAACCCTTTCGTATCAAAGTGACCGAATCGATCCGATTGATTCCACCTGAGGATAGAGAAAAGGCGCTCAAGGAGGCAGGCTACAACCTATTCGCCGTCAAAGCCGAAGACATCTACATTGATCTCCTGACCGACTCTGGCACAGGGGCGATGAGTCAAGAGCAATGGGCTGCTATCATGCGCGGCGATGAATCTTATGCGGGTGCGCGTTCGTTCGTTCGCCTGAAGGCCGCAGTTGAGGATATTTTCGGTTTTAAGTTTTTCGTCCCCACGCATCAGGGCCGCGCTGCCGAGAACATCCTGGCCACCTGTTTGGTGAAGCCCGGTAATGATGTCCCTTCCAATATGCACTTTGATACCACCGACGCCAATATTCGCGCCCGCGGTGGTCGGCCCATCAACCTGGTCATTGACGAAGCCTTCGATCCTGGTAATCCTCATCCGTTCAAAGGCAATTTGGATATTTCGAAATTAAATGGATTCATCAAAGAAGTCGGAGCGGCGAATATCCCCCTCGGAATGGTGACCGTTACAAACAACGCAGGAGGCGGACAACCCGTCTCGATGAAAAACCTCAAAGCAATTGCGGACGTCTACAATTTTTTCAGAATCCCGTTCTTCATCGATGCTGCGCGCTATGCCGAAAACTGCTATTTTATCAAAGTGCGCGAACCTGGCTATGAGCATAAGTCCATCAAAGAAATTGCACAAGAAATGTTCGCTCTCTCCGATGGCATGACTATGTCCGCCAAAAAGGACGCGATTGTCAATATCGGCGGTTTGTTGTGCATGAACGACGAGAAACTTTTTGAAAACGTTAAGAACGAACTGATCCTGCGCGAGGGCTTTCCCACCTATGGCGGACTGGCGGGTCGCGACCTCGATGCGATGGCCGTCGGCTTGTATGAAGGTCTTGCTGAAGACTATCTCGCTTATCGTCTCGGCCAAACCGCTTATCTAGCCGGGCGCCTCAACGATGCGGGCATTTCAACCATCCAACCTGCAGGCGGACATGCCGTGTATCTCGACGCCTCGGCATTCCTTCCGCACATCCCGCAAAGCGAATTCCCTGGTCAAGCCTTGTGTGTCGAACTATTTCGCGAGGGCGCAATTCGTGGTGTGGAAATTGGCTCTGTCATGTTCGCACACGAAGATATGAATACCGGCCAAATGGAATATCCTAAATTGGAACTATTGCGTCTCGCCATCCCACGCCGCACCTACACTCAGAGCCACATGGACTATGTGGCCGATACTCTTAGGCGCATCAAACAGCGAGCGACCTTTGTCCCCGGCTACAAATTTACTCACGCTCCGGAGCTGCTCCGCCACTTTACTGCACGCTTCGAACCACTCTAATCAGGAATATTCACAATGGTTAATAACCCTTCATGGTCTTTGGGGTAACCAGTTTTCTGGAGAACCTATGATACCCAACCAATGGTACGCTATTCTTGAATTAACCGAGATCAAAAAATTAGGTCGTCAGCGCGAAACGGACGGGCGGGAAAATGATTGCCTGGCGCAACACAAAAGGCAAGATCTCTATGGTCGCGGATAAATGTCCGCACCGGGGAATGGCGCTTATCATCGGCAAGTTGGCCGGCGGCTGCATCCAGTATCCATTCCTCGGCTTCGAATACGACTCCTCCGGAACCTGTAAACTGGTCCCGGTGAATGGTCGAGAAGCCGATCCGCCCAAGGCTTTGATCTTGCGTAGTTTTCCGGCCCGCGAAGAGCACGGCCTTGTCAACATCTTGTGGGGCGAACCGCGGGAATATTATCCATAGGTCCCGTGGTTCGAATCCATCCCCGATACGATGGTCTATTCCACGCTGAAAGATCACTGGGGCAGCCATTATTCGGGCATCCTTGAGAACCAGTTGGATGTGGCACATCTACCCCATTTTCATCACAAAACCATGGGTCGAGGCAACCGCACCCTGGTCAACGGGCCAATTACTTCAGAGGAAAGCCACTGGCCGGGTGACCACCTCATCAAATTGTGGGTCAACAACGAACTGGACGAGGGGCAGAAGCCGAAGAAACCTTCCGAGATGCCCAAACCGATCCGGTTCCCGCCCCTGCCATTCTGCTACGGCAACCTCTGGCAAAACCGGATTTCCGACGGCGTCCGCACCGTCCCGACCTGGGCATTGGAGAAATCCTGATCCAGGGCGACAGTCCAATTATCTTATATCGCGAGATTAGAAGAGCATTCGTAAAAAGGAAAGAAGTTTGACGCCCTTACTCGGGACGGTTCAACAATATCGTCTTATATTAGAATGGGACTTGGCTTTGTCCAGAAGACCAAAAAGGATTAAAATAATTCCATATTATTACGCTAATAGAAAAGGAACTTGTTATGTCTGCCAAATCAATAGTTGCCATAGTACGCACTCGACCCGAAACTGTTTTGCTAGACTTTCAGCATCTCTTTGATCTTGCCAATGGAAAGAAAGCGCTCCGCCCGGAAGTTACCACGATTATCAAAGATAATATCTCTTGGCATTATCCGATGCCTGCTGCGAATACGACTCCCTGGCAGTTGGAAGGCACCATCCTGGCTTTGCGCCAGGCCGGGTTCGACGATCTGGTCTGCGTACAAAATCAGACGGTGCTCACCAATGCCTTCAAAGGCGAGGATTTGAACGGCTATTTGCCCATCTTCAAACAATACCATATCCCCGCCCTGTATAATTTTCGAACAGAAGAAATGAAATGGGTACCCTACCAACCGAAGGCAAAAATGCTTGCCTTGGATCATATCTACCCGGAGGGCATTCAGATTCCGGATTACTTCTTAGGTAAGAACATCGTCCACCTGCCAACAGTCAAGACTCACATGTACACCACTACGACCGGGGCTATGAAAAATGCCTTCGGTGGATTACTTAGCAAATACCGGCATTACACCCACACTTGGATCCACGAGACCCTGGTGGACTTGTTAGCCATCCAGAAAGAAATCCATCCCGGGCTGTTTGCGATCATGGATGGCACAACTGCCGGGAACGGCGAGGGTCCACGCCTCATGACCCCAGAAGTGAAGAATATCCTCCTGGCATCCGAGGATCAGGTGGCCATTGACGCCGTCGCTGCCAAAATGATGGGTTTTGATCCGCTGTCGATCAAATATATTCGCCTGGCCCACGAACAGGGGTTGGGGATGGGGGATGTACGTCAAATAGAATTGGTCGGCGACGATGTTTCCGGGGAAAGTTGGAATTTCAAGATCGGAAAGAACTCCCATACTTTTCTGGCGTGGTTGGCCTGGTATGGACCAACCAAATTCCTACAAAAACTCATCTTCCGTACTCCACTGGTGTTCCTCCCGATTGCCATCTCCGAGGCCGAACAGGATTATTTCTACTGGCCATTCAAATACAAGCAAGTTGCCCGGGAATGGCGGGAAAACACCACCTGGGGACAATTGTTCCAGGAGTATCAACGCCGAGGCTATTTGCAGAGATAACGACCGCCCTTCTTCATTAAACAAAAATCGCAGGAACCCTTCGGTTATTTTTACCTTTTAATGTGTAATGAATACCTATTCACCGATACACAAGAGAGTTCTTGCTTTGTTTAGGCTTCCCGCTCTGCTTTCCGCATCGTCTGGAAAGCGGTTATTGCCACCTCCAGCATCTTCTCATCCGGTTGACGCGTTGTCAGGTGTTGCAGTGCCAGATTGGGCCTGACGATCAGGCGAACGAAAGACATGTTGAGATGGTTGGCCGTCCAACGCAGGTACTCGTATGCTACACCCGCCAAGACCGGGATCATCACTACCCGGCTGATAAGCCGCCAGGAAAGCGGCAATGGTCCAAGTATGGTAAAGAAAAATAGTGAGAGTACCATCAGGGTCAACAGGAAGGCGGTGCCGCAGCGCGGGTGCTCGACCGAGTATTTCGCAACATCAGCTGGTGTCAGGTCCGCACCCGCTTCAAAAGCGTTGATTGTTTTATGTTCGGCACCGTGATATGCAAAAACTCGCTCAATGTCTGGCGCAAAGCCGATTCCCCACATATAACCAATTAATAAGAACAAACGTATAACGCCTTCCAGAAAATTGCTCCACCAGGCGTTCCAGTGTAGGAAATGTTCGGAGAGCCAACCAACTCCCGCTGGGGCAAGGAAGAAGATGCCAATTGCAACCAGAAAGGTCAGACCAAGGGTCAGGTAAAGTACCGGGCCTTCCAGTTTTTCGTCTTCGCCTGTTTGCAAATTGGCAGAATAGGTCAAAGCGCGTATTCCCAGCCCGAGTGAATCCCACAGCAGGAGTAACCCGCGTAGGAACGGGATTTTTGCTAAATTGGATTTATAAATCCCTCCAAGCATTTCGACTTTGGTGGCAATACTGCCATCCGGGGCACGCATTGCAATCGCACAAGTGTTGCGTCCCCGCATCATCACGCCTTCGATGACTGCCTGCCCGCCATAGGTGACAAGTTTATCTTCCATACCGATAATCTCCAATATGTTCGATGGGGTCCATGCCCACCACCGAAGGGGTAAGACTAGGTTTTCAAATTCAAGAAGAAATGGATGACCGCTTCGATTCCCTTTGACCAAGTGGGTAGGTGCATTTTTTCGTTAGGCGAATGGACGTTGTCACCCGGTAAACCGAAACCAAAGATAACCGATTCGATGCCCAGCAGATTCTGCATATCCTTTACCACCGGGATGGAACCGCCTTCGCGCCGGAAGTATGGACGCGTTCCCCACACTGTCTCCAAAGCCTTTCCCATTGCCCGGACGCCCATGTTGTTCCTGTCAGAAATGGATGCCGAAGAGCCTGCCATCACAGTCAATTCCCAGCGGATATCCTTGGGAGCATGTTCTTCAAGATACCGGATCAATTGCTGATGAATTTCTTGCGGATTCTGATCAGGAACCAAGCGCATGGATATTTTTGCCATCGCCGAGGCAGGGATGATCGTCTTGGACCCTTCACCAGTAAATCCGGAAAGCATTCCATTGACATCAAGCGTAGGTCGCGCCCCGGTTCGCTCGTTGACATTGAAGCCAGGCTCGCCATACAACGCCGGTGCGCCAGTTACTTCGAGGAAGTGCTTGTCATCAATCGGGAGATGCATTAACTCGTCCCGTTCCTCCTTGGTCAATTCTCGCACATTGTCATAAAAACCAGGTAACGTGATTCGCCCCATGGTGTCGTGCATCCCGGCGACCATTTCGGCCAAGGCAATGGCCGGATTATGGACAACCCCTCCATATACACCGGAGTGTAGGTCTTGCGTCGGGCCATAAACCCGGAGTTCAAAATAAGCCAGACCCCGCAAAGCATATGTGAGGGTCGGGTATTCTTTTCCGATCATACCCGAATCCGGATTCAAGGCAAAATCGCAGGCCAATAGGTCTTCGTGCTCTGAAATGAAAGCCCCTAAGTCGGGCGAACCGATTTCCTCTTCACCCTCAAAAAGCCATTTGACATTCACCGGTAGTCCGCCGGTCTTGACGAGCGATTCGACCGCTTTAAGCATAACCAAATTCTGTCCCTTCATATCCGAGGCTCCGCGAGCGAATATTTCTTCTCCGCGCACTACCGGGTCAAATGGGTCAGTCTCCCACACATTGAGTGGGTCGGCTGGTTGAACATCATAGTGTCCATAAATAAGCACAATCGGAGCATCGGTCGAACCCAGCGATTCTCCATATACAATCGGGTGTTTGGGGGTCGGGAATATCTGCACTTTCAGCATCCCGAGGCCGCGTAATTGCATGGCCATCCATTCTGCGGCAAGATGGATATCTGCGTTATGAGCCGGGTCGGTCGATACTGACGGGATTGCCAGGATTTCTTTGAAGGCGTTCAGGAATTTTTCCTTATTCATGCGGGCATATTGCAGAGCGATCTCACGTTGGTCTGCCATTAAAGACTCCTTGTAAATAATTGTCGGGGCCGGAAAACCGTGGGATGATTCCTGAACCTGAATATCCTTACGGTAATACCGTCGGTTGTAAGGTTTGATCAAGAGCTCGGCGGGTGACTAGGAACCAGGATGAAATTCCATTGAAGCGGTCGGCAGGCTCAAAGAGTGGCACAGCCTGAACACCTTGCACGCTCTGGTCCACGCCATACGTATAGATCGGATAATAAAGCGGTATTGCTGGAAGTTCTCGGGCGAAAATCACTTGGAAATTACGATACAGGCGGGCACGGATATTCGGATCGGCTACCACGCGTGCCTGTTCCAGGTATTCACTGGCGGTGCGGTTGTCCCACTGGGCATAATTCTGTCCACCAGTTATCTCTGCCTGGTGCCAGAATGGATACGGGTCCGGATCGTACGAACGGCTCAAGTCGAGGTCCACCAACGCAGCCTGATAAGTGTGTGGAGTCAGATGCTCGTTGAACAGCGATTCATACGTGACCGCCTGGAGTTTTACTTCCACGCCAATCGCTGCCCAGTTTTGCTGGATGGTCTGCGCCAGTTGCGAATGAATCGTATCGTCTGGATAGACCATCGTAAAGGAAAGTGAAACGTTGTCTTTTGCGCGTACCGTCCCTTCTGGCGGGAGCAGGTACCCGGCAATTTTAAGTTCATTAACCGCTGTATCAGGGTCAAAACCGATGCGTTCAACGCCGTCATAATACGCCCAAGTAAGCGGTAACATAGGACTATCCGCCACAACCGCCTGTCCTTGGAGTAAATAATCCACTATCCATTGGCGGTTAAGTCCGGTCATTAATGCACGCCGGATCCTTTTGTCCTGGAAAAATGGGGTGTCATTATTTCCCAGGTTAAATATTACCATGCTCAGGCGCGGCATCCGGCTGGAATAGCATGACAGGTTGGGATCAGAGCATGTCGCCGCAACTTTGTTAGCCGGAATCTGGCTAATAGCAAGCACTTCTCCCTGGCTGTAGGCTGTCAGCGCCGCATCAGCACTCGGGTAATAACGGAAAACTACCTGTTCCACAAACGGGACTTGGCCATAGTAGTTCTCCGAGACGGTCAGCACCACTCCGGTAATTTGTCCGCTTTCAACGATAAGATGATCAAATGCATACGCTCCACTCCCGACCGGTGCCAAGTTGAACTCGGTGTTTGGCAGTTGGTCCGCAGAAACAGTTTCGAGCAGGTGTTGTGGCAAAACTCCAAAAGTAAGATAATCAAGGAATGGAACGAACGGTTCTGGTAAGGTGAATTTAATATTCTTGTCGTCAAGGCGAGTAATCTCCACCTGGTCCCATAATGAACGTACGTCTGCTGGATAAGCTGAATATTCACTGCGCAACAGGCTGATGGTAAAAAGTACATCATCGCTGGAGATGGGCGTGCCGTCCTGCCAGGCTGCGTTGGAGCGCAAAGTGACATTATAGATCGTCCCATCAGCAGAAACTCCCCATGACTCAGCCAAGTCGGGCTGCGGGGTTCCACTCGAATCGAATTTGATCAGGCTACCGAAGAGCAAGCGATCTATCTCTCGATCAACAGGATTGTTCAGATCGAGCAATGGGTTCAACCGTCCAAAAAATCCGACCAGGGCTTCTGTATAAATGCCCCCGCTTGCTGGTTCCGGAATGATCGGGTTTATTGTTGGCTGTTGAGTCAACAAAAGAACTGCCACCACGATCAGGGTCAGCACAACTACCAGGATTTGCCAGCGTAGTTTTTTCATTTTTCGAAATAAAGAAAGGCCTTTCGCAGACGCAAAATGCAATCTAGCGAAGGCCTTTCTCCATATCAAAGAATACTAACGGGCAGAGAGAATCACCAAGGTGATAGCCAGGATGAAGAAAAGCGCGCTGAAAATGACCGTTACCCAGAAGAGGGTCTTCTCGATCCCACGCCGGGCAGTGAAAACGCCCCCGGCATCCGATCCGGTCAAACCTCCCAGCCCAGCGCCCTTGCTTTGCAGGACAATACTAATAACCAAGGCAATTGATGTTAAAATCAAAGAACCGTCTAGAAAGTTTTGCATTAATAAACCTCCATAAATTTTAGCCGGTAAATTATACCTGCTTTTCAGTTAAACCGTCAAACAAGATTCTTATCTACAAGGTCTGCAAAAAGGGACATTCATGCACGAACTGACCATAAACTTGCATATGCACACTACATACTCCGATGGCTCCGGCACTTATGCTGACTTGGGGCGTGCTGCCCTTAAATCTGGTGTAGACGTACTCCTCATCACCGACCACAACATCCTGGTACAAGGGGCGAACGAATATTATCGAAATGGCAAAATAAAAGTTCTCCTTCTGGCTTGTGAGGAGATTCATGACCAGGACCGCGATCCGCAGAAAAATCACCTGCTAGTCTTTGGTACGGACCGGGAATTGTCACCCCTGGCCGATAACCCCCAATTCCTGATAGACGCTGTGCGCGCAGCTGGGGGTATCTGCTTCATCGCCCATCCAGTAGACCCTGCCATGCCGGCCTTCGGCGAGACGGATATTTCCTGGGTGGACTGGGACGTCACCGGTTATACCGGGATCGAACTCTGGAACGGCTTCAGCGAACTTAAATCGGTCGCAAAAGGGAAATGGGACGCGGTTGCTTATGCATTCTTCCCTGAGTTCATCCCCCATGGTCCATTGACAGAAACTCTGCGGCGCTGGGACGACCTGACAGCCAAAGGTCAGCGCGTAGTGGCCATCGGCGGCTCGGACGCCCATGCCCGCCATATGTCCATGGGTTTGCTCCAAAAGATCATTCTCCCTTACGAGTATCATTTCTCCACGATAAACACCCACACACTGATACCCACACCCCTCACAGGCGATTTGATCCGAGACCGCAATATGGTCTTTGATGCCCTCAGCGCCGGTCACTGCTTTATTGGATATGACCTCCCTGCCCCCACACATGGCTTTCACTTCTCTGTCCAGAGTAAAGACATCACTGCCATTATGGGAGACGAAATAACCCCCTCTGGCGCAGTAACTTTGCAAGCCAAACTCCCGTCCCCCGCCGAAATCCGACTTGTCAAGAGTGGTAAATTAGTCAAGACCACACACGGTGAGACGCTGGTGTACTTAACCGACGAGCCTGGGACTTACCGAATCGAGGCTTACAAACGCTATCTAGGAAAGTTGCGCGGGTGGATATTCAGCAATCCGGTTTATGTAAAATAAGGCCTCCCCAAAACCACTCTTTTCGCTTACAATACAACCCGTTCAAGTCGCTTCGCGGCTTGCCTTCCGCCCCCGGCTCACCCACGGTGAATGTCCGGGAGCATATCCCGAGGAAAGGAGGTTATCCCTATGCGTCACTATGAGCTAGTCTGTATAGTCCATCCTGACTTGGATGAGGCCGCGTTTAACGGCGTCGTCGAAAAGATTAAGGGCTGGGTCGTCGATTGCGGCGGCAGCGTGGATAAGGTCGAGGTCTGGGGCCGTAAGCGCTTGGCTTACGCCATCAAGAAACATCGTGAAGGTCAATATGTGCTGTTCAATCTCAGTCTCGAACCCACCGCTACCGCTTCGATGGATCAGAATCTGCGCTTCCTGGAGCCGGTCATACGCTATATGCTCGCTGCGGTCGAATAAGTAGTACCATCGTCTGTTTTCGACTTTTACCTTTCGAGACAGGAGGACGCGATGAGTCGTGGATTGAACAAGGTCATGGTAATTGGTCATTTGGGACGCGACCCTGAAATGCGTTACACCCCTTCGGGACGTCCAGTTACGACATTCGCAATCGCCACCAGTCGTTCCTGGAACACGGCCGACGGCGAACGTCATTCCGAAACAGAGTGGTTCAACGTTGTCACTTGGGGAAACCTGGCAGAAATCTGCAAGCAATACCTGACCAAGGGAAAACAAGTCTACATCGAAGGCCGCTTACAAACCCGAAGCTGGGAAGATAAAGAAAGCGTCAAGCACTCCACCATCGAGATCATCGCAAATGAAATGATGATGCTTGGTGAGCGCCGGGAAACAAATATCCATGCCCCGGCCGGAGAAGAGCCTGGTCCTTTGGAAGAATCCGGAGGCCAGTCCGTAGAAGATGAATTTCCCTTCTAGCCCTGATAGGAGTAGTGACGATTATTATGAATTCGTTAGCTCTCGCCACTACCCAGGATAAATTGGAGTCAAGTTTATATGGAACGTGAAACTCGCAACGAAAACGATATGGATCAGGGCGGTGAACGCCGTTACTTCGCCCGCCCCAAAGTCTGCCAGTTCTGTGCCGATAAGCACCTGACAATTGATTACAAACAGGCAGATGTACTACGCCGTTTAGTCACCGAAGAGGGTAAAATCCGCCCGCGCCGCCAGACCGGTACTTGCGCAAAACACCAGCGCGTCCTGGCTAGTGCCATAAAACGCGCCCGTCACATCGCCCTACTTCCCTTTTCTGGTAACGAACGCGACGACCGTTAATCAATTCAATCTTTGTTAGAGGACATGGAATGGTTCCATGTCCTCTAACGACTACACGCATGTCATTGCGATGGATATGTTGAATAAAGATGAACTTCTGCAATGGCATTGTTTAGTATGAGGCAATTATGGCAAAAGATAAGTCCACCAAGATCGCATCCAAGAAACATCTGGCTCGCTTGGAACGCGAGCGCCGCCAGACACGACTCATAACCTCGATTGCTATTGGTGTTGTCGTCGTCATCGTTGGACTCATCGGCTATGGGATTCTAAACGAAACTGTCCTGAAAGCCCGCCAACCGGTAGTCACAGTCAATGGTGATTCAGTCAACATGCGCGAATTCCAGATGCGAGTCCGGCTCGCTCGTCAACAATTCGTTGACCAATACATGCAATATAACAACCAATACACTCAATACTACCAATTCGCCCAGATGTTAGGAATCGACCCCACAACAGACCCAAGCATGTCTCAAGCGATGAATCAAATCAAGTCCCAAATGGATCAGATAAAGACTCTGTTGGATTCATCCTCTCAAGTTGGACAACAAGTCGTCGAAGACATTACCAACGACCTTCTCATCCGGCAATATGCCAAGTCTAGCGGGATCGTTATCACAGATGCCGATTTGGAACAAGCCGTCTACGAAGCATTTGGTTTTTACCCAGACGGGACACCTACTCCAGGTCCAACAAGCACAACGATCACTTTTCCGACATGGTCGGCAACACAGAACGCTTTAATGACCGTGACCTCTGCCATTACTCCCTCTCCTTCAAAGACTCCGGCACCTACTCAAACTCTCGACCTCACTGCGACGGCGACAGCCATTCCAAGCCTGACACCTTCCTCCACCCCTTACACGCTGGATGGATTCCAAGGCCGCTATAAAGAAGGGCTGAGTTATTACGCCAAATTGGGCTTGACCGAAACCGACTTCCGCAAAATCCTTTTTGAAATCCAGATCTACCGGAAGCGCATATCTGATGTGGTCACCACCAACGTGCCCCACGAACAGGAGCAGGTTTGGGCACGCCATATCCTTGTTTCAGACAAAGCAACTGCTCAAATCTTTCGCGAGCAATTGCTGGTCGGTACAGATTTCGCTTCCCTTGCTGCCCAGTACTCACTCGATACTGGCAGTAAGGATAATGGTGGTGACTTGGGATGGTTTGGGAAAGGCAAGATGATTCCAGAATTTGAAACGGCCGCCTTTGCCCTTCAGGTTGGTGAAATCAGCCAGCCGGTACAGACCACTTCCGGGTGGCATATTATCCAGGTCCTTGGACACGAGACTCGTCCACTTACCGAGACCGAATACACAACTGCTGTCACCGCAGAATTCAATCAATGGCTCACGGATCAGCGTACTGGCGCCACCATTGTCATCTCCAATACATGGACCGCGAATATCCCCGTTCTACCCAGTCTGGAAAGCGCATTCGCAGATTTGAATGCCACCGCAACGGCAATTGCCAACCAGGGTCCGCCCCAGCCAACACCGACACCGTAATTCGCAATTGGCGCAGGCTATTGGCATGCAACAGAAAGCGGTTAGCTTCGTCGCTAACCGCTTTTAATTGCTGATACTATTTTACATAGGAGACGACTATTTTAAATACTCTTCAGAAATTTGATCCAGTTTCAGGCTGATGATCTGACTGGCCGAATCACGACCCATCGTCACCCCATAGATAACGTCCGCCGCTTGAACAGTGTTGCGGTTGTGGGTGATGATAATGAATTGAGTATCTTTGCTCAACTCCAGCAGTAGGTCCCGGAAACGACCAACGTTGGCCTCGTCAAGCATGGCATCTACTTCATCCATCACGCAGACGGGTGTCGGCGAAACCTTGAGAAGGGCAAAGACCAATGCTATGGCTGTCAGACTTCGCTCACCCCCCGAGAGAAGAGAGAGACCTTGCTCGCGCCGTCCAGGCAAACGTGCTTCGATATCAATACCGGTCTCGGTCAGATTTTCCGGATCAGTCAGGGTCAGCCGCGCCGACCCGCCACCAAATAACCTTTGAAAGATGATGTGGAACTCTTCCGCTACTGCGTCAAATGTCTTTCGGAATTCGCTGCGGGTCAATGTATCCAGTTCGCCGATCACTTTATGAAGGTCGGCTTCAGCCTTGTGCAAATCCTCCACCTGCGTGGTCAGGAAGTTGTTGCGTTCCTTGACCGACTTGAACTCCCGTTGCGCATCCGGGTTAACTGCTCCCATTCGGCGAAGTTGTGCCCTCTGGCGGAGCATATTATCTTCCAGGTCTGACGCCAGTTCCGTCACCAATGGTAATTTATCCACCATTCCATCGAACGGCAACGGCACAGGGCCGGTTACATCTGTACCATACTCGAAGGCCACCAGGCCAAAGTCGTCCTCGATCTTCTGGCGCAAATTCTGCAGAGCTTCTTGCTTGCGACTCAGGTCAAGTTGGAACTGGTTGTAAGACCGCTCGACGCGCGCCAGAACCGCCTGTCCCTCGGTCTCTTTATTCTGTACTTCTCGTTCTTGCGCTTCGGCGGTTTCTAGTTCCTTCTCAGCTGGTCCGATCAGGCTGCGCAATTCCTCCAGTTGTGAATTCATCCCAATAGCTTGACCACGCTGGTTTTCTCGCTCGGCTTCCAATCCTGCCAACAATGTATCAATCTCCAATTGACGGCTTTCCAACAAAACCTGTTGTTCTTGAAGATGGGCAGCAATTTCCTTTCGCTCGATCTGCCGAATCCTGGCATTGCCCAGTGCATGCCCAACCACTGCTAACCGCATCCCCCAGAACGTAACCCGTTCCTTGAACTCGTCCAGGGTCAAGTCTGCCAGTGATGACTTTATAGTCCGGAGGGCCGTCTGGGCTTGGACAGCATCCTTTCCATTCTGGGATAGTGACATGGCATACTGATGGCGCTCTTTTTCTGCTTGTGTAATTTCAGACTCAATGCTCTGTTTTTGTCTGATGTTCCAATCCCTTTGCCGCTGTACCGTTTCTTCCCGGACCTTGGCCTGGCGCTCTGTATCCCGGACTATTTCCAACTCGGCGCGCTTTCCTGCCAGATCCTCTTCACAGTCCGCCTGTTGATCGCGAGCGGTTTCCATCCGGTCAGATAATATATTCGTCTCTTTTTCCAGCGCGAAAATCTGATTTTCTGCCACGGCTAGAGATTCCTGCCATTCGCGCCGCTGACGCGGACGCCCCAACATGGCTGCCTTGGGCGGTTTCCCTGCCAGTACCTGCCCGGTGGCATGAAACAATTCACCGCGCAGAGTCACTACTCGGACATTCTTGGGCATACCAGCGAGAACACGACGTGCCAACGCCCGGTCACGAACGACCAGTACCTGACCCAGCAGCAAATCCACCGCCGGTCGAAGTTCCGCCGGGGCCTTGACTAAGTCCGAGGCAACACCCAGACAATTATCGTCCGGTTTCATTGTTATCGGTTCAGCAGGTGAAAGCCAATCCAGCGGCAGAATTGAAGCCCGTCCTGACTTGTCTGAATCAAGCAAAGCCAAAGCCTCTTCGGCATCCAGCCCGGATGTCAGCAGGATGGCATCGGTATACTCCCCCAGAGCTGCAGAGATCGCCACTTCCAGCTCCGCCGGAACATCCAGCTCTGCAGAAAGAGCGCCGCGTGTTCCTCCGAGTCTGGATTGTCGGGCCGCATCCAAGAGTATTTTAGCTCCATCGGCATAACCGACTAAAGACTGTTCGGCTTGCTCCAGCACATCCAATTGCGCCTTGAGCCGGGCTTGTTCAGTTTGTTTGGCAGCTAGTTCGGCCTTTCTTTGCTTGACCTTTTCTTCGAGTCCTGCCAGCCTCTTTTCCGCAGACTCAAACTCTGCCTCGGCTTTTTGCATAACGCTTTCTGCATTCTTCCGAGCAGAGCCAGATATCTTGAATTCCTGCGAGGCCTGCCCGGTTTCTGATTCAAAATGGTCGATGGCTTGAACTGAAACCTGCAGTTTTTGTATCTGAATTTCAGATCGAGCGTCCTGTTCGTCCATGCGCGCGATTAAACCGGCACGCTGGACAGTGAGTTCATCTAATTTTCCCCGGGCAGACTCGAGGTCCGATTCGAGGCGGGATTTCTCGGCCTGGCGCTCATTAATGGCAGTCTGAGCTTCCCCGGCATGGGTCTCCGCTTCGTCATATTCCGCAAGTAATTGGGCTGCCTCAGTATCGCCGGTAGAAAAGCGCTCCCAGGCAATTTTGTATTCCTCGTTCAAACGGGATTTTTCCATCAAACTCGCCTGGCGGTTGTCCAGCAGGGAGCGTTGACGCTCATCGAGCGTGGCCTGGTCTCTACTGTTAGACTCGCGATTCTCATGCACTTGCGCCGACTGGCGATGCCACGAGTTCAGCCGTGCTCGCAAGCCATTCAACCGGTCACGGAATGAAGAATATTCCTGCCGCACCCTCTGGAAGGATTCACGCGCTTCAGTCAGTTTCGTTTCATGGATACGCGTGAGCTCAACAGCCTCGGTCAGTTCACGCTGTGCCCGATGCCAGTGGAAACCATACCATTCGTGCAACAGCACTCGCAGGTCGGCCTCTACTTGAGAGTATTCCTGAGCGCGCACTGCCTGCCGTTCGAGACTTTTAAGTCGCGGTTCCAGTTCGGCCAGGATGTCGTCCACACGGTCGATGTTTCGCTGGGAGGTCTCTAGCCGGCGCAGGGCCTCCTCACGCCGTGCACGATATAGGCCAATCCCGGCCGCTTCCTCGAAGAGGCGGCGGCGCTCATCCGCTTTTAGCGCCAGGGAGGCATCCACCAACCCCTGACCAAGGATTGTGTAGGTCCGCTCGGATAGACCGGACTGCGCCAGAAGTTCATTGATATCTTTCAATCGGACGTGCTGGCTGTTGAGCAGATAATCGTTGCGGCCATCCCGGTAAGCACGCCTGGACAGGCTAACTTCGGAGAAATCCACCGGAAGCCAGCCGTCGATATTATCAAATGTTATCCCTGCGGATGCCATGCCAGAACGCGGACGCTGATCAGACCCGGTAAAAATCATATCTTCGGTCTTTTTGGCGCGCAAAAGGCTATAGGTTTGCTCGCCTAGTACCCAGCGCAACGCGTCAGCAATGTTGGACTTGCCGGAGCCATTCGGTCCGACAATGGCAGTTATTCCTTCGCTAAATTCAAAATTGGTTTTTGTAGCGAAGGTCTTATAACCGTGGAGTTCGAGGGATTTAAGGCGTAAAGGCATTGGAATTATTGGGGGGTGAAAGATTTGGAATTTTCGATTGCATCCAACGTGGCCTGGGCAGCCGCGCGCTCTGCAACCCGTTTATTGTGCCCGCTCCCACGTCCATAGGATTTGGCGTTGATCTGAACTTCGACTTCAAACATCGGCAAGTGGTCTGAGCCGCTTATTGTCAGGGTAAAATATTTTGGGGTGCCCATTCCCTGACCTTGGGACCATTCTTGAAGGCGATTTTTGGGATCCCTGGAATCCGACAAGAGGATTATCTGTTCACTGACCTGTTCCAACATGGGGTGAACAAGACGCTCGATGGTCGAAATATCGTTTTCCATATATAGAGCCCCGATCACAGCCTCAAATGTGGCACATAAGAGCGCGTCTTTCTGGCGACCTCCAGCTTGATCTTCCCCGTGACCTAGGCGCATGGCAGATCCCAGGTCGAAGGCGCGGGCGAACTCGGCCAATTGCTCTGTACAGACCAGTGCCGACCGCATTCTCGTCAGTTCACCTTCCGCCATTTCGGGGAATTGATTGTACAGCCAGGCCCCTGCAACAAAATCAAGAACAGCATCGCCGAGAAATTCCAGGCGTTCGTTATCTTCCAAAACATCCGGGTGCTCATTGACATAGGAGTCGTGCGTCAGAGCACGCCTTAGCATGAGCAGGTTATTGAAAGGAAGCTCCAACCGCTGCACCAACGCGGCCGGAGACTCTTCGTGATATCCTTCCGGGTTGTGGTTCACATAATCCTCCCGGAACTCAGCGAGCGCCAACCCTGTCCCTCCCGCCTTTCGGATGCCCTCTCCCACATTCGACCGATGTTCAATGGACATAGGAGAGACACGGTATGGGGGCAGAGTTCGCGGCCACTCAGTTCCACAATAATATCGAGCCGATTGTAACCCGATTCAAGCGCGCTGACCAGCGTCTGTGATACAATCGCACACTTTTCACCAAAGGAGCTGATCATGCCCGAACCGCTTGCCAAAGAGACGCTATTCTTGCACAACGCAGATATGGGACTGGGAACCTCGGCATGGGGAGACCGAGCCTTCTGGAACTACGGGCGAGACTACACCGACGACGATATCGGTGCCGCCTTCCGGACCTGTCTGAATGGTGGAGTGAACCTGGTGGACACTGCCGAAATCTACGGCTCGGGCCGCTCTGAGGCACTGCTCGGCCAATTCATGAAAACAACTGCCCAACCCATTCTGGTTGCTACCAAGTTCATGCCTTTCCCCTGGCGCCTGGGAAAACGCACTTTTCAAAATGCCCTCCAAGGAAGTCTTGAACGTCTGGGCGTCTCGAAGGTTGACTTGTACCAGATCCATTGGCCTATCCCTCCTTTCCCTGTTGAGACGTGGGCGGAGGCGCTGGCCGAGGCGGTCAAAGCAGGGTGGACACGCGCCGTTGGCGTTTCAAATTACGATAAGAATCAGATGCAGAGAACCTATACTGTGCTTTCAAAATATGATATTCCCCTGGCATCCAACCAGGTGGAATATCACCTGCTCAACAGAAAGGTGGAAATAAATGGATTGCTTGAACGTTGCAAGGAAATGGGTGTGCGTCTGATTGCTTATAGCCCGCTGGCAAGGGGATTGCTGACCGGCAAATACACCCCCGCAAACCCGCCGCCGGGAGCGCGTGGACGCACTTCCGGTGGATCCTTGAAGGAAATCCAACCGTTGATACAATTGATGACTGAAATCGGCACAGGGCACGGTGATAAAACTCCCGGTCAAGTGGCATTAAATTGGGTCATCTGCAAGGGTGGGCTGCCCATCCCGGGTGCGAAGACGGCGCTTCAGGCTGCGGAAAATGTCGGTGCCAGGGGCTGGCGGCTGACAGAGAATGAAATCAAAATGCTCGAGCAAGCCAGCGCTAAGATTACGAAATGACCAGCAGTGGCGACCGACGTGGCTGCCCATGGTCTCTTATTTCAGAATCTGGATCAGGTTGCTATAATCGTCCGTCCACAAACGTACCGGGGAAACATATCCATCCATCGGGCGAGAACGGGATAGAAGGTTTGGCTGTTCAAGCAGAGACGGATTGCGCACCAAAAGCATCCACAGTGACGGGAATGAATCTAACCCCTGGCCAGGGTCGCTGATTACTATTCGGTCCAGACTATAATGATCGGCCAGAGTCCAGACCACCGGCACCAAGTCCAGGTGGCGGTTTGAGATGTGCACGGCCAGAATGCCATCCGGACGCAAGTGTTTCAAAAATAGATCAAAGGATTCCGCGTCCAACAGATGCACCGGGATGGAGTCACTGGAAAAAACATCCAACACCAGCACATCATAGTTTTGGGATCCACCTGAGGCAAGTTCATTTTCCAGCGAAAGGCGCGCGTCCCCAAGGACAATTTCCACCCTCGCCTGACAATCAGAAAGGTAACTGAAGTAACCGCCCCTACCATTGGCCAGGTCAATCACTAGCGGGTTGATCTCGTAAAAACGATACAAGTCCCCCGGCTGCCCATAGGCCGCAAGCGCGCCTACTCCCAAACCCAGCACGCCAACGCGCATTCCCTGCCCGCGCCTGGGATGATTGAGCAACGCCAGACCGCCGCCACCGGTTTCTCCGTAGTAAGCAGTCGGGAGAACCCGCTTTCTCTCAGATGAGAACTGGTAGCCGTGTATTGTGATGCCGTGCACCAGCACATATCGCTGCGCGGAAAGGTCACCCACATCCAGTGCGCGTACACGCACAACACCGTAGTAATTCCGTTGGATGAATAGGTCGTTCCCCAGGTCGGCCCGAATCTGCTGGTAGGAACGCACTCCCGAGACCAGTACCATGCTCAGGAGCAGTGCCCTGTTTAGTATGAACATCCAGCGCTGGTCGACGTAAGACTTGGCGGAAAACGTTAATGTCAATAACAGAAGCCAGCAAAATGCGTAACCAAGCGGCAACTCCCAGTAACCCTTGAAAATGAACGGGGCGACTAAGGTGATAAATATCCCACCAATTGCTCCACCTATTGATACCATCAGGTAGAAGCGGGTCAGGTGTGTAGGGTGCGGACGTAGGCAGTACAACTCACCGTGGCAGACCATGCAGGCCGCGAAAAATCCCAGTGAGTATATTCCGATCTGCATCGGGATGCCAAGCGCATCCGAGCGTACCTGCGCCCAGTCGACCAGCAGGGTGGCAAAAAAAAAGATCACGAGAAAGACCTGCCGCGAATACCATCGTTTACCGGTGAATGCCAGGATAAAAGTCAGCAAGTAAATCGTTAAAGGAAGCACCCATAGGAATGGGATGACAGCCACTTCCTGGGAAATCTCGCTGGTGGTCGCCAGTAACAGGATCGACGCGGTCGCCGCCAGGACAATCCAAAGGCTGGTGTCTCTTATAGTAGGGCTCAGGCTGGAAACCTGAATGGCAGACCCCGGATAAGTGTCTACTACAAGTTTCGTCCGAAGTGATTTTATCGCACCGAAGGACGCCAAACCCACGTAGACCATGTACAACAGCGACCAGAGCCGCCCCTGCCAGACCAGAGTTACATTCGGCTCCACCAGCACCGGGTAGGTTACCAGTCCAAGCAGCGAACCAACGTTCGAGAGTGCATAAAGGCGATAGGCTGTCTTTTCAGGGAATGTTCGGTGGAACCAGGCTTGCATCAAAGGGCTGTTGGCTGAAAGCAAGAAATATGGAAGCCCGACCGAAACGAGCAGTAGTTTACAGATTTCCCAGACTGGCAAACCCGCCTGTTCCGGCTTCCAACTGGCGTCGGGTTTGATGGGTGATTTCCATGCCAAACCAAGCACCAGTATCAACACAAGAGAGACTCCAAGCATCGCCAGATGGACGATTTCCCGGCGGCGACTCTTTCCTATAAGCCAGTTGGCATAGGCGTACCCGCCGGTCAGGAAAATCTGAAAGAACATTTGCACGGTGGACCAGACCGCCGTAGTCCCGCCAAACCAGGGCAGGATGGTGCGGGCGATCATGGGCTGGATCTGGAAAAGCAGGAACGCAGAAATGAAAATGGAAATTCCGAATAAGGCCATGATCCAATTGTACTTGCCAATGGAAAATCCAAGTAGCGAATCTGCATACTGAGGGTTAATGATTGCATCACCGAATTCATTTGAGCATTCATGGCGATCAAGAAACGTGTCATTATCATCGGCGGGACAGGGTTCCTCGGCTACTATACCATCCTTGAATTCCTCAAAAATGGATGGGAAGCGACCGCTCTCGGTCTACCCCCCTTGCCACCCGCTGACCGTTATCCTGCCTCTGTAAAGTTGGTCATCCGCAACTTCGAGACCGCCACCGACGAGGATCTGCTGGCCCTCTTGCGGGGTCATGAAGCCCTGGTCTTCGCCGCTGGCATGGACGACCGCAACAATCTGAAGAAACCCGCTTATCCGAAGTTTTACCATGCCAATGTGGAGGCCCCCGTCCGAATACTGGGGCTGGCGAAACAGGCCGGGGTCAAACATGCCGTGGTTTTTGGCTCATATTTCGCCCATTTCCACCGTCTTTGGCCTGAGATGAAATTGGCACAAAGGCATCCTTACATCCGTAGCCGGGTGGAACAGGAGAGAGCCGTCACATCGCTCTCAGGCATCGCTGTGGATGTGCTAGAATTGCCATATGTCTTCGGCGACCCGCTTGGGCGTAAACCACTCTGGTATCCGCTGGTGAAGTACATCCGGGCTGCTCCCCTGGCTTTTTACATGCGCGGTGGGACTGCCTGCATTACCGCGAAGATGGTTGGCAAAGCAGCCTTTGGTGTTATCGAACATGGTCACGGGAGTACTTGTTACCCTATCGGCCAGGAAAACCTGATCTGGGACCAAATGCTAACTCGTCTTGCCCGCGCCGATGGGCGGACTGTCAGGGTGGTATCCTTACCCTCCTGGGTTATCAAAATCAGCATGTTAGGAATATGGCTCATTCACAAATTGCAAATGAGAGAAGGCGGTCTCAACCTGCGCTATTTCAGCGCCTTACAAACTGCTGAGACCTTCATTGACCCGGAACCATCACGGAATGCACTGGGCTACGAACTGGATAATCTTGACGTGTCCTTCCGCGAGACTGTGGAGGCATGCAATGGCTGAATGCTTTCGACCAGCTTGTAAAGCGGTTGATCTAAATTTAGTATGATGACTGATGGAAATAATTGGACTTGTCGCTGCTATGTCACAGGAAAGTGAAGCGCTCCAACAGTGTATCAAGGAGTGGAAACATTTCGTGCTTGGCTCGTTTCGAGGGGTTCGTTTTCAACTTTTGGACCGGAATTGCCTGTTAGTTATATCTGGTTTGGGACTCAAGCACGCCATGGATGCCACCCGCACTCTTCTGTCAGTGACAAGTCCGCATTTGCTGATCTCTTTCGGCATCGCGGGTGCGATCAACAATGATCTACACATCGGAGACGTGGTCGTTGCCAGGAAAACTTGCTTATTGGACAAGGGTGCGCCTGGTCACTTTCAGTCTCTCGCATCTTTATCCGAGGCGGCCTGGAGCGCGGCCGCTCAAGTTCTACAGCCGGACGGTGCGCGCCTGGTTCCTGGGACAGCCATCACTACACGCGGATCTCAAATTGTCCCGCAACGCCTGAACAAGATGGCTCACCCGGTCCTGGAAATGGAGACCTTTGGGATTGCGCAAGTTGCCGCCGAAATGGGGATACCGCTCGTTTCAATCCGCTCGGTAAGTGACGGCCCTCTGGCACCAATCCCGTTTGACCTCGAGGCGATACTTGACGAAGAATATGACCTCCGCGTTGGCAAGCTGCTCAGGATGGTTCTCCGCCAACCTCAAATCATTATTCAATCCCTGAAGATGATACGAAATTCCAGGAAAGCTGCTGACAATGCGGCCAAGGCGCTGGTTGCAGCGCTGAGCCAGCCATCGTTGGTCGTTCCACCATGACATAGGTAGATCAAGCTGAGCAGTTCTTCCAGATGAGGAACAAGCCTGAATCCACCGTACAGGCTGGACAATTTCTTTCGCGAGACCAGTGCTTTAACCTCAACTGAGTCTCCCCTTGACTCGCCTCTTCTTCTTGGATATAACCATTCAAAATAACGGTATCAAATAATCTACCCGAGAACCACAAGGAATACCATCGGTGCCCAAACGAACCTACCCGAGCGACCACACAAAGTACAGTAGTACTCTGAAGAGCGCCAAAGCCGTGCTCTCTGGCAGGAGTAAAAAAGGCTGGTTCGCCCGCCTTCTGCCTTTTCTCGGTCCGGCCTTCATCGCCAGCATCGCTTACGTGGATCCGGGCAATTTCGCCACCAATATCCAGGGCGGGGCTCAATTCGGGTATGAATTATTATGGGTTATCCTGGGTAGCAACCTAATGGCCATGCTCCTCCAAACACTCTCCGCCAAACTTGGAATCGTAACCGGCAGGAACCTGGCCGAGCACTGCCGTGAGCGTTTCTCCCGCCCGATCGTCTGGACCATGTGGGTGCTCATGGAACTTGTCGCCATGGCCACAGATCTCGCCGAATTCCTGGGCGCGGCGGTTGCGCTCAACCTGCTCTTTGGTCTGCCGCTCTGGATTGCCGGCTTGCTGACTGCCGTTATCACCTTTTTCATTCTTGGCCTGGAACGATACGGTTTCCGCCCTCTCGAAGCGGTCATCACCGGTTTCCTGGCGATTATCGCAATCAGTTACATCATCGAAATTTTTCTGGTCCACCCGGCTTGGAGCCTCATCGTCCATGATACTTTCGTCCCGCATTTCACCAACTCCGAAAGCATCCTGCTGGCAACTGGCATCCTGGGTGCCACCGTCATGCCGCACGCCATCTTCCTTCACTCGGCGTTGACCCAGGGCCGGGTGGTAGTCAAAAAACCGGAACAGCAGCGCCGTCTTTTCCGCTTTGAGATCATAGACGTGGCCATCGCCATGCTCATCGCCAGTTCGGTCAACGCTGCCATGCTTATCACCTCCGCAGCGACTTTCTTCAAGACCGGGACGAACGTCGGCACTCTTGAGCAGGCCTACCTGACCCTCCAGCCCCTTCTCGGGCGCGCCGCGGGTGTCGTCTTCGGGGTGGCATTGCTCGCTTCCGGGCTGTCCTCCTCATCGGTCGGGACGATGGCTGGGCAGGTCATCATGCAGGGCTTCCTGCATTTCCATATCCCGCCCTGGATACGCCGGGTCGTGACCATCGCCCCCTCGTTGATCGTCATTCTCGTCGGATTCGACCCGACCCGCACGCTAGTGATCAGCCAGGTGATTCTCTCCTTCGGTCTGCCGTTCGCCATAATACCGCTGGTTCTGTTCACCAACAATAAGGTCCTCATGGGTGTGCTGGTCAACAAACGCATTACCACTTTCCTGGCCGGCCTGTCCGCCGCTCTTATCATCTGCCTCAACTTCTTCCTAATCTATAAGACGTTCATTGGTAAGTAACAGGACTGTTCCCCATGACGGCAATCAGCGGCATGGGAGCCTCTTCGACAAAAAGAAAATTCACATGCTCAAACACATTCTTGTTCCCCTGGACGGTTCTAAACTGGCCGAAGCGGCTCTGCCCTTTGCGGCCTACTTGGCGCTGACTCTTAAAGCGCCGGTCACTCTGCTGCACGTCATCGAGCAGGACGCCCCCGAAGAAATCCACCGCGACCGGCACCTGACGGACTCTGTCAAATCCGAAGCCTACCTTGCCGAAACCGCCAGACATGCCTTTTCTCCCAAAGTCAAAGTTAATTGGCATGTTCACACTGCCGCTGTTGCAGACGTGGCCCGCAGCATCGTTGACCATTCCGCCGACGAGTTCCAGCCGGACCTGATCCTCCTGTGCGCACACGGGAACAGCGGGATGCGAGACTTTTTCTTCGGGAACATCGCTCAGCAGGTCGCCGCAGCCAGTAGGACACCGGTCCTGCTTATCAAACCAAACACGTCTCTCGTCCCTTTGAAGATGAAGCGTATACTCCTCCCACTGGATAATGAGTCGATTCATGACAAAGCCATCCCAATAGCCGAAGAACTGGCGAAGGCTTTCAAAGCGCAACTGGTTCTACTTTGCGTCATTCCCACGTTGGGCACCCTTTCCGGCGAACAGGCTGCTTCCGGTAATCTTATGCCTACCACGACGACCGCTTACCTTGATATCGCCGAAGAAATCGCCCAGGAACACTTCCAGGCACACCTGGACGAATTCCAGAAAGTTGGTCTCTCTGCCACTGCCGAGATCGTCCGCGGCGACCCAGCCCCGGTCATTGCTAAAACCGCTGAAATTATCAGTGCAAATTTGATTATTTTTGGTACGCATGGCCGCTCTGGTCTCGGTGCCTTCTGGAACCGAAGTGTGGCTGCCAGCGTGGCTCGTAGGACACAGATTCCGATACTTCTGATTCCGCTTCCAGAGTAGATGCGTCATTTCGAGATACCGGGTCTTTTCCAACGGAGAAGCAATTCTTATGTCAGCGAAAAAACCCGATAAAATGGAGATTGGTACTTCAAATACCGCATCTTATATGATCCCCTTTATGGGATAAAAGCGAGTCTGGTGGAAAAATACTCAAAAACGAGCACCCCTTAAGAATATCAAGTGGGGTGCTTTAATATTCTAATCTTGTTCTTATCTGCCAGACTCTTGACAGGTTGAACGCTTGCAGATATATTCAATAACACTTAACTAATTAAGGATGTTTATTATGTCCCCAACTGAAGTATTATTAACTGAGGTCATACATGAATGGTCAGAAGTCTTTATGCACCGCTCTATGCGGGACTTCAAGCGATTCATGGACGCCACGGGACTGTCGTTTTCCCAAATCAACATCCTGATGCGCCTGTTCCATGGGGGAAGTGCCGGGGTCTCGGAGATCGGCGAAAAACTGGGCGTATCCAACGCCGCCGCCAGCCAGGCCGTGGACCGGTTGGTGCAGTTGGGTCTAATCGAACGGACCGAGGATCCTGAAGATCGCCGAGCCAAACGACTTGAACTGGCCAAAAAGGGCACCGCGTTAATTGAGAAGGGTGTCGAAGCCCGCAGCAAATGGATCGAGGTTATCACTGATGCCCTGACTCCGGGTCAGCAAAACATGATTATCTCGGCGCTCACATTGCTCACTGAAGCGGCGCGCTTAGCGAAAGAGTAGTTCCCTTTTGAGTACGGATATATCTGTACCACAATCTCAGGAAATACAAGTAATTCAATAATGGCGGGTTTAGGGTTATTGAAAGAAGCATTAAATCCGGCCGAACCAACACCTTGCTTGGTTGAGAAAACCAGCCAGTTCGAAAAGCACTGTGCTGGAGCATCAGTTTGAATATTTCTTTTTGAGGAGTCCCACAACCATGCTACGACTTGTCAGATACTTAAAACCGTATGTCCTTTTGATCCTGCTTACTATCGCCTTGCTTTTCGTGCAGGCGAATGCCGACCTGGCATTGCCCGACTATATGTCGAAGATTGTCAATAAAGGGATCCAGCAGGGCGGGATTGAAAACGCGGTGCCTGCGGCGCTCCGGCAAAACGAGATGAACAAGCTTGTCATTTTCATGAGCACTGCCAATAAGTCACTTGTCCTCGGAGATTACACCCTTGTGGACAAGAACTCGTCCAATTCTGCCAAGTACATCACACAATATCCTGCACTTGCCAATGAAGCTGTCTATATGCTCAATGATATTACAAAGTCCGAAAACACCAAACTGAACCCGGTAATGGGCAAGGCCCTGGTAATTGTTTCCACGATCCAGCAAGTAATGGCCGACCCGACCAAGGCAGCCAACATGGGTCAGGGACTTGGCATTGACCTGTCCAAATTGCCACCTGGAATGGATGTTTTCAGCGTTTTATCCAACCTTCCAGCAGATCAACTATCAAAAGTGGTTGCTGGTATTGATCAGAAGTTCACCACTCTGGGAGGATCCATAATTACCCAGATGGCGGTTGGGGCGGTCAAGGCTGAATACATTGCCCTTGGCATGGAAATAGCTAAACTCCAAACGCAATACATTATTAATACAGGTTTCTTGATGCTGCTGTTATCGCTGCTCTCAATCTCTTGCACTGTGGTGGTCAGTTTCCTATCGGCCAAAACAGCAGCCGGGTCGGCCCGTGATATCCGCAAGGATGTTTTCCAAAAAGTGGAGAGCTTCTCAAATACCGAATTCGACAAGTTCTCAACAGCTTCCCTGATCACCCGCTCAACCAATGATGTCACCCAGATCCAAATGGTTGTCGTCATGTTGATGCGCATGGTTTTCTACGCACCTATAATCGGGGTCGGAGGGATTATCCGTGCCATCGGTAAAAGTGCTAACATGTGGTGGATCATCGCATTGGCGGTCATCGTCCTTCTCGGTTTGATCCTGACCGTTTTTTCGATTGCTCTTCCAAAATTCAGGATCATCCAGAACCTGATCGACCGTCTCAACCTCGTGACACGTGAAAACCTGTCCGGGATGATGGTTATTCGGGCATTCAATATGCAGGGATTCGAAGAAAACCGCTTTGACAAGGCCAATAAGGATTTGACCAGCAACAACCTGTTCATCAATCGTGTGATGGTCATCATGATGCCTTTGATGATGCTGGTCATGAATGGAGTGAGCCTGCTGATCATCTGGGTCGGCGCTCATCAGGTTGCCCAATCTACCATGCAAGTTGGCGACATGATGGCATTCATGCAATATGCCATGCAGATCGTTTTTGCCTTCCTGATGCTGTCAATGATGTTCATCGTCATACCAAGGGCCTCCGTGTCTGGTGGGCGTATCGCCGACGTGCTGGAGACCGAGCCTACCATCAAGGACCCACAAGCCCCAAAATATTTCAACGAACCCTTCGTTGGCACTGTCGAGTTCCGCAATGTATGCTTTCACTACCCCGGTGCGCTCGAGGACGTGCTGCACGACATCTCCTTTATCGCCAAACCCGGACAGACAACAGCCTTTCTTGGTTCCACCGGTTCGGGCAAATCCACAATAGTCAACCTCATTCCACGTTTCCATGAAATTACCGATGGAGCCATCTATGTGGATGGCACGGATATACGCGCGGTCACACAACACGACTTGCGCGAAAAGATTGGCTTCATCCCGCAGAAGGGTATGCTTTTCTCCGGTACGATTGAAAGTAACCTGCTTTATGCTGACGAGAACGCCAGCCAGGATGCCTTGAAAGAAGCCGCTGAAATTTCCCAGGCGAGCGAGTTCATCTTCTCAAACCCAAAAGGAATGGCGGCCGAGGTTTCACAGGGCGGCACGAATGTATCCGGTGGCCAGAAGCAGCGTCTTTCGATTGCGCGTGCCCTGCTGAAAAAAGCGCCAATTTATATTTTTGACGATAGTTTTTCAGCCCTGGACTTCAAGACAGATGTGGCCTTGCGGAAATCCCTCAAAGAGAAGACTGGCTCAAGCACTGTTTTGATTGTGACCCAACGTGTTTCTACCATCAAGAACGCCGAGCAGATCATTGTGCTGGACGAAGGTAGGATTGTCGGCAAGGGCAATCACGGTGATCTAATGGAAAGTTGCGAAGTCTATCGGGATATTGCTTTATCGCAACTTAGCAAGGAGGAATTGGCATGATGCACGGCAGCACAAATAATGAACCAGTTAATCGTGGTCCGGTAAGAGGTCCAATGGGCGGCCCATTGGGACGCGGCGGCCCAATGGGTATGATGGGAGCAAAAGCTGAAAAGCCCCACGACTTCAAGGGTACCATGGTCAAGCTGACTAGGTACCTTAGCTCTTACAAGGTTGCAGTTGCCATCGTGTTGATTTTTGCCATTGCTTCCACGATCGCTTCAATCATTGGTCCCGATATTTTAGGCAAGGCCACCACCAAGCTGTTTGAGGGTGTGATGAGCCAGATTGCCGGGACCGGTTCCGGTATTGATTTTGCTTTTATCGGCCAGATCGTCATCCTTACACTCACCCTGTACCTTCTTTCTTCCCTATTTAGTTTTATCCAGGGTTGGATCATGTCCAGCGTGTCTATGAATATTACCTATCGCTTCCGGAAGGATATAGCCGAAAAGATAAACCGGATGCCCCTCAGATATTTTGACGGCACGAACCATGGTGAGGTACTCTCGCGCATCACCAACGATGTGGATACGGTCAGCCAGACCCTGAACCAGAGCCTTTCCCAAATCATTACTTCAGTGATAACTGTGATCGGCGTCTTGGTGATGATGTTCTCGATCAGTTGGATGATGACCATGGTATCCCTGGTTATTATCCCCCTGTCAATGGGGGTAATCGGCTTGGTAGTCAACCAGTCCCAAAAATATTTTAAACAGCAACAGGACTACCTTGGCCATGTCAACGGCCACGTTGAAGAAATGTATGGCGGCCATGCCGTGATGAAGGCTTTTAACGGTGAGGCAAAGAGTGTCGAGACATTTGATGGTATCAATAACAAGCTTTACGGTTCGGCTTGGAAATCACAGTTTTTATCTGGTTTAATGATGCCGGTCATGACCTTCATAGGTAATTTGGGGTATGTTGCTGTGTGTATTATGGGTGGTTACTTGGCGATCAAAAACACCATTACCGTTGGTGATATCCAGGCATTCATTCAGTATGTACGCTCATTTACGCAACCTATTACGCAGCTTGCCAATATTTCCAATGTGCTTCAGCAAACTGCTGCGGCAGCCGAGCGTGTGTTCCAATTCCTGGATGAACCTGAGGAAATTCCAGACGCAAAGACCCCTGTCCATTTGGACACGGTGAATGGCCGTGTGGATTTCAAGAACGTTCACTTCGGTTACAGCCCGGAAAAGATCATCATTAACGATTTTTCCTTCTATGCTGAACCTGGTCAGAAGATCGCCATCGTCGGTCCGACCGGGGCTGGCAAGACCACAATGGTAAAATTGTTAATGCGATTCTATGACGTAAACAGCGGTTCCATCTTGGTGGATGGCTTTAACATTAAAGATCTCACCCGCGAGGAATTGCGCTGCATGTTTGGTATGGTACTGCAGGATACCTGGCTCTATAACGGGTCGATTATGGAGAATATCCGCTATGGCCGATCGATCTCCACCGATGAGGAAGTCATCGCCGCTGCCAAAGCCGCGCGTGTGGATCATTTCGTCCGTACTCTTTCGGAGGGTTACAATATGGTGCTCAACGAAGAGACCACCAACATATCTCATGGACAAATGCAACAGATGACAATTGCACGCGCATTCTTGGCTGACCCTAAAATTCTCATCCTTGACGAAGCCACCAGTTCGGTGGATACCCACACTGAGGTGTTGATCCAAAAAGCCATGGTTACCCTGATGAAAGGCCGTACCAGTTTTATTATCGCCCACCGTCTGTCTACTATCCGCGACGCGGATTGGATCCTGGTGATGAACAACGGCGACATTGTGGAACAGGGCAAACATGAAAAACTGCTTGCGAAGAAAGGTTTCTACTCCGAACTTTACAACAGCCAGTTCGAAGGGAAAGAAATCTAACTCACGAATAGTATCGACAGATCGTTTCACTTGAAATCCAGCCCCTTCCATCTCCCTGAGCCAAATTGGCGAGAGGTTGGCTCTATTTTATCAAGTAATTTTCAGAGGACATACTCAATGGAGACAATCAAAAAGGTTCAACTGAGGCACCTAGGAAAGACAGACATTCTGGTTTCGCCGGTTGGCTTGGGGGTTATGGAGTTTGCTGGTGGAGGCGGATTGATCGGTCGCATGTTCCCGGTCATTCCTCAGAATGAAAAGAACGCCATTATTAAAGCTGCCCTGGACGGCGGCATCAACTGGTTTGATACTGCCGAAATATACGGTTCTGGAGTATCTGAAAAATCCCTGGTTGCCGGCTTGAGAGCCGCTGGCAAATCTGACCAGGAAGTCATTATTGCGACGAAATGGCAGCCATTTTTGCGGACGGCGGGTAACATCCGCCAGAGCATTGAAAGTCGGCTGCACTACTTGGATGGATTCAGCATAGGGAATTATCTGGTCCACCATCCTTACAGCTTCTCTTCACCAGAAGCTGAAATGAACGCCATGGCCGACCTGGTGGAAGCGGGGAAAATCCGGTCTGTGGGAGTCAGCAACTTCAACCCTGCGCGAATGCGGCGGGCGCATGCCACACTCGCAAAAAGGGGTATTCCCCTGGCGGTAAACCAGGTTCTTTATAGTTTATTGAATCGCGAGATCGAGACGAACGGGGTCTTGGACACGGCCAGGGAATTGGGAGTTACCATCACGGCTTACACACCGGTTGCACGCGACCTCTTGACCGGGAAATATCACAAGGATCCAGGACTCCTGACCAATTTGTCAGGCTGGCGCAAGGCTAGCATATTGCGCAATCTCGAGCGGTCTCGTCCTCTTATCACCACCATGGAGGAGATTGCCACCCAGTACGAAGCCACAATTGCCCAGGTGGCATTGAATTGGCTGATCAACTTCAATGGGAAGATTGTCGTTACCATCCCGGGAGCGACCAAAGTTCACCAGGCCGAAGAAAACGCCGGGGCAATGAAATTCCGACTCTCCGACGATGAATTGGTCCGGCTGGCGGATGTTTCGCACAGGCTGTAAGGGAAGGTAGTAAAATTCTCGCTTTGCTAGGCTCGGTCACTGACGAACCTTCCTGTGGGAATCGTCTCTGTCGCATGCGAATATAAGAACTGTATTTATGGATTGCTTTAAACCATCCTCTCCAATTAGACAACACGCATTTCGAGTCCAAACAAGAGACGGGAAGTTTTCTCGGATGTCAACCGGAAATGATGCGCGGACAAGGGGGAATAGCCATTTGCCACTTTGCCATGTTTATGCTCGACCATTGCTGGCAAGGTGGTTCGTCATAAACATGTAGCCCATAAATATTAAACTGGCATGCCAAAACAACTTCTCTCGCCGAAATATTACGAAGGCGGTCGTGACCTGTTCTCACTGAAATGGGAGCATTTTCTGACTCTTCTCGACTTCGCCTTGCTTCTTACACTTGTAGCCAGCCTTCTCTTTATACTGCATGAAATACACATCAGCAGGACAGGTGGCGGAAACTGCCAGGCTGGATGATGAAGAATTATCAGTTGTCTTCAGCCAGGAATTGAAATGTATTTCGGGCGTTTCCCTTGTCGCCCGACAGTCAAATTTTGGGACAGGATAACTTTCTTTATTTGCAACCTGCACGACTATTCTTGATTCTCGACAACTTTCCAATTTACTACCTCGCTGAAAGGCATCTATTGCTGCAATATTACAGTCATATCTCGGCGAGGCTATCTTAGGAAACTAATTATTCTCAACTGATCATCCGCAAATAGCACTATACGTTTGGATTACTGGACTGTTGCTGCGTTGGACTTGGGCTTATAAATACGCCAAAACACTTGGACAACCGCGGTACAATTCATTTATTGAATAATGCTCGAAAGGCTAATGATGACCCGCTCAAAAGAAATATCTCGATACCTCGCCAACTTACAAAAAGAAATCGATGGAGCGTTCCTTTATGGCGCGCTGGCCGAGTCCGAAAAACTACCAAAAATGGCCGAACTCTACCAGCGGCTGGCCTTCAGCGAACAGAAACATGCCGAAGCCTGGGAAGAACGTATAATAAACGCCGGAATTAGTAATCCTTCTCACAAACCAAGTGGGCGCGCTCGCATTCTAGGTGCGTTGGCTAAACAGTTTGGACCTCAGTTCGTGCTCCCCACCATTACCAGCAATGAGCAGGCGGATAGTCGGTCTTACGATAACCAGCCTGAACCCGAGACAAACGGCATGTCTGCCGACGAGAAGTCCCATGCGCGCTTGTTGACGATGGTTGGGGACAGTAAGGGTGGTCTATCCGGTGGAACGGTGGCACAGATGGAAGGCCGCCACAAAGCCAGCGGCGGCAATGCCCTGCGGGCAGCGGTGCTGGGCGCAAACGATGGATTGGTATCCATCTTGAGCCTGGTTATGGGGGTTGCTGGGGCAAATCTGAATAGTCACGATGTGCTCATCGCCGGGATCGCCGGTCTGTTGGCCGGCGCTGGGTCAATGGCCCTCGGCGAGTGGCTCTCAGTCCAGAGTTCGCGTGAGTTGTACGCACACCAGATCGGAATCGAGAAAGAAGAACTGGATCTCAACCCCGCTGAAGAGCAGGAAGAATTGGCCCTCATTTATCAGGCCAAAGGACTGTCTGAGGTGCGCGCCCGTGAGCTTTCTGCAGCCATCATGACCAGCGATAAAAATTCCATCCTGGATACCCTGGCGCGCGAAGAACTTGGCATTGACCCGCAGGAGCTGGGTGGTTCAGCATATGTGGCAGCCTTTACTTCCTTTTTCTTATTCGCCTTGGGCGCTCTATTCCCCTTACTGCCCTTCGCCTTCTTAAGTGGGAATATTGCCGTGTACACCAGCATGAGTGTCAGTGCGATTGCCTTGTTTCTGGTGGGGGCTGCAATCACCCTGATGACTGGGCGCAACGTTTTTTATTCCGGTTCCAGGCAAGTCATTATTGGTCTGGCAGCCGCCATCATCACCTACGGGATCGGCAAACTGATCGGCGTCTCGGTCGGTGGATAACAGCTTTGCCGCCCTCTACCATCCGGAAGGTCCAGCATAAATCAAATAATTGCCCCGGTAACAATCCAGGGACCGAGGCTATATTATTGGAAATAATTGCTCGTGATAATTCACCATAGGATAAAGTCATGCCTTCTCCCTATTGGGTTCAAGACGCAATTTTCTACCAAATATTTCCCGACCGATTCGCCAATGGTGATCCAACTATTGACCCACCCAACCTGCAAAAGTGGGGGTCGGCGCCAACAGCTTGGGGTTTCCAGGGTGGGGACCTGCGCGGTATCATCCAGCACTTCGACTACCTACTCGATTTGGGGATTACCGCGATCTATTTGAATCCCATTTTTGCCGCCACTTCCACGCACCGCTACAATACCAGCGACTATTTCCAGATTGACCCCAAACTCGGTACTCTAGCTGATTTCCGAGCCCTGCTCGATATTGCCCATCGCAATGATTTGCGCATTGTGCTCGATGGCGTCTTCAACCACGTCGGACGCGGCTTCTTTGCATTCGTGGATGTGCTCGAAAACGGCGAGAACTCCCCTTACAAGGGCTGGTTTCATATCACAAACCTTCCACTGAACGCATATGACGGCGACCGGTCGGAAAATTATCTGGGTTGGTGGAACCACAAAGCCCTGCCAAAACTCAACACCTCGAACGAACTCGTCCGGAAATATATATTCGATGTGGCTCGTTACTGGATCGAACAGGGCATTGATGGCTGGCGCTTGGACGTACCCAACGAAATTGACGATGATGGTTTCTGGGCCGAGTTCCGCCAGGTCGTCCGCGCGGCCAACCGGGATGCCTATCTGCTCGGAGAAATCTGGGACGTGAATCCGCGCTGGGTCGATGACAAACACTTCGACGGTCTGATGAATTACCCTGTACGGGATGCCCTACTCGCTCTGCTCCAAGGCCGCGAAAATACCGGCCAGTTCAGCGAGCGTATTAACATGTTGTTCAAAACATACAAAGCTGAAAACATGTCCGCCATGTACGTCCCTCTCGACAGCCATGATACCGAGCGCTTCAAGACGCTGGTTGGCGGGAATACCGACAAACTCAAACTAGCTTTTCTCTTTCAAATGGCCTTTCCT
>Ga0315273_10000122_pt1 | contig 67379 bp, 98 predicted proteins | sample YL17G02_0_MG_FD_205753 | JGI IMG/M metagenome (GOLD analysis project Ga0315273, IMG submission 205753) | Sediment microbial communities from Yellowstone Lake, YNP, Wyoming, USA - YL17G02_0 | ecosystem: Environmental > Aquatic > Freshwater > Lake > Sediment | place: USA: Wyoming | collected... | reverse complement strand
GCCGCAACAGTCGTTGGCCTTGTGTCCCAGCCGCTTTCCCAATCGATCATCCTGCGATCGTACTCGATCACCGGTGCAGGTGTCTCGGCCTGGGATATTTGCCAGGACCGATTGTCTGAATAAAATCGCGATCGTACCTGATTCGCTGCCCGCAGACCGCCTCGGCGATGTCGTCGGCGCGCTGCTCGCTCCCCGGGCGGCCGAGGTCCACGTCGGACGCATGTCCGAGTTCGTGCCGAACGATCGCGACAATGTTTCTGCGTGGCCACGTGAGAACGCGCACGGCGAGAATGATCGCCAGTCCGCCGGTGCGGCGATCGACGAACATCGCGAGATCGCGTTTCTTGCACTGGCCCGGCTTCGGATCGATGAGGCTCGGACACTCGGCCGGATCGATCTCCAGCTTCGTTCTCGCGACGTGCGGGTAGACACGAACGAAGCGTGCCAATTCCCGGCGGTACAGCGCGCGCAGCTCGGCCCGAGTCATCGATCGTCGTCCCGCGGGGCTCTCCACAGCAGTGTGCGCGGGCACGATCGCTACGGCCGGGCGCACGATGCTTACGCTGCCCGCCGCAGAGTCGTCGATCGCCACACTGCGATAGGACGGCCCGCTGCCATCCTGGGCATGGCATTCGCGACAGCCTCGTGATCGCCGTCGACGAAGACCGCGATCCAGCCAACAACTTGACCGTCGTCAAGCTTCGCGCTGGCGTCGCTGATGCTCACCACGCCCATCTTGCCGAGCCAGTCGGAAGACAGTTGTCGAATGGCGTCTTGTGGCGCCGCTGCCATCGGCTGCTCCACCGCGCCAGCTGGCGGCGCGAGCGCTTCGAGCAGGCGTGAACGTGCGAGGCGCTTCTTGAGCCGATACTGCCGAATTCCCTCGTACGAGAGGACGAAGAACTCGATCGAGGCGCTGCCGGCGAGCGCGCTCTGGATGACGTTCTTCCGATACCCGACCGCGTACATGCCGAGAGCGATGAGAAACCCGCGGAACGCAAGGTCGCGCAGAAGGAGCAGCGGCGCGATCGGCTCCCCCTTCCACACGCGATATGCCGTCTCCGAGCTGGGCAGCGTCGGCGAATCCTCGCACACGGCGGACGGCGTTGTGGTCATTGAGGATGTCGGCATGCGCTGATCCTACAGTTCTTTTGAGGCGGAAGCATCCGTGGTGTAGACTGCGGCGTGGCTCCGCCCTTCGAACTGCGAAATCTCTACGGCATCCGCCTCGCGCTGTTCCAGCCGTCCCGCCTGGGAATCGTCGTGGCGCCGACGTCGAACCCAGGCCAGACGATCCCGATCCGTGGCATTGGGGCGCTCGCGCTCGACCACGCGGCGCTCCTCGTCGCCAACGGGCCGATGTTCGACAACTGCTCGGGGCAGAACCTTCCGCCTGGAAATGCTTCCTACGCGCACTCCCACTGCTCGATCCTGCGGTTCCGTGCGACCGATCGCTCGCGCGACCTGAATGCTCCGGGCGCGGCCCGGGTAAGCCTGAACGGCATGACGATCTCGGTCGTCGGCGGCCGAGCGGTTGCGACGGTCGCAAACATCGTCCCCGCCGGCGCGACCGTCTCCGTTCAGCTCTGCCCGCCACTACTCTCGAATGGTCATGTTCTGGCGACGCCGGATCGCGATACCGACCACGTGTACCGCGCCGGTCTATTCATCATGGCCGACGGCCGGCTCGGGCTCGCGATGGGTCCGGGGCTCTCGATGCTCTCCTTCACGAACGCCGCAAGGCTCAACGGCGCCGTCACTGGCGGCTATCTGGACGGCGGCGGCAGTGCGCGCTGGGCCCTGCGCGACGGTACGTGGTACGGCGCGTCGGAGGACCGCCCGGTGGCCTCTTGGATCGTCATCCGTGACAACAGCATCAGCGCCGAGACGCTGCTCGGCCTCGCCTTCGGGATGGGCGCTGTGGGCGCCGGGCTCTGGGTGATCAGCACGTTCAGAACCGGGCGCCGCAAGCAATGAAGCTAGTCCGGGTGTACACGGCCGACGGCGAGCACTACCGCGGTACGATGCCGGCCCAGGTCGGCATGGTCACGACGGATGGCGGCACCGTCGTGCGCGTGAACGAGAGGTCAGTCGTCGTGATTGATCCGGCGCGCTTCTCGGGAAGCCTTCGCATTACCGACACCCAGAACATCACGATCACCGAGGCCCGCAAATTCGGGTGGCCAGGAACGGCTTCCCGACTTGCAGATCAATCGCGTTAGCGAACCTCGTGCTCCCACCAGGGCGGCAGGACGGCGGCTTCGAGTTCCGCGTGCATCGCCTCGATCGCTTCGCGCGTGGCGCCGTGCGTCGCACGCTCGACGGCTGTCTCGACGTCGCACCGGATGGTGATGATCCGCGACGGGCGGCTGTACGCCTGCGCCAGCAGCATGTACGGCGCGATCTCGGCGACCGAGCAGTTCGTGTTGTCGACGATGAGTGCGTGGCCGCGCTGAAGGGCTTCGATTGCCCGGCGGAAGCACTGCCCATGTGCAAACCCGATCTTCGACGCGTCGAACGTGTAGTCGCCGGTCTCATCGTCGGTGAACGCGTCGTCGGTGCTGACGATGACGTACCGCATGGGCTCTTCGCCGTGGTCAGTTGGAACCACGAGCGTTCGGGCGAGTTCCTTCGCAAGGGTAGACTTTCCGGCGCCCGAGATCGCGCGCAGGACGATGACTGGGTTGGTGTTCATGCACGGTAGACGCGAGGGCGGACCGAAGTCTGACACCCAATTGCGATCACTTGTCGCTCGTCGCCATCCAGATGAACAGCTCTTTTCCGCAGAGACAGTCGGGCATCCGCTCGCAGACGTACGAGATCCCGTCGAGACCGAGCGGTAGGTGGATGTCGACCGCGAGATGATCGCCCAGGTGCTCAGCGTCGTCGGCCGGGCAACGTAGACGCATCCGCTTTGCGGGATCCATAGCCTGCGCGGCGCGTGCTTCGTCGGCTTCGATATTCACCGGATCGAGCCTACCTCAGTCGACGGCCGAATCCATCCCACCGCCGTCCACGTGCGGCGCAAGCGCGTCGCCACTCTCGCTGCCAGACTCTGCCGCCGCGGTGCTGTCCGTCACCGCATCGAGACCGTCGGGCGTTGCGGCCGGCGGGACGCAGCTGGCGGCGAGAAGACCTGCGAGAACCAGGACGGATAGTTTGAGCATCCGACAGCCTAGCAGCGATACCGCCAGACGCTCACGACCGCCCCCGCCCCCGCTTTCGCTTCCGCACAACGAGGACCGTCACGGCGCCGGCCACGACAAGGCCGCTGGCAATCCACGCCCATGTCGGCACCGCCTGCGCGGCCGAGACCGGGTTCCACCACGTGGGTTCGCCAGCGGGGACAGTTCGAACAAGCGATGGAGCCGCGGGCAGGACCATTCGCCGAGCATATCGCAAGAGGAATCGTAAGTCAGACACAGCATCCCAGTACTTTTCGGACAACTGGTCATCTGTCCGATTTTCGGACAACCGCTCGATTGTCCGCTCGTCGGTGGACAGCGTGATTCCTTGTCCGCGTTTCCGCGGCGGACGAATGGCGAACTGTCCTCCGGGATGGACAAAGGCCCCGCTTGTCAGCGCCGATGACAAACGCTCACCCGTCAGCGCCGATGACAAACGCTCACCCGTCAGCGCCGACGACAGACGCTCACCCGTCGGCGGCGACGACGACAGACGCTCACCCGTCAGCGGCGACGACAGACGCTCACCCGTCAGCGCTAGAGCCCACGCTAACGCACGGTTGTGTTAACTAACGCACGCGACTGTTAGGTCGTGACCACATCGCCGATTCGGATCCTGGCGGCACGCACAAAGCCAGCCGGCAGCTCGACGACGAACTGCACCGGTACGTGTGGCGCGAACGTCGCTTCTGACTGTGGGACCGCGCCCTCCACGATCTCCGCCACGCGCCCGTCCAGACCGACGAAGACCACGTCGATGGGAAAGGGCACGCCACGCATCCAGAAGGCGTGGCGGCCGGCCTGGGCGAAGACGAACAACATCCCGCGGCCGGGCGCGAGCGGTGGGTGACCGCCGAGTCCGCGGGCGAGCCGCTCGGGCGTGCTCGCGACCTCGACTTCGACGAACGCCGGCCCGATTTGGAGTCTCATTGCGAGGAGGAACCGCGCGCGTTCCATGCCAGATCGCCCGAACGTGGACCCGGCTCTTGCTGAATCCCGACGTAACGAACCTGGGGCCCCATGCGGCGGAGCGGTGCCGGTGGCGCGTGTCCCCATTCCGGCAGAACCGTCGTGAGATCGAGATGCGGCCGAACGATGAGACCGTGGGGCGTTTGCGTCACCGGCTGCCCCGACAGCCGCTGCATCGACGCGCGTAGCTCGCGATCCTTCCAGAGCCAGTAGTACAGGCCGGTGAAGAGAGGCGAGTAGGTGTCGTGACTGAACAGCGATTCGACCAAAGGTCGCTCGTCCACGCCAATCCGCCCACCGATGCAGTTCTCGAACAGCGTCGCAGCTACGAAGTCTGCGTCGATCTGGCCGTTGTACGCGATGCGTTCAGGCGCGTGAATTACGATCTGGCGGTTGTGCAGAAGGCGAACGTCGGCGCTCGTCGGATGCGGAGTCGTGGTGAGCGTCTGACCGCGAAGCGCGGGCCCACAGTCGGCAAGCATCGAGTTCAGCGCCTTCTGACACATGACGATCGCGTACAGGCCTTCGGTCTCAACGATGAACCGTCGCGTCACGATCCCGTCGTACTGATAGACATCGAACCACGCTGCGCGCGGCTCGGCCGATCGGAAGTTGCTCAGGCGCGGGTACATCGCAGCCCCTACTTCTTCGTCCGCTTCAAGCGGGCATAGTCGCCGGAATCGAGGAACGCCGTGCCGGCGTAGGTCGCGCCGTTGATCGCCCTGACGCGGATGTTCACGCGCTTGTCGCGGAAGGCGCTTCGGTACTCGCCGCCCGTGTGGACGATGTCGCCGAGCTTGTCGCCCACCCACGTGGTGACGATGCCGGTGATCCGCTGCGACCCTTCCAGGCGCGGGGCGTGGAACTTGTAGTACGCGACGTACGTGTCGGGACGCTCCTTGACGAAGGTGTACACCTCCATCGCGCCGCGTTCTTTATTCGTGAGTGGCTTGTGCCCGGCGAGGACTTCGATCGCCTTGAGATCCTGCTTCGAATACGACCCGCCCTTCGCGAACCGCTTTGGATCGAACGCCTCGCGCGCCTGCTCGTTGGCCTCGCTGCGAGTGCGGAGGGCTTCGTATCGCTTCTTCGAGATCATGGCCGCGAGCATACGCCAGCGGCGATTGAGGAGGAAGCCTCAGGCGGCTGGGGCCTCGGGCGCGACGCGGGCCCGCGGGCCTTCTTTGGCGTTGAACGCATCGAGCTGACTGGCCAGATCACGCAGGACCGTGCGCAGATTCGGTCCTTCCGCGCGGAGATTGAGCGGCTCGTAGACCGCCGTGGCCATCGGACCGACGCCGGAATTCGACCAACGGATCTTGATTTCGTCGTTGAACTCGTCCGGGACCGCGTGCAGCCCAGGCCCATCGCTGCCTGCGGAACTGCTCGGTGCGCCTGCCGTCGTCCCCGCCGGCTGATCGGCCCCCGCAACTTGAGCCCGAGCCTGCATGATCGTCTGCAGGACGACCGGAAGGGTCTCCATCACCTGCGCAGCGACATCCAGCCAGCCGTCGCGGGCATCTTCCTCTTCCTGTGGCACATCAGCGCCGGTGCGGAAGCCCACGTAGAGATCAACCAGACCGACCTTGCGCACGATGACGCCCGCGAGATGACCCGCGACCGATAGAATTTCGCCCATCCGCCCCTGGTAGTCACGGCGGGGCTAAGGAGCAAGACCCTCAATGGTGATATGCTCGCGGCCGTGAAGACACAGCGCAACATTCCGTGGGGTTGGATCGGTGGCATCGGCGTCGGCGCGCTCGCACTCGCGGCGTTCGTATCCAGACGGAGGGGCCAGCTGCCTGGAACGATCTTCACGATCCTCTTCGAGAACCGCGGCCGCTCGCAGGTGATGAACTCGGCCTCGGCGCCGACGTTCCGAGCGCTCGCCCGAACGTACGCTGACCTGCAGAACTACCGCCCCCGCTTCCATCCGAGCCTGCCGGACTACATCGTGATGACCTCGGGTTCGAACCAGGGCATCCATGACGACGCCGGCCCGGCCTCGCATCGGATCCCCGGCATCGCGAACCTCCCGGCCCAGCTCGATGCCGGCGGCGTACCCTGGCGCGCGTATGGCGAGAGTATGCCGCGTCCCTGCTACACCGGCGACACGAACCTCTTCGCGGTGCGCCACGTACCCTTCCTCTACTACGACTACGTCACCCAACGTCCCGACTACTGCGCGCAGCACGTCGTGCCTATGACCGCACTCGACGCCGACCTCGCCGCCGACCGGTACCGGTACATGTGGCTCACGCCGAACATGCAAAACGACATGCACGACGCGCCCGTCGCGACGGGGGACCGATGGCTGTCGCAGATGCTTCCGCGCCTGATGAACTCGCCGGGATACCGGCGCGGCGGCGCGATCTTCATTCTCTTCGACGAGACCGAAGGACGCGACGTCACGATCCCTGCGCTGATCGTGTCGAATCTCGTGCGGCGCGGCGTCGACATGACACTCTACGACCACGCTTCGTACCTCGCGACCGTCGAAGATCTCCTCGGCCTGCCACGTCTCCCCAGCACGCAGCACGCGGTCTCGATGGCGGGACTGTTCCGGTGAACACCGTGAGCGCGTGATACTCTCTGGTCCCATGATATACGAAGTCGCCGCGGTCGTTCTCGAAGTTCACGACGGGGACACCGTTCATCTCAAGGTTTCACGAGATTTTGCTTTCCCCATCGACCCCTGGTTTGGGATGGAAGCCGCACTGAAGTATTCTTGGTCGCACGACGTGAAGTGCCGCCTCGCTCGGATCAACGCGCCCGAGATCGCGACTCCACAAGGACCGCCAGCGCGGAATGCTCTCGCGCATCTGCTGGCGCTCGGATCCCTGCGCGTCGTGACCGGCAAACGAGACAAGTTCGATCGTCCTCTCGTGGAGATTTGGGTGACACCTACGACCGGCCCGGAATTCAACGTCTCGGACAAGATGGTTGCGATAGGGTCTGCAAAACTCTGGGACGGACGCGGCGAGAAGCCGACCTGATCAGACCGACGACCGCTCGATCTCCATCTTCCCGCTCGGGGTGATCCGCCAGCCCCAATCGACACTGTCGAGACTCGGCCGACTGGCGGTGACGCAGACGTACTCGACATACCCGAGAGCCTTGAGCGACTTGAGCATCTTGCCGGCGACTCGTGCGAATGGCGCCGAGCAGTTTGAGCCATGGCGGGACTCTTCGGGCCCCCACACCTCGTCGCCGACGTAGCCCGGTCCCAGCAGCCGCTCGCTGTTCCTCGCAAGCACGTCGAGCACCTTGCGTTGCGCGTCGCTGATAGTCTTCCGCGTCGTCGCGGCCACGAACGCACGGCGAGCGGCGGTGAGGGTGTCGTGCTGTTCGGCATGAATCAGACGCTCTGCCGTGACGCGATGACCAACCACCCAACACAGCCCGTTGTCGGCCCGTACGCGGAAGAGCACAGCTTCTACCGGCAGGCGACTGCTCGCCGATACCGCGACGTGACCAACGACACGTCTGTCGAGTTCGCTGACGCCTTCCCAATGGTCCTTCGAGCCAAGCATCATCTCGACTGGGGTCATGGAAAGGATGCTGCCTGGATGAGGCAGGTTGATATTGACGCGAAGCCGCTTCCGTCTCGCCTGTTTGGTCATCGCCGCTCTCCGCGCCGCGCTCGTTCCCAGGCAACATTCGCGATGTTCGCATGCATCGAGATCACGTTTTCCCAGACCGTCGCGTCGGTCGACATCGCCGCGTAGCCAGCGTCCGTCACCACCCAGGTGTCATCCCCGCGCAGCGCTACCCAGCCACGATCGACGAGGCCATAGAACGTCCTGCCGCGCTGAGTCGGCCGCCGCTCGTTGTCGTAGTACCGCCACGCATGGCCGTCGCGCGCGCAGTCCGCCGCGAGCTCGCTGAGCATGTCGATCTGAGCGACGGTGAACTTCATCGGTCACCGCGCACAAACTCATCGTGTTGGTCGAGATTCGTGAATCGCTCGGGCAGATCATCGTCGACGTACTCGACGAACGCGGGCCGCCCGAATGCCGGCGGCAGCTGAATATCCATCCGGCGATCGACCTGGATCGCGGACCAGACCCCGGCGATGTCCCGTCCACGGACATGAACCACGATCACGCCGGGCGAGCATTGATGCCGAACCCGGGTACATGTGGAGTCGTGCTCACGCGCGAGCGTGCTGATCTCGGCCTCGGCCCAGTCCGCGTGCTCGCCCGTGAGCGTGAGCACGGCGATCCGCTCGCTGTGGTGGAGCAGGCACTCGATCTTGATCTCGACGCCGAGGTAGGCGTACGCGTTGCTCATCGCTCGCTCCCGGCGGCCCAGGCCGGATCGATCCACTCGTTACGACCAGTGCCATCGTCGAGACACCAGTCGCGTGCGAACAGTTGGAACCGCGCCGCGGCCTCGTCCACCTGCGCCGGGCTTCCGGTGCCGGCAAGCATCACGGTCTCGCCGTCGTGCTGCCGGATCGCCTTCGCCTCGATGCCCGCGCGGTCGACGAGACGCTCGATCGTGATCGTGGTGCCAGCACCGCCCGAGCGACGGCCGCGCCGCGTGAGCGGCTCTACGAAGCGGCTGCGAGCGATGCCCGATGGCAGTCGCGCATGCGACCAGCTGCCGATCACGGCGTCACCGGGCGGCCCAACACCCTGGGGAACAGCTTGTCGATCGCTCGACGCGCCACCACTTCCAGCATCACGTCGTCGACCTGCCCGAACCCGGTATGCGCGCGATGCTCTTCGATGGCTGCTCGCACCGCGCCGATCCGGGAGAACCACTGCAGGGCCGTCCAGGTCTGCCAGTCCGGTGCCGCGGCAGCGATCCTGGCGGTCTCGGCGTTCAGGCGCCTTGCAACGCCATAGCTGCCGTCGCTGCGATCCCACGCGGCCATCGCGGCCGCAAGGGTATCGAAGCGAACGCGCGGCAATGATCCATGGATCAGGATCCACCCTTGCAAATCGACCCGCAGCGAGAGTCGGTCCATGCCCATCGGCCGGTTTCCGAACGATGCGAATGCGATCGTGTTCGCGAGCGGGACAAGACCTCGCGCGCTCTGCTCGGCCTCGAAGTCCGCCTGCTTTTGCTCGGCTTCGACCCGCGTCGGCTGCGCGACGATCTCGGCCGCGCTGACGCTGTTCTGGTCGAGCCAGTCCTCCGCGATCTTCCGAGCCGGCGACTCAGCGATGACGGCCCGAGGCTTCGCGCCGTCCGCTGCCCGCAGCGCGTCGTACTTCTCCTGCAGTTCGTCGGCGCGCGGATCGCCTTCCTTCGCGGCTTGAAACGCCGCCGACGCCGCGTCGTAGCGCGCGGCCGGATTGCCGCGCTTGCTGATGGTGGAGACCGGCTCGACGAACCGCACACAGCCAGCCATTCCGCCATGGTTGCCACGCTCGCCGCCACAGTCCACGCACAGGTCCCGATCCGTCTGCGGCGCGGCGACCTGTACAAGCATCCCGACCGCGGCAACCAGGGCTCGCAGTGCATCGGCCGCAGCGAGCAGCTCTCCGAACTTTCGGAGACTGCCCGACGAAGCCATACTCTGCACGACGTGCCGACCGCTGCGGTTCAAGGGCGCGGCGGGTAGATTGAGCTCCCCATCCAACGAGATCGTTCCGAGCAAGCGGCCACGCGCGGTGTAGGCGTAGACCCTGCCAGCGCCCGCGACCAGCTTGAACGAATAGCTCTTCTGGACCGTTGAATTCGTCTGCTTCGCCATGATCCGCTCCATCGCCCGGCCGTCGGGCTTGTCGGGTCGTCCATCGACCCGGAAGAGGAGTCTGCCATGCCGTCAATCGGTCGTCAACTGGCCGTCAATCCGCCTCGGGACCATCTCGACGTTTGCGGCGGCGGCGACATGGTTAGATTGCAGAGAAGATGGATCGGGGACAACGCCAACACGACGAACGTCGCGTCACCAGGAGCCGCGAACGGCGATTCCCGTTCTACCGCCCGAAGTACGGCGGGAAGACGCCGGGGAAGATGTGCTCGTGTTCGATGTGCGGGAATCGTCGCGTGCACGAGGGCCCACCGCCGAGCGACCGGCGTCGCCTGCAGGACGATATCCAGCAGCAATACGACGACGGACTCGAAGAGTACGACGACGCCTTCACGTGCGGATGCTTCAACGGCGGCAGCTGCAGCGACGATCTCGACGACGAGCCGTTCGGTTACGTCTGGCCCGAGTGCGATGAGCCTTTGTGCCCCGAGCACGGACGACTGGCGATACGCTCGCCTACCGCGGAACCGCTCCTACGAAATCACTCGCCGTAAACGCCGCGTGTGGCGCGCTCACAACGGCCCTTCGCTCGACGATGATGTGCGGATCTTTCTCGGGAGGCTCGGTCGCCGCGTCAACCTTCGCGAACTCGATGTCGCAATACGAACAAAGCATGTGCGTGTGGCCAAACAGCTCGAAGAACGTGTGCCTGCGGCATTGGGGGCAGCGCATCAGAGCGAATCGCTTTCTGGCATCGCCGAAGGCGGGGCACTCTTGCGAACGGCTGCGTGACCAGCCGCGAGGCTGATGCAGAGCGGGCATTTCAGCGATGGCGGCGCGACGTCGGCGCTGACGGTCCGGCCGCAGCCGCGGCAGGAGAATATGGTGATCTTCAAGACTGTTGGCGAGTGCATCGCCGCACGACATACCACGACTGTGATAGGCTGACATCACCATGCGTTCGAAGCTGCCGGTCCGCCCCGCCGACGTCGTTCTCTATGCCCCAGCGGCTGATTTGGCAGCGCCGGTTGCTTGCCCGGTCCGGCGAAAGAACCCCGCGAAGAAGCGCGCCTCACACTTTCTCGATGTCGAAGCACTCACGCTCTACGGCGGACACGAGTCGTTCCTCGTTCGCACAGCCCTGATCCGTTCGGACAAGTACAAGAAAACGCACGCGCACGCTCCGGCGATTGCAAACTCGCGCGACCTGTTCCCGCTGATCGCGCACCTGAACTGCTCGGACGTCGAGTACCTCGTCGTGATCGCCGTCGACAACAAGATGAAGCTGATCGCGATCCACGAGGCCGGGAAGGGCAGCGTCTCATCCGCCCATGCCGAGGTGCGCGACGTCGTGAAGATCCCGCTTCTCACCGGCGCGACGGCAGTTTTCATCGCACACAACCATCCGAGCGGGGAGCCGAGGCCGTCGAGCGATGACGTCAAGTTCACTGTCGCAGTGCGCTCAGCGCTCGAATGCATCGGTGTCCAGCTGCTCGACCACCTCATCACGGCTGACCGCGGCACGTTCAGCTTCGCCGACAGCGGCATGATGCCGACACTCCGATGACCTACGACCTCACCGTATGGCCCACGTTCTACCATCTCGCGCGCGAGGTCGAGTACGCCGGCCCGCGCGACACGCCGATCTATCGGCAAGACGGATCGGTGATCGCCACCGTGCCGCGTCACTTCGTCGACAATCTCTGCGTCGAGGGCTCCGGCAAGTTGGCTGACGGCCGGGTGATCAACACCGCCGGCAGCTGCTCGTACGGCCCCGCGTGCCTGACTGGCTCGCCGGAGTGCTACCACACCGTCGACGCCGCTCGTTACCCGTGGGGCGTCGGCGTGAACGGCATCCCACTACGGCCGCTGCGCTCGATCGCCGTGGATCGACACCAGACCCCGATCCCGTACGGGTCGGACGTCTACATCCCGCGCTTCGACGGCCTGCGGATCCCGGCCATCGACGGCATCGGCGGATTCGTGCACGACGGTCACTTCACTGCCGAGGACACCGGCGGATGGATTCGCGGGAACCACATCGACATCTTCGCCGGCACGCTCGGCATGTACCACGCGCTCGACCGTCTCGTACCCACCCGAACCCAGCTGGCGGCGCGCGTGACGCCCGGCGGTGGCACCGCGGCCTCGCGCTCGATCAAGCCGCTGCTGGTGAGTGTTGGCCTCGCCGGGGCGATCCTCGGCGGCGCCTACCTGTTCGTGAATCGAAAGAAGAAAGGCCCAGGCAAGTACCTGGGCCTCCTTGCTGCGCTGCCAGCGATCCCTCCGTGAGCTTAGGATCGGGGACGCGGCAAACCACTTGGGTCCGCGGACGAAAGCACTACCGAGTTGCCTTCTTCGCTTTACGAGCTTCGAAGAAAGCCTTCGCCCGAGCCGATCCTCGACCACGCTTGCCGTGGACCGTGAGCGCGACAGAGTGGCCGCCGGAAGGCAGAGCAACGCGTGCTGATCGTGCTCCCATCATCATCGGCGGATCGGTATTCGGAGCCGACAGCAGGAAGGTCATGTCGAAACCGATCGAACCGATCGTGTCGAGCATCGGATACATGGTGGGAATGCGACTCCCCGTAGCCGGAGCGCTCACGAGATTGAAGGCCGACATGACGCCAGCTCCACCCAGGCAGCCCGTGAACGAATCAGGCGTGAGGCCTGTGTATGTGACGGTCTGTGGGCCAAGGCTCGTCTCGACGATGATCGTTCCAGACGGCGGGAAGTTGGCCGTTCCCGGCAAGCTTCCGCTGCTGCCGGGGTAAATGAAGATCACCGGCTGCGGCAGCGACAGGCCATCGGAACCGAACCAGATCACTGTTTGTGATCCTGGGGGCGTCGTGACAGGAGGAGCGGCCGGGCATGACTGCACCGGACTCGGGGCGCCGTCTCCCGGCGGGAACGTCGCACACGGGGGCGCCGTAGTGATGTTCGGCTCGATCGGTACGCCTGCGATCGATGATGGCAGCACTCGAAACTGCGTCGGCCCGCTGGTCGGATAGAGGGTCGGGTTTGGGTTCGGGATCACGTGAAACGCCCGCACCAACTGGTTCAGGAAGTCATAGCGCTGGCCCGGAGGCGTTGGCAGTAGCCCTGTCGGCAACGCAGCGCCAGCGTCGGCATACGCGTCCGCGATTGCCCAGCTCGGGTTGAACCAGTTCTGAAACACGAAATTCGCGACGTCCGCGAGCTTTGGCGGGCCGAAGCCCTTGACGGTCTTCTGGTAGTAGCCGGTACCAAGAGCAAGCAGTCGATCGACCGCGTCCGCGCACTCCATAGCGGCGGCTTCGTACATGAACGGGCCACCTGCTGACGAGAGGCCAGTATCTGGATCAGTGTCTGGCCAGACGACGTTTCCTGCCTGCGCGCAGGGTGACGGAACCGCAGAGAGAGGCAGGTAGGTGTCGGTTCCAGGGTCGTAGATCGGGAACCCAGCATACTGCCCGATATCCTGAGCGGTAACTCCTATCGGATTCACGAGAGTCTCCAGAATCTCGTGGCTCAGCACGGCGCAGGTCGCCGGGAAGTAATTTCCCGCCAGCGCTCCGCTACCCTCGGGGCACTGAGTGCTGATACCGGGCGGAATGATCGCTCCCGTTACCGCAAAACTCTCGACCAGAATGTCGTCGAGACTGATTCTGGTGATCGTAGAGTTCACCGAGAACGGCCGCCCTACCGGCGGAGCGAGGGGGATCTGAGGGATATCCCATGCCGGAGTTTCGTCGGCCACGGTGAACAGTGGATCGCCAACGCTGCCGTGTTCCCCGTGGATGTGAAAGAACTGCGTGTCTGGGTCGCCGTCCACAACGAACATCGGATATGCGAACGGATCTGCGTAGAGCTGCGCCAGTTTTGCAGGCGTCGTCCCTTTGGTCCAAAACCTCACGTTCGGGGTCGCGATCAGCGGCCAGCCCTGTGGCACATCGTTCAGAATTTGTTGCTGGATAGCGTTCGCGCAAATCTTCCCGTCCTGATCCGAGAAGCGGCGAACGGTTGGTTGCAACGTGCGCATCGCAGTCGAGAGGTTGACGATCCAGAACGTCGCCTTCTTGCTGCCCACCGGCTCGGTCCACACCGCGGAGCCGTCGGCGACGCGCAGTTCACGCGTGTCTCGCGAGTAGACCAGCTGCCCGCCAGGAATACCGAGAGGGCTCGCCGCGGCGCGCTCTGCATCGGTATCGTAGACGGTGATGAACTCGCGACGGTTGACCGGCGTTTGGACAGGCATTGGTGAAGACTCCTGATTGATTACGTTGGCTGTCGTTTACGAAATGGGCTGCGGCCACACCGCGGAGCCATCGACCACGCGCAGTTCACGCGTGTCTCGCGAGTACACCATTTGCCCGCCAGGAATGGTGATCGGGTTCTGCGCCGCGCGTTCTGCGTCGGTGTCGAAAACCGTGATGAAAGTGGTTCGGTATACGGGCGTTTGAACAGCCATGTCGCACCCTGGGCTTGAGGTTGCGCGAAGAATATCGCATCGCCCCTCAATGTGCACGTCCTCGTGATCTACGCCGCCACGGGCTCGGTCCAGACCGCAGAGCCGTCGGCCACGCGCAGCTCTCGCGTGTCGCGCGAGTAGACCGTCTGTCCGCCAGGAATGCCGAGGGGACTCGACGCGGCGCGCTCTGCGTCGGTGTCGTAGACGGTGATGAACTTGTTGCGATCGATCGGCGTCTGAACGGGCATCCTTCGCACCCCTGAGCTTGAGTTGCGCAGAAAGGTATCACGCCTCAATGGGCACGCGCTAGAGGAGGAGAAGAGGGAGAGTGCGCATCCCTCAATGGTGCAATCTACGCAGAGAAGTGCCGCGCGAACTCACGATTCACCACGGCCGCCAGTGCGAGCACATCGTTGCTGGGGATCGTGAGGCGCTTGTCCCGCGCGAGCTGGGCTCCTGCATTCTGCGTCTCGGTTCCAGGCACGCCAGTGACCTCACTGATCCGATACCCAAGATCCTGCAGCTGCTGCTGCAGCGTTCGGACGATCTGGACCTGCTGTGTGGGAGTAGGGGCCGCAGGCAGTGGCGACATCTGCCGAAGCCGGGGATTGAAGCCGGGGCGCATGGTCGCGATCGATGGCGGCCCCGCAACCTGCGTCTCCGGCCCGCACACGAGCGTTGTCGCTCCGCGGTGCGGCACCGGCGGCGAGCGGGACCACGGCAGTGGTTCCATGACCCGTGCGAGGTCGATGTCGCCAAGCGCGACGTTCGGCCGCCCGTTGCCCGCAAGGACGGCCTTGATCATCACGCGCATCGTCTCGGGCCCGATCGTCTTGCTGAGCAGATCGGCGTTGAGGTTCCGCATCGTGGCCTGGGGCACGTTCTGCGTAAAAGCCCAGGCGATCAGGGCGCGGATCGTCTGCGGCCCAGGCCGGCCATCGATCGTGATGTGGTACGGCGTCAGCTGCCGGATCGCGCGCTGCAACAGGATCGCGAAGGTCAGGCCCTGCGTGCGGCACTGCGTCGCGACCCCGTTCTCGCGGATCGTCCAGAAAGCGCTGTTCTTGACCGGCGAGCGGAACGAGGAGACCGGAGCGGCTTGCACCATGGTAGGGCGACTGTATCAGCGCTCGGCTTGCATGCGAAGGGCGCCTTCGTCAGGGCTAGTCGCGCAGGTATTGAGGGTGGTAGCTTTCGGCCATGAAAGAGCATGCTGAGTGGCTGATGAAGTTCTGGCACAAGACCTACCTGAACCGAGTGAAGGTCGGCAGGAAGCTCTTTCCAGACCGCCCGAAGGGCTACTCTCGAACGACCCAGATGCTCGGCAATTTCGCCTCGAATCTCGGGACGGCGATGACGTGCCGACTCGCCGGCGACATACGCTGCGCGCAGACCTACGAGCAGATCGCCGATCACATCTACAACCGGCTGCCAAAGTACGCGAAAGACATCGCGGACGGTTTGGGCAACTACGACAAGACCATCGGTGCGTAGTTCTGCTCAGCGCCGCGTGGTAGCCTCAAGCGCCATGCCTCTCCCGAACCCAACGACCGCAACCTTCGCTCCGATCGGCAGCTCTCCGTTCTCGGTTCGCCGTTACGCACAGCGCGTGATTGCGCGGCCCGCCGCGCAGGTCGCGCCCGTGGTCAGCGCGCAGATGACGCCAGACGAGACGCGCGAACTGATGATCGTCCTCGGACTCAACGTGCTCGGCTTCGCGGTTGGCGCCCTGCTCGGTTACCGCGTGGTCACTCGCGCCTGCCGGATCGAGGATTAGAATGCCCACCACAACCGATCCGATGGCGATTCCTGCGAGCGCCACAAGCACACCCGCGACGACCGATATCTCGAAGCCCCTGCTGTACGGCGTGAGCGCCGTCACTGGCCTGATCAGCGGCGTCGTCCTCGGCGCGCTCGCCGGCGTCGTGATGTGTCTCGTGACTCATCCGCGAGTGCGGCACAAGAGCGGCGCCCGGCGTAACGCGGCCGAGCGCGAGGACGACGATGCCGACGACGAAGACGACGAGTAGGGTTTCGAAGATCGAGGAACAGGTTCTTCAGGTCGCCCGAGCGAACGAGCGGATCGCGCGCGCCATCGATCGCATGCGGAAGGAGCCGAGCAGCGGCCGCTCGATGGCAACGCCGGCCGAACTCCGCCGCCAGCTGCGTGTTTGGCTCGTCCGCCACAAGCTCGATCGCGGCGCACGGATGTTCAACCAGGAGCAGTGGCTCGATCAACGCTCGCGCTACGGCAACCCGTCGCTTGTCTCGATGACGTTCAACGCCAGCCGCCTATTCGATGTCCTTCATGCCGCCAAGCCGGATCCTCGGGCCGACGCGTTCTTCGATCTCGCCGAGCAGCTCGGCTACTTCGGCGAGTTCGGCACCGCCGGAACGTCACTGCACTTCTACCCGTTGCACCGGTGACCGGTAATCAACCCCGCCCTAAAGGGCGGAGCTTTTGTCCGACGCGCCTCGCGGCGCGTAGTTGCTGCTTCACAGGTCGGCCTCTAGCACCGAATCCTCCACAGCCAGTCACCGACGATTCATCGGCTGAGGTCTGCGCACTTCGCCGAAGTCGAAAAGAAGTTGTGGGGTCCACACTTCTGGAGCCCAAGTTACTGCGCAGTGTCGTGCGGCGGCGCTCCGCTAGAGATCGTCAAGCGCTACGTGGAGTCACAACGCGGACGGGGCTCCTCCCCGCCCTAAAGGACGGGGTTTCCGCCCCGGAGAAATGATGAAAGTCTCGACTATCGCGCGTGTGGCACTCGGAGGCATCGTCGCAGTCGAAGGCGCCGCAGCGCTCGCGCGCTTCAACGATCGCAAGCGGTTCTTCGCCGCGGCCGCACAGCGTGCCCAGCAGCTCGGACGCACGCTCGTGGTGATCGGCGACCCCGACGCCGGGATGCACACCCGCATGCTCCGCGCGTACGGATGCGGTGACGTCTGCGTCGACCTCGTCGGCTGCGGCGCCTGCCCGGATTCGGTTGCCGCGGACATCACGCACGGCCCGGTCGAGCGCATTCCGGCGAACAGCGCCGTCGTCTTCGTGTCCTGCGTGTTGGAATACGTGTCGGACCCGCAGGCCGCCTGGACCGAGATCCTGCGGATGGCCGGCTCGCCCGACAACGTGTGGATTGTGCCCGTCGCGCCCTGGACGCTCACCGCCACGCTCTACCCAGTCGCGCCGGCCCGATGGCGCGTCCTCGAAGCCCCGCCTACCGCCCAGACGCTTCGGGTCAGCCCGGTGACGACTGGGCAGCGTGTCGTCGCCGGCATCGGGCTCGCGGCGCTCGTGATCGCTGCCGTGTCCTCGAAGTAGCCAGCTTTCCACGCGCGGCGTGATGAGGCATCATTGCGCCCATGCCGCCGCCAAAGAAACGTCGTTCATCCGCTGCTTCGAAACGTACTGCTTCACGCGCAAAGAAGCCGAAACACGCACTCTCGAAAACGCTCGCCGGAGCGCGGAACCCGTCCTACACCGCGAAGGTTCTCGCCAACGTCATGGCGCCCATCGAAGCGTGGCAGAGAAAGCGCGGAAAGAAGGTCCCTCCGCTGACCTCTTCTGCGTACGACCGGATGGTCGGTGAATACTGGCACGTTCACCAAGTGGTGCGAGGGAAGTCTGTGTCTGTGCCGATGAAGCAACGAAACCCCTCGCGGCGCATGCCGGCCGAGGCGATCTATCGGAACGTCTACGACGACCTGAACGCGATGTCGGGGGGCGGCAGGGGGGACTACATCAAGGGCTGGCCCGAGGGGCACTGGGGTGACGTCAAGATCATCCTCTCGTGGCTCCGAGGGAACGAGTTGTCTGGTGTCGCCGATTTCTTCGTCCGTTCGATGAAGAAAGGCCCCGAGAAGTTCGCTCACGAGTTCTATATCGACGACCGTGTCTACGGCAGCCCAGTCCTCAGCGACTGGACGAAGGGTCGCGTCGGCAAGCGCGACGTGAACGCGGCGCTCAAGCGGTTGTATGCGGTCGGGAAGGCAGCGAAGAAGAACCCCAATGCCCGTCTTGCGGCGCCTTCCTGCTGCATCGTCGACTGGTGCGGGAAGCGCGCGATGCCGGGCAAGGAACTCTGTCGCGCTCACCAGACCGAGCGCTCCGCTCGTGAGCGAAAGCATTCGAAGGCGCCGGCTCGCAAACGCAAGACCAAGAAGTAGTTCAGAAGCCCGGCACGCACCGGTCATGCAGCCAGCGCTTGGCGCTCTCGGCGCGGATCCTGTCATCAGACGGATGCCGCTGGAGCGTGTCCGCGCTGATCAGCTGCCGGATTCGCGAATCGACGACACCTCCGAGCGCCGCGAGACCAACCGTCTTGATGGCCTTTCCGGTCGCAAGCTCGCGCCGAGCCTCCGCGGAGAACAGCACGACGCCGATGGCGTTGAAGATGCCGCCGGGACAGCTGGAGCAGGCACGCAGCGCGTCGCGCACCCATTCAATCGCCGCCGGCACCCACGCCTCGCTGCCTTCCGTGACGGTCCGCGCAAGCTGCACAGCGTCGAGGCGATAGCACGACGTCTGTCGGTCGATCAGCGTATACTCGACGCGGCCGCCATCCTTCATCCGACGCAGGACGCGGCTCGTTGAGTCTCCCACGGCCTCGGGGAGCTTCTCGGCGACGAACGCGACGAGTTCTGGCATGCGGAACTCGTATTCCTTTGCGCCACAGCGCCGATCGACGAATTCACGGATCCGACGCTCGATCGCACTCCGTCCATCCCGGCCGGTTGCCTCGTCTGGCTCGCCGTTCTGTGCGTAGCGCGTTAGCCTCTGGATCGTCAGTCCAACCGGAGTGCCAGCGAGGTCGGCATTGGTTGGCGGCCTGATCGTGGCCCAGACTTCCACCGCTTCGATCGGCGAGAGCAAACAGGCGCTGTCGGGGGGACCGATTTCGGGCACCTTGAAAACCATCGGCAGGAGCATGGACAGCTTCAAGGCGTTCGCCAGGACCGGTCGCATGGCTTCGGCCGCGACGGCCGCAGGATCGAGCGCACTCAGTATATTTGGGTTGGTCATGCGGCCGAGCCTGCCACGACCCGCTAACGCTGTCGTGCGTTAACTAACGCTTGCTACCGTTACGCGTTCTCGGACTCGTGCGTGGGCGCCGGCGCGGTGGCTTCGGCAGCTCTTTCGGTTTCCTTTCTTCGACGACGAGATGCCACGCGAGCGCTACTACGAGCACAACCGCAGCAGCCGCCGCGACGAGCTGCCAGCCGGTGAACTCAAACCGCAGGATTCGGTACCGCACCGGGGGCGATGGAGCCGCGCGGACTCTCAGCTCGACGATCGTCTGCGTTGTACCGGTGACCGGCGGCGCTGCATCGCCGGTACTCATGCCCAGACCAGACGCGGCGGCGACCGGCTCCTCAAGCCACTGACTGAGCAGTCGACGGCCGCGCTCGGCTTCCGCTTCCACTTCGATCTCGGTTGGCGCCATCGCCTCGCGCAGGCTGGCGAGGGTTTCGGCGGACACGATGGGGCGCAGCGGCGGCACGTACCAGTACTCGCCGCCCCCGCTCCCACCGCCCCCTCCAGTGCTCCTGGGCGACGGGGGAGGCGTCGGAGTGAACACGTACGTGGTCCGGCCGACCTGCTGACCACTTGGGATCCCAGTCAGGATCACCCCTGGGGTGAACACGATCGACACGGACGGCACGACCTGTCCGCTCGGGATACCGGTCAGCTCAACCGCGCTGCCCACGATCATGGACGGCACGGCCTGCCCGCTCGAAATGCCCGTCAGGCCGACGACGTTCCAATCGCTGAGCAGGAATGGAACCGGCGCCCACGGCATTGCGTCACTCTACCGCGCGCAGGTTGCCCATGAGCTGCAGGAGCGGCGATCGTGCAATCTGTCCCGGCGTCGTCATCTGGTCCGACGTCGCCATCGATAGATCGACCCCGCCTGCGCGGTAGCACTGCGAGACGTACTGGGAACAGAACAGCGCCACAGGCACAGACCCGTCCTCCCGAGGCGCGCGCCCGTGCAGCAGGAGCGCCGCCGAGAGCCTCAGGAGACCTGCGTAGCCGTACGGCTTGCCGATCTGGTCGAGCGCCTCTCGATGAATCTTCACGCGGTCCACAGGAACCGTCGGTGAGTACCAGTCCACTCCTCCCCTATATCGATCGACGCACAACGACGCACGATCGATCCGCAGACCTGTCGCCTCCGCTTCGAACACGAGGAGACGATCCTCCCACCATCCCGCGATCCCGCAGTGCGAGTACTGACTCTTCGAGCCCCAGCGGACCACACGCGACACGAGTGCCGTCCCGGAGAAGAGAAGAACGTCACCGGTCTGGATCTGAGCGCGCGCATCGCCGTAATTCATGGGGACGGATACGATAGACAGTAGAAGGTCGCCGTCGCGTACCAGCCCTTAAACGGAGTGTCGTGCTGGAGCCAGATGCGGATCTCCATCCCGTACGCTGCGATGAGCTGCTGCAGACCGACGAACGGCCAGTTGAACGGCTGAATCGCGAAAGGTGTCGAGCGCCAGTTTCCCTGGACGCCCATCGCCGGGTACGCCGGGTACGCCTTCTGCGCAGCGTTCTGGAAATCCGTGATCGTCTTGTAGGTCGTCGGATTCCCGAGCGGAATCTTCGTGCCGGGCGGCAGCCCGAGGTTGGGCGCGAATACCTCGGCAAGACCGAAGGCCTGGAAGAACACCGTGTCGGTCTGATCGACGTCGGACGAAAACTGCGCCTCTGCGCTATCGAGATCGAGCCGCGTGCCCTTCGCAGGAGTGATCGTGAACAGGCTCGATCGAGCGGCGTGGTACGTGACGAGGACGGCATCGGCCGGGCCGAGCGGAGCGTTGAACAGGATCGTTCCGTCCGCATAGTTCACCGAGTAGTCATCGTGGAGTGCGGGAAGGTAAAAGGGATCGTTTTCGGTCTTCGGGGCGCCGTTCACCGTGACAGAAACGCGATACGACAGGCCTCCGGCATCCTTCAGGAAATCCTCCTGAGTGATCAACCCGTGGTAGGTGTCGATCACGTCGCGATTCGCCAGTTGGTACGTCGTGAAGTCGGCCGTCGTCGGGATCTCATCAACGACCAGAAACGAGCCCTGGTACCACGTCGTCCGATCCGTCCAGTCGTGCGTGTAGATATCGACTTCAGTAGAGTTCGGCTTCATCACGGCGACGCGAGACAGGCCGCTCGAATCGAGCGGAAGAATGCGTGGGGCACCCGATGCGAGGAAGACTCGCGCGATGGCGTCGTCGGCCGACACGACCTCGTTCTGCGCGTGCTTGAGCGTCTGTTCGAAGTCCGCGATATCCGTCGCATCAGTCGCCGAGGACAGAGCGAAGATCCCACCGGCGCCGGAGTAAAGTGCGTATCCCGCGGCTGCGTCTCCCAGCGCGCTCCAGTAGACAGACACGACGCCGTCCGCCACGAGCTTCAACGTGTTGTATGTGATTCCAATCGTCTGCATCTGCGCGCCTCAGTACTCGTAACCGATAAGCCGTACGTCGAAGCCAGTGGCGACAGTCACTGCCTGCTGTGTGATTCCGATGCCTGCTCCCGCGGGGATCTCGAAGCCCTCGGTGAACGGGAAGAACGCCGAGCCACCACTGCCAATCGTTGCGGCGACCGATGCCGCGTACACAGTAGCGATGCATGAGGATCCTACAAGCGCAGGAGCTACAGGCGCCACGCGCACGCGCACGGTGACCCCTCCAACGGCGGCCGCTGCGTTCCGCCATGCGACCAGCACTCCCGTCGCGCGGAAGGTCTTGCCTACCGTGACCGTGTAGGAAGTCGCTACACCACCCGCGACGAGATCGCTCAGCATCACCAACGACAAGAGAGTCTCGGCAACGACTCCTGCGATGGCCGTTCCCTGAAAGATCTTAGAGCTTCGGCCGGCATCATTCAGATTTTGGACGCTGAATCCAGTCGCCCCCTGGGTGCCCTTCGTAAGCACCGGCGGCGGCACCGGGCTGTTCGGCGAGAGCGAAACAACGAGAGCCGTGTCTGCCGCCACCGCTGCGGTGGCCGCAGCCTTCACCGCCGCATTCGTCGCACCATCGGTGATCTTGGTGCGTTGGGTGCCGTCGGTCTGCGTTGCTGCGGCGGCGCGCGTTGCCAGCGTAGCTTCGCTGGCACGCGTCAGAAGCGTTGCTTCGCTCGCGCGAGTGGCGAGAGTCGCCTCGCTGCCCCGCGTCGCGAGTGTTGCTTCGGTCGCCCGAGATGACAGCGTGGTGTCCAGGGAGGCAACGACAGTTCCGGCCACCACTCCCAGCGTTGCTTCGCTCGCGCGCGAAGAGAGCGTGGCGTTTAGCGATGCTGTAGTAGTCGCGTCGATCGACGCCAGCGACGCATTCCCAGCGACCTGCAGCGCGCTTGTCGCAGCGCCCGCCGGAAGCGGCAACGCCGCTGCCGACACAGGCACCGGGCTGGCTCGCAGTTGAATATCGGTCAGCAGCGTCGCGACTGTCGCCTCGGTGGCACGCGTCAGAAGCGTTGCTTCGCTCGCGCGAGTGGCGAGAGTCGCCTCGCTGCCCCGCGTCGCGAGTGTTGCTTCGGTCGCCCGAGATGACAGCGTGGTGTCCAGGGAGGCAACGACAGTTCCGGCCACCACTCCCAGCGTTGCTTCGCTCGCGCGCGAAGAGAGCGTGGCGTTCAGCGATGCTGTAGTAGTCGCGTCGATCGACGCCAGCGACGCATTCCCAGCGACCTGCAGCGCGCTTGTCGCAGCCCCGGCCGGAAGCGGCAGCGCCGCCGCCGTGATCGGCTGAGGCGTTGTGCCGGTGGGGTCGACGCGTAATGGATTCGCAAGAACGCCGATCGCGGCTGCACCATCCGACAGCTGAACCGACCATGGCGCGGTGATGGCCGCTGCCGGCCCTTGCGCGGCCTCGGTTCCCAGTCGCCGCAGAGCGGCCACCGTCGTGATCGTGACTGGAGTGCCGTCCGCAGGATCGCAGATGACCTGCGATTCACCCTCGACCGTGTTCAGCCCGATCACCCACTGAAAGGTTCGCAGCTTGCTGCCGATCGTGACTGCAAGCGGAAGTTGTACGAATGATTCACTCATAGGGCGAAGATTCTGTTCGGTCCGCCATCAAACGTGATCGCTACGACGCCGCCTGTTGGACTCGGAGGCAGCGGAAGCCCTGTAGCCGTATTCGCCTGTGCAGTTTCGCCGGCCGCGATCGGAAGCCCGAGGGGTGCGACTGTCAGCGTCATGCTGCCTGCCGGCGCCGCAGCTGTCAGAGTCGCGACGGCCCCACCCGTGAAGGTCATCGACGTGCCAACCGGAAGCGCGGAGACCAGCGCTGTCACGTCGATCACCGTGGCTAGGACGGGTGCTGGCCCGCATGCGGTCACGAGGATACTTCCATCCTCGTAGCAGATGAGCCGAGACGTCGCCGCAACTCCGGTGTCCTGGTAAATCACGAAGGCGCCGATCGCCGGCGAAAGTGGAGGGATCGCTACGGACGTGTTGTCCGCATCGACGACACCCGGGGTCGGCAGGTTCGTCGTCTTGGCCGACAGTGAGGAGGTTGTCGCAATTCTTTGTACCAGCGGGATGTCCGCCAGGAACTGGTCGAGCGGGCTGAACACGTATCCGCTCGTGGCCACGAGCACGATGGTGTCGCTGAGCCACGAAATCTGCCCGTTCGCGAAGCTTTCGACCCCGAGTGGATACAGCCGATTCATCGTGGCAAGGTTACCCTAGAAAGACTGGGCCTCCTAGCTGCCCACTCTACTCTGCGGAAATTCGGCGACTACGCGACTCCGCGGTTGTTCGGATCGAACACGTGTCCGTAGCGCTGATCGACCGCGATCAGAAGTTCGAGGTTCGAAGTGAAGTGATGGAGGCCGGCGTCGTTCTCGAACGACAGCGTCGCTCGCGATAGCTCGGCACTCGGTCGACCATCTACACGCGTGATCTCGTACCCGAGGTACTGCAGCTGATGCTGCAAAACGCGGATCGCTGCGGATGACGACGCCGTCGCCTCCGTCAGTCTCGCTTGCCGCTGGATCGTTGGAAGCACGGCCGGACCCTGAGTGGACTGCCGCGGCGGCGCCGCCTGAGGCGCGGCGCGTGGCGGGGCTGTCGCCACCCGGGCGGTCGACACCCGGGCGGTCGACACCGGCGCCGCCTGAGGCCTTTGCAGCACGGGCTCCTGCGGCACGGCGCTCTCGCTGGGTGCCGGAACCGACTGAGGCGCCAGCTGCGGCTCTGGAGCCAGCTGCGGCTGTGTCGGCGCGGCGGCCTTCGCGCGCGACCGACGGACGAGAATGACCGCGAGAACAGCCAGCGCCGCCCCGCCGCCGATCAGCCACGGAAGCGGGCTTGACTTGGTTTGCTTCGTTGACATCGCTCACCCGTTCCAAAGCGTGACTTCGTGTCTTGGCTCGATTCGGCGCCGTGACGGGTTCTTGCTCACCAGCAGACCCTTGTCGGCTGAGTGGAGGATGGCGTGCGCACCGTCCTTGTCGAGCACGACCCAGGCGGCGCGGTGGATCGGCTGCTCACTGCCGGCGACCACGAATGTCTCGAACAGCCTCGGGTTGTACCGGATGCGGACCCAGTCGCCGCTCTTTGGCCCTTGGACGAGCGTTCCACGCACGACCGCATGGACCTCTTTCGCGGCGCCGGCCCTGATGCGCTTCTGAGCGGCCGATCCGACATGCATCGTCACGTCGCGAAGAAGCACGCGGTTCTCGTGCCCGACGACAAGGCCCTTCTTTGGGCCCTCGTGCGCACGGATCGAGTACGTCACCTTTCCGGTGCGCTTCAGCTCGTTCAGGTTGAGGTAGGAATCGACGATCATCGGACGCCGTACTTCATTCGCACGGCGCTGATGATCGGCATGTCACCCTTGACGACTTGGCCGTCGATGATCGCCACTGGCCTCGCACGGATACCGAGCGCGGTCCAGTCTCTGAGGGCGCCATCATCGGCCTCGATGTCCCGCACGCTGACCTTCTGAGCGAGCGATGGGTGGCTGTTCATAAACCTGATCACGGTCGTGCAGTGAGAGCAGCCGGTCCCAGAGACGTAAATGGTGTCCATCGGCAGAGTCTACGCTGGTCCGGCCGGGTGAACAGGCCCGCTACCTGCGAAGCATCGGAGCGGCTGTTCCGCTCATCGCGAGGGCGGCGGGTTCTCGGTCGGCCAGTATCCCGCCAGCTCGGCAAGTGCGATGGCGGTTCGGGAGCACCTGAAGCAGAAGTGCCACCACGCGCTACGCGATCCCCAGTACATCCAAATGCGGGTCCGTGTCGGCTGGCGGCAATGCGTACAGCCGATCACGTCCCCAGACTGAACCACGAGGTAGCTGCGCACGAGCTAGAGCTTGACTCTCATGCCCGAGCACAGCACGCGAAGGAACGGCTGCCCGTCGTATCCAAGTTTCGCGAGGTCTTGCGCGTGGCGTCGATACGGCTTCTGGCACGTAGAGCACACGGCGTCGCCTGACGCGCGATGGAATGCGTAATCAAGCTCTAGGTCTTCGGAGAACTCCTGGTCAATCTTACGAGCGGTCGATCCCATGGCAGCACCATGCGCTCAGTATAGTCATGTATCGTCGTCGGCGCTAGCGCTGGTATCGATCGTCGACCTCTCTGCTCTGTCCTGCTGCCAAGGATGAGCGAGTGGATCAGCCGATCATGAGTCGATCCGGCTGGAATTCCGGCATCGATGCCAGCTTCCTCAGCGCCTGCATCCGAGCTTCAAGCGGCGCGTCGAACCGTACGATGTCTTCCGCGATAGCCGGGATCCACCACTCAACATCGACGCGGACATAGAGAAGCGGCTCGTAACTCTCGAAGGCGCGCGTCGCGAGCTGCTCGCACGGTGCCCCCGCTTCCTGAATCATCGCAAGCAGAGCATCGCTCGGGCAGCGGATCATTCCGCGCGCGACAGCCCTCAACGCCTCGCACTGAACGGCGCAGTAGGGCGTTACCCGATGCTCTGCGAGCACGGGTTCGGCGACCGCCACGCCGCAGTCTGGGCAGTTCACAACGCGATCGGACATCCGCTGAGCCTTCCTGGCTAACACGCACGCTCGACTGCAGAATTGGCGGCCGTTGTACTCGGCTTGGCCCTCGGCGGTACTGCGCCCACCTTTCGTTCGGAGATGGCGTGGCATCTCCCGATCGCAGTGGGCACATGGCTTGAGCTCGAATGGGCGTTCGGTCACAACGAGTATCGTAGCGCAATTTACCAGGGATTTGTCACTGCTTGGCTAGCGGATCTGGGGGTGGTGGCTGTGGCGTCGCAGCCTCCAGTTGGCGTGCGCGACGAGTCACCAGAGTAAGAGCCGTAGCCACGAGCATCGTTACCACCCCGGCGCCTGCTGTAACGGCCAGCAGACGATCCGACGCCTCCCCGGCCTGGGCCACTCGCGAAGATCGACTCGCGCGTCTGCGCGCCCGCACGATCGGCTCTGTGAGTCCAGCCATTGCCGGCATCCGCGGCATCGGTGGCATCGGCGGCATTCGCGGCATCGGTGGCGGCAACAGCCGCTGAGCGATCTTTCGCTCGGCAGCAGCGACAGCTCTCGCAGAGACAGCTTCGACCGCCGCAAGCTGGCGACGGCGCTCGTTCAGCTCTGACGCCTCCAGCGCAGCCCGCATTCGCCGCCAGGGCCGCGTGACCCACGCGACGACAAGACGCCACAGCGGCTGCCGCTCGGGGAGTGCTAGGGCATTCTCCCTGTACGGCGTCATCGGCACAGACTCGCGGCGCCCATCTCGCGCCGATGATCGTCCAGGGTTCGCAGCATAAGCGAGCGGATCCGCTCGCCCTCGGCGTCGAGTTTCTCGTGCTCGGGATCGAGTCGAATCGCGATCATGGCGACAGCGTTCGACACTCCCCAGGCGACGGTGGACAGCCATTGTCTTGTTCGCTTCATCGATCCCTCGCATCTCGCAAAGTATTCGCTCGCGCCACGATCGCATCAACGCGCAGTTGCCGCTCCTGCTCGCTATCCTCGCGCGACTGGCGTTCGAGTCGTAGCGCGGACGACAGCGCGTCGAGTCGCACATCGAGTTCGCCAAGTCTCTTTTCCACGCCTCGCATACGGACGTCGCTCGCCGAGCGGCGGATCTCGTCCAAGTGCGAGTCGTCGGACCACGAGCGACTCAGCACATATCCTCCGCCCAGCAAGGCGAGACCCAGTGTCGGCCCGAGAGCCCACGGAACCACCGCGCCAAACAGTCCTTTCATTTTCACACCTCCTTCACAGCGTGCCGCATGCAGACCGCGGCCCCGCAAGCGACGCAAACGCGTCGTGCCCGCTCGTCGCAACCAGCCTCGACACAAGTCGGTTCTTCCGCCCGGTGCGGGGTTCCGTCGAGGCACATTCGCGTTCGATGGAGTTCACACAGGCAGCGGTTGCAGGTGCTGTGGCAGCGAAGCGTCGCTGGCGACTCGCACGTCTCGTCTCCGTCCTCGTCGACCTCTTCGTCGCAGCGCATCGGGTTGGTCGTGTGGCCGCAGCAGCTTCTCGGATTGGTCATCTGTGCTGGCCCTCGAAGAATGTGCTCTTGCCCTCCCCGCGCGCGTGCGCCTGCGCACATCGCCTGCACATCCAGATGCTCGTCACCATGTAGAAAGCGCGAGAGAGTGGATCCTCTGGATCGTCCGACGCCACCGCCAGATCGAGCACGTATTTCGGCGAGTGTCCCTTGGGCGATGTCGCGAGACAGCGGATGCACTCGGCGTAGAAGTACGGCGGGTAGTTCTCCGGCCAAACTCCCCGCATCCCCAGTTTGGCGGCCAGCTGGCGGCAACAGTCCTCGCACGTCGCCGGCGACTCATGATCGGCCTCGTCTTCCTTCAGGTCGGACGCGATCGAGCACGTCCATTGGCACGGCTTCGATTCGTAACACTCAGGGCACTTGTGATAATGCTCTCCAGCTCGTTGTTCGAACGTGCTTTGCATGTGGATCACGTGAACGTCGGTCATGTCGTCAGTCATACGATTGTCGCCAGCGCTTCCGCAGAAGATGTGAACCATGCCCCGCAGTACTCGGCTGCTATTGAGCGTCCTTGCCGCGGCCCGATCCCGATCACCTTGCGGCATCTGCCCCAGGCAAATCCGACCTCCACGAGTGCATCCTTCGCGCGACAATGATCGAGGAACAGGAGAGCATCCGAGAACTCGATCGCGGCGAAGTTTTGCGCGACGGCGTGAGCCCCATCTTCGTTATCGCCCGGTTCGCGGTCGTGCCACGTACTCATAACCTCGTGGCCTTGCCCTCTGAGCATTCGCGCGACGACGATGGCTGAGAGTCGGTTTTCTGCCGGGGTGGCGATGTAGACTTTCATAGTGTCCTTGCCCTAGAACCGTCATCGAGCATCGCGCTCGGAATCACGGCGAACCTGCCGTCAATCAGCAGGGACGTAATCGGCCCCGAGCGGAGCTGGCGTCGTGGATTCACGACTGTCAGGTGATGCTCGTCGGTGATCTCGTCCGGGCTGATCGGCACGAACAGACCGTCAGCGTTGGCGCCGCACTGCTGCATCGTGATCGTCCGAACAAGACTTCCTTTCAGGAGCAGTTCGACGCAAGCGCCAGGAGCCGTCAGCCAAGCCCAAACCGGCATCTCTTTGCGCGGCGACAAGTCCTCGCGGTTCTGACTGCGCTCGAACGAAAATTTCTTCGGGTACCGTCTTCTGAGCTTGGCGTCGTTCTCGGCCGCGATGACTTCGAGCGTCGTTCCGATCCGCTGAGCGCACCGATCGAGAAACCAGAGGGCGTCGCCAAGCTCTTCGCGCATCTTCGTCAGCGTCGCTTCGTCCCGCGGATGCCTGTGGTACACGACCTTCTTGGCGAGCCCGTAGAACTCGCCGGCCTCTTCCATCAAGCATCCCGCGTGGTACTCCAGCGGAAAGTGACCATCGCCCTGGTCGGTGCGCTCGACCAGCGAGCGGTAGTGAGCGAACGTGCGGACGATCGACGGCTCGACAGGGCCCGGCGCGCGCCCGTCGAAGAACCAGCCACAGATCGGGCAGCGGTCGCCATCAGGATGGCGCCAGGGCTTCCCGAACGAGCGGTGGACGGGGCAGGAGAGAAGGACGCTCATCGTGATCCCTTGCCCTCACCAATGTCGACGTCGTCCCAACGCAGTAGGACAAAGTTGTCACGATTCAAGTCGGGATCCATGCCGGCCGCGAGGAACATCGTGGCGACCTCGTGGATCGGATAGGGCGCGAATCGACTATCGGCTCGGCGAACCTCTGCAAAGAAGTTCATCTCGACCGGATAGCCACAGTCGACGAACACATCGCAGCCGTGATGGTGCCGGGCGAACCATCTTGCGAACTCGACCGCGAGCGAGCGCAGGTCGGGGTGCGTCTGCTCAACCTCGGCGAGCGCAGGAAGCACGTTCTCTTTCACCCACGGGTCAACGTCTCCTTCGATCGGGCAGCGCGACCTGAATGAATGCGTTTGGTTGCCATCAAGAACGACTACCCCTACGCAGAACGCCTTCCCATGAAGGCTGTTGCTCTCGACGTCAATGCACAAGATCGGTCGGCCGCTCACTGGCCGAACCCGGCCGCCACGAGCGCGCGATAGAGAGCTTTTGCCGGCTTGTGGATCTCGGGCGACACGGCGAACTGCCACTGCTCGATCTGCTTCATCGTGAACATCATGCCGCCGCGCCCAGCCAGACGACGAGTCTTGACGAAGACGTAGTCAGCAACGCTCCGAAGCAGGCCTGCTGGTCGGGACACTTGCCCCGCCTGCCCCGTCGCTCGCTTTGCTGCGCGAGCCCGCTGTCGAGGCTGGAGGATCGGTTTGCGCGTCGGCTTCCCGAGCGGCGCTGGTTTTGTTTTCTTCGGCATGGCTGATCTCCTTCGCTGATTCAACATTCGTTCGTACCCCCGACCGCTTCGCTCGACGCCGCTGCTGCGCGACCTTGCCGCCTCTCGCCTGGGCGGCGTGGCGAGCCTCGGCCGTCATCCCGGCGAATCCAGACTTCTTCGATCCGCGCTTCATCCGGCCACCGCGACCCAACGGCTCCAGACGTTCACCATTCCGCCGCCGTGCACGCTGTGATTCTCCGCGGACAACAGCGCCCCTACGACATCCTGCATCTCGCGGCCACATCTCTCGGCGTACCGCACGCAGTTCGCCGTCCCGCCGTCGCTTCCATCCCAAAGCGCAACGAGTAGATGGCTCGACGTCACGAGGTACTCGTTCCTGCGCTGGAACTTCCACGCGGCGTATCCGCCTTCGCACACCAGCTTGATCGTCGTCGTCTTCTTCAGCAGCGCGCGGTACCGCTCCTGCGACTCCCGCGGCCACGTGAGCTCCTGGCCGCCAAAGGGAAGCGCGGCGACGAGCGGGATCCCCAGCTGGATGGCCGCCTCGCCGACGGCCTGATCCCACCCGAGCGCCATTCCCGACACGACCGTGTCTGGATTCAGCGCGCGCAGGATTGTCACGGCGAAGGCCTCCAGGTGCGCCCGAGCATCGGCCGCGTAGCCATCGACTCCGTGCCACGGAAGCTTGTCCGGCCGATGACCGGTAGCGGCGACGATCATGGCTGTCCCCCTCGCTGCCTTGCTCCGTGTTCCATCTGGTCACTCACGTGTCGCTCGATCGCACGCATCGACTCGATGTCGAGCGAGATGTTGTGTCGCACGATCCGGCCGTTCTCGAATGCACCGCTCCCGAGCATCAGCCAGCTGTCGCCGTACTTGCCCGTGCGGACTCGAACGTGATCCTTCGTCGGTTGCATCGCCGCGACATTCGCCTCGACGGTTCCGGTTTTCGAGCGATTGCTTCCCACCGCGACCCACACGTTCACGAACCCTTCCCGCCAGAACTGAACGGCGAGCGTGCCCCTGGAAGTTCCAATTTTCAGCGTCTTTTCAGGCTGTGGGTTGATGGGCAATCGAATCCTCCACCTTCTCAACGCGCCACGAGTAGCCGGCCTCTTTCTTGTCGTCGCGAACGAACCGGTAGCCCCCCTTCGTCACTCTGTTTCTGTACGTCCTCAGCACGTAGCTGACCTGCGAGGATTTCAGCGCCTGACCGGGCTTCGATTTGGTGATTTCCTCCCAGGCGCTGCGTAGCCCAGAAAGCTTCCCCGGCACCTGAAATGCCTTCTCGCCGGCCTCGTCGCGACGCATGTCAGCGATCAATTCGCTCGCGGTCTTCGCCTCTCCACCGGCCCATGAAATCCATGAAGCGATGATGTCTTCGAGAAGCGCCGAGTCCGTGTCCGAGTCTTCCTGAAGCGTCTCGCGCGTGGTCCCCGGATCGATCATCCCGGCCCACACAATCGCGTCGCGGATCAAGCGTGACCAGCCCTCGAACGAACCCCACGGTTTGAGTCCCATGTTCGGTCGACCTGCGGCGCAGTACGCCCGGAGCAGCGTCAGTGCGGCGCACACCAGACGCCCACGATTCTCGTAAATCCAGGCCGGCAGATCAGGAAGGTTCTCTCGCTCTTCCGGGTTCGCCTCCTGAGACTCGATCAGCATGCGCAGCGACCGGCGCGACGTGTCGCGACGCAGATCGACGTTATTCCCCGTTGTCAGCCAGATGATCTTCATCGGCAGCGTGATTCCGGCATTCTTGCCAAGAACCCGGTCCTGCCAGATTTCGCTCGTCAAGCACGCGTCGAGCGATGTCGTTCCCACCTTCCCGACGACGTTGTCGATCAACACCATCCGCTCGGATGACATCGCGAGCGTCGTGATCTTCTTTCGCATCTCTTCGTCGTCGGCCGTGTTCGGCATCCGGGGCATCGGATGTCCCATCGCGATCAGACCGATCGAGTCGGCGAGCAAGGATCCGCCGGCGCCCGGCATGTTCTTGTCGATGACGAACAGTGGCGTTGGTCCCGGGTACGCGTAGCGAGCGAACGGCGAAAGAACTGCCGCCATCCAGCACGACTTGTACGCTTCGGTCTTGAGCGGAAAATTCACGATCGTTTCCAGCAAAATGTCCCGAGCCTCGAACGCGTCCTGGCGTGTCGGTTGGCGCAAAATGTGATCGAACTCGACCTTGCTCTCGTAGATGATGCCCGTGCGCGAGTCGTAGCCCTTCTCATCGAGAACTGTTCCATCCGGCCGGAGCAGCGGCGTCGTTACCACCGCCTCCAGATGGTCGATATCCGGCCAGCGACGCATCGTATCGATCTCGCCGATGCACCACTCGGGTGGATGCGCAGGAACAAGATCGCCTTTCGATGTCGTCTTCCAGAAGTCGATGTACTTCGCAAGAAGGCGTCGCAGCTGGAGCGGCGGCAACTTCTCGATCGTGACTGGTGTCTCGTAACGATCAACCGTTTCGCGGGCCGTCGAGTTCTTCACGGTGTGAACGAGATCGCCGCAGCGTTGGTACAAGACGCCACGTGAGACCAGCGCTGCGATGGCATCGTGCGCAACCTTGTCCTCGTCCACCGTGATGACGATCTGATCACGCGGCCTCGGGCCACGACCGCCAGTTCCGCCGCCGGTTCCTTCGCCGTCCCCGAAGTCATCAGCGGACCCGTCGTCAGACGAGCCGCCGACTACACGAAGCGGTGTTGTGCCCTGAGCCGTATCGGCCAATTGAACCTCGCGTGCCTCTGCCGGCACTCCCCGAACCCCTCAAAGCGTGCGATCAGGTGCCCGTTCGGCTTGCTGTTCGGCTCTCCGCGACGAATCTCCGCAGCTCGGCAGGCTCGATCCGCCACGCCCCACCGATCCGCACGGCAGCGATCCGCCCCGACGACATCAGTCCGTAAAGTGTCTGTCGAGTGATCTTCAGGTAGCGCGCCGTCTCGATGGTCGTGAGCAGTGGCTCCGACTCCCTGGCTGGCTCGCTCACCGTCGTCGCCACAAGACCGACGTCGGTCTTTGTAGGATGACCATCTGCGCTGTCTCTAGCGTCTGCCATGTCGCCAGCGGTACCCGAACGCCTCGGAAGCGTCAAGCTTCGTCTTCGTTTATCACCAACTGACACTCGGCGCCGGGCGGCTGCAGATGCCGGATCTCTATCTGCAGCCTATCTGCAGGATGATAACTCTCCGTACTGTATCCTATAGTTGTCGAAATCGCGACGCCTGCACATGAAAACGCGACTCAAGGTGGGATCCGCAAAGTGAAAAGTTTGCCTACATGTATTTTTCCTCTCTCATATTTTTCCTGGCCTTAAGATCAGAAGTCTATCTGCAGGTCTGCAGGAAAGTGGTATTAGTACCCGTAATGAATGACGAATTCGTCGCTGCAGATGACCTGCAGATGACCTGCAGATAGGAATTCGAGCATGTGCAGCCGCTTGCTCGGCCCAATTGGCCGTAGCCAGGGTTGGAGCCGAAGGCGAGTTACTCCAACTCTCGGAGTGACCGTCTTCTCTCAACGCAGGAGTCTGTTTGGGGATGGTGGGAAGCTACTCCCGGCGAGTCCGGGAGCAGTCGGGAGCAGCGCGGACGACGGTCAGCGCTTTCGGCCGACCTGTGCTCGACGCCCGGCGCGGTTCAGGCCCGGCTTCGGAGCGGGAGTTCTCGCTCTGTTCGCGCTCGTGTGTGATTCGAGAAGGCCAGCCCTCTCCATGGCGCGCCTGACCTCCGCACGAACGTCAGGATCCAAGGAGGAAAGCTGCCGCAGCAGCTCGTGGCGGTCGACAACGGTGGTCACGATAGTTTCTCCTGAAATGCAAGACCCAGCTGCTCAGTCTTCGACTTCATCGCCTCTCGACTCTTTCTGAGAGCACGCTGGGGAACTTTCTCGACGCGCCACGAGTAGCCCGCCTCTTTCTTGTTGTCGCGAACGAACCGGTACCCGCTCTTCGTAAGCCTGTTTCTGCAGGTTCTGAGGGCGTAGCTGATTTGCGACGGCTTCAAGGCGCGACCGGGCTTCGACTTGGTGAGTTTCTCCCAGGCGCTGCGCAGGCCAGACAGATTGCCTAGCTCGTCTCGACGGAGATCATCGATCAAGTCGCGGGCTGTCCTCGGCTCCCCACCAGCCCATGTTAGCCATTCGCCGACCACGTTTTCGATCTCGAATGGATCAGTCTTCTTAGCCATCAGAACTCCTGGTCATTTTTCCTGGCGCCTGTCTACCCGCCGGCAGCCGCAGATGGACGACGGCGCGATCCTGGCGCGGGCTTGGGCGTCGGCGTCTCCGCTGTTTCCGCCTCGGGCTCCTCGTCCGCGTAGGTCTCGCCTTCTTTCGGCACTTCGTCGACCTCGACGAGGCCTTTGCCGGTCATCTTGAGCCGGACGACGCGGTCGGTCGGTCCGTTGCGGTTCTTGAGACAGAACAACGTGCGGATCGGCTTCTTCGGATTGCCGTCGAAGAACAGTAGGGTGTCCACGAGATGTTCGAGCGCGCGCGGCCCCTCGAAGGTCCCGTCCTTGTTGACCTGCCCGACGATGAAGATCGTTCGGCCCTGCTTCTTGGTCTTCGCACAGAGATTGTTGACGACGTACTTCATCACGATCGGGTTGCCCGCGCTCTTGTTCGGGAATCGATCGGTTCGAAGCGTCTGGATCGAGTCGGTGATCACGAGCTTCGCGTTGACGCGCTGGACCGCGGCCCAGGCGTCCTCGGCCGAGTCTGTGGCGAGCAGGAAGAAATCCTTGACGTTCGTCGCGCCGATCTTCTTGGCGATCCTGGCGAGGTCTGAGGCCTGCTGCTCGCCAGAGATGTAGAGCGACGGCTTGAGGTCCGAGAACGCGGCAATGTGCATTAGGAGGGTAGTCTTCCCGATGCCGGGGTCGCCCCCGGTCAGAATGCCCTGGCCCTCGATCAGTCCGCCGCCGAGGAGGTAGTCGAGACTGAGGAAGCCCGTGCTCGCGTACTCGTCCGCCGGCGGGAGAGGGATGTCCGCGGGCGCGCGCTCTGGCATTCGAGCGGCAGGCCCAGCGATGACCTCGGCCTCGGCCGCCGTCGTCTTCGAGTAGAATCTCGGCTCCAGCCAGACCGATGCGTCACAGCGGGGACAGCGATTCAGGCAGGTATGGTGGCGATCTCCGCAGTTTGGGCACTGATAGTAGTCCGCGGGTGGACCGCCAATTGGCGTGGGCATGGCTTCCGAACGTCCGTCAAATCGTCCCGAAAGTCCAACGTAGCCGCTTTCGACACCAAAATACACCGTTTCGCGGCAGATTTCCCAGTTTGAACGCCATCAGGACATGGGTCTACGGCCGGGAAGTCGCAAAATACGGTCGACGATGCGCACTTGAGACCACTGCGCAGCCAGTACATTGACGGGCCTCATTTGCTGGCTTAGCTTGCGCAATATGGCGAAAGAAGCAGCTGACGACACAATCTGTCCGATGGTCCCCGATGTGATGCCGCCGATCATGGCGTCCGCGGTCAAGTACATCCGTGTCAGCCGGATGATCGACAAGGACGGCCGGAAGAGGAAATCCGCGATCCCGATGACGGATGAGAATCGTCCGAATCCGTTCGAGACGACGCCTCAAGAGCTGCTGGAAGCCATGCAGCAGCGCTTCAAATTCGGCGATTTCTTCGTCGATTTGATCAGCAAGAAGGGTCAGGTCATCACCGGCTTCCCGATGTTCATCGAGGAGGAAGGCGGCACAGACGACCCGCGTGATCGCCGGCGCGGGAAAGACGGCGACGAAGAGGAAGAGGAAGAAGAAGAAGAGGAAGAGGGCGGCGACGGCAAGCACGCTCCCGGCCCTGGCGGCGGGGGGCCGATGTTTGGCGAGTCGGCGGGCGGCGCTCAGGCCGTTCCCGTTGGAAACGTCACGGTTCCCGGGCTTGCGCCAGAGCGGCAGGCGGAGTGGCTCGCGAGCCAGAGCATGATGCAAGCCGCGCGCGACAAAGAAGCGGCCGCCGAGCTGTTGGCGCAGAAGGCACGCGAACGGTCCGAGGCGTTCACTGAGCGGCTGATCGAGCGTGCGCTCGGTGGGAGCGCCGGGGCGCCAGCTGGCGGCGGACTGGCCGCCGAGACGATTCGAAACTACGAGGACCGCCTGCGAAACTACGAGGATCGAGCCAGGATGTTCCAGAGTGAGTCTGACCGTTTGCGCCAAGAGATCGAGGACATGCGTCGCCGACAGCGCAGCGAGATCGACCAGTTGGAAGCGTCCTGGCGCGAGCGGCTCGAACGGGCCGAGTCTGGTCTGCGCGAGAAGCTGACGAAGGCCGAGAAGCACGTCTACGACCTGCAGACCGACAACGTGAAGCTGACGAAGGCCAAGCACGAGGCCGAGGTCGATGCGGACGCTGCCGACAACGCCAAGCACAACGGCGGCGACGGCTTGAACCTGATGGGTCTGGCCGAGAAGGTCGCGGAAATCGCACCGAACCTGCCGGCCATCCTCGAAGCCGTTCAGAAGATGGGCAGCAAGTCCGCCACGACGTAGCAATAGCGCTGTCGCCATTGAGGTGATTGAGGCCGACGTGATAGCGTCGGCCGGTGTTCGACGTCGTCAGCCTGTCCGGCCGTGATCGGGATCTTCTGCCGTGGCTTCACGGTCGACCGGAGATCCAGCAAGGTTACGTGCTCGTAAAGACCGACGCGCCGAGCGCGCCGACAACGCTGCGGCTGCATGTTCTCGGGCCTGATGAGCCCGGCTACTACCAGGGTCGCGATCAGGTCGTCGGCAAGCTTCAGCGGATGTGGAGCCAGCCGTGGTCGTTGTCTGCTGAGAGCGAGCGCCACGGCCGGGCGATCGTCGCGGGCCTGCTGACGGACCTGCAGACGGCCGCTCGCGGCGTTCGGCCCGGCGGGCAGGTCCGATCATCGCTGCCTGACGTCCCGTTCCAGGTCTCCCTCTTCACGACGGACTGCGAGCGCCTTGCGATCCTCGACCAGTACGCCAACGACGCCGCGATCCAACCGCTGATTCGCTCGATTGCGGAGAGTTTGTGCGCGCAGGGAAAAGTCCTGGCGCGCCGGGCTGGGGTCAACAATCCGCAGCCGTATGTTGTCGGCGAGATTCTGCGCTGGGTGCAGTCGCTTCCGTACGATCCGAAGCGCACGGCGCAGGGCGAGGAGTGGTTCCAACCGCCGATGTACACGCTCACGCACGGCGGGAACTGCGAAGACTTGAACATGATGCTCGTGGGCATGAGCCGGGGTGTCGGGATACCGGCTCGCCTCATCTGGATCAACCAGACAAATGCGCCGCTAAACCACGTGACCTCCCAGGCGTGGCTTGCTGGACGCTGGGTGTGGACCGAGGCGTCGATCCGCGGCGCGATGGTCGCCGAAAATCCGTATCACGCGGCTGGCCGTCTCGGGCAGCAGCACGTCATGGGAGTGGGAGGCAGCAGCACGTAGTGCGAGAAGCAAACTCTGGCTATTCAATTATGAGTGGCGGATCCTGGCGTATGACATTAGCTGACCAGCTCTCAGCAGAGGCATCATGAAGAAGAAGCGCAATCCAGCGGCGCGGATCTACCGACTCGCGCCGCGCGACGTGAAGTGGGACCGCGGGTACAAGTCGTCGCAGATGCACAGCCAGTCGGACAAGATCGAGTGGAATGGCCACTGGTACTGGCTCGATGGCGGCACGAGCGATCAGGTCGATCTCTTCCGCGAGGGCAAGACGCTGTACGCGCTGACCACGAACTCGGGGCTGAACTACGCAGGCTTGCAGGCGTTCGAAGACGGCAATGAGATCGGCAACGTGTTCGTGCAGAGCGACCACGAGATGGAGTCGATGCTCGGGAAGAAGGGCCTGGACCTCTCGTCGCGCGAGATCCTCAAGCGACTCATCCCATACGCAATTCAATAGATCGGCCCGCGGGCCGAGAAGGATCGACGATGGCTCACAATTACATGTACGGACCGAGAACGGCGCCTGCCCGCGCAGTGGGCGAATTCTGGCCGAGTAAACCCGGAGGTCAGGCAACGCCGGATGCGTCGGACGCTTCCGCGACCCCGGGGGTCCTCTCGACCACTCAGACGGTCGAGTTCAACGGCAAGCCGTACGTGCTCGGATTCGGCGCCGGAGCAGCGCTTGGTCTCGTGGTCGGCTGGCTCGTCTTCAAGAAGTAGTCGACAGCGAACCGGCAGGAGAATGCGATGAATCCGTATGTGAATCTGGGAAATCTCGCAGCACCGAAGGGCTCGGACTTGAAGAGTCCAGCGGTTTCGCTGATGACGATTGCGCCGGCTATGGTATCCGCAGTTGATCCGCGCTGTGCTCGCGCGCTGCAGGATCTGGCGAAGGCGCGCGTCGAGGCCAATATGCCGATGACGATCGACATCCGAGGGCGGCATCTCATCCTCGGCGTGTCGGCGCAACGATGGCTCACTGCGACCGGCGAGAAGTACACGTGGTACCTCACCGCCGATGAAGCAGCGAGCGCGCATCCGACGCTATCCAGCTTCTTCGCGGGCGACATCGCTACGATCGATCATCAGGCACAAGCCATCGTCGGCAGGATCGCTCCATTGGAGCGGGCCGCAGATGCGCTCAGGTGCCAGCGTCAACCAGTGGCGTGTGAGTCCGCAGCGGCGACGCTGCAGGCGCTGCGAGACCAGTGGCTGGCCAGAGGGTTCGAGATGATCATCAGCTGGCCCATCACGACATTCGGTATCGAGGGTACCGTGAGGCACAACCTCGGAATCGGCACGTCGATGAGTTCCTGGCAGGCATTGCCCCTCGCCGACAAGCAGCGGCTGATGATCGCGGGTCTTCCGCCCGAGCCCGGACTTCGTCTCGTCGAGACGGCCGCGGTGGACCGCTTCGTCGGCGCTGTGGAGACTCGGCTTCGCGCCGCTCTGGCGCGGGCGCAGTCTCTCGGCTGCTCGACGGCGAGCCCGGCGGGCCAGCTGCCCCCCGGCGGCAAGGGCGGCGGCGGTGGCGGCGGTCACGGCGGTCACGGCGGCGGCGGTCACGGCGGCGGCGGTCACGGCGGCGGCGGTCACGGCGGCGGCGGTCACGGCGGCGGCGGCGGCTGGCACGGCGGCGGCGGCGGCTGGCACGGCGGCGGCGGCGGCTGGCACGGCGGCGGCGGCGGCTGGCACGGCGGCGCTGGCGGCCACCATTGGGGCGGAAGCCACAGCTGGGGCTGGGGCGGTCGAGGATGGCGCTTCCATGCCGCACCCGGTTGGGGCTGGGGCGCGTGGCCGTACTACCCGCTCTACGACGGCCTAGCGTACTCCGGGGTCGATCTGGCGGACGTCATTCAGCAGCTGAACGTCACGTGTGCGCAGTGGCTGACGCTTTCGCGAGAGGCCCGGCTCGAACGAGTCGCAACCGTATTGGTCAGCGGTGGAATGCCCGTCGTCGTTCAGCCGATGCTGAACCGGTACCTGAGACTGTCGCCCGACTGGCGACAGACTGTCGACGAAGTCGTGTTGCTGCTTGACACGTATTGCGGTCGAGAACTCGTACCCGGCGGGCAGCTCTCAGCACCCAACTCCGAGGGCGTGAATCCGAAGTCTGTGATGATCGTGAAGGCCGCTGCGGCCGTCACCGTCGGCATGGTCATCGGCGCGCTGGGGATGAAGTCCTGGCTCGGGAAGAAGTACTAACAGAGCACAGCGTTAGTTAACGGCAGCGAGTGTTAGTCGAGATCAACATGGCGCCCGACATCATCGATCAGCTGACGAACGCGTATTACGCGACGCACTCTCGCGCGTCGATCGGAATGGCGCCGGTGAGTGTCGCGCTGATGCAAAGCGATCCGCGCGCGGCGCGCCGTATTCTTTTCGACAACTATCCCCCGGCGACTGCCGAGTTGGCGTGGTCCGCCGTGAAAGCACGAATCGCGACGAGCGCAGCAGGACAGGCTGTGACGGGCCTCGTCCGTGAGCCATCGTGGGCAACGCGCGCCGAGATCGGCTATGAGCTTGGTGTCTGGCCGGGCAGCTTGACTGACGCCGACTACGATCGTTGGTGCGCGTCGAATCCTGGTGACGGATACTGCCAAGAGCGCTTCACGCTGCAGGGCCGCGCTGTTACTCCGCCCAATGCGCCGGGAACTCAGGCGCCGCCGCCTCCGTCGACGCCCAGGGACGCCATCGCACACTCGCTTGGTGTGCCGCCGGCGCAGCTGACCGATCAGCAGGTTGCGGCGTATTGCGCATCGTACAGCGGCAGCGCGTTCGATCCGATGCAGTACTACTGCACAAGCCTGCTGCATCCTGACGACGCGGACATCGCTCGAATCCGCAGCTCGCTGAATATCGGCGACGGACAACTTACGCCTGCGATGTTGTCTCGCTGGTGCGCATCGAACCCGAATGATCCGTACTGCGTCCGTCATGGACTCGCCGCGGCGCGGCCCGCAGCGCCAACGCTCGGCACGGCCGGCGCCGGCGCGCCAGGGATGTCGACCACCGGCAAACTGATTGTGGGCGTGACCGCTGCCGCCGCCATCGGCGCGCTAGCCTACTGGCTTCTCAAGAAGGACTGAACGATGCCCGCACAATCTAACGCACAATGGGTACAGCGAATTTACGAGTTCCCAGGGGGGCCCGTGGTTGGTCCGAGCGGGCCGGTTCCCGGCTATGTCCAGTGGCGTGACGTCGAGCTGTCGCGTGCGTGGTTTCAACTCGCACAGACGAAGATTCGACAAGCTCGGCTTCCCGCGTTCGCGACGTGGACATACCGCGCGCAAGCAAGGTTGATCGCGGAGATTTGGATCTGCATCAGTTGGGGCTACCTCGCGCTGAATCTGCCGGCCGTTGCGGACCCGATGTTCATCGAGATGTGGAACAAGTACATCTCTGGATATCCGCGCACCGACCGCGTCGAGTTCGATGAACACTACGACTCGGTCATTCGCGAAGTTCGGGTCACGAATGGAACAATTCAGTACCAGTCACCGAGCGCTGGAACTCTTTCGCCCGTGCCGGATCTCTCGCGCCCACAGCAAGAGGTCGTTGGCATTCTGCGCAAGAAGACCGCGGAGAACTATCTTCGGTCCAATCCGCCGTTCAACTGGTTCAGCCAGAAGTTCAACGTCCCGGTCGGTGTGAGTTGGATCGGATTGCCGACGTTCAAGTCGCCGGTCTGGGATGGAAAGGGTCCGTTCCATACCGAGGAGACAACCGCGGATCCATACGGCGCCGCTCTTCAGCGCCTCGGCGTCGCGGTGCCGTTCACGCAGTCTGATCCGTTCTCCACAGAGCCCGCGATGCCTCCACTCTCAACGGTCGACATGCCACCCGGCGGCGTCGGGCCGCAGGCGTACTACAACGGCATTCCGATCTATTCGCAGTGGCACCTGCAGCACATGCGGATGCCCGGCGCCACAAACGACTGTGTACTTGGTGGCGGATCGCCGGCTTGCGACACCCGCGCGTACGAATCTGACATGCCCGTTGGGCCCTTCGACGGAGCTTGGGACATGGCGTGCTCGTGGCGCGATATGCTCGACCCGGCGGAATGGCTGATCGGTCAGCTCGCGGACCGTAATCCTGACGAGATCGTCACGCGGTCTCGTCGCAATCTCGTCGTGCGCTTCCTCCAGAATGTCCAGTACAACAGCGGCCAGCAGAACCTCTTTCAAGAGTTCTCGACCGCTGCCGCTCGGGCAGTGTCTCAGCGTCACACCGCCGATCCACAGGTTGACGCAATTGCATCTGGCCTGATGAGCGTCGCTGGGGCAACCGGAAACGTCTACATCGCGCTCATCGGAGCCGTGGTCGGTGGCACCGCCGTGGTTGTCAACCGACTGATCGATCACCCGGTCAGCACGAAGCTGGATCAGTTCGGACGCTTCAAACCGTACGTGGATGCCCCTTATGTTTCGGGGACGTCATCGACGCCGCCTGACCACGACGTGCCGAACCCGCCGGGATGGGTGCGGCCGCGAACCGCATCGTTCGCCGGCCTCACCATGATCCTCCCGCAGTTCGGCGCGCCATCTGTCCCGGGCGCGCCGGCTGTCCCGGGAGGGCCGATGACTGCCATCGCCACTCTGCCGATGATGGGCGGTACGCAGTCACCCGCAGCGGCCGCGCCGGCTCGGAAGCGCGCTCTCATCGCGGGTGGGGCGATCGTGGTCGGCAGCGCGGCGTGGCTCGCGTACAAGGCACTGGCGAAGTAGCTCCTCATTGCGCCGAGCGTTCTGGTGTCGCGGCGCCGATTGAGGCATCATCCTCGGGCCATGACATACCCGGCTCGCTCCTCGTTCAACTCCGCGCAGGATCAGAGCGCGTGGTACATCATTTCGCGGCAAGTCGGCACCGAGCGGTTCCGCGTGCTGTGCACGACGGACGGCTTCCGACTCATTCGGTACCTGCAGGCGCTGATCAAGTCGAATCTCCCCCCGGCCGGGCTGAACGACTGGGCCGGGCGCACGATCCGCCCGAGCGATATCACGATCGACTCGAAGTGGGGCCACTTCACGACCCGCGGGCTCGCGGCGCTGATGCTGCAGCGGAACGGACCCTCTGTTCTCGTCGACAACCTTCGGCTGTACGTCGACGCGCAGCAACGGATCAACGTGCCGGCGATTGCCGCGGCCGTCTGGCTGATGCATCGGCTCGCCGACAACCCCGTGCCGGGCGAAGCGGCGGGGATCAATCCGGCCAACATCCTCGTGCCAACGGATGCTGTCATGCCGTCCTGGGGCGTCGCGCCGCCACGTCCGGCCGACTGGCAGGCGGGAGCTGACGCGCTCAACTGCGTGCGCATGCCCGCGGGCCAGGGCGGCGCACAGGAGCCCGCCCCGTCGCCGGCTGGGCCGCCTGCGCCACCGCCCGAGCAGCCAGTCGTGCAGGGTCAGACTGGAACCGGAACGCTGGCGACTGCCACGACCTCGATGCCGGGAGCGCCAGACCAGACGGTCACGCACGTGTACGAAACGCCGCTGCTCGAAGTACCGAGCGTTCCGCCGTCGGAAGAGACGCCAGCCACGCCACCATCGGTCGTCGCGCGCCCGAGTATGGTCATCCCGATCGTCGTCGGCGTCACCGCGGTCGCCCTGCTTGGAGTGGGCGCGTACTTCGCATTCCGGGCGCCGCCGAAATCGAAAGTCTCGAAGGCTTCGAAGCGCTCGCGCAGGGCAGCGTAAGTGTACCCCGCGCGAAGCGTCGCCTGGGGGTGGCAGCCGTTCTCCCTCTGGTACTACAGCACCCGAGGTAGCGCGGCGACGCAGGTCTGCGCTGGCGAGGGTGGCAAGCTCGTCATCGATCTGCAGAAGTTCCTACGCCAGCGGCTGCAGTCGCGGCCGGCGAACGACGGCAGCGGAGTGCCGATCCCGTACACGAAGATCCCGCAGGACGGCGCTGGCGGCTGGAGCGACGCCGTTCTTCAAGGGCTGTGGGCTGTCGGCAACCAGGATCGCGTGCCGCGAAGCTATCTCGACGGCGTGATCGCGGATCTGCGTGACAAGCGGATCTCGCGTGAGACGCTGCAGCTGGCGATCTGGTGGGCGTGGGAAGGCGGGCACAGTCAGACCGCGGCCGAGGTCGCGGGCGGCGCGCACTGGGCGCTCTTGACGGCCGGCGGGTTGCGTCTGCCTCTCGTGATCCTGCCGAACGATTTGCTGTTGCCGCCATATGGCGTGACCTTGCCGCAACCGGACGCGTCGCGCGTAGGTCACGACCGCGTCTGCCACACGATCGAGCATTGGGCGGCGGAGCAGAACGCGAACAGCGTGGTGCATCCGGGCGTGATCGCGGGCGCGTTCCTGCTCGTCATCGGCGCTGGCGTCGTGGTTGTTCGGCAGCTCACGACTCCGAAGCGTTCGAAGCGGTAGACGACTCTCCGAGCCAGAAAGACACTGCGATGATTTCGTACATGAAGAATCCGGCTGGGCAGATGTTCCCGAGCCGGAGTGCGGCAGACGAAAAGGCCGCACGAGCCGCGATGGAAGAGAAGGCGCGACGCGCCAACCTTCAGCCATTCCGCGCCGCTCCCCTGGGCGCGGCCCAGGAACTGCCCGCGATGGGTGATCTCCTGGCAAAGATGGGTCTGAGCTGCCAGCAGTGGGCATCGATGACGGATCTTCAGCACCTGCGCTTGGCTGAACGCGCTCTCCTTGGCGAGGATGCGTACAGGATCGAGAGGGGTTTGGAAGGTCTCGGCGCCGGAACTCTCAACACTGAAATCAGTCGTCGAATGCGGGCCGTGGTCAACGAGATCAACGCGTACTGCTTGCGGCAAGCAGTGGCCGCAGAGCACCACGAAGTCACTGCACGCGACCAGTCGCGCCCCCTCACGATCAACGTGCGGCCCGGCGGACAGATCGCCGACGCTCCAGCACAAGAACCGATCGTATTGTCGAGCAAGAACTACATGGTCGGGTTCGGCGTCGGCGCGCTCGTCGGCGCAGCGATCGGCGCGACCGCAATGCATCTCTCGATGCGCAAGAAGTCGAAGCGATAGACAGCCTCTCGCGGTCTCATCTGAGCAGAAAGAAGTCACGATGATCTCGTACATGCGGAATCCAGGCGGACAAGCGAACTCGGCGATCTGCTCTTCGCTGCGAGAGTCGCAGGACAAGGTCATCGAGGGAACTGTTCGCGTCGACTTCGGGCCGGCGACCACGTACATCGGCTTCCGCAATCCGACAGTGACGCTCCGCCGATGGCTCCTGATGCACAACTATTCAACGGGGTCGTACAGCGGCACTGTCGGCTGGGAAAACAGCAAAGAAGAAGCGATCGTCAGTCATCTGGACGCAACGCAACTCGCGGCGCTTCGTCGGAACGCCGACTGGCAGGCGCAGGTTTGGGCGCGCCTCCTTCCATTTTTCGGAGAGGAGATTGCCGGGACGATCAGCGCTGGAAACCGCAGCGTCCTGGTCGGCAGTCCGGGATGGCATATTGCCGAGGCCGTAGCGGCCGTGAATGCTCAGGCACTTCGTCTCGCGCAGCAGCTGAGGGCGGCAGGATGCGACGCGGGCGACCAGCCGGCGTTGCCTGTTCCGGCGGTGATCAGCGCCCCGAGCGAGGACGTCGCTCTTGTCCCGTCCGAGATGTGGCGTCTGGACAAGACGCGCAGTTCGGAGTTGGAAAAGGACGGCTCCAATTTCTTCGACATCGCCGAGCAGGTTCGTGGATCGCGATGAAGCCCGCGCTGCCGACATGGATGCGCTCGCTGGCGACGGCGCGTCGAGTAGCGAAACGCTTCGATCAAACGATCTTCGATGACGACGAGGACGACACCAATCTCGATGCCGCCATCGCGAAGTACATGTCGTTGGCGAAGAGCATTTTCAAGCGCGGAAGCGTTGAACTGTACCGAGCGCTGTCTCTCGACTTCGACGGCATGAATGTCTTTCTGAACGTGGACTGCCTCGGCGGGTCATGGGCGTGGACCCGCAGCGGGGCAGACGTTTATGCCGAAGGCTCCGCACGCGGGACGATCACGGTTGTCATTACCGCACGCGTCAGCACGAAGGACATCGCCTGGGCCGAGGGATTTGAAAACTACCTTCGGCATCCGGGGGAGTCGGAAGTGGCACTGCTTCGCAATCGCCGCGTCCTGTTGACCGGAATTGACGACCAGCGACTCACGCCGCCGATCAAGGCGAACACTGGCAACGCTGGCGAGTACTGGTCGGACGAGTGCGCTGGGGGCAAGCGTCTCGCCATCCCGATGCGAACCGCTCCAGCGCGTCGTGTTGGCGATTTCTTCGCACGGAAGAATCCGTCTGACGAGTACTACCAATCGGAATTCTGGGCGTGGCTCGCCACTATGGGTCGACCGAAGTCCGTCGACTACGACGCCTGGGAAGTAAAGACTCGACTGCCGCGCTCGAAACTTATCGCGCTGTGGAACTTCCCAGACAGCCAGGGCGGTTTCCCTTCCCAGCCGCCGGTAACCGGCGGCGAGTCCGCTCGGCTGTTTTCGTCTGACGGCTACGAAGTGCGCGTGTTCGTCGAGGGCTGGTCAGACTCCTGTTTGGGAAACCGCGACCCGTCTACCGCCCCCGCCCTTGGTGCGAATGTGATCCGCCGATGGTGGGAGAAGATCGGTTCGCGAGCGGGTTGGAGGGTAGACATTGACGAGCCCTATGACGACGAGACGGGGCTTACTGTTCTCGTGATCTCCCGCAAACGCCGGGCCAGCAAGAAGCGATAGCGGGTTTTGGATCAGCGATGCGACTTTTGGATCACGAGGAACTTACGAGGCAAAGCCTCAGGAAGCGCAAGACGGCCTTCGCACGGCGCCTGTCTGATAACACAAGGATCGTGCTCAAGAGGTTCGCGGACTGTTGGCGAGGTGCCGCTCGTTCCGAGAGCGATCCAGACGAGATCGCCGCATTCGAGATGCCAGCCGTACTCGTTGACATGATCGTAAAGGACCCGACGTCCACCACGCAACACCTACGAAAGATCATCGCCATGTGTCCGGCGTATCCGAATCATGGACGCGGCACACTGACGAGGCTGGCGAACGCGGAACGAAACGGATCGCTCGTCGATGTGAAGGACGAACGGGGCGGGCTTACAATTCTGACGCCGGTCGATTTCTCGCTGAACTGAGTTCTACCCCGGCAGAACGGCGACCTGAATGACCGGCCCGCCCACTCGGGTCGTCGATGCGTTCACGAGCCGGATGACGTCGGCCGGCAGAGCCATCGGAATCAGCCGCGGCGAATGAACGAGTTGGTAGCCGGCGGCGCCGGTGGCGAAGCGATGCGCGTTTGCCGAGGCGAGGTCGCTGAATGTCTGACGGCCGCGGAACACTCCGCTGACAGGCGACCCTGCCATCGCCGTGACCGAGCGGATCAGCCCGGCGGTGGTTGGTCCGAGAAGGCCGTCAGGGACGACGCCGGTGAACCCAGTCGAGTACAGAGCCGACTGGAAGCCGAAGATTTGACGAGCAGCGTCACCGCCGCGCAGACGCTGGAGTAGCGTCTGGTGCTGCACGGTGTGGGGCACCGGCGGCGGCGTTGTCGGAGTTGGCGGAGGCGATCCTGGCGCGGCAACGGGCGGAGCTACGGCGGGCGGTTCGGGCGCCGGCGCGACGACTGATTCGGTGCGCAGGACCGGAGCCGCGTCCGGCGGCGAGCCGGGCGGCGGTGCCGTGATGATTTCGTTCTGGGCGGGTGGGGCGGTCGGCGTGGGCGCGGCGGGCGGCGTCGCCTTCGGGCCCTCCTGGCCACCGACCTGCTCGATCACGGACTCTGTCGCAGTTGCTGGAGCGCTCGAAGCATCCGACGTAGTGCCAGTGGTTCCAGGCGGAAGAGCAGCGCGGTTGCGGCGGTAGAGCACGACACCTACCGCGGTGGCGGCACCGACCACGGCAACGCCGCCGACGACCCACGGCCAGATCGGCTTCTTGGTCTTCGTAGGGGATCGTTTGCTGGGATTCGACTTCTTGGTTCGACGTGCCATGGGCCGGACGGTATCACAACGCTGCCGATTGAGGAGATCAGCGCAGCGAGCTTGTTGCGATTGAGGCCTCGGTGTACCCTCTTCGCCATGCGCGCAGGCATTCCACCGACGGGCGTTCGGCTGCGGCCGAGCGGTCAGGCAACCTCAACGAGTACATGGCATCCCTACGTGTCTCCCATGGCTGCGCCGACTGACGTTCCAGTCGCGACTCCCGAGGCGATGGGGCACACGTGCGCCGAGTGGCTGAGCGTCGGAAACGCACTCAAGCAGACGACGCTCGCGCAATTCTTCACGGCGCACCACTACTCGGCGTCGAGCGCATTCATCGACTCGGAAATTCTGCGCATCAATCTCGACTGCCAGAACACGGCACGCGTTGCTCAACCGATCGTTCAGCCGATCACCGTCGCGACCGCGCCGGCGACTCCAGCCGGTCCAGCGCGTGCGCCGGCGAGCGTGTCGACGCCGGTCCCGTGGGGAAAGATCGCGATGGGCGTCGGAGGGATTGCTGTGGTCGGTGGCGTGACGTGGTTTCTCCTCTCTGGAAAGAAGCGGTCCAAGTAAATGAATCCTCTTCTGCGACGCATCCGCACCACGACCACGCCGGCTGGTCAGATCATCGGTTTCTCCGTGGTAACCCACAAGTTCGACGGCAGCAGCTCTGGGGGCGGACTGGCCGTTCTCAACACGGGATGCCGCGCGTGGGGCATGCTGGCTGACATCGAGAAGTACGCAGCGATCCGCAGGCTCGCGGACTCGCAGGGCGTCGCTGCGTCGATTCAAACAGCGACGAACATCCAGATGGTCATCGATCTAATCGCTCGGCAATGCGCCGCGATACATCGACCGACGATCGCCGACGTCGGGATGCCGTGCGAGGCCTGGGCGCCGCTCACGCATGCCGACAAACTCGGCCGGGTACGCGGAATCTACGGCGCCTCGATGGGCGTCTGGACGAACGAGTACGACGTGGCGGGGTCGGTCGCCGAAATCGATGCCGCGTGCGTACGCGCTGGCGTCGTCGGTACGAACACGATTCTTGAGGTGACGGTCACGGCGCCACCGACCGGTCTTCCGGCAGATCTCGCGGTCAGCCTCGACGGCATCCCGATGACGCGGATGCCGGCGCCCGCAGGACAGCTCGGCACGCTCGGGTTTATCCCGACGACGTTCGCGACACAGACCGCGACTTTCCAGGCCCATGGCATGGCTGCCGGTACCCGGCGCGTCTCAGTGCGCGGAGCAAACATCCTTCCGATCGACCAGAACGTCGACATTGTAGCTGGCACCACCACAAGCGTTCCTTTGCTTGTGCACGCTGCGCCAGCGAGTGTGCGCGTCGCGGTCTCGGTCCCGGTCGGCGTCTCGATGAGCGATGTCGCCGTGACGGGAATTCCCGGCCTCGTTCGCGGTACGGACGGCACGTTCTCAGCGACGGGCGTCCCACCGCTCACGATTCCGTACGACGTCGTTGCGAGCGCTCCTGGCATGGAGCAGCAGCATCAGTCTGTGCTCATTCGTCCGGGCGACAATGCCTCCCTGTCGTTCTCACTGCGCCCGTCGGCATCATCCGTCAGCGTCGTTGTGGCGCTCGCTGGAACGCCGGCTCCAGGGGCTCCAGTACCGACGCCTGTGGTCCGCGTGAACGGCACCGCTGCGACGCGCACAAGCCCTGATGGTCCGTTCGTCGTGACCGGAATCGCGCCGGGCAGCTACACGATCGATGCAAGCGCGGATGGTTACGACTCTGCAACGCAGACGCTCGCCGTCACTGCGGGCGCATCTGCCTCGGCACGTTTCGACCTGCGTCCTTCGACCGGCCGCATGAAGGTCGTGTTCAGTGCGTTGTCCGGCGGCCTTCCGGCGATGGTTAGCATCGCGGGAGACACCGGCGGCGCTCTCCAGGTTCCGTCGAACATGCCGTACAGCCTTGCCGGCATCGCAGTCGGCTCGCACACGGTGACGGTCACCGCCGACGGCTTCCAGCCCTTCTCGCAAAGCGTCGCCGTTGCCGCTGGACAGGAGACGAGAGTGCAGGCTGATCTCCAGCCACTCGTGTCTACAGTGCAACCGGAGACTGCTGGTACCAGCACCGGAACCGGAACCGGAACGGGCACCAGTACTGGCACCGGCGCGACGGGTGGAACTCGGCCCGAGTTGTACGAACTCTGCCCCGCTCCGCCGATCTTCACAGAACAGGCAGCGCGCGCCGCTTGGATGACTCGGTATGCAGCCTGTCCGGCGCCACCGCCGGTCGTTGCGGCGGCGAAGGTGCCCATGAGCCGAAACGCGAAACTCGGAGTCGCGCTGGGAGTTGTCGCAGTCGCGGGTATCGCGACCTATTTCGTCACGCGGAAACGAGGGCGGTAATGGCAACGCAGTCCTGGCGAGATCGAGCGATCAATCTGGCCACGCGAGGGCGCGTGTACGCAGAACCGCTGCCGGTGTTCGACTTCCGCAACGCCTTTGGCGCGGCGGATGTCAACGCGCCGAAGCTGTATCCGCAGAATCTCTACACGCCGTGGGGCGATCCGTTCACTGTGCTTGAGTACTCGCAGCTGCCAGCTGGAATGGGCGGTATCTGCGAGAACGGCACGTGTGGTGGTGAGGTGCCGGGCGGGATCTCGCTCGGCTACAACCAGCCGCCGCACCCAATTGCGCTTCCCGCCAGAGCGTATCAAGCACCGCCGGCCGGGGCCCTGATGAGTCCCGCGGCCGCCGTTGCAGACATGAGCAATGGCGAGAAGATCGCGCTCGGCGTAAGCGTGGCGGCTGCCGTTGGAGCCATCGCGTTCCTCGCCCTCCGAAAGAAGCAGAGGTAGCCGTGGCCGATCAGGACAATCTGTTCAACATCACCGTCGTCAACCCGGCGCAGTCGAGCAGTTCCGGCGCTATTCGAGCCGGCTCTCGCACACGCGCGACCGGGCGGGTAATCGCGCCGCCTCCGCGTCCGGTCCAGCAGCTCTACTCGCCGTCGATGCAGACGTCTCAGCATCGGCCCGCAGGGCAGGTTGCGCCGCAGCCGCAGCAGCAACCGCAGCAGCAACCGCAGACGTTGCCGACCATGGTGATCACGCCGTGGGAGCCGACGACGCCTCATCGCTACCAGCAGGTGCTCGACGCGGCCGCAGCGATGCAGCGGCCTGGAGTTACTCCGCCGCTGGAACTCTCGGATGCGATCGACTTCATCAATGGTCACTGCGCGCTCGACCAGCGCCCACCGGTCGGCACGGGTCGACTGATCTGCCGTCCTGGCGCCGCGGGCGGGCAGCCGGCCTTCCTCGAAGACTGGCTGCGCACGAACTACTCCGGGGTCGTCACGCCGACCGAGCCCGCTCAGCCGCATGCCTACGGACCGAACGACATCAACTGCTACTCCACCGGCGTATTCGCGTCCGACGCAGATCGCCGCATGTGGCTCGCGATGCATCCGGGCTGCCCGGAACCGCCGGTCGAAAGTGTGCGCGCGCAGGCGACGGTCACGATCGTGCCTTCAAAGATCCCGATCGTCCCGATCGCGATGGTCGTCGGTGGTGTCGCAGCTGGCGGTCTCGCGATCTGGTTGATCGCGAAAGCGATGAAGTCGAAGCCTGAATCGCGTGGTCGCCGCAACGACCCCGAGCCCGACGAGGATGAGGACGAGGACGAGGACGAGTAGCAGTCGCGCACAGTCCAAGCCGCACGCAGTCGACCGAACGATTCGGAGAGAAGCGAAACCATGGCCAGCAAGAAGTCCTCGAAGAAGTCCAAGTCGAAGAAGTCCGACAACACGATGATGTACGTCGCCGCGGGCGTTGGCGTGCTCGCGGTCGGTGGTATCGGTTGGTGGCTGTACAACAGGAACGCCGCAGCGAACGGGTCCGCCACGTCGACACTCCCGAGCACGTCAACTGAATCGATGATCCCGGAGTCGACCGCGCCGACACAGCCGCGGGTGCCGGCGCCGTCACCGACGGCAAATGCGAACCTGCCTCCCGCGCAGGCCGCTGCAGCGAACCTGAAAACGTACTACTTCGCAGGTGGTCGCGACCCCGCGATCATTCGGCCGATACAGCAGGCAATGGGCAACATCACCGCCGACGGCGTCGTCGGCCCGGCAACGGTCGCGCGTGCTGGTCAGTTGGGGATCTCGATCGAGCTCACGGCCGGCGACAAGACGCGCTTCCGCGTCGCGTAGTAACGCGTGGTCGCCTGAAGAATCGAGAGGTCTCCGTGGAGGCCGGAAAGAGAATCGCAATGACTTCGTACATGAAGAATCCAGCCGGGCAGTTGTTCCCGAGCCGTATCGCGGCAGATGAGAAGACGGCTCTGGCTGCCGGTGGTCAGCTCTACGGATCAGTGTCGACGACTGAGCCGATCGTGTTGTCGAGCAAGAACTACATGGTCGGGTTCGGCGTCGGCGCCGTGATCGGCGTCGCCATCGGCGCGACTGCGATGCATCTATCGATGCGCAAGAAGTCAAAGCGGTAGGACGACGTGTCGAGGACTCGGATAGATAGAGCAGGAGCAGTACGATGAGTGGAAACTTGATGGCGCGAAACCGGGTTCTCGCAACACGCGGCCGAACAATGCTGGCTCCCGGTGGTCAACTCACGGCCGTCGAGCAAAAGGCAGGAGCGCTCGGAAGAGAAACGGTCGACTCGACTGCCGCTCGTCTGCGCGAAGAGTGGATGCCGGACACGGCTGAGAAGTACAACCTGCTGCTCGACTGCATCACGCATCCGCCCACTGCCGCGACGGCTCGGCCGGAATGTATTCCTGCGTTGAAGTTCGTCTCGAACCACTGCCGGTACTACACACCCACGCCGGGCGGGCAGACGTCGATCATCTGCGAGCCGCTCCGCTCGGGAGAGCCGTGGCTCGACATCGCAACCTGGATGGAGCGCAACTGGGACCGGATGACGCCGGGCTACAACGCCGCGGCGCTGCCGAACAGCCAGTCGTTGTCAGTCCCCGGTACCGGTACGGGCGCGTCGCCTCCCGCGAACTCGCAGGCGATCGTCCTGCCGAATCCGTCGGCCACGACGACACTCGCGGATTGCTCGGCGAGGCTCAACCACTTCCTCTCGCAGAATCCGCAGTACGCGATGCCGGCACCGTACAATATCAGCAGCTCTGGTCAGGCGGCGTTCCTTGCCGCGAATCCAGACTGCCAGATCGATCCATTCATGCCGTGGAATATGGAGCAGCCCGCGACGGTCGCGCCCACACATCGTCTCGACCAAATGCCGACGCAATCGCTGCCGCCCGTCCCGCTCATGGCGCCCACTGCAGCGGAAGCGGAGGCGGCCGCGACGCGCAGGAACATGTTCATCGGCGCCACAGTCGCTGCGGTCGCCATCGTCGGTGGCGGCATCTATGCGTATCGCCGGTACAGCAAGAAGACGAGCCGCAAGTCGCGCTCTGGAAAGTAGGAAGTCGTGGACGTTCTCACTCGCAATCGAATGCTCGCGCGCGGACACCGGCCCGCAGGGCAGGCTCAGCTCGATCACGCAGCAAGCGCAGATTCGCTTCGCAATGCCGACGCCGTGATGTTGATCATCGTCGCGAATCGAGAGCAGGCCGATCAGGAGACGCAGGAAGCGACGCAGGAAGCTGCCGGGCAGATTCCGCCATTCGTTGCGGAGAAGGACGGAAGACCGCCGGAGACCGTGTCGAGCTACACGCGTCCCCAGGATGTGTCAGAAGTTCGAGTGCCCGCCGTTCAGCAGTCGTACGTGCGGCCTCATCTGGTTTCAGAGTTTCGACCGCCGGCGCATCTGTCGTACGCGGGGAAGAGGCCATCCGGCGATCCGATGTGGGCCCATCACGAGTGCCCGTATCATGGCCATACGTGCCCATTCGGGTGTCCGTTTCACCCACAGACCTCGCTACCGGCCGGCGATCTCCCGTCCCCCGACGACACGACTCCGACGCCAACCTGGGTTTGGGTCGCTGGAACTGTCGCGGCTGCTGCGGCAGTCGGTGGCGTCGTGTACGCGATGTCCCGCCCCAAGAAGTCCCGCCGCAGCGCCCATTCCAAATAAGGCCCCCTCAAGCGTAGCCTCATTGCCTGCGCTAGCGTTTTCACGTAACGTCCCGTCCATGGGTGCATGCTGCGAAGAGTGTGAGAGGGGCGAGGCCTGCAGTGGTGGCGTCTGCGAAGCGGCGAAACCCGCTGCGAGCGTGATGCAGCAAAACCTCATGCGGTCGCGCGGAATGCGGCGGATGCCGGCAGCGGCGACGTCGGTGAGAACGAACGCGATCCAGCGTCATCTCGGGAACGTCCCGATGGTCCGGCCGTCTGGCGTCGTATTCGAACTGCCCTGCGGAACGTGGCGCGCAATGACGCCCACCCAGCAGTACGCGTACCTCACGGCGCGCAACCCACTCGCGCTCCCGGCCGAACTGAAGCGCGAGCAGATCCGACTGACCCTTGTTTGCCAGGGCGCATCGCCGGGTCTCGCGTCGGCAGGGCAGGCAGCGCCGCCGAACGAATGGACCGCGTCGCAACAGCAGTCGATCAGCGAGGCGCAGACGCAGGACTCGTGGGCGCATGCCGCCACCGGCGCGACGCACGACACGGCCGTAGTACTCTCGGCTCTGATCAGTGGCGCCTACGGAGCGGAAGCAGCACGACTCGCGCACGAAGGTCAGGTGCAGGCCGCCATGGTTTCTGCACAGCAGCACTCCGAGGACAACGTCATTGAGCTGCAGCGCCTTGCGCTCGCCGCGCGAGAGCTTGCGCTTCGCGAACAGGCCGCAGCGAACGCGCCGCACATTTCGATTCAGGCCGAGACGACTGCCGGCGGCACCGGAGGGGCGACCGGTCTCGCTGCGGTTCCCACCTGGGCGTGGGTTACCGGCGGCGTCGCGGTCGTCGCGGCTGCCGGCGGCATCACGTACGCGTTGATGCGCAAGGGCAAGAAGAGTTCGTCGCGGGGTCGCAAGAATCCCTGCAACTGCGAATAACGCAGGTCGCGCTGAAACCTAGGCACTACCAGAAAGCAGAACCCAACGTCATGGCATACCCGAACCCTCCCTCTTTCATCAGCGCAGAGCCGTTCTCGGCATGGTGGGGCGTCACGCAAGGCAGCTCGGTCCGCCTGTGTGCGACTCAGGGCATGTCGTTCCTCAAGCGCCTGCAGCGTCGACTGGCCAGCCGCAGCCTGACTGGGAGAAGCGTCCCGGAATCGGGCGCGTGGGATCAGGCGACGGCGGACGCGCTCGCTCAGCATGCAGCAGACCTGCAGGCGGCACAGCCGGCCGCGGGCTGGAGCGTCACCGCAGACCGTCTTCGTCAGGCCGCCGCGGCGCACGAGATTCCGAGCGATGCACTTCGCTTCGCAATCTTCGTCGCGTACCTCGAAGGCACGACGAACACGTTCGACATGGTCACGCTGCGCCCCGACACGATCTATCCGGTGTTCGGCGTCGCGCCGGCGAACGATCTCGCATGGGGCCCCGCGGACGGCGGGGCGACGTGCTGGGATCCGGCGACGCAGACCCCGCCCACAGGCACTCAACCTTCACAGCCGATCGGCCCGACGCAGGGTGGCATTACCACCGGCGCCACCGGTGGCACGGGACTCACGCTCGGCCAGGACCAGGGTATGGGCATGGGCATGATGGGCCCTGCGCTCGTGCTCGCTGGTGGAGTGGTTGCGCTCGGCGCGATCTACTACTTCACGCGTCCGAAGAAGAAGTCCTCGAAGTCGAAGTCCAGCAAGCGCTCGAAAGCGGCGTAGCTCCGCGTCTTAGATGCCCATCAAGGCCCACCGATACTTTCGATTCCGCGTCTACCCAAAAGCCGAGCAGGTCGCTCGGCTCGACAGGTGGGAGAGTGCGCTGCGATTCCTTTGGAACCTCCAGCCCAGTGGCTAGACAGCTGCTTACCCACTGGTCACGAGCCGACGCTGCCGCATGGGTGGCAAAGGCGTCGGTCCGTGATCGTGTCACCGCCTCCGAGCATAACTCGATGGTCGTCGCGTTGGCGACGATTCAGGACTCCATCGCAGCGCCATGGGACGTGCTCGGGCCCGGCGGCGAGCCGAGTCCGCTCCATGTGAACATCGACGGCGAGGCAATACCGCTGATCGGCGCGGTCGAGCCGCTCCCTGAAATGTTCACAGACGCAACGGGCCCTGCTCGTCTCGCGCGCTGGAACGAGATCGGCGAGGTGCTCAACTCGCTCTCGCTCGCGCAAGCCACGAGCGATCACGACTCGGCACAAAGTGAAGACGTCAAGCTGGTGCTGCTCTGTTCGCCAGCAGCGCTCGCTCTTGTGCACGCAGAGCCGTCAACGATCGTCGAGGAGCCGGCGGCGCCGGCCTACCCGATGGCTGCGTTTCTGAGCGAGTCGATTCTTCTTGCAAGATCCGCCAGGATGTCGGATCGGCCGATCTCCAGTCCACGCGAGCAGCTCGTTCGTGACGCGTCGCAGGCCGCCGAGCGCATGTTCGCGGCAGCTGGCGCGGCCGCGGTCAAGACGATGTGGCGTCTGCTTCGACGGAGAGCCGCATGACCCGCACACGGAATCCGACCGCGTTCAAGAACCTCAGCGCCGACGAGAAATATCGCGCGGTGCAATGGGGCTGTAAGCCAGAGGGCCGCATCCGGGTCGAGGTCGTTCGCATGACGATCCAGCAGGAGCTGCTGCGTCTCGGGCTTTTACGCAAACTGTGGTTCTCTGACGGATCGACGCTCGTTCCTTCGCAGCCGTACCCGGTCCTGTCGTTCGGCGAGAAGGACAATCGGATCTATTTTGTCGGCGGGTCGATCGCTGAGATGGCGGCGTCCGGCAAGTGGGGCGAGCCGGGGACGAAGCGGACCGTCGTGCAGATCGACTACCTGTCCAAGAAGGGCAAGTGTCACCTCAATGGAACGAGGAAGAAAGGCCGAGGTACCTACTACTACCACGAGCACGAAGCCCCGTTTCCGACACTGCGCATCGACGAACACGGCTGGCCCGAGTACGTCGGCGGCGGCTACAGCGTTCGGCCCCAGGGGATTGTTCGGTAGTCGCAAGCCTCAAGAAAACGACGCGCAATAGCGCTGACCCTTATTGCGCAGCCTCTCCTCAATGGTGTAGCCTTCCCGAAACCGTCCAAGGTCTGGCACTGGAGCTGTCGAAAATGAAGCACGCCAAGAAGCATCATCCCCGTCATTCCTCGCGCGCAGGCCATCGCAGCCGTCGCAGTCACAGCCATCACGTGGCGTACTTGCGAAACCCGGCCACCGCCGCGAAGAGCGGTTCGAAGGCACGTTCGGGAAGCGCGATGGGCACGATGTCCTCGGCCTCCGACTTCCTGAACCGCTTCGTTCGGGGAGCGTCGGCTGGCGCGCTGTTCGAGATCGTGGGCGACGTCGGTCTCAACATGACGTCGCTCGCTCCGACGACGCGCGGCGCGATCCAAGGGGTCACCGGGCTGCTGCTCGGTCTCGCGCTGCACAAGGTCGCTCCGAACGCAGCGCTCGGCGTCGCGATCGTCGGCGTTGCCGACCTGATCTCGGGCGGCGTCAGCGACTACCGCGTGCAGTCGTACATCCGTCAGCTGACGGGTGGCGATGCTGCGGCATCGACGACCGCGACCGGCACGGCCGCCGGAGCGCAGGCGTGGGTCGATCCCATGGGCATGGCGATCACGAGTCCTTTCGCACCGAGCGAAGGTCTGTGCTCGGCCGGGCAAGCGAACCCGAATTGGTTCCCGGGCATGCAGCCCGGCGTCATCGCGGGCGGTCAGGTCTTCCCGAGCTTTCAACCACCGGTGCCGTGGCGGCCCGATGGTCGGATGGCGGCTGCTGCAGGGTTGGCGGCAGATTACGAGATGCGCACGATGGGCACCTGCGCCCGATAAGGCGAAGCAAGAATCGAACGCGATGGCAATGAGGCCAGCGCTATAGAGTGGTCGGTTTCAAAATGCCGCGCGTGCTGATAGCCGCGACACAGGAGTTTCTCACATGGCTCTCGACAATGCTCCCATCACGGTCACTGCTCCCAAGGGTCCGCTTTCGGACGTCAGCGGGCAGATCCACGGCGACCAGCTCCCGGGCTATGGCGCGTGCGATCCGCTCTTCCGCGACAGCCCTTCGGCGCTGTTGGTGTTCTCGTACTCGACCGTCGTTCTGCGGTTCATCAAGGACCCGATCACGGGAAATTTCACGTGCGCCCCGAACTTCCAGGTTCAGGCGTTCTCGTACGGCGTCGGCGAAGATGCGACACCGGGCGGATTCCCGGCCGGCCTTCCCACCGCGACCGAAGACCTGACCGACGCCTTCAATGGCGGCGCTCCGGTCGAGCGCGGGCAGATGGCCGTCGTCACGGGCATGACCTGCAACGTCGGCCGCTGCTTCGACTTCGGCGAGCCCGGCACGGCTCCCAACCTGCGCACGTACAACCCGGACTGGATGGACAACTACGACTCCGCGCTGCGCGAGGCCGTGATGATGGACGTCCTGATCGAGTACACGTACGGCAACACCGCCTGCAAGTACCGCATGGGCGTCCCGGGCGACTGGGCGACCATGGCGGGACCGACGGGCGGCTCGGCGACGGTCGTTTCGAACGGCAGCCCCACGGCGGGCGTGTACCTGCCCTTCCGCGCAGCGACCGTGATCAATGCCCGTGACGAGAGCCGCAAGCTCACGATCAACGTGCGTGTCGGCTCGCTCGGCATCTCGGTTCCCCAGGCGACCGGCGTCGTCAACCTCGCGGACCTCTGGGTTCCGATCCGCATCCAGCTTCTGCGCTACCCGATCTGCGCAGTGGACGCGGGCGTCTGCGCTACCGGCATGACCGACTCGGACATCGCTCGTCTCGCGCGCGCCATGCAAGCGCTGAAGTAGTCACCATCCGCTCGGGGCGAGGTCGTCCCGAGCGCGCTTCCTCTCGCGAGTCCTCGCCTCCGTGGTATCGGTCGTGGTAGACAGTGTCACCCGCGATGCCCAACGAATTCCCAGTCACCAAGCTACGAAAAATCCCGCCTGCGCAGCCGGACTGCGATCCGCAAGGAATCGGCGCGTGGAACTGCGTACTGGAGATGGAAACGATTCCAGTCAGCCCGAAAGGCCTGCAGTCCATCCGCGGCGTGTTGATGCTGAGCGACGACATGCTGATCTCGCAGAACAGCGTTATGCCGCCGTCCAATCAGCGCATGCGTCAGGAGCTTGGAACGGACTGCTGCCGCTTCGCGCTTTACCTCGGCGCGATCGAGAAGACCGGCACGAGCGGGGATACGCCGCCTGTCATCGAGATCGAGATTCGCTTCGGTTCGAGAGGCGCATCCTCCCCAGTTTTCTCGGGTCTCTACAGCCCGAAGGGGTTTGGCGAAGATGGCCCGGAATTCATTGTACAGATCTCAGGACGCCTCTACACGCAGGTGGAAATCTGGGCACGAGTTCATCCTACGATGTTTCTCGTGACGGCACCGATCAAGGTCGCCTTTCACTGCCATGGCGATCGAATGAGCGGTGGCGTCTTCTTCGTTGACCCAGGCCCGAACACCGTCTGAGGAACATGATCAAACTCAAGCCACAGGTCGTCGTTCCGCTCGGAACTCCGCTGCCGAACATCGCCCAGACGGACCTCACATCGGACGAGGCGACACTCAACCTCGCGACGGCAGCACTCGTCGTTGTGGACTACCTCAGCACCAGCCTGACTCCACAGCTGTTGCTCTACGTCGAGCAAAGCTCGGACGGCAGCGCGACGTGGATCGCGCTCACGACCGCGCGCCAGCTGGCGCAGTCACCGATCACCGGATTCGCGTTCGATGTGCGCCGCGCTCTTTGGTTGAGTGAGCCGAATCAGCAGGCGGCACAGCTGATCGTGAACCTCGCCGAAGTCACGAACGTCAGCGCGCTACGCAGAATCCGCGTCCAACTCAGAGACGTAGGCGACTTCACGAATCCCGGCAGCGTCGGCGTCACGATTCTGAGTTCGCAGTAATCCCACCGGCTGCATTCTGTCTGCGCAGTAGACGCAGCCCTTGAAGTCAAGCCTCGCGTGTGCGAGCCTCAATGCCTCAACAGGCACGCGCCCGCCTTCACATCGCGGCGCTCAGTGAGGAATACCATGCCGAAGGCGAAACGTCGGAAGAGCGCAAAGAGCAAGACACACAAGACCAGTCTGTTCGGGCACCCGCGTCGCAAGGCGAGCAATCCCCGCCGCTTTCATGCGCGCAAGGCGAAGAAGGGCACGGGCTACGTCTGCATCGACACGCGTACCCGCAAGACCGTTGCCCGCTCGAAGAGCAAGCGCGGTCACGGTGGCGTTTCGTCGTACTGCGAGAATCTCGCGCCGAAGCATGCTCATCCGAAGCTTCACGCTCGCAGCCGTCACCACGGCACCGCGAACCCGAAGCACGGAGCCTCGGTCGTTGCGCGCGTCGGTCGCCTGGAGCGTCTGACCGAGACGCTGGCGAAGTCGCAGCTCATGGTCGCCAAGAAGGTCGAACAGATGGCTCGCCATCGCGGGCTGCCCTCGGGTCGGTAGTCTCGACGCGCTGCCGTCGCGGCGCCGGCGCGGACGCGCCAGAGGATTGTTCCCATGGCGCAGCGCGGCGATCCACGTTGGCAACTTCAGAGCATCGTGGTCATGCGTGGCGGAAGCGTTCGCACCTGCCGAGACGCCGCGATCGTCGCGCGGCGCTTCGGCGGGAAGCCAACGGCGTGTGATCGCAAGGCGAACAGTTTTCGTTTCCGCCAGCTGGACCCCGCCCTGTTCTCGACCTTCCGCACCAAGTCCGTCGGCGACCAGATCCGCCTCGTGTACGGCCGGCTCGTCAAAGAGCTTGCTGTACGGTCGCAGCGTGGCGTCGCGAGTCGGCGCGGCGCGGCGCGAGTCGGCGCGCTGGAGTCGGCGGTGGCGAAGGCCGCTGCGGCGGCGAAACGCCTCGACGCGGGCGCCAAGAATCCCGGAGAGACGCTTGTGCGTGGCCGGTACGTTGCGGTCGTTGGACACCGCCTCGGGAGTCGAGCGAAGGCGCTCACGTCCTGGTACTGCGTCGACAGTGAGCGCGATCTGATCGTCGATGGTCCTGGCTCGGAAGAGTCAGTGACTTTCCAGTGCAACTTGTTGAATGCGCGGCGTCGCCGCAGGAAGTAGTAGATTCGTCATGAGCGCTACCATCACTGTCGAGATTTCGCGCAACACGATCGACCCCGAGGGACTCGCGTCGGACGCCGAGTACGCGGCCGCCGGCGAGCACATCCTCGACGCAGTGCGAACCGCGTTCCCCGGCGCAGACGTTCGCGCGGTCGGCAATGGCGGCCGCACGAGCGGCGTAGACGCAGACGGACGCGACCTCACGCGCGACGTGCGCGCGACGGTTAACGCGGCGTTCGACGAGTGGTGTGCGGCGAGCGCGTGGATCATGTCGAAGCGTCTGACTGCGGCAGTGAATGCCGCCCATCGTGCATCCGTGAGCGCAACGTCCGCGGGGCCGAAGCACCGCAAGGGCCGCCGCGGTCATCGCGGCAAGCGCAACCCCGTCTCGGCCGGTTACGCGGACCTACCCGCGTGCGGCGCGGTTCTGGCGTACAAGCGCCACGCAGCGGCCGGACATCATGTTCCCGAGTCGTATTCGCTTGCGCCGAAGGCCAAGCCGGCCAAGAAGCGCGCGGCGAAGAAGGGCAGCGCGAAGAAAGCTGCAGCCAAGCGCGCGCCGAAGAAGGGCGGCGCGAAGCGCGCGACTGTCAAGCGTGGGACGAAGAACGCGCGACGTCATCCGCGCCGTACCACGAAGAAGAGCACGCACGGCCGCGCGCGTCGCCATCACGCTCGTCGCTCGACCCGCTAACCTCGCCAGCTACGCCGGCTCGCGAAGAGCCTTGAAGCGCCCCGTCAGATCGCCAGTGGGCTCCGGGGGCTTCACCGCGCGCAGCTTGTCCGAAGATACCGAACGACCTGACCGCGCCGTCTGAAGCGAGGTGTCAATGAGGGCGCCGACAGCGGTTTTGACACGCTGCCGTGCGGCCGTCATCTGTTCGCGAGCCGTTCTCATCGCCGCACGCGTTCGTGCTGCCGGATCCTCAGGGGGGTCGGCCACGAGCAGGTCTTGTGTGTCAACGAGATCACTCATCGCCATGACTCTATCTCCTGGGGCGTGGCCCCGGCACACTCTGGCTGCTGACGAATGCCTCGCTCAGTTCAGCCATCGCTCTTTGCTGAGCTTCCATCCCATTTGCCACAGTGGTCAAGACCTCGACACATTCTGTCGTTATACGCAGGAGCTGAGTCTGCATGGACTGCTGGTCACTGACGCGCTGGTCACCGGTCGTCTTCAGTGCCGCAATGTGCATGTCATTCAAGGACTTGAGCGCAGCCGCGTGCGTATCGTTCAGCGCCTTGAGCGCCGCGGTGTTGTCGTCGTTGGTCTTCTTGAGCGCCGCGGTGTTGTCGTCGTTGATCTTCTTGAGCGCAGCCTCGTGACGCTCGCCCGCGTCCTTCCGATCAGACCAGAGCTTCCAGATGGCGATGCCCGCAAAGAACAGGAGAACTCCGAGGATTCCATGTTTCAGCAGTTCGGCGGATGCGACGTCCATCGCGACAGACTAGCGCACGATCTGCTGGTTCTGAACCTCAATACACACCAGCCTGTCGGCGATTGAGGCGGGTGTGGTACCGTCCATCATGCGCCAGATCCTGATCCAGTCGCTTTCGTACCTGCTCCCCATCTTGCTCCCGCTGATCGCTGGCTACCTCGCGACGCTCGCGCGAAAGTACGTCCACAACGACGCGGCGCTCAAAGCTCTGCAGGGGATCGGTCACATTGCCGAGATTGCCGTTGCCAACGCGGCGCAACGCACGGTCCTCGACTTGAAGGATCCATCGAAGGACGGGACCTGGGACAAGCTGGCCGAACAGGCCGTGAAGAGGTCTGTCTCGGACGATGTTCGCGCCATGGGCGCTCCACTACTTTCGACGCTTTCCAGCTATGGCTGGAGCGAGGGGAAGAGGGAAATGCTCATCGACCGAATGATCGAGGGCGCAGTCCTATCCCTGAAGCGAACCTCGATCCCGCCGGTCGCGCCATCGCCTGCGCCATCGCCGGCCGCTGAGGTTGCTCGATGATCGCGGCGTGGCGATGGGTGTTGGTGTCGATTCTTGTGGCCGCGCTCGGCGCCGCGAGCTCGACGACCTTTCAAGCATGCTGTGGCACGCAGCACCCACAGGCGCCATGGACGACCAGCGCGCAAGCGGCGATTGTCGTCGCCGCGCACGCGGTCGATGCGCTCGACGCAGCGGCCGCGGCGGCCTACACCGCGGCAGCGCGCGACGCCGGCAGCATCGCCGCTCTCGACGCGCAGTTGGCTGAGCGGATTGCGGCGCGGAACGAAGCGGCTCTCGCGTTGGTTGCAGCTCAAAGCGCGGTGGCTCAGATGGTCCGCGACCCATCGACGCGATGTGCCGCGCGTACGGCCGTGCATCTTGCCGGAGTCAGACTCGCGCACGTCGGCGCGCTCATCAACGCACCCGCTCTCGTCGAGGCTACGAGCGCGCTCGCCGTGATCGAGTCCGCGGGCCCGAGCGGGTGCGCGCCGTGACGTTCATTGTCAATGGCGAAGAGGCCGAGGTGAATCTTCGCCCCGGCTCGCCGCTTTGGCTCGGGCGCATCGCGGCGCTGTTCGACACGGGGAACAACGGCCGTCCGGCCAGCGAGTGGGCAATTTATCACGAGCGTGGCGTGAGGCTTAGCCCGACGGACGACTGTCCTCTTGGTCATGCCCGCGTGTTTCTCTGTCTTGAGGCCGGCTACGGCGGGAGCAGCAACTGAGATGGAATGGTTGGACATCGCCCTGAAAATCATCGCAGCACTTGCGCCGATTGCAGCCCGAGTCTTCGACGCGCTTTCGAGCGGTCGTGACGTCGCGGCAGAGATCGCGAGCGAGAACGTATCGACCATTCTTCCGCCTACGTCACGGATGGAGCTGGCGATGGACGCCGAGCATCTTCGTCGCGCTCACGAAGCTGGTCAGACCGACGATGCGCATGGAGCAGTGATCGAACACGCGCTGCTGATGCACGCGACATTCACCGGAGGAGTAAAATGATCGCTGCTGTTCAGCCCGTGTCTCCACGAGTCCTGACGCCCGGACGATGGGTGTACTGTTGGGCCGAAAACGACTGGGCGAGATACGAGCCGACGCCGGCGTTCATCGATACGCTCGAAGTGCACGACATTACGGGCGTGATCGCGCACAGCGTCGAGCCCGTACCAGACTCGATGGTCGAGGCGTCCGAGTGGTGTACGGCCGAGCGCGTCGCCAAGTTCAACGCACGCGGGATCCAGGTGATGATCGGCGTCGGCTGTCGAGCGCCGCCGTACTGGCAGAAGATCGCCAAGGCCATCATCAAAGCGATCGATGCCTGCAAGCGGCCGAACTCCCCATGCGTTGGCGTCAACGTCGACTGGGAAGGATCGTGGAGCGGACACAAGGCCGAGGCGCGGCTACTGATCGCCATGATCCTCGCGGCACACGCCGACGCAGGGCTTTACCTCACGATGCCATGTTGGTGGGCGCCCGAGGAGCGCATGGGCGCGGACGGCAAGCTGCACGCGACGCAGCCGAGCGCCCCAACGAAAGAGTGGCTTGACGTGATCGACCATTCGATCCCGATCGACCCGCAGTGTTACGGCGCCCCGCACGAGGGCATGTCGATAAACATGCTTCGCTGGGCCCGCTCGCAGTACCTTCAGCACTACGGGATGCCGGCTTGGCGCGTGATCGCCTCAGTCCAGCTCTACCACCGCTCGCTCTTCGATCACCTGAACCTACTGCTGACCGAGGATACGCTCGCGTTGTGGGACTGGCGCGAGGCCGATGCGGTCGCGAAGCACGCGTTGCGGATCTCGAAAGTTCTACGCACGGCCGGGATCGTGGGGCCTGACTGGGTACAACTATTCCAGGCGTCGCGCAGCCTCAAGGTAGACGGCATTGCGGGGCCAATCACGCTTGCGGCTCTCGCTGTCGTCTGTATTTAGGCCATTCGGAGGGGACCTTCCCATTCGCATCACCGGCAACACAGGCGGCTCCTTATTGCCCGCTGCCCTGGCGCGTACGCATTGAGGCGTGTTACCCTCTGCGCAACTCAAGCCAGGAGACAACCACATGTCCGTCAGCTCGCCGATCGGCCGCCGCCACTTCATCACCGTCTACACGACCGACGCGGAGCGGCCGCTGAGCGCGCTCGGCTTTCCACGCGGACAGTTCGTCTACTCGGAAGACACGCGCCAGCTGCGCGTTTGCAGTGGTTCCGCCGTGTGGCCGGCGCCGGTTGGCGGCGGCGGGAATGACGGCACGCTGAAGCTAGCGCGCCTCTGCAGCCTCGCGCCGCTTGTGCTCGCGGGGGCAATCGCGCTGATCGACGGCGTCGCACCGGCTGCGGGCAATGTCATCGCGGCGCTCGGGCAGGCGGGCGATGCGGGCAACGGCCTGTACGTCTACAACCCGGCGGGTGCGTGGCCGCGCGCAGCAGACTTCAACGACAGCGACGAAGTGAAGACTGGCGCGCTCATCGTGATCGAGGAGGGCGCAACGAACAAGAGCCTCGTATTCGAGCTGACGACGCCGGACAGCGCGATCCCGTCGGGTCCAACCCCGCCGCTGCTTCCGCTCGCGTTCGAAGAAGTCGCTGGACCGTTTTCGGCGACCGCGCAGTCGGTGAGCGCTGCGAACTCCGGCGGCACTTCTGAGCTGATGTCGCGCGGCGATCATTCGCACAAGGGTGTACAGAGCATTGGCGCTGGCGACGCCAGCATCGTGATCGCGGGTGCAGCGCCGAGCTTCACCGCTGCGGTCCAAGAAGATCCGGCGGGCGCAATCGTTACGACCGCAGCCGGCGTCGCCGTTCAGGTCAATGCCGATGGCTCGATCAGTCTCGCTGGCAACAAGGTCGGTGTCGGAGTTCTCGCCACTGACACGCAGCACGGCGTTCGTGGCGGTTCGAATTTTCAGCACCCGGATGTGACGCCGAACCCGGGCGGCGTCAGTGGATTTCAAACGGCAGCCGACAAGCTTCGTCAGGATCAGACGCAGGGCGGGTTCGACCTCCTTGTGGGAGGCGTCGCGATCGTCACGCCGCCGACGAAGTTCGATCCCGCAGGAGGAATCAACTGCAACAGGAGCGGGCCCCCCGGCGCCACGACAAGCGTGACTCTCCAGATCGTCGCAGTCGACCCTGGTGGCGCGAACTTCACGGTGAACAGTCTGGATGCAGCTGGCGTGTTGGTTGCCGAAGGAACGCCGTTCCACTGGTCGACGACCGCGAGCTGATCTGCTGGTCAACGACCACGGCCCGATCCGGTGGTAGCCTTCTCGCGCGATGCCGCGCGATCCACAACAGACACTCAGCCTCGGGGTTGATCGAGAGTTCCGGGCCGGCTCAGAGACGATGGCGTCTGTGCCGGCCGGTACCGATCCGGCAGACGTGTACAGCGGCTACTCAGAGCTGCTCGTGCAGAGCGCGCTCGTCCGCTCGGAGAAGCACGGCAACATCCTGGGACCACGCCCGCGCCTCGATGGCCCGCAAACCATTGAGCGAATGTGCGCCCACCTGCGGAGCGTCGAAGGGCAGCGAATTGTCATCCTTGCAGTCGATCTCGACATGCAGATCGAGGCCATTCACGAGGCGATGCTGAAACGCTCGGAGGCCGACGAGTGGAAGATCCGACACGTTGCGAAGATCGCCCTCTTGATTGATGCGCCAACGGTGGTCGTGGTCGAGACTCGGCCGCACGAGCCGACCCCAGCGCCCAAGAAGCGCGATCAGGATCTGGCGAGGGCGCTGACGAAAGCGGTTCGCGCGATTGGGCTTGATTTGGTCGACTACGTGATCCTCGCGCGCTCGGGATACGCAAGTTTGGGCGGGAAGATCAGCGGAACAGGTCAGAGTCGAGAAACTCGGCCCTGACGAGCGACCAGAAGTCTGTGGCGAGGCCGGCGAGTACATATCGATAGGGCAGCCAGCCGTAGCCGCGATCACCCCAGCTGACACCCCACGAGTTGCGAATGAGCAGGGCTCCGGTGTCCGGCCCGATGACGCGACGATCGTCGTAGCCGACAGCTATGATCGCGTGCCCTCCGATCTGCCGATTTCCGGCGGCAGGAAAGGGAATGTTTCCGGTACCGGCGCCGACTCCCGGAATCGAATCGTAGACCGTGAAGCCGAACATCGACGGCAACCCGGACACGAGCGTCTCTTTGATCTTCTGCAGCAGAGCCGCTGGCGTGGTTCCAGGCGGATCCAATCGGAAGTACTGAAGCGACTTGAAGTCGGCCGCGAACTGATAGCAGAACGCGGACGGCTCCTTCTCGAAGTCGGCGATGCGGTACGGCCAGTAGCGCTCGGGCGGTGCACCGAACGTGGCGAGTGCCTGCATCGCGTTGCGAAGCTGCGCGCCGGTGTCGCCGACTACACCGATCAGATCGCGCGTGACCTTGTACACGAACAGGCGCGACGCATCGATATGCTTTCCAAACGCCTTGCGTTCGAAGTACTCCATCAGACCGACCGCGGCGTGCGCAGTACAGGATCCGAGGCTTTGCTGATCCTCGATCGCAGAGCACCACTGCCGCAGGTCGACAGTCGCCGGAGCGACCACTGGCGTCGTCGCCAGCGCGAGGATTGCTTGAACACTCGGGGTTGCCGTCGTGAAATCATGCACGTCCGGCAGATCGCGTTGCCAGCCCATTCCGCCTAGTTGCTTCTCCATTTTTGCCTCAGCGTTGAAATACAACAAATCGCGTCAAGGAGACAGGACAGCGACCAATTGGTATCGTTCGCCTATGGCACCGCCAATCGAAGTCAACAACACCATCCCGCGCGCGTTCCAGATCAACCTGGGCGGCGTCGCGATTGAAACTCTCGTCCCTGCGCACA
>Ga0315273_10000121_pt1 | contig 67403 bp, 72 predicted proteins | sample YL17G02_0_MG_FD_205753 | JGI IMG/M metagenome (GOLD analysis project Ga0315273, IMG submission 205753) | Sediment microbial communities from Yellowstone Lake, YNP, Wyoming, USA - YL17G02_0 | ecosystem: Environmental > Aquatic > Freshwater > Lake > Sediment | place: USA: Wyoming | collected... | reverse complement strand
GGCTGACCTGCTCTGCAACCGCATAGCAATAATGGACCAGGGCAAGATAATCGCACAAGGAACTCCACGCGAGCTCAAGAGCAAGATCGGCGAGGATATGGTGAGGCTGCGGGGAAAAGTAGACATTGAAAAAATTAAAAAGTTGAAATTTGTCAAAAAGGTTGAAAGCGAGGATGGGGTTATTGCAGTCGCCCTTGTGAATGCTCCGATAAACCTTCAGGCTCTTTTGAAGGTTGTTGGCAAAGTAGACTCAGTCGAAGTTCGCGAGGTCACCTTAAATGACGTTTTTCTCCATTACACTGGAAAAGGAATCCACCAGGAAGAAGGAGAGGGCGGCTGGTTCGAACGCATAATGCGCTCAGGTGGTAACCGTGCCTGAATTTCATGGAATCTACGCCATCTGGAAAAGAGAATTACTCGTTTACATCAGGGAAAAGGAGAGGGTGGTAAGCTCCTTTATTTCCCCGCTACTATGGCTGTTCGTATTTGGCAGCGGCATTGGCGGAAGCGTGTACGCTGGAAGTGGAGAGAGCTACCAAGCTTACATATTTCCCGGAATTCTAACCATGTCAGTGCTTTTCATTTCAGTTTTCTATGGGCTTTACATCATATGGGACAGGAAACTGGACTTCCTAAAGGAAGTGCTTGTCGCACCGGTTTCCAGAAGCAGTGTTTACCTTGGAAAGACTTTCGGTGGAGTGACTGATGCGCTTATTCAGGGCGTTATCATCCTTATCATAGGTGCATTTTTCATCACCCCAATAACACTACTGCAGTTCTTTGCAGCAATAATTGTGTTGGTTTTGCTCACGTTTTTCACCACCAGCCTTGGCCTGATAATGGGCGCCAATTTGCACAGCCAGGAAGGGTTTGCGCTTGTTTCGAATTTCCTGATGTGGCCCATGTTTTTCTTTAGCGGAGCGCTGTTCCCGGTGTCACAGCTTCCTGCATATTTCGAACCAATAAGTCTCGTAAATCCCCTGACCTATGGGGTGGACGCGCTTCGCACCATCCTGCTAGGACAGGCCCAGTTCCCGTTCTTCCTGGACATTGGAATGCTGCTGCTCGCTTGCGTGGTTTTCGGAATAATTGGGGTAATTTCGTTCGGCAATCTCCAGCAGGCGAAATAGAATTCATCGCAGCTTATCTGCGAATTCCTTTATCTTTTGCATGTGCTCGCCCTTTTCGACCTCTTCAGTCCTGAGCGCGAGCGTTGCCACCGGATCCTTCCCGCAAGCAACAGTCATGTGGGGCAATACGTTCTTGTTCACATTCCCGCCGCCTCCCCCTCCTGTGAAAAAGAAAGCGACTTTTTTCAACCTGTCTTTGTGGGTGATGAGAAAGGTCCGTATAGGGGTGGATACTGTAAAGTTCCAGATTGGGGTTCCGATAATTACGAGATCGTAGTCAGCCGGATCGTGCTTCAGTTCTTTCAGTTTTTCTATTGTCTTAATTGCGGCGTCCTTTCCAGCCATGATCCAGCCGATGATGCCTTTCCGGTTCTTGCCATCAGATAATTCTTCAATATCGCAGCCGAGCTCCTTCGCGATCGCCTCGGCAGCTTTCTTAGTTGTTCCGGTCCTGGTATAGAATACAACTAGAGTCTTCATGTACGCCTATTGAAACAGAATAGTTATAGAAGCACTGGCAGACCTGAACGGTGGTATTTTTAAACATTTCGTGTTATAATAGAATCATCAGTTTGAGGTGAATAAATGAACAGTACTATTCAAAAACATCTAACAGACGACAAGAAAATAAACAGGAAAATCGGCGGATCAACGAACAAGAAAATCCGCGGCCCGAACATTGTCGTGCTGATAGAAGCAAACTATAGCGTTCCATTCGAGACAGGTCTGGCAAGAGCTGATGCAAAAAATAAGGTTGTGGCTTCAAATGAAAGAATAGAACGGGCAATAGAAAGCAAAGAATGGGAATACAACGGCTGGGTTTTCCGTGCCGAACAGGAACCGCTTTATTGGGCGTCCCTATTATGCGCATCTCCGTGCTGGACAGGAACAATGACTGGGTATGTCGAACCGGAGAGAACGTTCAGGGAAGGAGCAGAAAAAATACCCTCACTGGGAAACGGCTATTTCATAGTTTACGTTGACCCTGAAACAAAGATGCGCTGGCTGTTCCCAGTGCCAGAGAAGCATCTGGATAAGAAAAATGCTATTCTTGTCACAGAGCAGCCTGATTACAGTCTAGAGGTTGATGGCAGAACAAGAATTGTCCGTGCTGCGCAGGTTGATTTGATTGAAAACTTCCCTTCCAATGATGGCCAGTATCACGTCGATGCTCAACATGCAATTCCAATGATTTATGATGTTCCTGGTTTTCCAACAGCGGTGCTAAATTGGAGCAATTATCACCTCCACAGAATTGGTACCAGGGTGGGTCCGGTTGTCCGCAGCTTCGATCGCCCCGGCTACTGGGGTAGGAGCTACGACAGTAGGCCTCTCTGGTGGTACACCAATCTCGAAAATCTGGCGGGTCACATCTTCCTCGACAACAGACCGTCCGATCGCTTCGGGATTGTTGTGGAATCACCCTAGGAGTTTCGGGATAGTACCGTTTAAATTGCCTTTTCGTCATTATCAAGTTGATGGATCCGTCTTGTTTACGCTGCGGAAAGTGCTGCACCAGCTTCGGAGTATGCATAACGCCTTTTGATGTTGCAAGGATAAAGCGAGTCACAGGCAAAGAACCGCAAGAATTTGTTGATCTCGTCCCGGAACCGCCAGAGCGAGAGCGAAAGGAGCCCGCAATCCTGATTGATGGCGAGCGCTCACTACTTGTTCTGAAAAGGGATGCGTTCAACGTCTGCTATTTCTATTCAGGAGAGGGATGCATTGCCTATGGAAGCAGGCCCATGTTATGCAGGAGCTATCCGTTCCGGTCGCGTCCTGCGTCTTGCGCCCTGAAAGAAATGAAATCGCGTGCTTGCGATATAGGATGGCAGCCGGATGGAAAAGAGAAAACGGCATACGAAAAGGATTGCGAACAATACGGAAAAGAGGTCAGGCAATACGCGAAGATAGCGGACGAGTGGAACAGTTTGGGCGGCGGCGATTTCGGCTCATTTCTTGATTCAATCAAGGCGCCTGGCGCCTTGGTGCACTGCGGCCAGAAGGCCGCGATTGTTGCGATTGCAAGGGCAAGTGAATTAAAAAAGTTCCATTCATCTGATTGATCACATGGACATCTTCGCAATTCTGTTAACTATTCTCGGGCTCGTCTTCTTCGAGACTATTACCAGCATAGACAATGCCATAATCAATGCAGATGTGCTCTCGAAAATGTCCGAAAAGGCGAGGAAATGGTTTTTGCTCTGGGGAATTCTAATAGCTGTTTTTCTTGTCCGTGGGCTTCTTCCCAGCATCATAATCTATGTTGCCAACCCTTCCATTGGCCTGGACGGAGTATTCATGGCCATGTTTAGCAGCGACCCTGCAGTTGTCACTGCCATAGAGAAAACCGGCCCTGTGCTGCTTATAGGGGGAGGGGTCTTTCTCATATTCCTATTCTTCCACTGGCTTTTCATGGAACCGAAACATTTCGGACTACCCGGGGAGGAATTCATAAAATCACAGGGGGTCTGGTTCTATGCAGTTGTTTCGGTCTTCCTTGCAGTGCTCACCTGGTATGCTATAAAAATCGACCCGATTATGGCATTCGGGGCAGTAGTCGGCTCAACGGCGTTTTTCATTACGCATGGTTTCAAGCAGAATGCAGAGCTCAAGGAAATGGAGCTGCGGGAAGGCTCAGGCGGGATGAGCGACATCAGCAAGCTGCTTTATCTGGAGGTAATAGACGCAACTTTCTCCATTGACGGGGTCATCGGCGCTTTTGCTTTCACGCTTGCCATTCCCTTAATCCTGATAGGAAACGGAATCGGTGCTTTTGTAGTAAGGGAGCTCACCATAAGAAACATCGAGAACGTAAAAAAGTACATCTTCCTCAAGAATGGGGCGATGTATTCCATTCTCGTGCTGGGCACCATCATGATAATGGATGCCTTCGGGTTCCACATACCCGCCTGGCTCTCGCCCATAGTCACGTTCGGAATAGTCGGCTTCTTCTACTGGAAATCAATTTCGCACATGAACTCGCGGACGCCTAGCCCAGGTCCCTGACTGCCCTTTCCAGCTTCTTTACGATTTCCACGCTGGATTCTTTCTTGAAAACCATTGGTTTCCCAAAAATGATCCTGACCTTCCCACGCCGGGGCAATGTTTTTTCCCTTGGTAGGATGGCGTGGAGGCCATGAAGCCTGATAGGAACTATTGGCACCCTGGTCTCTGTAGCAATCAGGCCAATGCCATCCATAAAAGGAAGCAGCTTATCTTTGGAAGATCTGGAGCCTTCAGGAAAGACCAGGATGTTCCATCCCTTATCCAGAAGCTCTCCAGTATACTGGATAGAGCGCTTGAAGCCCTTTGTCTGGGGGAAGGCATAGGTGTTCAGGAAAATAGTAGTGAAATTATATGCTATCCAGAGCCATATCTTGTAGAGCAGGCCTGCACCAGGGGCTTCGAAATACTCCTCCCAGGCAGCTGGGCAGACGCGGTTTCGCATGTGTACAGGAAGGTTCATGAGGATGCTCGGGACATCGAAATGGCTCTGGTGGTTTGCCACAATTATAACAGGGCCTTTCATGTCTTGCAGGTTCTCAATGCCCTTGACTTCCATGGGGGAACAGAATAGGCGCACAACAGGAAATATCAGCAAAGTCTGCATTACATTGCGAGCCGCTCCAATGGGCCATGAGAGGGTCCATCTCCGGTATAGCCTCTTCGGTTGTACGCTCTTCCTCTCCTCCACCATGCGCTCGAGCTCCCGCACAGTGGTAGTTTGGGTAATCTCATTCTCATCGATGTCAAGGTTCATCTCCTGCTCGATAAGGGAAACGAGCTCCACCCTGTCTATGGAGCCGAGCTTGAGGTCTGCTCCCAATTTCGATTCAGGCTTTATCTCAGCATGATCATGGGCGAGCGCTTTGAGTATGGAATAAATCTTCTCCTCAACCCGTGGGATGCCCCTCGGAGGCCTGGCCTTCTTCCCCTCTGCGGATGTCTGCAGGTATTCAAGCACCTGGAACTTCCTGACCTTCATGGTTGCGGTCCTGGGGAAGTCGTCGAACGGCCAGATTGTGAATTCCTGGATCTGCTGGGCAGTGTCCAGCTTGCCATTTGCCTCTGCGATTATTTGTTTTGGATCCCGTTTGGTGCTTTCCTCGAGAATCAGCATTGCATGCACTTTCTCCACTGCACCATGGTGGAAACCCACAACACAGGCTTCCTTCACTCCCTGGATCTTGTTAAGGGCCATCTCAATATCATCAGGATAGACGTTTATCCCTCCGGAAGTCTTTATCATGTCCTTTTTCCTGCCTTTTAGGAAAAGGAAACCATCCTCATCAATATGGCCGAGGTCCCCTGTCTTGAACCAACCCTGCTCAAAGCTCTCCTTGTTTTTCTCCGGATTCTTATAGTATCCTTGCGTGACGCCGTCTCCCTTAACCCAGATTTCATTATCCCTGAGAATGACATTCACTCCTTCCAATATTTTCCCCACACTCCCGATTTTCTTTCCCTGAGGCGAATTGCAAGATATTATCGGCGAGGTCTCAGTCAGGCCATAGCCCTGCAGCAGGGTGAATCCGATCTTCTCCCAGAACTGCTCAAGCTCCGGGTCAAGGGGCGCGCCTCCGACTATGAAATACCGAAAACCATAGCCGAATCTTGAATGAATGCTACCCAGCAGCCTTTTTCTCATTGGACGGGGAAGATTGCTGCCAAGTGCAATCATCATCCGCAGCATGGATTCGACCCCCTTTTCCCGGGCCTGCGAGTAAATCCCCTTCCTGAACATCTCAAGGAACCTGGGTACAAGGGCGATCATGGTGATCCGTTCCCTTGACAGGGCCTTGAAGATCGCACTGGGCTTGATGGAGCTGATGAAACAGATGGATGCCTTTTTGCTGAGTGGGTAGAAGAAGCCCGCTGTCTGTTCGAAGATGTGGCTCATGGGCAGGACAGTGAGGAACGTATCCTTTTCTGAGACTTCTGCAAGGGTCTGTATGGCAAGGACATTGGAAAGGATGTTCTTGTGGGTGAGGAGGACTCCTTTTGGGATTCCAGTGGTGCCTGATGTGTAAAGGATTTCAACGAGGCCTTCTTCCTGGATCTTCTCACTAGGTCCGTCATCGCTCATGCTTTCGATCTCATACTCAAGGTCTTCCAGGAAAACTGTCCGGATCCTTATGCCCGGATCCTCCTTGAACTTTGTACGGAAAAAGACCTTTGCATTAACCTGCCTCTGGATCGTCTTTATGAGCTCAGGCTGGGAGCGTATGTCCAGGGGGATGGCAATTGCTCCCTTAAGTATGCAACCGAGAAACGCGAAACCCCATGCTACTGATGACTGGCCCCATATCATCACCTTATCCCCTTTCTTTACGCCCTTATCATCAAGAAGGTTCGCCACCTTGCATGCCATCTTGTATACATCATCGTAGCTGTACCTGAATGTGCGGAAATCAGTTTTTTGCACAAACGCGGTGGTCTTGATTTTTTGAAAACCCCTTACCAGGTCAGCGAGCGTTTTTGGTTTCATTTTCCATCCTTCTCCTTCGTCTCCACGATCACATGGGCTATGGCATATTCAGCATCATGGCTTATGCTCAGGTCCACGCTTTGCACATGGGAGAGCAACCTATTCCCAAGCGAAATGAATGGCTTTCCATTCTGTTTGGACGATATCTCGATCTCCTTCCATTTTGGGACCATTTCCAGTGATTTGAAGAATGCTTCCTTGGCTGCGATTATGCCTGCGATATGCTGGGGCTCCATATTCGCAAGCTCTGACCTGTGCAGCATGCAATTGACCGCAGCCTCGTTCTCCAAAAGGCGTTTGATGCGTGGGATGTGGACGATGTCGATACCTGTTTTCACTGGCATGCTCCTCCTTGGGAAGGCGATGTATTAATTCTTTTCTTTTAATATCAGGTCAATGCGATTCTATGACACAGCTTCGCGCAGGATAAGAAGATTCGTTCCCATCCATGCGGGCAAGGTGCGCATCTACTCTTGCGGCCCTTCAGTATACGCTCGTCCTCATCTTGGGAACTTCAGGACCTATGTTTTCGAGGACGTGGTGAAGCGGGCGCTTGTTTTTCTCGGCTACAAAGTCCATCATATCATGAACATAACGGACATTGAGGACAAGGCTGTGCGGACAGCAAAAGGAAGCATGGCCAGAATGAATAAGATCACGAAGCAAAACGAGAAGGTGTTCAGAAGAACGGCCAGGGAGCTTAACATCATGCCCGCCAACCAGTACCCGAAGGCAACTGAAAATATCGATTATATGGTAAGGCTGATAAAAAAACTTCTTGCCAAAAGGCTCGCCTATCGCGAACCGAACGGTGATGTGTATCTGGACGTATCGCGGTTCAGGGATTATGGGGAGTTCTCGCGCTCGCATTTTACCCATGGCCTTGACCGTAAGGTAACAAAGGATGATTACTTTCAGCGCGAGGCAGGAGATTTCCTTCTATGGAAAGCCTGGAGAAAAAGCGATGGGGATATCTTCTGGAAAACTGGACTCGGAAAAGGAAGGCCAGGCTGGCACATAGAATGTAGCGCCATGAGCGCGAGGTTCCTTGGTGTTCCATTCGACATCCATGAAGGCGGGATCGACAACATCTTTAGCCACCATGAAAATGAAATTGCTCAGACAAAGGGGGCTACAGGGAAGCGGCCTGCGAACTACTGGATTCATGTGCGGCACCTGCTTATAGAGGGAAAAAAGATGTCGAAATGCCTGGGAAATTGTTATAATGTGGAGGACATTCATCAAATGGGATACGGCTATGACACGATACGCGCGCACCTGCTTAGTACGCATTACCGGAAACAGATGAACTTTACCTTCAAAGGGCTCCGTGAGGCTGAGAAGGACCTGAAACGCTGCAGCCAATGCATAGTATCATTGAGAGCGATCAGATCAGGCCCTGAAAACAAAGATGCAGACCGAGTATTAAGGAAAACCATGAACTCTTTCAAAAAGCACATATCTGAGGATTTCGACATCCCTTCTGCAATGGACGACTTCTGCTTATATGTCCAGAAAATAAGGAAGCTGATAAAAAAGAAAAAGTTCAACAGGAAAAACGCGGGAAATGCCATAACTGCCCTGAAGCTGATGGACTCTGTTCTTGGGATCCGCCACTCTTCTTAATATTTATAATGAGAGCTGATGAAATTCTGGAGATATGGTTATTACTACTGCAGGCTTCTTCAAAGGAATCGACCTAAAGCAGGCTCTTTCCTGGGCTTTGTTCGATTTCGCTAATTCGGCATACTCGCTTATAATAATCAGTTTCATCTTCCCCATCTATTTCAAGGAAGTTGTTGCAGCAGGCACGTACGGAGATTTGTACTGGGGCATTTGCATCAGCCTGAGCATACTGGTTGGTGCTTTTGCTTCACCGATTGTCGGTGCAATAGCAGACTACGATTCAAGAAGAAAAATCAAGTTTATGATGTTTGCCCTTGTCTCCATGATTGGCACAGCTTCATTGTACTTCAGCGGTCCCGGAACTCTCTTTTTAGCCTCCCTCATATTCATTGTAACCAATTTCTTTTTCGAGCTCGCGATCGTGATGTACGACAGCTTTCTCCTCCATGTCTCGACTCCTGAAACCGCAGGAAGGATATCCGGGCTCGGGTGGGGCCTTGGGTATGTCGGCGGGGTGGTTGCAATGCTGCTGCTGCGGCCATTCTATGAAAATGGCTACGTGGGGGTTCTTGACCCGACCTATCGCCTGACATTCCCGCTAACCGCGCTTTTCTTTTTCGTGTTCTCTGTTCCATTTTTCTTATTTGTAAAGGAAAAGCGTAGCGGTGAGAGCAGGGAATCGCTGCCAAATCTGATAAAAATAGGAATCAGTAGGACGCTCAGTACTCTAAGGGAGATCAGGAAACACAAGAGAATAGCGTGGTTCCTGGTTGCGTTCTATTTTCTTAACGATGTGCTGGTCACCCTTTTCGCTTTTATCCCGATTTACGCCAGGAACACCTTGTCATTAGATTTTTCTGATATTTTTGTCCTGTTCGCCCTGATCCAGCTGATTGGATTCCCATCAGCAGTATTCTTCGGCTGGCTGAGTGATAAGAAAGGACCTAAGAGAATATTGCTCGTCACAATTGCTATCTGGACCTTCATCCTGGTCATGCTCGCATTGACAACTTCAAAAACAGAGTTCTACATCCTCGCCGTGATGGCAGGTCTTGTCATAGGTTCGAGCCAGGCAGTGGCAAGGTCCTGGCTTAGCAAGATAATACCTGTAGATAAACAATGCGAGTTCTTCGGATTCAATGGTTTTGCGAGCAAGGTTGCGGCCACAACAGGACCGCTTATATTCGGAATAGTTTCATCAGTTACAATGAACCAAAGGATTGCCATGCTGGCGCTCCTCCCTTTTTTCGTAATATCATTCATAATATTCCTAAGAATAGAAGAGTGACCGCCAAGACTGCACATGTATTTTAATATTGCTCCTTGAAATTCAGGAGTATGGATATGAAGTCTCCCAAGAAACTCGACTGGAAGCAGGCGATCTCCTGGGCACTGTTCGATTTCGCGAACTCTTCCTACGCGCTGATCATCATCAGTTTCGTTTTCCCCATCTACTTTAAGGAAGTCATAGCACCAGGGGACATGGGAGACTTACACTGGGGGATAATTATCAGCGCCTCAACCCTGGCAAGCGCAATCTTTTCTCCTATTGTTGGCGCAATGGCTGATTATGACGCGAAAAGAAAAACCAAATTTATCGTTTTCACACTTGTCGCAGTGGCTGGCACAGCAGCACTTTATCTAACTGGGTCAAACGCCCTGCTTTTTGGCGGCCTGATTTTCATCCTCACTAATATCTTTTTCGAGCTCGCAATGGTGCTTTACGACAGCTTCCTTGTTACCGTATCCACGGAAAAAACATCAGGAAGGATATCTGGCTTAGGATACGGGCTTGGGTACCTGGGTGGCATTGTTGCTATGCTGGCCCTTAATCCGTTTTTCAGTAATGGTTATGCCAACGGCCTTGATTCAACTTACCGGCTGACTTTTCCTCTCACAGCATTGTTCTTCTTAATATTCGCCCTGCCTGCATTTCTTTTTATTAAAGAGGAGCGATCAGAAAAGAAAAGCGAGCCCTTATTGAAGCTGATAAAAATAGGATTCAGGAACACGTTAAACACCATCAAGGAGATTGGAAAGCATAAAAAAATTGCATGGTTTATGGTTGCGCTCTATTTCATGCACGACGGGTTAACAACCCTATTTGTGTTCATCCCCTTATATCTAAGGAACGCCATCGATCTAAGTTTTTCAGATATCTTCACAATATTCATGATCATCCAGATTACCGGATTCCCAGCAACATTCTTTTTCGGCTGGCTTAGCGACAAACTCGGTTCGAAAAAGATATTATTAACTACCATTGGGATATGGATTCTGATCGTCTTTCTGCTTTCAACAACCAGCTCAATGACCGTTATATATATCGGCGCAGTCCTTACCGGCCTCGTGATAGGGTCAAGCCAGGCCATAGCACGCTCATGGCTTAGCAGGATAATACCTGAAGAAAAGAGATGCGAGTTTTTCGGATTCAATGCTTTTGCTAGTAAGGCAGCCGCAGTACTCGGACCAGTGGTGTTTGGTACTGTATCGTCCCTTGCCAGCCCAAGGCTTGCCATGTTGGCCCTGATGCCTTTCTTTGTGATATCGTTTGTGATATTTTGCAAAATTGAGGAGTGACTGTGCATGGTTAACGGAAATTCAGCAAAAAAAATAGATTTCAAACAGGCAATATCCTGGGGCCTTTTCGACTTCGCCAATTCCCCGTTTGCAGTAATAATCATCAGCCTTGTTTTCCCGATTTATTTCAAGGAGGTAGTTGCAGGTGACTATGGCGACTTTTACTGGGGACTGATCGTCAGCCTTTCAACAATCGCCGCAGCATTTGTACTGCCCATTATCGGAGCAATATCCGACTATGATATGAAAAGGAAAACCAGGTTTATGACATTTGCAGTGTTGTCCATGGCAGGCACAGCACTCCTGTATTTCTCCGGGCCAGGCATGCTTCTCACAACTGCAATTATTTTTGTAATCACCAAATTTTTTTACGAGCTCGCAATCGTGTCCTATGACAGCTTCCTTCTCACTGTTTCCTCCAGGGAAACAGCTGGAGAAATATCTGGCGTGGGGTGGGGGCTTGGCTATCTCGGAAGTACCGTTGCAATGCTGCTGTTCCTGCCACTTTATGGCTCAGGTTATGCTGGTGCGCTTGATGCGAACTACAGGCTCACATTCCCACTCACTGCGCTTTTCTTCCTGCTGTTTTCAATTCCCGCCTTCCTTTTCATAAAGGAGAAACTGCCATCGGCAAAGAAGAAGAATGCACCATGTGACCTTATAAAACTAGGAATAAAACGCGCCCAAACGATGTTCGGAGAGATAAGGAGCAACCAGCCCGTTACCCTTTTCCTCGTCGCATTCTATTTCCTGCACGACGCGCTCACGACCCTCTTCGTTTTCATACCAATTTACCTTAGGGACATGTATATGCTGGGCTTTTCTGATATATTTATTTTGTTCATAGTTATCCTGCTTGTTGGTATTCCTTCTTCAGTATTGTTCGGATGGCTGAGCGATAAATTTGGTTCTAAAAAGATACTTCTCGGCACCATAGCTGTTTGGATGTTTATCATAGTGATGATCTACACCGCCACCTCAATAAGATATCTCTATGTACTTGCAGTGCTTGCCGGCCTTGTGATTGGGTCAAGCCAGGCAATTGCACGTTCCTGGCTCAGCAAGATAGTACCGAAGGAAGAGCGAAGTGAGTTCTTTGGGTTCAATGCCCTCTCCAGCAAGGTCGCAGCATCTGCCGGTCCCCTTCTGTTCGGAATAATATCAGTCACAGTTGATCAGAGGACTGCGATGCTCGCTTTATTGCCGTTCTTCGTAATATCATTTATCCTTTTCTCAAGAATAAAGGAGTGAGGGTTATTCAGTGGTCTTGCCGTCGAATTCCTCCTCGCTTGCCATTGCCTCTTGTTTCGTGTGGCGCACTACCTTGTCCTGGTGCTCAGGTGGGGAGTAGATTGTGTACAGTCTCAGGTCCAGATTTTTTGACGTGTTGATTACGTTGTGCCTCGCGCCTGCCGGGACGATCACTCCGCTTCCGTCCTTGACAACGCTCATCATCCCGTCAATAACTACTGCACCTTCGCCCTGTTCAAAACGGAAGAACTGGTCTCTGTCCTCATGGACCTCCTCTCCTATCTCCTCCCCTGGCTTTAGGCACATGAGCACGAGCTGGCTGTTCTTCCCTGTGTATAGCACTCTCCTGAAATCAGTGTTCTTTTTCGTTTCAATTTCCAGATTCCCGATAAAACCTTTTTTCATTCATACCACCTTTGAAATTGTTTGGATATATCTTCGGATAATTAAAAAGTAACTGTTGTCGTAAGATGCTCTTTTTAGCTTATGCCCCGAATTTCTTTTCAGGTGACAGTTTAATGTATCGTTATTCAAGAAGTCTTCGGTATTGGTTTTTTACTTTCCTTTTATGGGCAATAATCGTATTCGCTATTTTCAGCACTATCTGGAGTTTCTTATTTTCTCCGGACGTTCCACTGGTTGTTGATATTTTTATGGCGATTTTTTGCGCCTTCTTTTTTTACATCGTTTATTCAATAACCTTCAAATTTGTTCTTTCCGTCGAAATTAACAAAGAAGCAATTTACTTATTTTCCGGATTCAGAAGGCAGAAATTGACTGGGATAACGAACATAGTTTTGATAAACACGCCAATGACGCAAAGGATAATCATGCAGGAAATGCTGTTCGGGAAATTAGGTGCCCATTTACTGATCGAACATTCCGGAGGCTCGACCGTGGTCGAGCACGTGTCCAATTTTAGCAAATACGAAAACTTGCTGAGCGAATTGGAAAAAATAACTGGAAAAAGGATACGGACTGCCGGATCGCCTCTTTGAAATCATTTTCCCTTTTTCTCTTTATTAAATTCTATGTACGAATAGACAACTCCGAATTCTCTTGCTAATAAGCGTATCTTTTCGTAGCCATAACTTTCGCTAAGAAGCAAATATTTGTTGCTTTTCGATGGACAGAAATTCCACAAAGGAATTTCTGGATAGCTAGTGACCGATTCGTCCCTAATGTTCGGCGTTCCGAACATTGGGCACCGTGTCCGATGCATCGGACACGATTGCGGTCACTTGACAGCCATTCAAAACACCTTATGTTTAACTCATGAAACTAACCGGGCCTTATCAGTTCAACGATCTTCTCATTGATCTTCGTGTAAAACTCGGGTTTTATTTTACCTATTTTTCTCAATAAAAGTTTTTCTTCATACCTAGTAACAGTGTCAAAACGGACAATGCTCTCGTCATTCAGCCCTCCGCTCACAAAGTCACTTGAAGAAATATTCATCGCATATGGATGCTCTTTTCTTGTTGTTATATGAACTGCCAGAAAATCGGAGGTTTTCCTGTTGTAAGGATTATTGGAGATAATGACTACAGGACGCACTTTCGTTGAAGAATAATCTGAAAACGGAGCTTGTATTAGCCAGACATCACGCTGCTCTTTCTTTATCATTCCTTTCCCCCTTTAAGGTATTTTCTCCAGATTTTATCCTCCCTTTCATCTTCCCAGATGTCTCGATTTGCAAATACAGTAAATTCAAGAGGGGTCTCTACTTCTTCCTTAATGTGATGATGCCTGTAATCAAGGATCGCCAGGCGAATCGCTTCTGTCCTGGTGCTTGCCCTTCCTAACCTAATAATCTCTTCTATTGTTTCTTCGACTTCTCCGTGGAATTTAGCGTGGATATCCATTGTATCACCTATGTATATTCTATGTATATGCAACTTAATAAATCTTTTCCTGCGTCGAGACACTAGACCCTAGACCCGAGACCCGAGACTTTACTACTGTCAGACCGCATATCAAGGCAGGAGCCGGTCTTGATGGAATATCAATTCCATCGAGAGCTTGTGCCCGAAGGGCACGTGGTTGCGAGTCTCGAGTTTTGACCTCGTTGGTTTCTGTTTGGCCTTACCCGTTCAAAACGCCTCGTGCATTATTCCAAAAGCCATTTCCAAACCGGCTTCAAGGATATTTCTTTGTTGGCAGTTTTTATCTCGTCTTCCTGATTATAAGTCAGGATTAAGCCTTCTTTCAAGCCGAATTTTTCAAGCGCTTCGACCAAGCTGGTTATCTCTCTTTTCTTGTTATCCTCGGTAAGCTGGTAGCATACCTGTATCGCCGAAGTTACCGCCTTCTTTTCTATCGTTACAAAATCGCACTCGCCTTTCTCCCTGAAGTAATTGACCTCCATGCCCTGCCGTTTCAGATTCAGGAACACGAGGTTCTCAAGCATTCTGCCCCTGTCCGCAGTGAAAGAAACGGAGTTTGCACCAGACAGCCCGTTGTCCACCGAGTAAACCTTCTTCGGATTAACCAGCTGCTTTTTGAGCGAGTAGTCGAATTTCGGAATAGTGAAAAGCAGATAGCTGTCTTCAAGATAAGATACGTAATCTATCGCGCTGTTGGTCGAGCCCAGCCCAAACATGCTCCTCAGGTTGTTGTAGGAAAACTCTTTTCCGACATTGGTGATGAGGTAGAGTGCCATCTCCTTGATGATCTTTGCACTTTTCAACTTGTGCCTTACGACGATATCCCTCTCAATTATGTCTTCGAAAAGCTCCTGGAGGATGTCTATTCTTTTGAATGTGAGGTACTCGGGGAACCCTCCTTTTTGGAAGTACTCTTCAAACGATTCAACGGTGGCCTTTTTCCCGCTGAAGAGGAGAAACTCTTTGAAAGAAAATGGCATTAGCTCCTTATCCAGATGCCTTCCTGTTAACCTGGTGCCCAGCTCTTTGCTGAGCAATGATGCGTTTGAACCGGTGATTAAAAGCCGTTTTTTCTTGTCCAACGTCTTCCGGACAAAGAGTTCCCATTTTTGGACGTTCTGGATTTCATCAAAAAAGTAGTAATCGCTGTCTCCGTATTCTTCCCTGAAAATTTCATCGAGCTTTTCGAAATCTCCCACTTCAAAATTTTCTGCTCTCGGATCCTCAAACTTAAAGTAATAAGGATTGCGCGTCTTTTTCATAACCTGCCTGAGCAGGGTGCTCTTGCCACAGCGCCGTATCCCGGAAATGACTATCGCGAAAGGAACATCCAGTTTGGTTTCCCCGAGCATCTCCCTTTCAACGCCGTATTCATACGAAGAAAGCTCTTCGCGTTGCGCTTTTACGACCATTCTGAGCGTTTCTTTTAGTATCATGACATTAGTTGTGCATTAGCAGTATATAACTCTTTGCTTTTATAATGCACAATGTTGTTCATTTGAAATGAACGCTTACTTTAAGCAACGTGACTTCATAATAACTTAAGGTAAACCCGAAACCTTTTCCGTCGAGACCCTAGACTCTAGACCCGAGACTTTTTGATTGTCAGACCGCACGTCAATCCTCATCGCAATTATCCGTGGCCTTGCGGCTTAGGGACTAGCTCGGTGATCACCGTTGTCATCATCCACAGATGATGGCAACACTTGAAGGCTTTCTGCGCTTCAAGCCCGTTGTCATCATCCAGGTAAATTAATGTTATAAGGAGTTTTTATCCCTTTCCAAGATGCTAAGGCACGTACCTTGCATGTTTTTCAGCACCTATGATCTTTTTCTCAGCTTCCTTGGACGTAAGAATGAAGAACGATAGCAGCAGGCCGGCAAATGCAGTTATCCAAAGCTCCATGCCTATAAGCATGCCAAGCCCTGCGATTGTCCATATGGCTGCAGCAGTTGTCAGGCCGCTCATGCTGGTTTGGCCTTTCCATATCACCCCAGCACCAAGGAAACCGATTCCAGTAACTATCTGGGCCATGACCCTGGTCGGGTCTACAACACTGCTATTGAATTGGGCAAGGGAGATTATGGTGAATATGGTGGAGCCCATGGAAACCAGAGCGAGGGTGCGCATACGGACCGGTTGGCCCTTTCTCGCGTAACCGAGCACTACACCGAACAATACAGATATGATGAGCTTGATTACAAGGTCCGTCTCTCCGGTAAGACCAAAAATTGCCATGGATATTTCTCACCCAATTTGTTTTAATTATGTTCGGAATTGTGAGAAGAGAAGGATAAGTGTTTGATATTCTATTTTTATCTGAACCCGCCGCCGCCTGAGCTTCCACCCGAGAAACCGCCGCCCCCACCAGAACTCCAGCCTCCTGAGGAAAAAGAAGAGAAGCCACCGTGCCTTCCAGTGTCTCCAGAAGAGACTGCGCCAGAACGGTTACCGAAAGCTGAAAGGTTACTGAGCGCAATGGCACTGCCGTAGTAATTCATGGTGACAATCGAAACCCGGTTCATGCTGTCCATGCGGCCCGCAATCTTCGGGTCAAGGACCGACAGCTCGGAAAGGTGGCTCTTCACCTTGTCTGCAAGGCCAAGTGCAGTTGCATAAACAAGTATCTCTCCCCAGATCACTGCAGAAGCTGGAGGGTAGTGTTTTATTCTGCTTGATTTCAGGCCACGGTAAAACGCATCCCATCTTGAATAGATATGGCGGTTTACCCTGTTTTCCGGAATCCTTGGCTTAAGATGGACAAATATCGCGTATGTTGTGCAGCCGAAAAAGAGGACAGTGCTAATTACTATTACCTCGAGCCGGGCATATTCCCTGTGCTGGATGTACCATTCAATGCCCCCGCTGACAAGGGAACCAAGAAAGAAAAAGGCGAGGAACATAAGTGCGATAACCACTGAAACCAGGGATGTGACCTTTCGTTTTGGGGCAGAATCACTCAAGGCACTCATTTCAAAATTGCGGGATAGTCTATTCTTTATCATCCCTGGGAACTCTTCCTTGAACTTGTCCACTCGCTTAACTATGAATTCCACGCTGGCATCTTCCTTGTTTTTTATGCTGCTGTACCTTTCCATTTCAGCATCAAGGTCCACTTCCAACTTATCGCCGAAAACGAAATCAATTACGGATTTCTCATAATCCCTCAGGTCCGCGGGCTTCTTCTTCAGCATAAGAATGGTCCTCTCTTTCTTCATTTCCGCAGTCTTTGGACCGGACTTCTCGAGTTCGACAATATCGACAACACCCCGGTTAATGAGGTCAATAATAGTTGCGGCAGTAAGCTCCTTGGTGTCATAGTTATTCCTTACCAGCGCAGTCACAACCGCAGGCTCCTCTTTATCTGGGGGGAGTATAGTTTCTGGCAGCCTTGGCCTTCCGCCCTCCCGGAGATAAAGTCCAAGCGCAAGAAGGCCAGAAAGAAGGAATAGGGGGAAGCATATCCATTCCAGGTAGGGTTTCTCAGGAGTAAGTATTGGATTTGACCCGAACAGTTCCCGCTCGGTTTTCAGGATTTCATATGCAAATGCATCAATAATGTTTCTGGAAAAAACCGATTCGCGGTCAAAAAGATAGCAGCCGCCAACATAATTACCAGGAGGAACATCTGCGATATTAGCTATGATAGTGAGGTTATCCACATTTGCACTGCCGTTCTTGTTTGAGAATATTTCGAAATGCATTGTTTTGTTTGCTGCTGCAGAAGGCAGGGTTGTCCTGGCAGAGAAATTTGCTGCAGGAATTTGCCAGTTCGCTCCGAAATGCTCGTAACAGAGCTGAGCAAAATCATTGTAGAGAAAAACCCGGTTGGCGATGGTGTATTCAAGCTCAACAACGTTTTTCCCAACAAAGGTCTTCTCCCAGACGATTTCAGCCTGGTCTCCGCTTCTCTGCAGGCCGAAAGGAACTGTTTCGCCATTCACAAGGACGCCGCCCACCTTGATATCAGTCAGGACAGAGAAATCTTCTTTTCTAATGGAGCGGAATCCCTCGTTGTACTGCTGGTCAAGATCAAAAGTAATCTTTTCGTAAACAGAAATGCTACCGTCAGTATTGACCTTTACGTTGTTTTGATAATCGTCAATTGAGAATGCGGCAGCCATGGAGGAAAAAAGCAGAAGCATAAGCATAGTGTGTGCGGCACGCATTGTTCGTATATGAAAAGACAATTATTAAAAACTGGTTTCTGCATAAAAAGATGGGGGGATGTCAGATGCGATGGTTAGCCAAGGTAATTCTTCTTGTCGGTTTGATCAGTTTTTCTGCTTCGGCTTCTTCTACTTTCATCGAACATCCATGGGAGTATGATTCATGGAAAAGCGTCAACCCGAGCATAACTTATGTTTCCGGAGAATGGGTATGGCAGCCATATGGAATTGATAACACCCTCACGCTTCTGAGGCTGGGAGATATAAACGCGACGATGGATCGTGATGAAACAGAACTAATCTATGAAGCAAGGGATGCGAGGCTGAACGCAACAAGGCTGAAAGCAATGTGCATTGCTGAGATCGAGTGGGCGGAAAGGAGTGCGATTGAAAAGGGGCTTGAGTGGGGCTTCGCTGGAGTAACAGGACCGGTCCCGATTATGTTAATGACTCTACTCGAAGGACACCATCGAGAGGATTATTTGGAGTTCTGCAGCGGCTATGGGGATGCCTGGGGAGAGACAATGGGCAAGTCCATGGATGCGCTTGTATCAAGCATGGACAAGGTTGACCATGAATATTCTGCCCTGAACAACGAGTTTTACAGCCTGAATCGGACTGGCCTGTGCGACCAGGATTATACTGGCGCTGGTCATGAGGAATGCCTTGAGGTGCAGACGGCAATTGGAGCAATGGGAAGCGGGTCAGTCGAAGGCAGTTATGGGATTTACAATATCGTAAAAAATAACCTGGATTTCACAAGGGATGCGCTGAAAAATGAATCGCCAAATACCGCATTGTTCTCTGATACAATGAATATTATTTGGAAAGATGACGGAGTCCTCGAAATGCTAAAAGGGCTGCGGATGGAGATAAACAACTCGAGAACATCTGCAGAATCGGCGTATGACAAAGTACTTGGAAGCGCAACAACAAAGAAGACCGGGGTCAATGACGCGATCACTCTTCTGACAAAACAAGAACCTGCACTCATTAAATCTGCAGTAATAATTCAGGGAACAGTCGGAGCATCTGAAACAGGAACGATAGCAGAAAGGTATGCGAACGCGATGGTAAGAGCAGATACTGCAAACGACCAGTACTCATTCGCAACAAGAATCCATGGTGATAGGAGCAGGACTGGCTTTCTCAAGGACTCAGTAAGCAACATGGCTGCTGCAGATGTTGAATTCGGATCGCTCGAGCTTGTACTAACTATTCTGGAATCAGATGCTGAAAAGGTTACATCCGACCAGAAGCAAACTGCATTGGATGAAATAGCTGAAGCGAAATCGCTAATCGGCTCTGCTCCTGCATCTCCGTTTATACTGGAAAAAATCAAGGAGGCTGAAAAATACTTTTCAGATGGCCAGGCTGCAACAACGCTCGGACGCCAATACGAATATTATTCCATGGCAGCTGCTTCTGCAAGGGAGGCAGAGACAAAGTATAGCATGCAGTCCTACAATGAATCGATTGAACTTGGAGCACTGAAAGCAGAGCTCAGTGCCATGATACAAAATGCGAAAAAAGACAGTATAGAGACTTTTGCCCAGCAGCAGGTTTTGGATAATCTGAAGGATGAAGATTTCTTTTGGGTAAAAGAGCAGTTAATTACTGCGGAAAACGAAATTGTCGAAAGCGCGAGCGTCAAATATGGCTGGCTTGAAGAAAAAAGGGCGGAGCTTCTGAAAAAAATCAAGCTGGTCGGTGGAGAAGCAGATGACCTGCTCACAACAATGGCTAACGCAGAACAAGGTATAGTTGATTCCCAGGGAAAAATCGATTACAGGAAAGGACTTGGAAAACTGAAAATGCTCGCAGACACCTATGTAAGTGTGGAGAAAACGCTGAATGGGTACACAAAGGATATTGTTGCCCACAGCACTATGGTGGAAACAGAAGTGAACATGGACGAGGTTGCACTGGATGAACCAACGAACATTACACTTGACCTCCTTGTAATAAACACCAATGTTTACGGAACGGAGAATGTTGCGCTGAATGTCAAGCTTCCGGTTTCAGTTGACCTGATGTACTCTGACATAACAGCCGGAGCAGACCTGGTCAGCTCAGTAGTGATGACTGGGACTGATCGCGTTACGATTTATATGAAAAAAGTCGATCCTTTCGCAAAGCACAGGATAACATTCGAAACGCAAAAGATAGTTGCGCAAACAGTTAAGGCAAGCAGGAAGGCAGTGGGTTTAGGTGGAGGCAGCGCTTCAATAGACGAGCAGATAGACTTTGTTTTGGATAGTGATGTCAATTCGCTTGCAGTACCACCAGGCATGAAAAACATCATTATTGACGGGCTTGCACCAGGAAGGCAACTGAAAAAAGGAAGCCACACGCTTAGCTCCGAATACGTGATGGAGGATGCGTACAATGAAAGCATGAGCAATCTGAAAACATCCGCGCTCGGCCTGAACTCCCAGGTTGATTACGATATTACGATCGATCCGGCCATTGACCTGGATAGCGTGACAGTTTTCATAGACCCGAATGCGAAGATATCGAACCTGAATGTAGTTGCTATGGCTGGAGGGTCGATGGGCAATCAGAAAAAAATAGGAGAAGGTAGGTACTCTTACGAAGTTCTTGAACTCGCTGCAGGCAAGGAAACGCTGATAAAGGTCAGCTACATTCTCGAGAACGCGAGCGGGTATGTTGCTACAGAACTGGGAATTCTCGAACGCGGGAACTACTCTGCAAACATCCGGAACCTGATTATAGAGGCAAGGGCAGCATTTGATTCCGGAGATGTTAATGCAGCGCTTGCAAAGATCCAGCAGGCAAAGGCACAGATTAAAACCGAAGCAGCTGAAACTGAAAAAATACTTCGTAAGATTGATTCGCTTAAATCCGAGATACAAGCTGAAATAGATGAGATAGAAGGTATTCTTGCGAACGAAAAGGGATCGAACAGCTCTTTTATTACAAAACTCGGTGCGAGGGCATCTGACCTGCGGAAAAGGATCCAGGACAGCTCGAAAAAAGAACCAGTAGATGCACTTCGGGAGCTGGAGGAAGTTGATTTGAAATGGAAGGGCAGCGAGATAAAATCACTCAGAAAGGAAGTATTCGATAAATACAACAAGCTCAAACTACGTTTTGCACAAGCGGGGAATGTCAGTACACCAACGCAGTTCCTTGACCTGGAGGATGCGCTGAACCTGCTTGATGCAACTGGCAGGCTGGAAGATGCGGTCTCCCTTATAGGAGCTGCGGAAAAAGCAGAAGCATTAGTTTCTGGGCAGGAGAAGGAAGCTTCTGAGTGGAGGGAAAGCGTAAAGCAGTATTTCGGGAGCCTAACTGAGGATGTGCGCTCCAACTTGAAGAAGTACATTGGCGAAGCTACGGCTGCGAAGGGAACGGAGTTCAGCCCGCTATTCACGTACACGGAAAAGGAAGTGGAGAGTAAGATAACCGAGCTTGAAAAGCTTGTTAAGACAGCGGATCCGCAGCTCGTGCAGAACAAGATGGATTCGCTGAACAAGACAGGCCAAAATCTGGTTGACACCATAAATCTTTTACGCAACCAGGCGAACTCCAAGCTCGAGCTTGTGGAAAGGCTGTATAATGAAACTGCGCCTGGAATGGACCAGTCGGAAAGGAACACTTTGGAACAGAAAATTGGAAGCATGCGCGGACTTGTGAACTCCGGCCAGTATGTTAATGCCCTGAGGGCAGCTGGAAAGATACTCGATGATATTCAGGGTGCAAAAGGAGGTGGCACGAACAACCTCCTCCTGCTCGGAATCACAGCAATCGCTATTCTGGCAGTTGTTATAGTCTACGTGCTCAAGCAAGGACGAGGAAAAAAACCAGGGGAACGGGTGTTGAAAAGGCTGGAAAAGGATAGTGGGGACAAAAGCGGAAACGAATTACCTGGTCCTGAACAATAACCATTGGGATTAGGGTTATATTTTTTCCCTTTCCAATTCAATTATTCTTATTAAGGTGGGAACATGCTTCGAGTAGCCATATCTGGATTTGGTAGAATTGGAAAAATGTTTCTGAAGGCAGCAGTAGCCCAGGGTGCGATTGGGAAGGATTTCGATATTGTCGCCATAAACACAAGAAGCGCCATGGACATGCATGTCCATCTTTTCAAGTACGACTCTGCCTTGGGCAGGTTCAAAGGCGAGGTGGCTGCAAAGAACGGTAACTTCAGCGTAAACGGCTATGAAATTAAATGGATACAGGAGGCTGACCCGCTCAAGCTTCCCTGGAAGGAATTGAATGTGGACTTGGTTCTCGAGAGCTCAGGTGAATTCAGCTCACGCGCGGATGCGGAAAAGCATATAAATGCCGGAGCCAAAAAAGTGCTGATATCCTCTCCTGGAGAGGATTGCGATGCAACCATTGTGTTCGGGGTTAATGATCATCTTTACGACAAAGGCATGAAGGTGCTGTCAATGGCGTCCTGCACCACCAACTGCCTTGCGCCGATAATAAAGGTGCTTCATGGAAAATTCGGCGTACAGCGCGGCTTCCTGAGCACAATCCATGCATACACCAATGACCAGAGGATGCTGGATGGTTCGCATAAGGACTGGAGAAGGGCGAGGGCCGGGGCAGTTTCAATTATTCCAACTAAGACAGGAGCTGCAAAGGCAATCGGTCTTGTTATGCCTGAACTGAAGGGAAAGCTGGACGGGCTTGCGTTCCGCGTCCCTGTTCTGGACGGTTCAATGAACGATATAACAGTCCTGCTCGAAAAGGAAACAGATTCGAAGGAAGTTAACAAAGAACTCGAGCGCGCGTCGCGTGAGGAGCTTAAGGGGATACTTGGATACACCGACGAGCAGCTGGTTTCCTGCGACATAATCGGTACAACGGAATCTGCGATCGTGGATTCCAGCCTGACAAAGGTTATTGGCAACCTGGTCAAGGTATCGGCCTGGTACGATAACGAATTCGGATACTCGTGCAGGCTCGTGGATTTCTGCAGAAAAGTTGCGAAATCAGGTTAGCAAAATCTTTTTAAACTATTTCCAATAACAAACTATCATGTCTTTTTCAAAACAATCAATCAGAGCCATTGCTCTGCCGCAGGAAAACGGCAATGGGAAGCTGAAGGAGAGGATCGCTGAATTCGCAAGGATGTTCGAGAAAAAGAACATACGCAAACCCATGAACATGATAGATACGCTTATGCTTTCAAGGCAGGAAGGCAATACGATAATTTCCAGTCGCGAATTCGACTTTCTGCCAGATGCTGTGAACGAGGCAACGGGAAGCATAAAGATGTGGACCGGGACGTTGATAGTCATTCAAAGGGAAGGAAGGCAGTTCGGGGAGCAGATAACCACCTCTTCGGACACGTACAATCCATTCAATTTACACTTTACCGTGCCGAAGGAGCATAGGGATAAGACTGGCGGCTGCATGGTTCTTGAGCACCCTGATTTCGAATTCCTTCTCGTTGGGTTGGATACCTATCAGGTGATCCCAATGAACGGAATTCCCCAGTATGTGCCTGGATTCCCGGTCGGCGGGGGCGTATTCAGATTTGAAAGGGAATTTGGGCTTCCGATAGGAGAAAAAACAACGGAATTGGACATCCAAACCTTCATGGCGTCAAGGAAAAAGCCAGTTGATGCTAAGTACGCGGATTGGAAAGTGCTGGTGGAAGCGGAATTTGAAGCAGAGCGCAGTAAGACGAGAATACTTTCCACAGAATATGGAGCCTACGTCGGGCTGGTTGTAAGGGACCTCAATGGCAGAAGGTCGATACACACCTCTGTCAGGCCATCGGAAAAGCTCCGGTCATTTGTCCGCGCATCCATTACACCGGAGAATTATGTGGAGCATGTAGTAGAAAGGCTGAAGAATGTGGGTGACGACCTAAAGATGAAAGGATACCTCTTTGATTGGATAGGTGCTGATCCCACCCTCGCTGCAGGAGTCAACCGCAGCAGGTTGCTCAACCTTTTTGGGGACGATTAGCTTTAAATGGTGTTTTGTGCATAATATTTTCAATGGCTAAACCGGCACTTGGAGAAAGGTTCCCAAAAATCGAAGGCATATGCTGTTTCATTCCGAGAAAGGAACATGACGCGAACGGCATGGCCTCGCTATTGCGGCAGGATCTTGAAACCGCCCGCGATCTGGCAATGAAGGAAGCTAAGGGAGGTTTTTTCGCAAGGAAAGCAGTACTGATAGAATCCTCAATGGCTGATTTCAAAAAGCAGAGCAATGGCCGCAACTATATTGTGGGCTATGAACCAGGCCTTAAATATGTCTATCCTGGCCTACCAATAGAATTTTTAGAGAAGGTAGATCCTGCAATAAGGAGCATAGTCGACTTGATGGCTGCTTCTGAAGCAGTGGCAATGACCGGGCTTTGCTGCGCAGGACATCCGTCATCAATCATTGAGAACCCATATTTCGATCCGGAAGAGCAGGGCCTTGGCGCAGCGTATTTGTATTTCCAAGGGCATGAACCTTCGGTCCATACGCACAACCAAAGCCCCTACCTGACGCTTATGCTATTCGAAGGACAAAACGGGGAGGCTATTAAAAAGGAACTAATGCGCGTTACTGGAAGCGGAAGCGAAAAAAATGCCAGCGTCTCCATCGAAGCTGCTGAAGGTACGCGTTCCGGAACGTGGAATGGGTTCATGGTGTTCCAAATGACTAGCAAACCGGAATTGACCATGTGCGGGAAAAAACCCGATTTCGATGAAGTTACCCATGCGTACCAGAATGCATTGGCAAGCTTCTGGTCTGGTATACAAGATGTATTCAGTGGGTTCAATGGAAAAGATGTTCCAAAGCTAAAAGCATCAGTCTTCACACCTGGAGAGGCAGATTGGGACTTCGAGCACAACCTGACGAGGATTAGGGCATCCAAAGGGATGTCTTTGCCAAACTATTGCTATTTCTTCGGTCCTGAATCAACGGTCGAACCAATTTTCAAAGCCAGAATAAAAGTAAAGCGCTGACCTTCTCCTTTAAAAACTCTTTTTTACCAATCAAATTTATGGCTATTGGTCTTGAGACGACCGCAACGAACATTGCGACTTTTCTAACGACTATCGCTCCGGTCATCTCCCTTATCCTGATTGTGCTTGGAGGTATTACCTATGGCCTTGCCCAAATGCAGCCTCCAGAGACAAGGGGCAAATGGCAGACAACTGCTATTTCCATGGTTATCGGCGGTATTATTGTAGCTGCGATTGCCGGGGCTGCGACGCTGATACAACGGACTTCTGCTGAGCTGCTGAAGTAGCTAAAACAAAAGACCTTGCACTATCTTATACGCATTCATCAGGTCATTTTCCTTCACGATTATTATCAGCTCAGTGTACGTTGATACGATCTCCACGATCCCTATATTGTTCCATGCCAGTTCCTTGAGCACATAGACGATGAAGCCAGGGGTCTGAAACATCTTCTCGTCGAATTTGATTGAGAGCTGGGCAAGGCCTGCAATATCCGAAATAACCTTTTCGCCTGCAAGCAGTGCCTTCATCTTCTTCTCGAGCCTCGAGGTAAACACGAATGTTGTCTGGTTGTTACCATGCACTGCATGCATGATACAACCCTCTTCCAGCTCGGGAAACTCGTAGATGTCTTTCATTATTCTTGGGAGTCGTCCTGTCTTGCCTACTGTTAGCTCAATAAGGTTCGAGCTAGTGTTTATTTCCAGGGCGTAGAACTCACCTTTCCGCTCGTACAGATGACCAGAGCGCTCTTTCAGCCTCTTGAGCGAAACTGTTATTGCAGCGTCGTTTACTTTCTTTCCAAACTCCTTCTCCACCTCTTCCCTCAGATATCTTGCCAGCTTGGAATAGCTTATGATGTCCTTTGAAAGAGCGATCTCGAGCGAAGGGTTCTCCTTCACCATCTTCTCGACGATACGGGATACTGTGACCATGCGTTTTCACCTGCCATACATGTGTTTTGTTATATTTAAAACACTATTCTTTATTTTTGTTCAAATTCAAACATTCAATTAATATAAATGAACAGCACTTAAACTTCTTACAAGAAAAAGGTGACCTAGAAATGGCATTGACTCAATTGGCGCATTCAGTTCAAACAGAACGCGAGAAAGTAGGCAGCATAGGTTCTGCAGTACCCAGGTTTGATTCACGCAACAGCAGGATAAAGGGTTTCTCCCCTCGAACAGAGCACACGAGGGAAGGGTTGCATTCTCTTTTTGCAAGGATTGCTGAGGTGGAAAAACAACACCCTCAATCCACAAGAACAACTGTCCGGGCGTTCGTGAGGCAGGAGCTGGTGGAAGGACTACGAAGAGAACCCGGGCTTCCTTACTCTATGGAAGCAGTAGTGCCTGCAGATAACGTGCTCCCTGGCTATTCCATGGTTTATTTTGGACAAAACAAAGAACAGAGATTGCCAAACGAAGAGGTTTTCGCTGCTGAGCTTGAAAGCGTGAATCTGGTTTCCCGGGCGTCTGCAGTGGACAGGCATGCGGCAATGCAGCGGACTGCGGAAGCAGGATATACCATCTCACGGCTTGCGGCACCAAGCGCAAACGACATTGCCCAGGTGCTGAGGCTTTACCGGGAAGCGTACCAGCTTTACACGTTCGAGATAAACGAGGTTACGGTAAGGGATGTTTTGAACAACGGGAATATTGTCCTTGTTGGAAGAGATGAAAAAGGCAATATTGTATCCTCGCTCATTGCGGAGCATTGCACACTTGAAATTGAAAGCAGGGGGCCGGTTCATATCTATGAGCTGAGTGACTACGCGACATTCCGAAGCCACAGGGGGAATGGTTTGATCACAGCAATGCAGATCGAGATAGCGGATATCCTGAGGTCAATGCCAGGGGGAGAAAGGGCGGTAATATACTCTGAGGACAGGGCGGCCTGGAGGGCAGTGAACATCTCCTCTGTAAAAGCAGGGATGAGATATTGCGGCACGCTTCCGCTCCACTGCCTGCTCGTCAGCGATAGGGATTTTGACCAGGGAGGAGAATACGAGAGCCTTAATGTATTCTCTGTCCCTGCAAATGTGGTTTAGATGGATCCTGTTGAACTGCTTCGTGAATTAGTTTCGATTAATTCGGTGTTTCCAAACGAAAGTAGGATAGGGGAGTTTACTGAGGCGAGGCTGAAGGAGCTTGGATTCTCTGTACAAAGGCAGCAAATAGCGAATGACAGGTTTAATGTGCTAGCTGAACGCGGAAACAGGACACAGGACCAACCGAACGACGTTTCGTTCGATGGTCCATTGGTCGCAAGAGCCGACCAATTGGACACTGAACCCGGAACACTCCTGCTCTATGCGCACCTGGATACTGTGCCGGTATACGGTAACTGGAAAAGCGACCCGTTCGTTTTGCAGGAAGATGGAGAAAGATTGCACGGTCTTGGAGCTTACGACATAAAATCCGGGATCGCGGCGATTCTTAAGGCATGTGAGACTAAAAGCGAGCGAAGGGTGAAGGTTGCATTCTGCGTGGATGAAGAGAATGATTCTGCTGGAGCGCACGCGCTATGCGAATCTGACTTTATCAGGGATGTGGAAGGTGTTGTTGCAACTGAGATACTAGACGTCTCGAATCCATCCTCGAACTGCGTTATGCTTGGTAGAAGGGGAAGGTGCGTGCTCCAGCTCGAAGTTCCAGGAAGGTCAGCGCATGGCGGACATTCGAGCGAGGGAGTGAATGCTATTAACGAAGCGGCGAGACTGGTCGGAAGACTAGGCGCAATGGAACTGCCTTCTCATCCCTTATTGCCAAAACCAAACCAGTTCATTCGGAAAATGGCTGCTGAGAGCACATCACTTTCAGTTCCGGATACTGCGATTGTGGAGCTTGACCGGCACCTTGTCAATCCGGAAACACCAGAGACCGCGCGTGTCGATGTCCAGAAATTCATTGATTCGCTCTACGAATCGGGCGAGTTCAGGGAGATTGATGGGAGAAGAATTGTTGTTGGGGTTAAACCCAGGGATGTTCCCTATCTTCTTCCATACACTACGCCGAATTCGAGCGATTTAGCGAACAGAGTATGTGGCGCTGTCAAGGGAGTGATGAATAGCGAACCGAGATTTGTTTATGGTGCGAGCGTTGCGGATGAGAATATATTCGCGATGCATGGATTACCTGTCGTCACGGTCGGGCCAGTTGGCGGAAATCAGCACCAGGCGAATGAGTGGATAGAAAAAAAGAGTTATTTGGAACTGATTGAAGTTCTGAAGAGAATAATCGGGCCTGGCGAAGAATAGATATAAAAGAACTGGCAGGAGATTATCTGCAATGGTCGTCGTAGAACTCCTTGCGCTTGTAATATCCGTCATTGTCCTCGCCCGCTCCTCCAGCGTAGTGGTTGACAACGCAGTCAAGCTATCGCTTTTCTTTGGCATAAGCCAGATAACAATCGGATTCATGCTGGTCGCGGTTTCTACAAGCCTGCCTGAGCTTTCAGTCTCGGTTGTCTCCTCTACCATAGGTGAAGGCGCGATAGCAGCAGGAAACGTCTTCGGATCGAACATCGCGAACATACTGCTTATACTCGGCCTCGGGGCTTTTCTCTACGGGATAAAGATAAATACCTCAGAACTCAGGGATATCAGCCTTGTGCTGCTTCTCACTACCCTGATATCGGTGTACATAATATTCAGCAGCTCAGTGGCTGTGAGGGCGCTGGGTTTTTTCGAAGGTGTGCTGCTCCTCGGATGCTTCGGAGCATATGCCTGGTACCATTTAACCAGCAAAAGGCCTGAAGAGAATAACGGGACTGAAGTCACTAAAAAGGAAGCAATGAAGGCCTTCCTTTTCTTCTCCATGGCCATACTCGTTGTGATAGTAAGCTCTGGATTTGTTGTGGAGTACGCAGTCAGGCTGGCCAGCCTGATGGGAATCGCGGAGAGCTTTATAGGAGCAACGATAATTGCTGTCGGGACTTCCTTGCCTGAGCTTTCCATAGACCTTCAGGCAATCAGAAAGAAGCGCTATGGCCTGGCACTTGGAGATGCCGTAGGAAGCAATATGGTGAACATCACCCTTGTTCTCGGAGTTGCAGCTGTGATAAACCCCATACAAGTGATCATACCGGTCTTCATCGCTGCCCTGCTTTTCGCGGTTATTGCCAATACAGTGCTCCTTTATGTGGCTGCGGTAAACAAGGGAATTGGGCGTTTTGGCGGAGCAGCTTTCCTGCTGATATATGCTATCTATATTGTTGTGATATTTTTTCTCCAGCTCCGGGAGATGCAGGGATAAGAAAAGCGCTAAGGGACCCCGCGAGCATTAGAAAAACCGGAGACGCGCGATTCTAGGAAAACAGCTGAGGAGCGATGTATTGTCGCACTAATGGGATCTCGCGAACAGGTGTACGTTCGCGGGACCCCATGTTCGTTGCGACGAACATGAGGGAAACTTCAGGATATGCAGCCGCGGCAATCATGTCCTTCGGACATGGTGCCCCGGAAACCGGGCACGGTTTCCGTGGAAATCCACTCTCAAAAAGCTTAAATGGCCAGGAAAACCTGAAATATTCACGTCGTATTTTGGAGATGGTTTGAATGGATGAGAAAGATAACAAACTGGTTTTGTTCGAAGGAAAGAGGATAAGACAGACGTGGTATGACGATGAATGGTATTTCGTTTTGGAAGATATCGTAGACGTCCTGACCGATTCCAAAGATCCGAAGCAATATATTCAGAAAATGAAGCGGAGAGATGAACCGCTTTCCCAAGGGTGGGTACACTTTGTACTTACCCTTTTGGTTGAAACATCCGGGGGCAAACAAAAAATGAATTGCGTGAACACAAAAGGCGCATTGAGGATAATCCAGTCCATCCCGTCGAAAAAGGCAGAGCCATTCAAGCAATGGCTCGCGAAAGTCGGCTATGAGCGCATCCAGGAGATCGAGAACCCGGAGCTCGCGCAGGAACGCATGAAACGCCTTTACGAGCTGAAAGGATATTCAAAGGAATGGATTGAGAAGCGGTTGCACGGGATCGCGATACGGCAGGAATTGACTGGTGAATGGAAGAATCGCAGGATAGAACCGGGCAGAGAGTATGCTATTCTTACAAACGAGATATCGAAAGCGGCTTTTGACAAGACTGTTGAGGAGTATAAAGAACACAAGAACCTCAAGAATGAGAACCTGCGCGACCATATGAATGATTTGGAGCTCATCTTCACAATGCTGGGAGAAAAGGTCACAACAGAGATAACGAAAGCTAAGGATGCGCAGGGATTGGAAGAAAACAAGGAAACCGCAAAGCAGGGCGGGACTGTTGCCGGAAATGCGCGAAGGGAAGCAGAAGAGAAGATCGGGAAGCCGGTTGTTTCGCAGGGGAATTGTCTTGAGGAGAAGGAGAGGGAGAAGAGGAAGAGCTTAGAGCATGAAAGCTCGGAGAAACCGGAGCAAGGCACCGAGTGAACTTCGCGAGTCTTTCGACGAAGTCAAATCTCAGGGCTTTTTGACCACGTCATTGTTCGAGCGTTCCGAACAATGTGCGCCATGTTCGATGCGTCGAACATGTGCGAACCCTTTACTTTTTGCCCGAAGAAGGGCTGAAGTCAAAAAGTAATGGGCCCGCGGAAATCTACCCCCGAAACGTTTTTATACTGCCAGCGCCCCAAACCCCTTAGTATATACGTATAATGTATAAGTATATACTCAGGCAGATGAAAGGTGATTGAGTGAAGGAAACGGAAATAAATTTGATGGATGAGGGATTTGAGGAGATTACGGGCGAAGAAAAGCAGGAGCCAAAGCCCGGAACCGGGAACTGGAAACCGGCAACTGGAGGCCCGGGTGGAAGCGGAGGAGGCAACAGGCCTGATTTCCGCGTGGTGCAGACTGACAGGGACAAGGATGGCAAGTCAGTTTATGTTAATGTTGGGGGCATGTGGAAAAACATTTCCAAACAAGGAAACGAGTTTTACACGCTTAAAATCGGCCAGCTGAAACTGCTCGTTTTCCAGAACACGAGCAAGTTCGAAGCAAAGCAAGAGCAGTGAGAGTGAGATTATGGCAGAAGATAAAGAAAAAGACAAGGATAAGAAGAAATATTATAAGGAACTTGAAGACCTTCCTGGAATAGGCGAGGTGACTGCGGAAAAATTAAGAGCAGCAGGCTATGGTGAGTTTTCGAAGCTCGCTGCTGCATCGCCGCACGAACTGGCTGAACTTGGCGGCATGGGAGTAGAAGCAGCGAAAAAGGCGATCGAGGCAGCAAAAACCATGGTGGAAATTGGATTCGAGACAGGGGAGCAGGTCCTCGAGAGAAGGAAGAGCATTGGAAGGATTGCAACCGGCTCAAAGGCGCTTGATGAGCTTCTTGGCGGCGGAGTGGAAACTCAGGCAATAACAGAAGCTTACGCGAGGTTCTCGAGCGGAAAAAGCCAATTGGGATTCCAGCTAACAGTCAATGTGCAGAAAACACCTGAGCAGGGCGGGCTTGGAAGGGGCGTAATTTTTGTTGATACTGAGCATACGTTCCGACCCGACCGGATTGCGCAGCTTGCTGAAGCGCAAGAGATGGATGTGAGCGAAGTCTTGAAGAACATCCATGTTGCACGGGCTGAGAATTCTGACCACCAGATAATCCTCATAGAGAAATGCGAGGACCTGATAAAGGAGAAGAACATCGGGCTTATTGTTGTTGATTCGCTCATGTCGCAGTTCCGTTCTGATTACATGGGAAGGGGAGCACTCGGCGAGAGGCAGCAGAAGCTGAACAAGCACGTGCATATGCTGCAGAGGCTCGCGGACACCTACAACCTAGCGGTGTACATGACCAACCAGGTGATGGATGACCCTGGCATGCTCTTTGGAGACCCTACAAAGCCGATTGGTGGGAACATCGTAGCCCATTGCAGTACCTCAAGATTGTATCTCAGAAAATCAAAGGACGACAAGAGGATCGCCAGGCTCGTGGACTCGCCGAACCTTCCTGAGGGCGAGTGCGTGTTCAGGGTGAAGAAAGAGGGCATCTGCGATTAGTTTTTTCTTTTTTTATTCTTTCTTTCTTATTTTTCCTTAGAGATCGCTTCCGGCCAGCTGGGATAAATCCTGGTATTCTGCCTTAATGCCATACTCCTTCTGACCCTCTCTTCGCATAATGGTTATGGTGAGCCCCTCCCTCCTTGGATAGATATCCTTGACAGCGACGAATTGCGAATCCCTGATTTTTCGCCATGCTTCGTTCTTTGGCTGGTAATCTTTGCAATAGGACCATAGACGATAGTATCTGCGGATTTGGAGTACAAGCCATTCCCTTTTGAATAACAATGGCCGTGAACTTTCACCAATACCGAAAATGTCGTTCATCTGTCTGTACTGGGCCCTTAATTCAAGAAGGTTTCTCCAAAGTTCCCAATCCCATTCCTCTTTCAGCATCCTTCCTGCTAACGGCTCGACCACCCATACACCATAGAAGAAATCTTCAGCGTGCTGAAGTTCGTGTTCGATTAGGTTTTTGAGCTCCCGCTCGCCTTTTATATATTCTGAATGCAGGCCCTTTTCAAAAAATACAATTGTCCTCTTTATGCCGGGAAGGTCGCTCTTTAATAGGGCAGGGAAAACCGTCGCCCCGCCAATCCCTCCATTTTTTGAATTTTTATAAATTTCTAAGGCGGTTGCGGCAATTTCCTCGAGTTCAGGGCCTGATTTGCTGTTCACCAGAAGGCGTTTCACCCTTTCCACAACCTCTTTCTCACTAGGTTCGTACATGATACCTTCTATGATTCCTGCATCCTTTGCCATCTGATAGGAACGCATCCCATCGGCAATGGACTTAATAAAGCGTTCATTGAATGACTTGCTTCGTTCAGGCTTTGAGAGAGTAACGACCTCAGGTTTGTATGTAATCGTATCAGTTTCAGTTCTCTTGGAGCGTTCGTGTGAAGATTTGCTGCTTTCGGGTTTTGAGATAGAAGCAACCTCAGGCTTGTTTGAACTTACATCAATTCTCCTGAATTCTGCGTCTCCGCCCAACAGAACAGCTGAGGTAACCAAAGTCATAGCGCCGGCTAGCGGCCGCTTGAGAAGATGACGGTTGTGGAGAGTTCTGTTCGTCATAAACTATATTCGGATGTAAGTTATTATAAAGGATGTGGTTTTATGTTTATATAACACGAACAACTGGTTTTCTTTTTTATCCTTCCTTCTATATGCAACCCAATGGCTAACGGAAACAACAGAATTGCCTGGATCGACATCGCACGCATTATCGCGATCGTACTGATAGTGGGATTCCACCTCCTTTACGCCCTGAATGAAGACCAGGGCCTAAGACCTTACGGATTTGTTGGTGCTTCGCTGTTCTTCATACTTAGCGGCTACATGCTCGCTTTCAGGTATCCGGACGTGACGGGGTTTGATTTCGACTGGCTAAATAAGCGCTTTGTAAAAATTGCCTCCCTTTACTACCCGGCGCTAATAGCAATGGCGCTACTGTTTCCAGTTGATACGTATTACCGCGGACCGTATGACCTCGGGCTGCATTTCGTTTTCATGAACTGGATATCGCAGGACACTGCGTATTCGATAATAAGCGCAGGCTGGTTTATTGCTCCGCTGATCGGACTTTATCTCCTGTTCCCGTATCTGAACCGTTTCATGAAGAAAATACCTTACCTGATATTCATCGCTTTCGCGCTCGAGCTCGCGAACCGGTTTATGGTTAAGGATTTGGTTTCGTTCTCCCCAATCTTCTTCCTTGGCGAGTTTTGTTTTGGGATTGCGGTCGCACATGGCGAGCGCAGGTTATGGGTGCTTGCAGCTGCCCTGATTCCTGCGATCGTAAATCCTGTGATGGTTGTCTCATTTGTTTTGTTTTTCATACTGAGCCTGCTTGCAAACATGGTTTTCAGGCTGCCTTCTTTCCTGTCGTTTATCGCTGGAAACACGTTCGAGATTTTCCTTTTCCACGAGGCACTGATCATGGTTGCGCTCGGAAGGTGGAGCTTGTATGGTCAGGGAATGCTGGTTTCCCTGATTGGTCTTGTAACTGCGATTGTATTGATTAAACTGATTTCGAAAAGAATACAGCGGCTCTGAGAAATCATCGGGTCCAACATCTCTCTTTATATTTTTTCAGGGTTAAATAGTGACGCTGATAGCATGGCTGGATATTGTAATGAGCACACTTGCGAAAAAGCGTTTTGCGAGAACTGCGGCATAGAGATGCAGAAAAATGTGTGCAGTGCGAGCTGCCCAAAGTGCGGGCACAAAAGGGATTGCACAGATTCATAAGGAAAAGTTTTGGAGTAAATGATGGGATTGTTGCAATAGTTCCTGCTGCATTATTTCTGAGGAAATGGGATGAACTTTACGCAAGCATGGATCTTGACAATAGCCATTGAGACCGTATTGCTTCTCCTTTTGCTGCGAAAAAAGTACCAGCTAGGCTTAATCATAGGGAATTCAGCCATTGCCAGCACGCTGACACTCCCTTTTGTGTGGTTTGTCTTTCCCATGCTCGGATTGCCCTGGATGGTGCAAACTGCGATTTCTGAATTTTTCGCTTTCTCTGCCGAGGCCCTGCTCTATACCTGGCTTTTCCCCAGGCTAGGAATACAAAATGCCTGCTTTGTCAGCTTTGCATGTAATTTCCTCTCGTTCAGCGCAGGCCTGTTGTTTTTATAAATATTGAGTTGGATGGTTTGCCAAACTAAAGGCCGATTGATCGGCAAAAAGGTGATAGATTGAAAAATGAAGCCACGTACGGCGAATGGGCGTTCCTTGGTGGAATTATCATTGCCGTGATTCTTGGAATCGGTGCAAGCTTTGTGCCAACTGACTGGATACCAGTCATGTGGGGTGTGCTTGCAGCATTAGGTATTATAGTAGGGGTCATGAACATAACCGAGAAGGAAGTAAAAGTGTTTCTCATAGCCACCATTGCCTTGCTCGCTGTTGCCAACTCCATTGTACCGATTGAAGCGGTTCTAAGAACTGTTCCAGGCGGAGAAATTATTGTTGGAGCGATAAGTGGGTTCATGAGCGCACTTGTTGCCTTTATCTCGCCTGCAGCGTTCATAGTGGCACTTAAGACCATCTATGAACTCGGAAGGGGAGACTAACCTACGATTTTTTATCTTTTCTACTTCTTTTATTAATATGGAAAAGAATGAAGGGGAATTCAAGGTAACTCCGTGGGAAGTCAGCGGCAATGTTGATTACGACAAGCTTAGAAGGGATTTTGGGACTGGTGCCATAGACGACGGTATGAGGGAACGGATAAAAAGGATATGTGGCGAGCTCCACCCCATGCTCTCAAGAGGCTTCTTCTTCTCTCAGCGGGATCTGAAGCTCGTACTCGACGATTACGAGGCGAAAAAGGGTTTCTTCCTGTACACCGGCCGCGGACCGAGCGGCCCTATGCATATAGGGCACCTTGTTCCCCTGTTATTTACAAAATGGCTACAGGATAAATTCAAGGTCAACCTCTATATCGAGATAACTGATGATGAGAAATTTTTGTTCAAGCGGGAGCTAAGTTGGGAGGATGTCGGGAAGCATTCAAAGGATAATATTCTTGACATCGCTGCAGTCGGGTTCGATCCTGAGCGGACGTTTATCTTCAGGGACAGCGAGTACATAGGTAATGCCTACCAGCTCATGCTCAAGGTCGCAAAAAAAATCACCTTCTCGACGACAAAGGCGGTTTTCGGTTTTGAAAACGAGACCAACATCGGCGCTATCTTCTACCCGGCTTATCAGGTGGTGCCGACTTTTTTCGAGAAGAAAAGGTGCCTGATCCCGAATGCAATAGACCAGGACCCATATTGGAGAATACAAAGAGATATTGCGGAAAACCTGGGTTATCTGAAGACCGCTGCAATCCATTCCAAGTTCATCCCTCCGCTCCAGGGCATTTCCGGGAAGATGAGCGCAAGCGCGCCTGAGAGCGCGATATGGCTGACTGATGATGAGAAGACAGTGAAGAAGAAGATAATGAAGTACGCGTTCTCAGGAGGTCAGCCGACTGTGGAAGAGCACAGGAGGCTCGGGGGGAATACGGAAATAGATGTGCCGTACCAGTGGCTGAGCATACTCTTTGAACCGAACGACAAAAAGCTCAGGCAGATACACGACGATTATGCGAGCGGCAAGCTTCTCACTGGGGAGATAAAGCAGATCCTCGTGGACAAGATAAACGAATTCCTGAAGGAGCACGGCGAGAGAAGGAAAAGGGCGGAGAAAGAGATCGAACGCTACACCCGAAATGGGAAATTGGCAGTTGAAATGTGGGGGAAAACTTATGAATGAAAAACAGGAGAAACGGATTGATCTGGTGCTCAGGAAAATCGAACGCGAAGCTTCTGCTGGAGACAGGTTCCTGCCTATTGTCGGACCTGAGAAAGGGAAGCTTTATTATCTGCTTGCCAAGGCAGTGGATGCGAAAAGGGTGCTCGAACTTGGGACGCTGGTCGGCTATTCCGCCCTGCTTTTCTACAAAGCCATGGATGGAAAGGGGAAGATAGTTACAGTCGAATACCTGAAAACGCATTTTGACGAGGCCATTGAAAACTTCCAAAAAGCGGGCGTGAAGGGCATGGAAGTGGTTCATGGGAGCGCCCAGGAAGCGGTTCACAGGCTGGTTGCAAAAAAGCGAAAATTCGACATCGTTTTCCTGGACATAGAAAAAAATGAGTACGTGGGGATTTTCGATGACTGCCTGCGCCTCCTCGATAAGGGTGGTATGGTTCTCGCGGACAACGCCTCGTGGGAAACAAGGGACCTGAAGGCGTTCAGGAAAATGCTCGAAGGGAACACGAAGGCTGAGAGCGTAATCATTCCCATCGGAGACGGAATCGCGATGAGCGTGAAGAAGTAATTGGGGAATGGAAATGGAACTGAAAAGCCAGGCTTTTGAGAATGGAGAAAAAATCCCGACAAAATACACTTGCAACGGGGAAGGGATTATCCCTCCAATGGAAATCGATGGCGTGCCTGCCAAAGCACGAAGCCTGGCACTTGTTGTTGATGACCCTGACGCGCCCTCAGGCACGTTCGTGCATTGGCTTGTTTGGAACATTGACCCCAAAGTGAAGGAAATAAAGGAGGACGCAAAAAGAGTTGGTGTTAAAGGCATTAATGATGCTGGTGGGATTGGATACACGCCACCATGCCCGCCTCGCGGCCCGTCGCATACTTACAGATTCAGAGTATACGCGCTCGATATTATGCTGGACCTGAAATCCGGAGCGGACGTACCGCAGCTCGAGGCAGCGATGGAAGGGCACGTACTCGCGCAGGCTAAGCTTGACGGAGAGTTTGGAAGATAAGTATGGGCAGGAAAAAGATTCCGACCGGGACGCCGATGCTTAAAGCACTCGCCTGTGGCATGCTTGAGGATGAAGGCAGGGTGCTATTTCTAATACGAAAGGACGAACGCGGGATCGAACGTTACGAAATGCCTTGTGTACTTGTCTTTTCAGGCAGGAATCCATTAGCAGAACTATCTGGAGAATTCAGAAGACAGACGGGCATAGATGCGCAAATCCATGACATTCTTATTGAGGGTAAATACAATGCTGGTTCAAGGAAGCGGAAGCAGTTGGTCCCTTGCCTTGTTTTCAAGGTGACTGCAAAAAGCATGCGTGCAAATCCCCCGCCTGAATTCTCAGGATTCAAATGGCTGAAAATGGAGGATGCAAAAAAAGCCAAACTTAGCAGAAATAGTGAGTGGCTACGGACTCTTAGCCAACGAGCTTGAACTTGAAACCGTAGTGGATAAGGCCCTCGGGATCGTCCCGCTGGATAACCCTGAATACCTGTTCCACCTTTGAACCAATAGTAACTTCTGAAATCCTGGCATCCACGATCTGGCCAGTAACTTTTGCACCCTCTTCAAGCTCGATTATCGCGAGAACATAGGGCGCCTGGTCTTCGAAGCCTGCAGGTGGTGAGTTTATTTCAGTATAAGAATAAACCTTGCCATTACCAGAGTAGCGGACCTCCTCAAGCTTCCCCTTTCTTCTGCATTTCGGGCATACGATACGCCTGGGGAAATAATGAGCACTGCAAGTAACGCATTTGACTCCAAGAAGCCTGTAGCGCTCCGGTATCCTGCGCCAGGTGAGTGGGATTGATTCTTTCATTGTTTTCCTCTCTATCAAAACAATATTGAAAGAGACACAATATAAACCTCACGATTTTGACATCGGGGTTTTCCTGTGGTCTTCCTTGAACTGGGCTATTCCTCTGTCAGTGAGCGGGTGCTTCCACATCTTTTCCAGCACTTCTGCAGGTATGGTCGCAATATGCGCGCCAGCATAAGCAGCTTCGATGACATGAAGCGGGTGCCTGACCGAAGCCACGATGATTTCTGTCTTGAAACTGTAATTATTGTACACAGTAATGATGTCCCTGACCAGGTCCATGCCCACTTCTGAAACATCGTCAAGCCTTCCAACAAAAGGAGATACAAAAGAAGCATTTGCCTTTGAAGCGAGGATTGCCTGTGAGAGCGAGAAAACAAGGGTTACATTGGTCTTGATGCCTTTGGATTCAAGGAAGTGCACTGCTTTTAGCCCCTCCTTTGTCATTGGAACTTTCACAACAATGTTGGAGGCCCATCTCGCGAATTCCTCCCCCTCTTTTATGATGTCTTCTGCTGTCTCGCCAATCCCTTCAACGCTTATTGGGCCGTGCACGATTTTTGCTATCTCTTTGATCACAGTCTTCTGGTCCCTGCCTGACTTCAGGATAAGGGATGGGTTTGTTGTGACTCCATCGCACATGCCGAACTCAACAGCCTTCCTTATCTCTTCCACATTCGCAGTATCAAGGAAAAATTTCATGTCAACACCCCACTGGAACTCCTCCACCAACAATAGCACTGATTAGCGATGGAGTAAAAAGATATATAACAATCCCTATCCCGAGGAAAATAAATTCGACCACTCCAACCCAGATAAGTATCTTGCCTATGCGATGCAGGTTCGGGTTATCCTTTTTCAGATAAAACAGCACGATTCCTGCGATCAGGGTTGGAAAAGCGAAAATAGCGAACATCAAAACTCCAATTGAAACGAATGATTTCGTCGTGCTGCACAGTCCGGAGAGCGCGTTTGAAATTGAAGTCTGGGGCTGGGCGAACAAAGCAGTTGAAATCAGAAGAATAAAAAACAAGAATTTCGAACCACCCATCAGATCACCTTTTCTTTTTCTCCATCGCTTTCTTCACAATCTTCGCAATCCCTTCTGCATCAAGCCCGTATTTCTGAAGGAGCTCGAGCGGCTCACCTGATTCGCAGAACCGGTCGTAAACACCATGCCGGATTACCTGGACTGGGGACTCGAGACCCGTGACTACTTCTGCCACCGCGCTTCCCATTCCCCCAGTAACCTGGTGGTTTTCAACTGTAATGATAAGGCCTGTCTTCCCTGCCCATTCCTCAATCGCCTTCTCGTCAATCGGCTTTATGGTGTGGCAATCGATAACTGCTGCATCAATTCCTTCCTTTGAGAGGGATTCGGCTGCCCTAAGCGATTCGTAAACTTCCTCACCACAAGCGAATATTGCAACGTCTTTGCCTTCCCTATAAACGTTCGCCTTGCCGATCTCGAATGGCGTGCTTTCTGTGGTGAACGCGGGCATTTTCTCCCTGCATGTCCGGATGTATGCTCCTCCAGGCAGTTTCGCTACTGCATGCACTGCTTTCTTGGCTTCTTCAGCATCTGCAGGTGCAACTACAACCATGTTTGGCAGAACCCTTGTTATCGCGATATCCTCAAGTGCCTGGTGAGAGGCTCCGTCTGGACCTACTGTCAAACCTGTGTGCGAACCATGGAACTTGACTGGAACGTCATTGTAGCAAACAGAGACGCGCATCTGGTCCCAGTTTCTTCCTGGGGAGAAAACCCCATACGCGGAAACGAATACTGTCTTTCCGCAAGCTGCTATTCCGGCTGCAACGCCTGCAAGGTTCTGCTCAGCAACCCCGACCTGAACGAACCTTTTCGGGAATTTCTCCGCAAACCAGTGTGTCCTGGTGGATTCAGAAACGTCTGCTGTGAGAACCCATATGTTTGAATTTTTCTCTCCAAGCTCTACCAGTGCCTTGCCAAACCCATCCCTGCTTGGAACTGCCTTTGGCGCAGGTTCGAAAAGGGGATTTATCAGGTTCATGTCGTTACGTATTGCCATAATAGCACCTAGAAATCCTCGCCTTCGATTGAATCCCTCTGCTTTTGCAGCTCTGAAAGTGCGGTGTCCAGCTCTTCTTTCTTTGGCGACTTCCCATGCCACTCAGTAAGGAACTCCATGAAAGAAATCGCCTTGCCCGGGATGGTATGGGCGATTATAACGGTCGGCTTCTCATAAATTGCCTTGGACTCCTCGCAGGCATCGATTATCTTCTTTATGTTGTGCCCGTCAACGTCAATCACATGCCAGCCAAAGGAGCGGTATTTCTCCGCGAACGGCTCGAGCGGACATATCTCCTCGGTGTGACCGTCAATCTGTATGTTGTTCCTGTCTATGATTGCAGTCAGGTTACCAAGCCGGTATTTACCCCCGAGCATGGCCGCTTCCCAGGTCTGACCCTCCTGATGCTCGCCATCAGAAAGCACGCAATAGACCCGCCATTTCCTGCGCTCGGCCTTTGACACAAGTGCCATGCCCACTGCCTGGGAAAGCCCCTGGCCAAGTGGACCGGAGCTGTTTTCTATTCCTGGAAGAGTTCCCCTGTGGGGATGGCCCTGGAGCCTGGAACCAAGCTTGCGCAATGTGAGCAATTCGTCTTTAGAGAAATAACCCGCATTCGCGAGTGCAGCATACATCACAGGGCAGACGTGCCCGTTGCTGAGGATCATCCTGTCACGGTCCGGCCAGTCAGGTGTTTTAGGATCATGATAGAGCACGTTGAAGTAGAGCGCAGTGAAAATGTCTGCAAGCCCGATAGACCCTGCAGAATGCCCTGATTTTGCCTCAAAGAGCATGCGCACCACATCCTGGCGTATGGTGTTCGCAATCATCTTGAGTTTCTTGAGATTTGTTATCCTGAACCGGTCTACCATCTAAACTCCCCTCGCGCTGCGCAATATCGAATCTATGGCGAGCTTTTTGTCTTCGCTCCTGAAAATTGCGGAAGATGCTGCCAGTTTGTCCGCGCCTGCCTTTACTGCCCTGACTGCGGTTTCTGCACTTATGCCCCCATCGACTTCTATCTCGATTTTCGGGAATTTTGATCGAAGCGCCGATATCTTTTGCTCGACTTCGGCCATGTACTTCTGGCCATCAAACCCAGGGATTACTGTCATTGCGAGAATACGTTTTACTTTATTGGCAAGCGGTTCTATCTTTTCAAATGGCGTGGCAGGATTGAATGCTATGCCGAGGAAACCACCTGCTTTTTTTACTGCAGACTCAACCGCTTCCCAGCTGCGCACTGCCTCGAAATGGACTATGTGAAGAAAAGGTCCTGGAAGCTGGGATATGTAGGATTCCGGGTTCTCCACCATCCAGTGGAATTCGTACTCGATATTCTTCGGAAGATCAGTGAATGATTCGAGGCCGATTGTTTTGTTCGGGACAAAAACATTGTCCATGACGTCTATGTGTACAGCGCGAACGTGGGGCGACACGGCTGCTATCCTTTGCAGAAGCTCCTTGCGATCCTTCACCAGGATGGCTGGTATTACCTCTAAGGACATAAACTCTCCCCTCGGAAGCCTGATGCTCTTCTCCCTGGATGATTTAGACTGAAAAGATATTATAAAGGTATTGGGCTAGTTTCCCTTCCCGTAGATGTGAACGACCGCAGTTGCCCCTGACCCGCCAACATTGTGCGACATTCCTATCTGGGCGTTCTTCACCTGGCGTTCTCCGGCATCGCCCCGAAGCTGCCATGTGACTTCAACCGCCTGTTTAATGCCAGTTGCGCCGACAGGATGGCCGCAGGATTTCAGGCCGCCAGATGTGTTGACCGCCACTTCTCCGTTGAGCGCGGTCCTTCCTTCGAGCGCTGCTTTTCCACCTTCTCCTTTTTTGAAGAAACCAAGGTCTTCGGTTGCCATGATCTCTGCAATCGTGAAGCAGTCATGAAGCTCGACCAGATTCATGTCTTTTGGACCCAAGTTTGCCATTTTGTAAGCCTTGTCTGCTGCAATTTTCGTTGCCTTAAGACCAGTAAGGCTTTCCCTTGAATGGAGCGCGATTGTATCAGATGCCTGGGCGCAAGCGAGAATCTCAACTGGTTTTTTAGTGAAGCTGTGCGCAAGATCGAGCGGAGCAAGGACAACTGCAGCAGCGCCATCGCTCACTGGAGAACAGTCAAAGACCTTCAACGGGTCTGCGACCATTTTCGAATTGAGCACCGTATCTATCGTTATCTCGTTCTGATATTGTGCGTATTTATTTTTCGAGCCGTGCTTATGGTTCTTCACTGCAACTGAGGCCATCATCTCTTCGGTTGTTCCGAACTCGTGCATGTGCCTTTTTGCCATTAGCGCATAGATGCCTGGGAAGGTCGCGCCAAGGAAAAGCTCCCATTCCTGGTCTCCTGCGCCTCCAAGAACGTCGGTCACCATGCTGCCATCAAGGTCAGTCATCTTTTCGATTCCACCCACAACCACGACATCATGAAGGCCTGATGCAACTGCCATGAATCCCTGCCTGAGGGCAAGACCGCCAGAAGCGCAAGCCCCTTCCACCCTCGTTATCGGGACTGGGTTAAGGCCCATGTAATCTGCTATCAGAGCGCCAATGTGCTCCTGGCCTATGAATGAGCCTGATGCCATTGTACCGACAAAACCTGCGTCGATTTTCTCTCCTGAGATATTGGCATCCTGGATTGCCTTTAGCCCGGCCTCCACTACAAGCTCCCTGAAGCTGGAGTCCCAGTGCTCGCCGAATTTCGACATCCCGCAACCTATTATCGCGACCTTCCTCATGGTATGCCTCTGTTGTAGAGATTATTGGCCGATGTAATTTAAAGATAGTCGTTCGAAACCGTATCGCACATAAATATTAAAACACAACCACACAATTGTATTGTTGTCGATTTTATGAAAAAGAGTACTGCGCTCGCGATCATTCTTGCTTTCTCTTCCCTTTCAGAGGCTGGGCCGAGAAAACCGCCTACATCAAGACCTGTAGCTGCATCCCAGCCAGCTAGCGTGCCAACGCAGCGAAAACTCTTCTCAAAATGGCATGGAGGAAGCTGCGAGATAACTGGAGGGAAGCTTATTCTGACACTCGGGAAAAAGAAAAAAGAAGCTAGGCTGCCAGACTTGAGGACTGATAACGAAACAACAAAATCGCCAATCCAGCTTATCTGCAGGAAAGAAGGAGCGAAGATCATCTATCAGGGAAGGATCGATATGTTCGATTCCTATGATGAGTTGATGAAAGGCGCAACTTCAGCTGTGACTGTGGCTTTCAAGCAGAAGGTTATCGAAGGCGCATTCATTAAGGATGGAAAGGAAGCGATCGTAGCATTTGAAAACGGACAAGTCCAGCACCTCGACCTGATGGAGGGGGATGAATTCACAAGATGGACTTCCAAGAAACCTTCGGAAGACGAAAGCCACACCCAAGCGAACATTGGAGAAAGCGGCAGATTCTCTCATGTAATATTCCCAATGACGGGGAAGTACGTGCTGATCTTCACGGACTGCAATGGAAAGGAAGTTGCTTATGAGGACAAGGCCAAGGGCGGAGTCACGATACGCTGCATAGGGGCGGTGTGTGTAACCAAGGACGTGAAAAATAATACTGTGGAAAGGCTGCACGTGCCTTGCCCGCCGAAGTCGGAGAAAAAATAGATCAGCCAGTCTTTTTATCCGTAGCTTTCTTTGTTGTATAAGAATAGGTTATTTCCTCGATCCTGCCCTTCAATCTTCTGAATGTATCTTCCCCAACAGGTTCTCTTACGACGCTCCCGTCACTTTTTATTCGATAGCATGTGGTCTCTGGAACCCCAAGAATAACAGCGAACTCCAGTGGACTTTTTTTTGGATTTTTGATAATGGCATTCATCTGTTGCATTTCTTCAGTAGATAATCTTTTTGGCAGTGTCCAGACAGTCACTTCACCATTAGCCGTGATGCTGATTCTGGTGTTTTTGCTTTCCACGTATTTTTCAAGAGCCTCAGGTGTGGCTTTCTTATCTATTGTAGCTGGATCTACGCGGGCAAGTGCCCTATCCGCAGTCTCCCTTTGGATAAGCGTCGGTTGGACTCCGGATATCAAAGCAACTTCGGAGAAAGTATGCTTTCCAGTACCCCATTGTTTTAATTCATCCAGGAAATTTTTTCTCTCTACTGGCTTCAGACTCCGGGCGAACCTGAAATGGTATATCTCCCCGTCCGGACTGCGGAAAGTCAGGGCCTTTGCCTTTAGGGCTGCTACTTCTTCCCGGGTCCCACTGTATACTTTAGCGAAATCGGCTTTATCAAGGGAAATTCCCTTTGGTTTTGGGAATGGATAAAGAGCATCAAGGCGGTCTATAAGGTTTCTGAGATAGGGAGCTGCTGCTTTGAATTTCTCGAAGCTTTGCTCCCTCATGTCGCTTCCTTTTGGGTATTTCATTGCGTCGTTGAGCGCGTTGAAAGCTGCGTTTGCTTTCTTCACATCTCCACGGAAATAATCGCGCAGATCGAGCTTTATCTGCATCTCCGTACCCTGGGAGAAGGAAGATTTTGGAACAGGAATGACTTTTGGGACTTCTGTAGGTTTACTTACCATTTCGCTTTCGGCCATATCATCACCTAGCATAATTTTGTCATGGCGAACTTTATAAACTATTGAGGCGGAATTACCTTGATTCTGGTGAGCCTGTGGAGGATAAAAAAGAAGAATGTGGAATTGTTGGAGTAATATCAAAGAGAGGAAGGCCTGTTGCCCCCTTGCTCTATAACGCACTTGTCGCCCTGCAGCACAGGGGACAGGATGCTGCTGGTTTTGCTGTACTCTCTTCAGAAGGCAAGATAGAGGAGCGCAAAGGACTCGGTCTTGTTCGGGAGATATTCAAGCCAGAGGATATACTGATTGAGGGTGAAATTGGTGTAGGCCACACTAGGTACCCGACCACTGGAAGATGCGATATGTGCGATGTGCAGCCCTCGGTTTATGGGGGGATTGCTGTAGCACACAACGGACATCTTGCCAATTATGTGATGCTGAAGAAGAGGTTCTCCAAGATGGGCAGGAATTATACCAGCACAGTGGACTCTGAACCCATTGCAATGCTTCTTGACGAGAAAAGGAAGGATGGTGCAGAGGCTGCAGTTAAACACGTAATGGAAATGCTTGACGGGGCATATTCTGATGCTGCAATATTCGAATCAAAGCTACTGGTGTTCCGGGACCCACATGCCATAAGGCCGCTTGTATGGGGAGAAAATGCAGATTTCGTGATGTTCGCATCCGAGACCGTTGCCCTGGACATAAACGGAATTCCGTATAAAAATGGGGTTGTCGGGCCAGGCGAAATGTATCTTCTCGACGGAAAGAATAAAGTGCAGAAGAAGATTATGCCAAAGGAGCCAAGGCACTGCATGTTTGAATACGTCTACTTCTCAAGGCCGGATTCAGTGATCAATGGCCTGTCGGTTTATGAAACCCGGAAAAGGCTCGGGGAGATCCTTGCAAAAGAACACCCGGTGAAAGCAGATGTTGTCATCCCTGTTCCTGACACCTCCCGCCAGGCAGCGCAGGCATTTGCAAATATGCTGAAAATCCCGGTTGAGGAGGGATTGATAAAGAACAGGTATATTGGCCGGACTTTCATTATGGCAAGCCAGCAGGCAAGGGACCTGGCTGTGAGGTATAAACTGAACCCAGTAAGGGAGGTGCTTGAAGGAAAGAAAGTGGTTCTCATAGATGACAGCATCGTAAGAGGAACTACGCTTCGGGGGATTGTAAAGCTGGTGAAAGAAGCTGGAGCAAAAGAGGTCCATTTAAGGATAACCTGCCCGCCCATTAAGGCACCGTGTTTCTATGGAGTCGATATGTCCACGTATTCCGAACTGATTGCGAATGAGCGGGATGTTGAGGACATAAAGACTTACCTTGGTGCCAACAGCCTTGGGTATATTTCAATAGCCGGACTGAAAAAAGCATTGAAGCTTCCCCTTTGTACTGGTTGCCTGAACGAGGATTACCCCACAGAAGCAGCAAAAAAACTGGCAAAGGAAAGAAAGTGGCCAAGCTCCTGTGGATGAAATGGTGGTTGCTTGCGCGTAACTTATATCCTCATTGCGCTGTGCGTACTCGTATTCTTTCTTGAGAATGTTGCACCTGAGATCTTCCTCAGTGAAGTGGTCCTCAGCCCCATCTCGCTCCTCGGGTCTCCCTGGACAATATTCACGTCTATGTTTGGCCATGGGGATGTAGGACATCTTCTGTTCAACATGCTCGCGCTTTTCATGTTCGGCAGCATTCTTGAGGATAGGATTGGGTCGAATAAGTTCCTTTTCCTTTATTTCCTGTCAGGGATATTGGGGTCAGTGGGCTTCGTGCTTCTGAACTCTCCCTTTGACATGGCGCTCGGAGCATCAGGTGCGATATACGGCATAATCGGCGCGCTCGTATTGATTGCGCCGAACCTTCTGGTTTATTTCTACGGCATTCCCATCCCAATGTATGCTGCTGGCCCGATTTATGCGCTAATTGAAATATTCGCTTTGGGCAGAGTGGATAACATCGCGCACTCAGCACATCTGCTTGGATTTTTTTCCGGCCTCATATTAGCATGGCGCGAACCCAAGGAGAACTGGCCGCCAAGAATGCCTATGCCTTTGTGGATGGCAGCCGGGATACCAATCGTCCTTTCTTTGGTTGTAGGAATTGCTTTCGGAGCGTATTACCTTTCTGACCAGCTCAATCAGAAAATCCTCTCATGCGAGAATAAAGACCTGCTGGCAGCAAAGGCATGTTTCCTGGATGTTGCGAAAGAGTATAAAACCAATCCCCAGCAAAAAAGCTATATCTGTGACGAGTACGAACGGTTCTTTGATAACAAGGCGTGCAGGGGTGTATGAATGGCAGTTGTTGAATTCCTGATAAGTGATTTTGAGAAGCTTTGTGGTTTCCCCAAGGATAAGATAATTGAAGGGCTTACGAGCATCGGTGCACCATGCGAGGAAGAACCGGAAACGAAAAAACTGCTTGTGGAGCTCACTCCGAATCGGCCGGATTGGCTCGCTTTGGAAGGACTCGCGCGGTCGCTTCGTGCGTATTACAAAAAGGAAACTAAGTATTACTCAGCCAAAAAAGGAGATTATGTAGTATTGGTTGATGAATCTGTTTCTAAAATCAGGCCGTACACTGCTTGCGCAGTCGTGAAGAACCTGAAATTCACTGACGAGCGGATAATAGACATGGTCCAGGTGCAGGAAAAGCTGAACGCTACCCTTGGGAGGAGGGTGAAAAGATTCGGAATGGGCATCTACCCTCTCCACCAGATAAGTTTCCCGCTAAGATACACGACAATGAAGCCAGAGGAGATAAGGTACACGCCGCTGAACTACCCGCATGAAGCCGGGGCAGCAGAGATCCTGGAAAAGCATCCCAAAGGCCAGGAGTACGGACATATAATAAAAAACTTCGGGAAATGGCCGGTATTTCTTGATGCGAACAACGAGGTTATGGCACTCATCCCTATTGTCAATTCAGCAAAAACAGGCCAGGTCGATCTTAGCACGAAAGACGTCTTCATCGAAGTGACCGGTATTGACGGGTCGGTGATATCCGCTGCGCTTAACATCGTGGCCACTATGTTCGCTGATATGGGTGGGGAGATCCACTCAGTCGAGGTAAGGTACCCTAAAAGGAAAGTGACCACGCCCGATTTGGAGCCAAAGAAGATGGCAATAGACGCGAAAAAAGCAAGCAAAATCCTTGGTGTTGAACTCAGCCAAAAGGAGATCGCTGCCCTTGCTGCAAGGATGGGCTATGACTCACGCGGAAGCTCGGTGCTTGTTCCTCCATTTCGCGCAGATGTAATACATGAAGTAGATGTGATAGAGGATATCGCAATTGCCTATGGATATAATAAATTCGAGCCCACTCTCCCAAACTTTTTTTCCACTGGCAAGAAAAACACAAAAAATGACCCGACCAGAAGGGCGATGGAGGGGATGGGCTTTCTAGAGATAACGACGTTCATTTTAACGAATAAGGAAAAACTCGGCCGGGTGGGATTTACAAATGCAAAGGAAGTGGAAAACCCAGCTGGTATGGAGTATACGTGCCTGAGACCAACACTTTTAGCAGACCTTGTGAGTACTTTTGAGATTAATAAAACTAAGGGGATTCCCCAGCGATTTTTTGAGATAGGTACTGTTTTTTCTGATGATAAGGAGAATACCAACCTTGTTTTTGGGGTCATGGACGAGAAGCTCGAGTATTCAGATGTAAAAGGATTCCTCCAGACACTGATGATGGAACGGGGAGAAACCTTCGAACTCAAAAAAACCGACAATTCTGCTTTTGACAGTGAACGGGCGGCTGATGTTTTTGTAAAAGGAAAGAAAATAGGGGTCTTCGGCAGGATAAAAAAGAGGGTGCTCGAAGGATTCGGCCTGGGTTTTGAGGCTTATGCTTGTGAGATAAGCCTATAGGGACCCCCTATACTTCCACTATTCTAGTTCTTCGATTGATTGTATGATTGCCTTGTAAACTATTATTTTGCCCTTAAAAGAGCGGAAGAACTCGTCCATTGCCTTTTCGTGCTTTCCTGGAACAAGAACAACTGACTTTGTTTTCCATGCATCTTTCTTTGGAAGCAATTGGTTCAGCCAGTAATAAAACCTGCGTTTCGTTCTGTTGAACTCTTTCTTATTTCTTGCTTTAACGTCGTATAAATAAAGAATTTCCAAGCGTACCATCTCTCTTTCTATCTCTTCTAATGTATCTATAGATACAAAGAAATAAAAAACAAACAACACGCTGTTAATAATAGAAGTATGGGGTCCCCTCCCTGTCTTTCCTTTTCGCCTTTAATCAGAATTCTTACTTCTCCACGCTGCATAATCAGTTAATCGTTTCAGCGCCTTGATAGCAGATAAGGGAGAGTTAAAACTCGGCACACCTTTACTCTCAAATGCCCGTCTGTAAGCCTCAGTGTAATCCCCACCAACGGAAATCGTGAGTATAGGTTTCTTCCTGAGGTCATTTGCTTCAGAAAGCACACCGATAATCCTTTCGTCTATAGGCAGGGTCTGAGTCAGTACGACGATGGCAAGGGAGTCTATGTTCTGGTCATTCATCATCACATCTATGGCTTTCTTGTATGATTCCACTCCTGAGTCAGCAACAAGATCCAGTGGGTTCCCGACAGAACCATAAGATGGAAGGATCTTCCTGATTGCTTCTTTGCTTTCATTGGAAAAATCCGCAATCTCCATCCCCTGGTCGTTTATTGCATCTGCAGTGAGCACTCCCATCCCTCCTCCATTGGTGATCACCCCAACGCGGTTTCCACTTGGCATTGGCTGGTCGAATATTTTCACGAAGTCAAAAAGCTCCACAAGGTCATCGGCCTCAGTTACCTTGGCCTGCCTGAACGCTGCCTTGTAAGCCATATAATTTCCCGCAATATTCCCGGTGTGCGAGCGAGCAGCAGCCATTGCCTTGCCGAATTTTCCTGCCTTGAGGGCAACTATGGGTTTTTTCCTGTTGACTTTTTTCATCCATTCTAAAAGTCGTCGACCATCTTTTACTCCTTCAAGATAAAGGATAACTATGCTTGTCTCCTTGTCGTTTTCAAGGAACTCAAGCAAGTCACACTCTGTAAGCACGGTTCCGTTACCATAAGATATGAATTTGGAAACGCCCATGCCATAGTGCGCTGCAAGGTCTACGACTGTTGATCCAACGGCGCCGGATTGGGTTATGAATGCAATTCCCCCTGGGCCTGGCCTCTGGAGCTTGTACATAGGAAGAAAAATACTATCCAGTCGGGTGTATGGGTTGAAGATACCCAAGCAGTTCGGCCCGATCACAGGAAGCTTGTATTTTTTTGAGATTTCCTTCATCATCTGCGCCAAGTCATTCCTGCCAACCTCCTCAAAGCCTCCGCTGAGGACAATGGCGCCTTTCACTCCCTTCTGGCCGCAGTCTTCCAGAATTCCAGGCACGGTTTCTGCAGGTGTGGCGATTATCACACAATCGACCGCCTTTGGCAGCTCTGTAACACGCGGGAAGCACGGAACGCCCAAAACCTCGGTGTACTTTGGGTTAACGGCGTATATTTTTCCCATGAATTTGCCGTCTATGAGGTTTTTCATCAGCACATTCCCAATCTTGTTGGGTATAGGTGAACCGCCAACAATTGCAACGCTTTTGGGAGCGAATAAGTATTTTAGTTTTTTGAGCATTTCATCCATATCCTCACCTCGTGAACCTGACATCCACTACATCCCCGCCTTTCTCGTCGAATATTACGGGGTTGAGGTCAAACTCCTTGATGTCCTCCTTCATTATGAACTTACACACTCCGAGCACCATGTTCCTCAGAGCCTTCATATCTATTGGTTTCTCTCCCCGCGCGCCCACAAGCAAAGGATGGGATTTCAGCTCCTCGACCATCTCTTTAACATCATCGTCAGTAACAGGGCATATCCTTGCTGTCACGTCCCTGAAAATCTCGACATATACCCCACCAAGACCGAGAACAACCATATGGCCGAACTGGGGATCTTTCTTGCCACCTATAATCAGTTCTATACCTTTGCGGGCCATTTTCTGCACGAGGATCCCATCAACCTTATGGCCCTTGACATTCTCCATTATCTCGCGGAAGGCCAGCTTCAGCGCCGCCTCATCCCTTATTCGTATCTTCACCCCGCCGATGTCGCTCTTGTGGCTTATCTCCTCAGAAACGACCTTGAGAGCAACAGGATACTCCATCACCTTTGCTGCCGCAGCCGCAGACCCCTCGTCCGTCACGAGTTTGTAGGGAAGTAGTTTGAACCCGTTCTTTTCCAGAAGCCTGAAATCCTCTATCATCGCCATGCCTTTTCTATCAACCTATAACTAATAAAAATCCATCCGGAGAATTACCTTCGGTGATGTTATGGCAGTCAAAATAATCCATGATCGTGCTGTTTGCATAGGCTGCGGTGCCTGTGCTGCAGTTTGCCCTGATTTCTGGGAAATGGCAGGAGACAAATCTCATCTAAAAGGGTCCAAAGCACAGGGAGAGCAGATCATGCTCGAAGTTCCCAAAGCCGGCTGCAACAATGAAGCTGCCCAATCCTGCCCTGTGAACTGTATACATATCGAGGAGAATGGGAAAAAGATCATCTGATGGCTGGAGAATCGCACCCAGTGGCTGACGTGGCATCTGTCAGACTTGAGTCCACGCCTTCATAGAAAACAGAAGGAACACAACGAATTACTGGCTAATGGGAATACTGGTTAACACTGGAGCCAAAACGAGGCATTGCGCCCCTATCCCAGAAAAAATAGATTCCCATCCGAAGATGGGATTTCTCTCCCCAAAAAAGGGAAAAGTCACAGAATGAGTTGCAATAGCAAAACGCTACTTGCTTATGTAGGAAGTGACTGCACCTGTCTTTACTTTTACCCAGTTCATCACTGAGCTGACGAAGCCTACAGATCTCCTGCAGGACACACATTTCTTTACAGCAGTCTTGGTTTTCTTCTTAACCATATTTTACCACCTGTATATATTGTGTCAGTACAGGTATTTAAATGTATCGTTTCAGCTCCTCCATCTCACTCTTCTACAGGCGCAATCGGGATTTCGGGTATAGCATAATCAAATTCCAAATTCGAAGTGAACGCGTTGGTCGTAAGGGACTCCTGGCCGTGCAGGCGGTCACCAGTCAGGTATTTGTCCATTTCAAGCTCGACATAGCCCGGGAGGGGCGCGGGTGAGGAACAGTCGCCATCCTCCTCGAAAGGCACGCCATTTATGCTTCCTGTGTAGTGTACCCAGCTCCCATTTTTCTTGTCCGGATCGATCCTGAAATCCACCCGGTTCATTTCGGGTTTAAGGCGCATCTTGAGAGGTGCCTCCGAGGGATCAGGATATTCCTCAGTATAGGTGCCTGAACCCACCATCTGCCCGTGCATTGGCATCACGGGATCATCTATATTTGTGGTGTCGGAGTAAGAACAGCTCATGGTGCGGGATTTCAGCACGTATTCATCGTCCTCTGAATCGTATTGGAGCGTATCTTGCTGAGTATAGGTTGCCTGGATGTCTTTGCCCTGCACTTGGAAGTCCCACGATATTCTGGTGGTGCCACCAATCTGCCTTGGGCATTCGCCGTTCGTGTCAACATCAAAAGCGGAATCATAATCGGCGTTCAGGTCCGAATTGTCAAGCACAACTATGATCGCATCCGCTTTCTCATCAGGCCGGTTTAGGCAGAACGTGCGCCCAGGAACCCCGAGCATATCCTCATCGTGCCAAACACCGTTTATGCGCACAAGAAGCGTTTTCTGGTGCTTTTTATCATCAGGATTGGGGAATGTGATATTGATCTTCTCTATGCCCTGTGCTGGGCTAACAATCAAGACAACATATTTTCCCGCACCTGGCGCAATCGGGTGAAAATATGTAGCCTTATCATCTTTTTTTAGGTTGTAAATAGAGAGCGCCTCTCCTGAAATATCGATTGCCGGGAAATTAGGTGTGTCCTGGTAGGCCCTGACCGGTTCCCTGTTCCAGTTCCACAGAGTGTATTCAGCAAAGCGATTGTCAAAATTTGGGAGGCTTGTCAATGCGGATTTTGGTTTCTTTGTTTTTGCTTCTTTCAGTACCTTCACTATGTCATTGGCACTTGAATACTGCTCAAGGAAAAGGAAGAATGGGTAGTCGGCATATTCCTTTAGGCTTCCGTTTTGCACAAAAGGCTGATCACGCGTCCTGAAGAACATCGGAAGCCGCTCCTGCTCAAAATTTGCGCTTGGATAAACGTAGTTTTCCGACCATACTGCAGTTGCTTCAGTGAGCCAGCTCTCGTCCGGGTCTGTGAAGTTCCGGAGCGGGATATAGTACTGGAAGCAATGGAAAAGTTCGTGCGCAAGCGTGTCCTTTGTTCTTTCCTCGCTCTTGGTCTGGTTCATGTCAATTATTACACGGCAGCGCGTCACCGGGTCACCGGTTGTGTCAAACATGCCTGCCTTGCCGAGCACTCCAGGCTTGATATCTTCTATATAAACATAGATTTCTTCAGTCGGCTCAAATCCGAAAAGGGACTTGAATTTTGGGTAGGCATCGATCGCCCCTTGCTTTAGGATTCGAACCCGCCCATCAAGCGCATCCTTCTCTGCCTGCGTGTGGTTTTGCAAAATTCGTTCGCGCACAGATACCTTGCCGGGGATTGCGGCCATTGCGTATTCTATGTACACCGCAGGGCCTGCAAACCGGGCAGTTCGACTGGATCCTGCAGCTGCAAGCGATACTACATCAGTTTGCGGCAGATTTTTAGGGGCATATCCAGAAGCGACTTTTGGAACGCTACCATCGGGAAGCGAAATCCATGGGAGTATCCTTTCTTTTTGGCTTTCTGAAAGCTCGCCCCAAGTTTCTATAGCAAGCATCCAGTCCCGTGATATGTCGTAACCATCCAGAGGTTCGCCTCTGTATTCTGCAGGAATTGATTCCGGTTCATAGATCGATCGGAAAAGAAGCACTACGTAATCTGCCCTGCTCAATTCCCCGGAATAGAATGCTGATTTTACATTCTCGAGAGTTGTTTTTGGCAGCTGCGGCAAAAGGGAGTTTTCATAAATCTGGCGGAGTTCCGGGTCCGATGGTGGTGTAATGTTTGTTGCAGGCTGGATTTGCGTTTGTGAAGAAGGCGCATGCGATTCGTTTGTTGTCTGGTTTTGCATCTGCCCTCCAGGACTAATCTCCCCATTCCCAACACATCCTAAAAGAAAAAAGCTGCACGCAAAGATAACTGCCAAAAGGAGAATATGTTTTTGCATAAGGCTCCTTATCGGCAAATCTGTTTTTTAATTTTACCAGTGTTATCCCATCATGTCTTTCTGCACTCACCGAGGGGATGGGGGTGAAACCGAACTGCTCGGGGGCAAAAGGGTACCAAAGGACCACCCACTGGTAGCTGCAGTCGGGGAGATAGATGAGTTCAATGCCCTGCTCGGTGTGGTTTTGGCATTTTCCGAACGCCCCAATGATAGGGAAGTGCTGATTGAAGTACAAAAGGACCTTTTCCTTATAGGGACTGAGCTTTCCGGAAACGGAAAGGCACGGATTTCAAAACGCATTAACAGCAATCGGGTGGCTGAGCTTGAGCAGGAGATGGATTCGATTGAAAAGGAACTGCCAACCCTTACACATTTCATCCTCCCTGGCGGATCCCGGTCCGCATCCCTTTTCCACCTTGCCCGCACAATCTGCAGGCGCGCGGAGCGCTCAATTGTCACGCTTTCGAAAAAGCAGAAAATCGATCCACAGATACCCGTCTACCTCAATCGTCTGGGCGACCTTCTTTTCATGATGGCCAGGAAGGCGAATAGGGAAAAGAGGGTGGAAGAAGTCATCTGGAAGGGGAATAGGATACCGGGCCGCTAATTATCTCTTCCTGCTTTCAGTAAACTTCCTTATTACTTCCCCAGCTAGTGCGGCGCCATAGTGGTCAAAAAGCGAGACCACCCTGAAGTACTCCTGTCCTGAACCCCGAAGTTCGCTTGCAAGAAAACAGTCCCCAGGCGTAGTAAGCAATACTGGCGAATTGATCTGGTCAATGCTGAACTCTGCCAGTTCCCTTGCCATTGACATCTCGCTATTTCTTGGCCTGATCTTTTGGTCAACGCCAACCAGCAGATAGAATGAGTTTATTGAGTTTTTATTTATCGTTCCGTCTTTATTATTGCAAAACCTTGGGAAAACAATTCCGTCAAATTTGCCGAGGGATTCCATTAAGCTGCGCACTCGCCAGATTGCATCGGTCCTCCTCTCCTTTCTAAATGCATCAAAAGCCGCCCTCTCTTCTGGTTTTGTCAATCCCTGGTAAATTTTAAGCAAGGCCATCTGGAACGCAGTTGGGACAGATCCAAGGCCTGGCTGGAAAAGCCTGGCCAGCGCCTCGACAAATGCATCAACCTCATCTTTGAAATCACCGCCCTGGTGAAAAACCCGTATCCAGCCAAGCCGTGCTCCAGGCGCAGAGATCATCTTTGATATGGAGTGCAGCTCAATTGTCGGTCCTATCCTTTCCGCTTTAATGGACAGCGAAATCGGGTCCAATGACTCCCCATCCCTGAAACCCTCGTAAATCGTATCAGCAAAAAGGTAAACAGCGTGATTGAATTCCCTTTCCTTCCTATTGATCAACTTGGCAATATCTACGAAAACATCCTCGCGCATCGCGATGCCGAGCGGATTTCCCACTGTTGTAAGGAAAACCGCCTTTGTCCTTTCGTTTATGCAGTGATCAAGATGGTCGATGTCAACCTGGCCATCGTCCTTCAGGCGTACATTTACGACTTTGGCTCTGCTCAGCGCAGCTTCTGCAAAATAAATGATATAACTCCACTCAGGAATAGCGAGTTCATCCCCATCCTGATGATTTATAAGAGCTGTGAAAAGCGAGCGCGCTACTCCACTTATCCCCGGGCCGATGAAAACCCTATCTGGGTGCACTCCATACCCATTCCTGTTAAACTCCACATTTCCCCTGGCCAGGATTTCCCTAAGTTCAGGTAATCCGCACGCATGGTCATAGCGCCAGGCCCGCGGGTCCTTAAAACTTTCAGAAACTGCCTGGGTGAAGCCCTTGTAAGTGGACAAGCCAAATACAGTCGGGTCTCCAAGCCTGGCATCAAGAATAGGCTCCTTGCGCAGACTTTTGGCCCTTGAAACCGCTTCATTGACGTCTGTTCTTCTCAGCGTGTACGGAGCCATTCCAAAAACAGCCTGATTCAACCGTTTTCCTTTTGCAGCAAATTCGTCAGCCATAGCACTACCTCTGATTGATTTCAAAATTCATTTTTATGCAATGGTTTCTTAATTCAACTGCTCGCGATCCTGATTATCTCCTCAACAACTGCCCCAGAATAGCCTTCCTCCACCCTGATGGCACCAGCCTTTTTGTGCCCCCCGCCAGAGTGCACGAAATCCTTCATGGTGTCCATAAGCCGCTTAGCAATGGAATTTGCTGCAAGCCCTTTTGTAATTGCTGCATCGTTAAGGCGCATGATCACAGACCTCCCGCAAATGCCCAGAATCATCAGTGGTGTTTCCCTTTTCAGCCGGTCATGAATTCGCGTAGTTATTTTGGAAGCATTGGGGAACTCTCCCTTGCGCACCACGCGCTCGAGTTTTACTACATAGATACTAGTATCCCCTGCCTTTACTTCCCTAAGCTCCCGCATCACAGCGTCAGCTGCCTCGTCGATTCTTTCATTCGCCTGGCTGTACATGGAGGAAAAAAGCTCTTCCTTTGCCAAAACACTTCGATAAAACCTGAGGTTGTTTCCAAATGACGAATTCGCAGCAAGAAAATCGAGCACAAGCGCCCTCTTTACTGCAATTTCATGTTGCCCAAGCAGATTGCTTTTGTCCCCGGCGCACGCTGTTTTTGCGCATTCCTCTGTATCAAATCCACACGCCCTTGCAACCTCTGATGCCAGATAACCTGCAACATACTTCGATGCGTCCTCCTCATTTGAAAATTCCCAAGGGGTGAGGAAAAAATCCGCTATTTTCATGCTCTTTTCAAATGGGGGGTGATGGTCAATTACCACCAACTCCATGCCAGCGGCCTTGAGGAGCGCCAGCCCCTCCTCGCTTTGTTCATTCAATCCAAAATCAAGAAGGATAACCAGGGGTTTCTCCTCGTGCGACAGGTTGCTCAAGTCCCTAACTGCATCCTTTACTGAATAAACAGCTGAATTCTGCTGGTAGGCTGATAGCCGCAGAATTTCCGAAAGCGCGAATGCACCCGAAATCCCATCCGCATCATGATGGAAACGCAACAGCACGAATCTACCAGTTCGCTTTACTTCTTTCAGTTTCTCCGCAAGCGCCTTTATTTTTGGCACCAGTTTCTGGGTTACCTCATCCTTCACCAGAGGTTCGAATGCAAGATCAGCCATCTCCCCCATACTTGCTTCCATAAATCCACCTTACCAGATTCTGATTGCAACTTTGTCCCCGGTTTTTTTACGAAGCGTTTTCCTTAGGTCCATCGGCGCTACAACCTCAATAATCTCCTTGCCATGGTGTGTTCTGGTAGGAACGACAACCGCGCATTCAACATCTTCCACTGCTGCCTTATAGGAAAACAGGTCACCGAAAGTCCTGCCATTCTCGCTGAAACCATCTACGATTATTGGTTCGAGCTGGAGCATCCTCCTTCTGAGTTCAACCCCCTCTGCATCCAGTTTTATATTAAGAGTGCCTGGGAACGGTTTGAATCCGAATTTCTCCTTTATCTGTTTGCCATATCTGGGCCTGGAAAGGTAGAACCTCCCTTCACCCAGGCCATCTGCTATCACACCGGTCATGCGCAGCTTTGAGTCGAACGAATTCTGCAGTATTGCCAGCAGTTCCTTTATCTCAGAAATCCCTTTTTCAGTAAGCGCCACACTTCCCTTGCTTCTTAGCACCATATCCTTCTTCTCTAGTAGCATCAGCCTTCTTGAGATATTCTGCTGGGACATGCCAAGCGCCTCACCCATATCAGTTGTCGTTACGCTGACTGGAGCCATGTGCGCACCATTCCTTAATAGGAAAAGCATAATTTCGTCTACCATGATTTTAGTAGTGTTCAAATATTATTAAAAAAGGATTTGACATGAATACATTCCATGGAAGGCGGGGAAACACTAACAGAACGGCTAAGGCTAGCTAGGGATAATAAGGATCTGGCAGCTCTTTTCGTAATAGTCGAGGAAATCGCTTCCATTGGGGTTGATATCCCAGATTCCCAGTTATGTTCCGTTGTGAGCGAGGTCGGCAGGCTAAGGGGGTATCTTGAGAACAGCGATTCCCGAGGTTGGAAAAAGACTGGAAAAATTACGAAAGACGATTTAGTGCATGCCTGCAACCGTGCGCTTCGCAGTTTGATAGGTAATTGCGGCGAAATCGCGCAACCCCCTAACCATAGCAATTCCAATCACCATCCAATTAAGCATCGTCGAAAAAGAAACGTCAGGGTGTTCTAGGATGCATTCATTTGATTTCAATGGATTGAAGATGAAGGTTCGCGATCCGGTCTACGAGCCGGCAGAGGATTCATTTCTCCTTGCGAAATTTTCAGCTGGGCTGGAGGGCCGTATCCTTGACATGGGGACTGGCAGTGGTCTCTGCGCACTGGTAAATGCGCAGTCAAACCCAAACAACGAAGTGATAGGAGTTGATATCAATTCCGAAGCAGTGAAACGCGCAACTGAAAATGCAAAAACAAACAAAATAAAGAACGCGAGATTCGTTGTTTCGGACTTTTTCAAAGCAGTTGAAGGTAAGTTCGATGGCATAATCTTCAACCCTCCTTATCTTCCAACTGAGTACAACGAGCGCGTGGATGGCGAGATCAACCTTGCATTTGACGGGGGCAAGGATGGCAGAAAAGTACTAGAGCGATTCTTCGCAGTGTTTGATAAGCATTTGAAACCCGGAGGTGCGCTTCTACTTCTCCAGAGCAGCGTGAACGGCCCAATCAAGACGCGCAAGTTCCTGGAGCGCCTCGGCTACAAGGTTTCTTTCGAAGGCCGGGAAAATTTCTTTTTCGAGAGCATCTGGGTTGTCAGGGCAGTGAAACCAAAATAATCGGCAGGTTTATATTCGGCCTTTTCGTAATTAGTATAATATGATGATATGAACAACCTCTGAGATGCTTTCCGCATATCATAATCCAGGCAAGCATTGATGACGACACCAACAGCGTCTGATTTCTGCTGTCAGGCCGGCATTCCCATTATCCGGCTTTTCGTTCATTTAATTTTTAGGAACAGCGACCCAAGCAGAAGCACGAGAATTACCGTAGTTACCGGGCACAAGAAGTTCTCGATGTTCCCAATTGCCTCAGAATTATTCATTGGTTTTCCACCTGAAGGCGGAGTAACATTCGTGATGTTTTCTGTTTGGTTTGGCGGGCTGATGCCTGTCCCCACGTTGTTCCATCCAGCCTCTTCCTCTGTTTTCCCTTCGCTGCAGATCTTGTTCGCAGCTTCTGCACACTTATCAGCCATCACAAAACAATTTTTTGAGGCCTGGCTCGAGCACTCATCCTTATTCGATCCCTGGCGGTTGGCATCCTTGCATGCCGTCAATTTGGTTACACATTCATCTATCTGGGGGCATTGGCCGAACAAATATTTTGTGCTCATGATTGGGTATTCCTTTCCAAGGCATGTTTTTGCGTCGGTTTGAAAGCTGTCCGAGCACGTTTCATTCATCTTTCCATACGCATCAAATGGGCACTGAGTGCACGACTGGATAAAAGCATCGTAAGAGCAGGTCGCTGCGAATGACAGGCCTGAAAGAAAAAGGGCTGCAAACACCACCAGGATAAATAAACGGGCATACATGGACAAAGTCTGGTTGCCTTTATTTAAAATCTTTTATGCTCGCCCAGGCCCGGCTTCTTTTTAAAAAACCATCGCAACAATCAATCCCTATGGCTGAAACAGAAGCGGAAATCCTCTCAAAGATAAAGAAAACAGGAGTATCTTCGCAGGATGCGGTGCTTATTGTTGATTGCATTGTTACGCGCAAATCCTGCTCCTGGGTGAATACTGATCCGGTGAGCCACGATGCAGTCCGCAAGCTGCTTGATCTTATCAAAGAAAATAACTACAATCTGGACCTTGGCATCAAGACTGTTTCTACAAGGGACAAATTCATCTGGGAAGTAAAAGCCCGCTGATTTACTTCATTATCCTAGCTATAATTACTCCACCCAGAAGCGTAACAACCAATTCCTCCACTGTCCATGCTGTTATGAGGCCGAGTGGCAGGTTGATCAGTTCTATCAGCATGAATGTTGTAGGGAGCGCTAACAGGAATAACAGCGCACCGAAGGAAAGCCCTTTATTGACGTAATCAGCACCAGGCAGGCATCTTTTCACAGCCTCGTAAACATACGTGTAAATCAATGCTGCTATGAGTCCGAATCCAAAAGATATCAGATAAAACGAAGCTGGAGGCGGCCCGGCTCCTGGCATCATGATTTTACTCCATACTGGAAAATACGCTGGGTCGGTATAGTAACCCATCGCAAGTATCGCTCCAACAGTGTGTACAACCTGCCCGAGAACTGCAAAAAGTATTGCTGCTGCAAAAAACCGTTTAAAGTCCATGTCAACACCGTTCAGAATGAAAACACAATCTATTTTTAATGCCACACGCGGGCCTACTCTAAATATCCTGAAAATCTTTCCTTAATAGGAAGAGGCATCTTTTCCCAGCCTAGCGTTATGATATAATATCCGAGTACACCCAGAGCCATTCCGCCAAGGACATCTCCAAGGGTGTGGACTCCTAGGTAAATCCTGGTGAACCCGACGAAGAAAGCCAAGATGGCATAGAACCAGCCCCTTGGTTTTTTCCACAGCGCGGCCGCAAGCGCGAACGCCATTGTTGCATGATTGCTCGGGAACGAAAAACCATCCGGGCAGGGAATTTTTGAGGCAGCCATTGTGCAGGGTCTTGGTTCTTGAAAAAAAAATTTCACCGAAGCACCAAGAAGAAAAAGCAGCCCGAGGGTGAGGATCAGCCTGTTTCGTTTTCTTCCTCTCTCCTCTAAGAAAACGAAAAAAAGAATCAAGACCAAAAAGATTATGTCATTGTCAATGAGTGTGGCTATGGCTGTAACTGCCGGAGAATTCATTTGGCTTATCCAGGTGGTTATTGCGCCGAAGGGCATTTGTTTGTAATAGAAAGTTTTGTTTAATAAGATTGATACTGTTCAAAAAAGAAGCAAGAGACGACGGGCTATTCTGTTTTTCTCTCAATCGTTGCGAGATCCCCAAGGCTCACCATATCGTCGTCATTTGACATCGTTGGGGTAGACGATCTCTTTGCTGCCATTCTCGCAGCCTTCGCATCGTCGTAAAGTGTCCTTAGTTTATCCCGGATTACCTTCAGGCTATTCTCTATTTGGACTATGTCTTTCTCGCCAAATTCTATGTCCTGGTCAACGTATCTCTTCTTTCTCCTAGCCCGCTCAATGTCGCGGACCGAATTCAGCTGATCATCCAGCTTCTTCACTTCCTTTAGCAGTTCCCTTTCCATTCTGGGAGTGTAGGCTTGGGTTGCGATCCTGAACTCAACCATGTTCCTCATCTTGCGCAGCGGCATTATCTGCACGTCCTTGGTCTGCTCGAGGTAAGGTTCCAGGGCCTTTTGCTCGAATTTCTTATAGCGTATCCTTCTGTTCAGGTGCTTTATTTTTTCAATTAGGTCTGTTTTAGAGTTCTCAAACTCTTTGATCTTTTCCTGTATTCCTTCAAGCCCGTCAGTTCCCTCAGCCATGCCATCACAGATCAGATCAAGCGACCTCAGGTCGCTAGCTCTCGATGAAACTTCATTTCATCAAGATAATTGGTCGTATGTATACTACTTTGTGGTAAAATGTTTATAAAGGCTTCGTGTGTTATCTTCGCTTACGAGATGACCTTACATGGATGAAAACGTAAAAACAGACACTGGAGAAGGACAAAAGATGAAAAAAGAGGAATTTACGCTTCCCTTGCTTACGTGGCTAGCTATCGGAGTTGTGGTCGGGCTTCTGGTATACCTGCTCTTGCCAACCTCACCGCAATTGCCACCACCACCTTCCGGAAATCTCACGCCACCGATTCCGAATCCGCCTGCAGCACCTAAAATAACAAACATTTCCGTAACCTTTATCGACGATCCTGATTGTCCGAATTGCAACTCCTCCAGCGCCCTGCTGAGCAGCCTCAGTTCAGCGCTCAAGGGGTATAATCTTACCCTGCAAGCAGTAACGACTGTAAACAGAAGTTCGGCTGAAGCTCAGGCACTCATTTCAAAATATTCCATTAACAAAACCCCGACTTTCATGATCACGAGCAAGGAAACCATCCCATCATCCTTTGTTTCTGTCTGGTCACAGGTTGGAACTTCAGAGTCTGACGGCACCCTGGTGCTTCGAACCGTGTTCCCGCCATATTTTGACCTCGCAAAGGGAAAAGTAGTTGGCAATGTGAACCTTATCGAGATCCCGGCTTCAAAGTGCCCGGAGTGCTTCAATGTTTCTGAGTTTGTTAAATATTTGAGCGGTTCTGTTGGAATGGTATTCTCCAGCAGTACAAATCTTGCGGAAAACAGTTCCGAGGCAGCTGCCCTTATTTCAAAATACAATATCACCAGGTTACCGGTGTTTATCATGTCTGAAGACGCATCTGCATATACCTACATTACCCAGACCTGGTCAAAGTTCGGAACTGTAGAAACCGATGGCAGCCTTGTTTACAGGAGCACCCTGCCACCCTATTACGATCTTGGGTCCAACCGCACAGTTGGTCTGGTAAGTATCGTAGAACTTGTTGATCAGAACTGCACATCCTGCTACAACGTCAGCATCCATCACGACACGCTGAAGCAGTCGCTGGGAATGTACTTTTCCAACAGGACGACTTATGATATAAACAGCACAGCTGGCGCTGCGCTTGTTTCCAAGTACAACATCAGCCAGGTTCCGACCATTGTGCTTTCTTCTGACGCGTTGGTTTATCCAGGCTTGAACGAATCCTGGACGCAGATGGGTTCGGTTGAAAACGACAGCTGGCTAGTGTTCCGCAGCGTTGACAAGCTCGGAGTTACCTACAAGGACCTTGCTACTGGCAACGTGACAACAGGCACTCCTGCGCCAACAAACTGATTTCACAAATCAGCAGTCAGGAGCCAATCCTCCCCAATTTTTTCCATTTTTACGTTCTTCAGCTTCAGCTTTTGGCCCAGCCTTTCGATCCCATTTCCTCCTATCGGGCCCTTGGCTTCCCTTCCACCAATAATTATTGGCGCGATGAAAAAGTAGATCTTATCAACGATTCCCTCCTCGATCGCGGATCCGTTCAGTTCGCTCCCACCCTCCATCAAAACCGATTGGATGCCGAGCTTCCCTAATTCTCTCATCAACTTGTTCAGATCGACTTCCTTCATCCCGCAAACCAAAACCCTCGCTCCGAGCGATTCGAATTTTTCGATTTTCGATTTTTGTTTTTTTGCGAGCGTGCTGGTTGCGATTATAATCCTCGCCCCGTGCCTCATGAATTTTGCATGCGGATTAAGGCAGAGGTCTGAGTCAACTATGATGCGGATGGGATCGCGCCCACTTTTAATGCGGGACGTGAGTCTCGGGTCGTCTGCCTTGACTGTGCCGGCACCAACCATCACTGCATCGAATTTGCTTCTCATTTTATGGACAAGTATGTTGGACTTATTACAGGATATCCACTCAGATTCCCCGGTTCTTGTTGCAATTTTCCCATCTGCACTCATTGCCATTTTTATTGCAACGTATGGAACGCCCTTCGTAATCCATTTCGAATAGTGAGCGTTAATCTCTCGCGCTTGCTCTTCAAGAACACCCGTCTCAACAGTCATTCCCCTTTCCCGTAAGAATCGTATTCCTCTTCCGCTAACTCTCGGGTTCGGATCCTTCATCGCAATGACATACCGCGAGATTCCAGAGGCTGCAATCGCTCGCGTACATGGAGGTGTTCGTTTTCCTTTTCCCTCATGCGAACACGGCTCGAGCGTGATGTACATGGTTGCACCAGAAAGGTCTCGAACCTTTAGTCCAGAGTCCAGTATCGCCTCGACTTCTGCATGAGGAAGGCCGGCTCTCTTATGATATCCCTTCCCGATTATCTCGCCATTCTTGACGATAACACAACCAACCTTGGGATTAGGGCTAGTCTTTCCTTTTTTCGCGAGCTCTAGAGCGAGACGCATGAATTTTTCGTCGTCAGCTTTCAAATTGCTGCACCTTCCTTTTGTAGCTCTGATTTCACGAATCCGTAGATTTTCACGCATGCGCGCACTGCCCTTTCGGTGTCAGCCCCGCTTGGCTCCCGGTCTTCGTACTGGGCAACTGATTTCATCTTCAGGAGTCCAGCCAGCATGGAAGTCACCCTGTTTCTTTCGGCGTCATCGCTGGTTTTTATGTCCTTCAGGATTGCTGCGGCTTCAAAATGGCTCTGGCTGGAGGATGTCTTTCCGATTTTATATATTGCAAGAGAATCCACGGATGCGATTGCGCACAGCACGGCGTCAGAAACGCACGGCATGTTCCTTTTGTTCGCGAAATTTTCGTGCATGGATTGCATGAACTGGGATGCCCTTTTCCAGAACAGGGGGTATTTTTCCTTTCCGAGCTCCTTTTCCCTTGCCATCAGAACACCTTTATTCCCTCCATTATCGCTTTCCTGAGCCAATGGGGCTTGTTCCGCGCTACCGCATCCCTTCCGTAGGTATGGAATTGCATCTCGCTTCCGATTTTTCCATAGACTTCTATTCCTAGCGTCCCCATCAGCATGGCATCAAATGCCACCCTGTCTCCGGACGGGTCGAGCACGAGCAGGACGTCAATGTCGCTTTCAGGCCTTGCGGTTCGCTCAGCAACCGAACCGAAAATGTACGCTTCCCTGATTCGTGGCAGGCTCGTCCCCGCGCACTTCTCCAGCATACGGGATTCTGCATATTCGAGGACGCCGTTGATGAGCAGCACCGAATCCCTGATTTTCCTTTTCACATATTCCAGGGGTGTGCGGTCTATCCCGCCAACGACAAGCCCGATGTATCTGCGTGCAAATGAATCCTCGTTCAACCGCCACACTATCGAGTTTCCGACCTTGGTGTGTTTGACGACGTTCAGGTCCTCCAGCTTTTTCATCGCCTTGTTCACCGAAACATGGCTTGCCCCGATTGCCCTCGCCAGTCCGCGTTCACTGACTGATGCCTGGCTTGAAAAAAGAAACTGAAGTGCTTTGCGCTTGACGCTAGAGCCGAATATCGCGTTCGCGACTGGTTCTTCAGTTATATGCATGCTTTAGTTGTCACTCGTTAACCTTTTAATACTAACAATTGTTAACTTTTAGTTAACATCATTCCAGCATGTGCTTCATCTTAATCTTCTTTGTTATGAGGTATTTGCGATTGTACTTCGTCGGTTTAGTAATAAGGCCGATTCTGCACTTCACTATTATCCCGTATTTCCTCATCTGCCTTATCTTGTCTGGATTGTTCGTAATTAGTTTGATCTGTTTTACCCCGAGTTTTTTCAGTATGTCTGCTGCGACTTTATAGTGCCTCAGGTCGTCAGGGAAGCCGAGTGCTTTGTTCGCCTCAACCGTGTCCAGGCCCTTATCTTGAAGTGCGTACGCCTTTACCTTGTTTGTCAAGCCTATACCCCTGCCTTCCTGATCTAAGTAAATAAGCACCCCGCATTCCTGCTTTCCGAGATACCAGAGTGCAGCGTGTAGCTGATCCCTGCAGTCGCAGCGGAGCGAGCCTAGCGTGTCACCAGTGACGCATTTTGAGTGTATGCGAACCGGAATCGGTCCATTCATCAAGCATCCATTCGCGCTTCTGACGAGCGCCAGATGATCGCGCTTTTCCGAATCCTTGAACGCGAAAATCCTGAATTTCCCGAACCTCGTTGGAAAAGAAGCCTCAGCGATTTTCTTCACAGTCATTTTTGCAGCACCATTGCAAGGCTGATTGCGGCTTTGACCGCGTGCTCCGCATATTCCTCTGCCCGTTCCTCTGCAAGGTCGTATTCCGCATCATGGCCGATTATTCCGAACCCAATCGGTTTCCTGAATTCCAGGGACAGATCCCCCAGCGCTCTTGCAGTATTTTTCACTATCACTTCATCGTGTGCAGTCTCCCCTTTCACAACAGCGCCAAGAGCAACAACCGCATCCACTGATTTGTCCATAAGCAGTTTTTTCACAGCCAGGGGCATGTCAAAAGCACCAGCCACATGGATGGTCCTGACTGGTTCCGCGTCTAGGGTCTTGATAGTTTCGATTGCCTTATCTTCCATTACTTCAGTTATATTTGAGTTAAAATCGGACACAACTACCGCGATTCGCATTGTCGAGCCTTCTACATCTACCGGCCCCTCATCTTCTTTCCCTTGCCGCATTCCCTTTCCTGCGAATTCAATAAGTTTCGCTGGGTCTGTCACAAGCAGCACAACATTATGCGCATGCTTCCTCACCCTGTTCTCGCATATCTCATAGAATTCTCTTCCAGTCCATGCTTCGTTCTCGTGAACAAATACCTCGATAACATGCTTGTTGGTGAGCAGCTTGACCTGCTGGATCCCTAAGCTCCCTTCATGCGCACAAACCTGGTCAACAGGAGCCCCCCCGACCATGCCAATGGCCATGCATGAATCGCAACCTGAATCAAGAAGCCGCTTGCATTCCACAGGCAGGTCCTTCACACCTGGCACAGTCCGCCTAACAATCTCAACATCAGGATAATTTTTCTTTATCTCGTCAATCGCCATCGCGCCCATGTCCACGCGTGCGAACATAGTATCCACAATCCCTATTTTTGCCATAAGTCCTTCCCCTCCAGAAACGCGAATCCGTTTTTTTCAGCATATTTCCTTGCCTCTTCTTTGCTTAAAGCCTTTCCTGGTCCGAGCATCTCGCACAGCACCATGGCTCCGCTCAAGCCCGCCCTTTTCGCCAGCTCAAGGTTAAGCTCCGTATGTCCATGCCTGTTTTCTATCCCTCTCCCGATCAGCAGGAACACGTGCCCGGGGGAATAGAATTCCTCCATGAACATAGCCCGTATGTCGCCCTTGTCCTCCGCGAGCTCAGACATCCTTTTTATCGTGCGGCTCCGATCAATATCAGTGATTCCAGTATAGACATTCTTGTGGTTGACAGGTATCGAGAACGCCGGCTTGTCTCCGTATGCTGCCTTTTTGCACTCCATACTTGCGAGCAAGTGCTTCGACGCAGCAAGGATGTCGGTGTAGAAAGGAAGCTCAAGCCTTTTCGAAATCTCGCCACTCAGCGCAAGGCAGATGAGTCCGCCGGCATCCGTTCTCAGGGTTCTTACTACTTCGGGAGTCACATACCTTGCGTGTATGCAAAGGTCTGCTTCTCCCTCACGCTCGTCGCCATCATAAATCACGACCATCCCGTCGTTCTTCAACTGTTCAATTGCCTTTTCTACGCTCATAAGCTCACTTCGCCTTCTAACTAATAAATAGGTATCTACCACTTAATTGGTAATGTGGTATCCTGATTTAACTTCCTCTCGTTGAGTTTGTTTCATAGTTTCACCTTTTAAGAATTCCGTTTTTTCGTTTCATATGCCTGTTCAGGAGAGGTGTCAAGGCTGAGGTGAAACATGCTGT
>Ga0315273_10000120_pt1 | contig 67631 bp, 95 predicted proteins | sample YL17G02_0_MG_FD_205753 | JGI IMG/M metagenome (GOLD analysis project Ga0315273, IMG submission 205753) | Sediment microbial communities from Yellowstone Lake, YNP, Wyoming, USA - YL17G02_0 | ecosystem: Environmental > Aquatic > Freshwater > Lake > Sediment | place: USA: Wyoming | collected... | reverse complement strand
AATGGAGCCTGTATCCTGAACCACCGAGTGCCCTTCTGGTACGACAGCACTCTAATCGGGACATGTTTAACCATGCCACTACCAGGTGCCGCAGCGGCAACAGTGTTGCTGGTGGAACATTCAAACTCCAGAAAGAGACCATACGAGCTTCTCTGCGCTCTGGCTGCGGGCGTGGTCGAGGTGAACATGAACCCGATTGGTGGATACATGTCAGGAATCTCTTCCCATCGACCAATGACGCCGAAATGCGTATTCGCAGCAACGCTGGTAATGGTCGTAATATCCCAAATAGCTAGTGTCATGCTGGCACCTCCCCGGACTCGTCTAATGCCCTGTAGTACAAGATCAACCTCTTGATCGGATATGCTATGGTCGGTGTACACGTAAGGTTCGCATCGATGAGACCCGATCCCGCAGCAGCCTGACTACCGATGATGAACCAGCGAGTGCCTTTCTGATAAGCTCGGACACGCATTGGTCGGAAATGTGGCATGCCCATTGCCTTACTACCAGCCATGGCAGCACTAGTTGTTCCCACGTACTCGACAAACAGACCATATGTACTTAGCTGTGCCCTAGCAGCAGGCGTAGTCGAAGTAAACATGAATCCGATTGGCGGGAACATATCCGGGATCTCTTCCCATCTGGCAGAAATGCCGAAGTGAAGATTCAAAGCATTACTGGTAATAGTCGTAATATCCCAGATAGCGAGCGTCATGGTCACGCACCTTTGATCTTGAAGTGCTTCCCCCAGATACCAATCAAGAAGCCGAGGTTAGTTGCAGACCACGCCGGAATTGCAGTACCATCATCCCTTGCCTGGATAGCAATCGTTTCATTCCATCCCCAGATTGGCCTGGGCATCTGGAACGGACCATACCTGTGATCGGCCACCAAGCCGCGATCCCTGGGCATGAGTATCGTGTTAATGTCCGGGTCCACGCGGTACACCGTTTCGAACGGGCGACCGGCTTGCCAGAACCTGACATCATGCAGATTCGGATGGGACAAGATACCAGCATACTCGATCTTGTAAGCCTCAAACTTTCCAGGATTCCACTTGAAATGCTGTTCATTGTTCACGACTCTGTTTCCTTCCTGGGTCAACTCGAACCACTGGTTAGGAGTCGTGGTGAAAGCGTTTTGGCTGTACTGGATAAAGTTCTCAACATACGGCTTATCCACGTCATTGCCACCCAGAAGCGTGTTCCAATCCTCAAGCTTGAATGCGCCGCTCTCAGGCGTGAGCTTGGTGAAGGACTGCATTGGCATTACGTCGGAAGTCTCGACATCACCGATATCGAACTGCTGAACAACCTGGTTGTTGTTGTTCAAGAATCCGTTGCGCTGAAGCACTTCCAACAGCTTCGGCTCCCCCTTGACCTTGCAGTAGTGGACACGCACACGCATATTCTGCGTAATGTTCGCCACACCGCCTTCGGCTGCTGGCGGGAAATTGACCTCTATTGCCAACTTCTCTCCATTGCCCACCTTCGGGCAGCAGGACCATGGCATAGACCCTGCGGCCAGGCCACCTGGCGCGAGAATCGACCTACCCAGGTTAATACACGTAGATCCATCACGCATTTGTGGTGCGCAATTGGATTCACCCAGGATCATAGCTGGCGCGTTCAACTCGTTAAACGTGATATTCTCATTCTCTTTACCATCGATAATCAGTCGCACAGACTTGATCTTATCTCTAAGACCTAGCGTATTCGGCCCGATTACCTCGACTCCTTCAATATCTAGCACCTCGTCGTTAGCGAGCACGTAATCCGTGGTACTTGTCTGGTTCTCGGCTTGCCAACCATAGTTAGCAGTTCCGCCAGTTCGCACCTGAGATCCCGCAGTCGAAGGCGACAGGGTAAAATTAAAGTAGAAGTCAACAAAGCCCCTTCTAAATGCACCCATATCTTTTCAACCTCACGATACAGTTTTATGTTTACATTCTAACACGGTTAGTATTTAAATAAGATACAGTATCATACGATAAGTATTTATAACAATAAGAATACAATAACACTATGATGAAAAACATTAAACATGTATATGCAACTATACCTGAAGAAGACGCGTGGGCATTCAAAGAAAGAGTAACTGAATACCGAATAAAAGGGGGAATAAATGGAGTACTAAAACCATACATACAAGAATGGATGCAATTACATCCAAAGAAACAAAGCCTGAAAAAAAGTAGCGCGGATTGAAAAACATGATAATACAACTAAGCCAAGGAAAACATACAGTTGTGGACGAAATTGATTCGGATTTAGCAATAGTTAAATGGTGTACAGTGAAAAAGGGATCGGAATCTAACAGATTATGGTATGCGACAAGACATGAACGTAATGAAAATAACAAACGAATAAATGTGTTTATACACAGATTAATACTAGAAAGAATAATAAAACGGAAACTGACACAATACGAAGAAACTGATCACATCAATCACGATGGGTTGGATAACAGAAGATGCAATATAAGAATAGCAACCACAAGCGAAAATCACAGAAACACGCGAAAACCAAGCATACAAAAAACAAGTAAATACAGAGGAGTGTCATTATGCAAAACATCAAATAAATGGAGAGCATTAATATATATACAACGAAAAAAGATATCAATAGGCAATTTCATAAACGAAATAGATGCTGCTATAGCATATGACAATGCAGCAAGAAAAATACACGGTGAATACTGTTCAACAAACTTCCAATAAGAAAAGCTCGGCGGACTGAGTCCTCGCGAAGCGAGGACTCAGTCTGCTGAAGATGGTCTTTGAAATTGTTGTGGTACATCTTTCGCACGAGCTTCTGGATGTGCTTTCATATAAGCATTAGCAGAATCTAGTTTAACTGTAATAATTCTCCCGCCAGAACTACCACCGCCATTACTTTCACCAATATCCATTTGCACTTTAACTGGCTTAGGAGGCACATAAACCGGAGGTTGAACAGAACGTTTAGGAGGATAATCTACTGGTGGTTTCCAAGGCGATGGCAAAATCATTGTATCGCGTGGTGCTACTGCTAATATCGGATACACAGCATTGGCTCTATCGGCAAATGACCACTTTATAGCATATTGAAACATCGTCTCCTTACCATCTAGAGAACGCTTTGTTGTAGCAAGAAACCCAGATCGAGCTTCGGTAGGTGTTATGCCAAACCGTTGCTCTACATATGTTCTAAAATCTTTTGGCATTGTGAGTATATCATATGCCATCTCACTAGCTTTTACAATTTTTATAGGTAATAATAATGGTGCCGATCGCGGAGTTATCATCTCACCAACAATATCAGCACGAACCTCTGAACCAGCAGACATAACTTTGAGTCTTACTTTGTTCATGTTCTGCAATTCCGTGATATTGTTCTTGGTAAGTTCTGACAACTTAGTAATCGTGCTTTTACCTTCATCCATTAAAATTTTCTTATTACTGTCGAGCTGTGCCATCAAGTTGTTTAGATGTGCTTTCTGTTGTGGTGTGTTTATCTCCGTAGATTTTAATGCAGAGATATCAGAGTCGAATCTTGTGAGTAACGTATTCATGTTGTTAGTGACATGTGCAATCGCTGCGCGACCACTATCAGAAATGGCCTTTATCTGCGGAGCTATGGAGAATGCGGAGGATGCTACCGTTAGCTTATCAAGGTTAGTTTGCAGATTCAGTATCGCATTCACATTAGTCTTAATTTGATTGTTCGTCGCACCTGGTGTCAATGTACCCAACACAGTTTTCAACGTATCGTTTATCTTTATGGCCTCGGACGAGGTAGATTTCAACGTTGCTTTCAGTATATTGTCCTGAGCTTGTATATGCGTAGTGATAACATTTTTGCTTATCGTGTTTAGCATATTGTTGACATCTGCTATCAGTTTATTTGGATCAGTTTTCAATTTCACTGCTGTCGGAATGGTGTATTTAGAAATTTGTAGTGTTGGCATCTTGGTGATATTGATTGGTTTTGTTGACGGGGTATAATTGTAGGTCGTTTTGGGTGTTATGCCTGGAACTGTGAAACCGAGTTTTCCTGGTGTTACATTAGTCGACTGTTTAAAAGTTATCGGTGCATATGTCGTTGGTTTAAAAAATTGAGATACCATATCATTTCCTCCGCTGTTGTTCTTCTCTTATGGCATTCTCAGCAGCTCGTCTCAGTTCCTCATCAAGTTCTTTCTGTTTCCTGGATAACTCAGTTTCGGACATCATAAATCACCTAGCACACAAATCGCAAATCTTAGCAAGCTTCGTCTTCAACTTGCCCATAGCCTCGATGGAGCATGAGCGCTTATTGTCATCCATCACGATCCAACCCTTCTTCACGAGCCATGCTACGCATGTCGCTACCGTGGCGAGGTCCAGACCTGTGAGCTTAACGATCTCGGCATTGCTCCTACACGTATTCGTGGCATCATAAACCTTATCGACCTGACTCATGGTGGGTTCACCCTTAAGCGCAGACGCCGAAGGCGTCTGCGCTGATGCAGACGCAGAGAGACCCTTGGAGAACGTGCCACCCGCAAGCGACGGAAGTACCGTGGTCTCACCAATGCCTATGTCGCCAGATGAAATTTCACCGGGCGTGGGAACTGCACCAAACCCGCCACCAGACACTTCAGCCGATGGAACGACGCCAGAATCAAATACATTTGATGCCAAATTAGCCAGCACCTCGCCTGAATCACCAGACAACGGTGATGGAACCTTTGAGCCAAACGATGGCAACTCAATCTCTTCTTCAACCATAACATTCCTCACGATTCAAACTTGATAAGCGTTGATATCTTAGAACCAAAGTTGTACCCAGTAACCGGATCAACCTTGGGGATACTGACTGACATGCTAATCATGCGTTTCTCGCCAGGCAATAACGACGACACCTGCACAGAAGAGCTAGTGATAGACTTTTGATACTGATCCTTAACCTTCAGAGACACCTTCCCCTGCCACAGCACCTTGCCAATGTTCTCGATCTCGAACCCAAACGAGTTAACGTCATCGAAAACGATGCCGTTAACTGGTTTGTGCCCCACGCCAGTGAACCGGACGATAGGCCGGTTGTACACGAATGACCGCAGCACCCCGGACAATGCGATTTTTATCGCATTGTCTGCCGCGGTGAACTCGTCCATCGAATCCTGTGACACCTTATCGACATCTGCGGCCACCGTGTCCATGAAGATCGTCATCAAGCTCTTGTAGCTAACACCTGAAATCGTAAACGTACCTGATGTGCCAAGCGTGAAACTGTCACCTCCATTAGCCACTACCGTGAAGATTGCCCCTGTACCTATCCCAGTGCTCTTGAGCACCAGAGCGCCAGCATCAACACCCAAATACCGACCACTTACATGCTTGTAAGCGAACTTGCCACTGCCGAGGTCAACGACTGTGAACATAGTCTTGTACGACAACTCGTCGAATAATGCAACCGCAGGGAGACTGAAGCTGCATACGTTCTTTCCGGTGGAATCCATTGAGCACACAACCGGAGAGATGCCCAAGTACTTGCCAGACGCATTCTTGATCGACACCAACGTCCTGGCAGTCGCGACGGCGGTCGCACCTGCGTAGCGGAAATACTGCAAGTTGAACGTAGGATCAGCTATGTAAGAGCTGTTGAGAGCGAAGTTAAAATCTTCATAAGCCTGGTTAAGAGCATTCGAGTAGTCGAGGTTCGCATTCGCAACCATCGTGTTGTACCCAACCGTGCCCTCGGACACGATGTTCTCAAGCGTCATCGTCGCCGCTTCCTTGGTCTCAGAAAGCAACGTTAGGAAATCCTGGCTGTACGCGACAGCGCCCACAGGATGCTCAGTGAAGTATGCATTAGCCGCTGGCAACCCAAGCGCAAACTTCTCTTCATAAAAAGTCCGAGCAGAAGCAAAATCACTGATGTACTTAGCCTTTGCCGCGTTAACGGCATTCTGGAACGCGGTAAGCAATCCGGCGAGAAACGGACCAGACTCGGTAACCTTAGCAACTGGCATCAGCCACCACCAGCCGTAGGTATCAACCGCGCACGCAGATCACCAGGCGGGCCATAGGGGAACAACGTGCCAAAAGGCACATCAACGGTTATCATCACAGTCTCCCCCGCTCCGACCATCGGCGCGATGGTCGGCGTAGGGTCGTACACGTACACCTTGTTACTCGAATCAATGAACTTCCACCCAAACCATCCATGCCACGCAACCTTTCCAACATTCTTGACCTCAACACCAAGACGACTCGTGCCCGACCAGTTGATAACCGGGATCGAAAACTTGCCTGTCAACCGTACAATAGGCCGTCCCATTATATAATCATTTATCTTTTTGTAAGCAGCAACGCGAACATCATACACCTTCTGCTTGAATGCAAGGTTCGCAGATTCGATAAACGTCTCAAGCTGCCTTATCTTACCCCCCGCGTAGCCGTTGACTTCGTCAACGGCTGAGGTGACGTAGGCACGGTTGTCAACAGTATCCGGGTACGAGCCGATAGTGTTACTGAACTCAGTGAACGCAGAGGACAAACGGCTATCCGCCAGGCTAGGCTCACCTTCGAGCCAGTAGCTTGAGATACCATTGAACACGGTTTCCGCAGCCGCAACACCATCATCCACAACCTTCACACCATCAGAGCTGATGGTGCGAATTTGGTTTCGAAAATTCGGTGAATCCATGAAACTTATCGATACCACCTGCGCAGTGTACGAGTCAACGAGCAAAGGAACTCGGGCGAGCACCGGATCAACCTGTGCAGTCACCTTCGCATTCATGTCATTAGCAATAGTCGAATCAATGAACAAGTCCACCGCAGCCTTATACACCCGCTTGGCCGAGTCCACCCGAACACGCAACGCACCAGATCCTGCCACAATCAACGCCGCCGCAGCGGCGTTGACTGCCACAATCAACGCCGCAGTAGCGGCGTTGAGTGCCTGGGAGAGTGCAGTGACCGATGACGTGAGCAATGTGCCCCACGAGGCAAAAGCATCAGTTACCTTTTTGGTAACTGATGAGCTGGCGGCATCAATCTCAGCCTGTGTCTGACACCCGGCAGCGTTAATCGACCCAAGTACCCGAGATTGTGACTCGGTCACAATCCTGGTGTACCTGGCAGTGGCCTCTGCGGAGTATCCCCAGTTGCCCGTAGCATCCGGAAGCGCCACCTTAAAGTGGTACGTAGCAAGGATACCTGCGGAAAGAGAATCATAATCACCAAGATGCGACTCGATAACACCAGGCGCGACCAGCGCATTAATTGCGCTGGTCGCCTCGGACGTGGCCGAGTCAACGTAGGGGCTAAACGTAGCCAAATCCGCATCCATCACCCGCATCGCAGCAGCGACGCGGGTGATGCAGCGTGCGCTCTTGGCAGCCGCGATAGCGGCTGACGCCGCATTCATCGCATTTATAACAGATGTAATTGATGAAGACAATAATGTATTAATATACGAAAAAAACCCATTATACAATTGACTCATTTCAGTGTTATAAGCCGAAAATACACGCCTTGGTATTACAACGCCTTCAAACCGAATATCACCAGCAGCAGTGGGATCATCAGTAACATAAGTACATCCAAGACTTCCATAACAATACTGATCCCGCGTGGGTCCATTAACCCACCATAACCACATAGCATTAGCATCATCGAGAATAGGCGTATACACCGACTTAGCAGCATCTGAATATGACCAATTATCAGACGAATCAGACGTTGCAACTAATGACTTATATAAAGCAAATCTCTCAGCAAGTTTACTATCAAAGTTATCAAGATTCGACTGAATATCAACAGGAGCAACCAATGAATTAATATAATTGACCGTTTCAACCGTTTTCAAATTAATATAATCACGAAACACTGTTTTAGCAATTTCAATTTGAACATTATACAACTGATTAGCATACGCATAAATCAAATAATATGGAAATGACGCCGATAACGTGTAACCGCCAACAATAAACGGTAAAATGGGACGTTTACCAATGCATTCAACATAACCATTGGGCCAGGTTTTTTGAATACACTTAACACCAAAACCATCCGATCCACATTCTGCAGGCCAAATCCTTAGAACACCATCCTGCCAATACGATATAGGAGGATACAATACGCCTGGATAAAAATGAGTACTACCATACAATAACCAAACCGTAGAATTTGGAGGTGTCCAAGCCATAGACACCTCAATCTGCTGATGATCTGCGGAATGGGCGAGCTGACAACGAATACGTGGTATTCTTCATCGCATTGACCTGTACACCCTGGTCCTTCAGAGCCTCGGCAACATCCTTGAACATGCCCTGCTTAACAGCCTTGAAGATATCCCCATCCTTCTGCCAGGTGTCATACAACCTCCCGATATCCCCCTTAAGCAACGCAATATCCTTCTCATCGCACAATCCCATCTGCTCGACGTACTGGTCAGAGATCTGCCTGAAAGCAGATTTCTGGCCGGGGTCACTACTCCACCCGGCAAGGAGATCCGCGACCATGGAGAGAACGACGGACGAGGCAACGCCACCAAACTTGGTGCAAAAAACCTTCTGCCCTATGGACGTGAGCGCGGGGATGTACCTGGGCATAACGAAATCACCCGAGGACACCGCAGGCACAGGCACCGGCGCGCTCGCCGGTGCCCGTGGAGCCAGTGCCTTAGTGGGTGGCTGGATATCGTCACTCATCTGGTCCATGGTGTTGCAGATAAGGCATTTATCAATCTTCGCCTTAATTGACTGACCAATAGGACTGGTGGGATCTTCGAGATCAGCTTTGTCATATGCCGCCTTGTAGTAATCCAAGTACACGACAACATGCGCTCCAGTATTGAGATCAATGCCGAAAGCACAATTAAAACCAGGATATTTCATCTCTTTATAATCAGTAATATCAGGACGAACCAACACACGCCACATACTTCCGGCATCAACAACATTAAACTTGTAACTCCCAGGGTCGCGTCCAGATGGTCTAGTAATCATCTTGCCACCCCGGTGAGATCATCGAGAACAAGAGACAATGTTCCCCGGAACAATGCACGCTTCTTTTCATCTTTGTTTATCTCCTCAAGCAACTCATGGTAATGTATGTCCAATGATGCTATTAATTCTTTTGCAATCTCCCCACGCTCCATATCAGAAACGAAATCGCGTAGCATAGGAAGCGTATGCTTGACCATGGGAAGACGCACGAGCGTAGAATGAATAGCAGGCGCATCCATCATGACATACTTATCAACGAATGACCGAGCAACCTCAGTCGGAGGGAAGTGAGAATCAACCTGGCCGAGCAGCGAGTAGAAAGCTTCGCTCATATGCCCGCCCCGAGACTGTTAACTGTTTGCGGATTCGCCTTCTGCAATTTCTTTTTAGCCTGCATTGCATCATACCCAAGCGCGAGAATAGAACCAAATGCTGTAACCTTGTTATTAAACAGCATCATCCTCTCCTTATCCGATTCCTGCTGATGAACCATCATCTCCTTTTGCATGTTAAGCCTTGCAAGCTCCAGGTCGTACTCCCTCTGCGCACGATCCTCGTCTGGCGTTTTATTCGTCAGATTCAACCCGAACTCCTTGCCCTTCTCCATCAAGTTGCGAAGCTGCGCCAGCTCACCCCGGACCCCGCCCTCGTCAAGACGAGAACGCTCCAACTTCTCAAGCTTCTCCTGAAGACCACCGATCTGGCCGAGATACCGCTCTTCCTGATTCTTGCGCCTTTCATCATCAGCCTGCCTCTGAGCTTCGAAGTACTTCTCCCACAACATCTGTTCACTCTTAACCTTCTCATCCCGGATCTGCGCTATCTGCTGTTGCATCTGATTCTGCCCACCCGCAAACGATTCAGCCAACTTGAGCATCGCTGCAACCATGAGCTTGGTGTCTTCGCTCTGACCAACCCCACCATTGCCGCCCACAGGAGTGGACGGCTTGAGTTTGGACTGGAGATCGAATGCAGCGTACAAGCTGTTACGCTGCTCCTGACCCTGTGCAAGCTGCATCTGCGCCAACCCGGCGAGAATGCCTGCAATCTCACTACCCCCATTCTCAGGCTTCTTGGGTACGAGAGATGCAAAAGCATCCATCCCAGGAGCACCTCCGTAGAGGAGGTGCTTATTGGCATCGAGGTACTTGAGCCTGGCCTCATCACTCTCCAACGCACTAAGCGCCGCCTTAATGACCTCAGCATTACCACCCTGTAGCTGCTGCATACCAATGGGACCGACACCCGCAAAACCACCCAACCCCGCCACAGGAGCAGAAATCCGCGATTTCTGCTCCAGTTGCCCGATCTCCTGCTCCATAACAAGCTTCTTCTTCTTGGCCTCTAACGAATTAGCCTCTATCGTATCCTTTTGAGATTGGACCTGCATGAACGCCACATCATTTGCCATCGACTTGATCAATTGTTCACTCAATTTACCTAACGATCCATCAGGAGAATCACTGCTTGACTCTTTTGACAATGCTACTGCATCACGAACAGCTTTCGACGAGCCGGATGCTTCAGGAGGAGTTGCTGCTTTTGTTGCCATGTACGAACATTTGCGCTCGACAAGATTAAATAGTTACCTCGCGGTACATAGAAACATGAGAAGTTCATTGCATATGGAGAAATTTCAAAAAACCGGCAAATCTCGTTCAGTTTGGGATCTGGCAAAAAGTAGCACACGATCAATAGCAATATCAACAGAACTTCCAGAAGACGTAATCAACATGATGGAGACCGTTGGTCCCATCATGGAGGCGCGTGGGCTGATAAATGCGAACACAAGTTACTCCATCCTTCAGTACTGCATCATCGCCAAAATCATAGCACTAGACATGGCGATTCAGGGGCGTACCGCCCCTAATCCGGAGTTGACGCGATTCCTGGTTAGACGGAAGAAGGTGAAACAGGCAAGTACGCACAAAAAGACGATGGAGTACTACCCTGGGAAAAGGACAATCCCGGTATCAAGCGTGATACCGGTAGAGATCGCAAAACTCGCTGAAAAATACGCACCATTGCTCGTGGAAAAGGAGATGATAAAAAGTGCAACTCCTTACTATATGTGGGCTTATTGCTGTTCTTCAGTGATCATTGAGATTTCAAGGCAGCTAGGAGCAACTTGAATGCCGTCTCATGAGCTGCACGAGATCATCGACCTGATCGTGCTTGGCCGCAAGTTTTCACAAGTTCATGACTTCATGGATTCTTATCAACCATTTTTACAATCTAATCACCGAATCTACTTTCACGACATGCGAACTGTGCAAATGATAACCCGCACAACTGGTGACATCATGGCCGGAGAAGCAGCATTTTTGCACGTACTGCTCGATCAGCTCTCAGACACTTTCGGAAAAACCGAAAGTGTCCCAATCCTGTTGCACATGATAAGGACGGGACAGGTGAGACTATGACAATTTCAACCAACAGAAAGATATAGAAAAAACACTGCAAATACCAATATGGAAGAAAACGATATAATTAAAACTGAACACAAACCTGAACCACCAAAAGAAAAATGTGACAAATGTGAAATGACAGCAGGATTGCTCACAGCCTATGGCGCTGCCATCACTGCTTGTGAGCTGATGGAAGACGAAAAGCAGAAAAAAAGCTGCAAAGAATGGACAAGTCTACTCGATCCAGAGAAGATCGAATCAGAGGTCGAACTGATCAAGGACACACTAAGATACCCTGACGGCCCAGGCGCGCTGAAGAAACATGCAATTAACTTCAACGTAATAACCAAGCGTGCAACCATCGAACTGGTCGAAGAAATGATGGCTGAAGGCAGAGAAATACCCGAAGATTTGATGGGAATGTTCAGACAAGCGGTCGAGGAACGGAAGGTATAACCGTGACAACTCGCGAAGACCTGGAACTGTTCGCAGTAACAAACGGATTCTACCTACACCCAGATCGCGACATCGACCATTTCGTGAGCCTTCTGAACTCACGTGGAGGCAAATGCCCCTGTGACGACTACCGCATATGCCCATGCTCGCAAGCCACCGGCGAAGCGCAGCGAGCCATCCAGGAAGACAGACACAAAGAAGCCGCATGCACATGTCACCTTTTCGTCACCCCAGAGTACATCACAGCATGGAAGCTGAAGGTCAACACGAGTTCGCCTCCGGCGAACTCACAGAAGGCGAACTCTTCGAGTTGGGAGATCCAGAATCCAATGCTTCTAGAACTGATGGGAGTATTCAAGAAAGCTGAGAAGCTGATGGAAAAGGGCAAGATCGAGGATGCCGCAGAAGTGCTCACGACCAAGGCAAATGAAAGCGAATGCGAAATGTGCCAGAACTTGCTCGCAACCGAGCGACTGCGCATGGACTACCTGGGGAAGCTTTGCGAAATTGATGCTGACGAATGCGAACTGGAGAAACAGAAAGCGAAAGAAAGGACCAAGAGAATCGAGAAGTTCATCCAAAAGGTTGACGAGTACTCGGCAACAGGCCAAATCGACGGCCAGGAACCAACCGACGAACCTGCTGAGCCACCACCTCGCAAATCCGATGCATACCACACATGCTTGAAGACGATCCCGGCGACCGCCTTGCCCGTCGGCGCACTGCCAGAGCACGAAGTGCGCGTGCGCTTCGCCATTGCATCCAAGATGTGCGCGAAGGAAGGCAAGGGGATACCGACCACATTCGAGGAGGAGCTGGCGCATTACAAATTCGAAAACCCGAACATGTTTGTGAGGAAAGAGTAATGCAACATAAGTACACAATATACTACATGCTCGGTGGAGAGGCAACAGATTTTGAAGCATGCCAATCCTACGAATGTGACTATCGCGCATTCGATCCACTGACCGGCGTGCTCGTTTGCAGAAAGCTAGGTGACGACGGAACATTTTGCGAAGAACTCGCATTTCCAGCCAACTTCTTCATGGGTGAGGTGAAGCATCGGGACGTGCAAACTGACCACGACAAGTACATGAAGAAAGAGACAGAGATGCAGACCGCAATGCGCGACATAATGAACAGCAAACAAGAACCTAACCACGGAGCTGAGGTAGGGTGAACTGCCGTGACTGGTCATTTGACGTGGACATCAGCAACTGGTCAAAGCGGAGACGCGCCATGATCGAGATGCTGAACAACCCGAAAATGCCAGCCGCCGTGATCCCGCAACTGCACAAATCGGCGGAAGCCCTGGCAGAGAAGCTTGAAGAGCACGATCACCCCCAATGCGCTGATATGGTGAGAGAGCACCTAGCAAAACGGAGAAAAAATGCAAGACGTACTGGATAAGGCCATACTTTGGTGCTTGATCGATAACCCAAAGACTACGTGGGAGATCGCGGAGCAGATACACAAGGAAGCAAACACAAAGGTGACAGATCAGCAAATGCGCAAATTTTGCAACAAAATACGCTATCGCCTTGGCAATATGTCAACTGAAGGGTATATAACGCACAATCGAAAAACCAAAAAATATGCACTTGAAAATACGATAATCGGCAACGGAACGCTACACCTACAGACCGAGGACGGCGAAGAGATACTTGAGTTGGGAACAACAATAATAACTGAAATTGACAGCTTATTCGGCACAATATTCATGGAATCGATCGAATAGAGAGGCGTGATCGCTGCGGCGATCACGCCTAGGATAACTTTTTTAGACAAACTGTATTTATATGTTGGTGTGAATGATACGTTTGGAGGATTGATATAAATGCCAGCACCAACTTTGAGTGAAATGGGAAATATAATTATAAAGAAATCGCCCCGCAAAGGTAGTATCTACTTCGCCAGACGCTCTTTTCCGCCTGGTGTAACACCCCGCCACCTGGAAACTTATGCAGGAACTATGGGAGCTGACGCCCGGGCTTGCGCTTCAGCCACTGTGGGTCTTAAGGGCAACGCCAGAGTAGTCAGCATGAATGGATGCCTCGCCCAGAAACGAAAGAAGTAAAAAACTTGACATAATGAGGAGCTAATGCTCCTCACTTGAACAACCCTACCCTAAAGGGTAGGGATTCGTTTCTCCTGTTCTACCTTTTCCATCTGGCCCTCTACATACCGCATCAGTACATCGAGAGATACCTGGCCAGTTGAAGCTATGAAGTAGCTATCTGACCAGAAAGAATCGCCCCAAAGGAATTGCTTGGTTTGGGGAAATTCCTGCCTGATCCGGCGCGAACTCGCACCCTTGATGCTGTTTACGACTTTGGTTAGGTCTGTGGTGGGAGCACATTTGAAGAGGATATGCATGTGATCCTCCGCTGGTTCTTGTGCCAGGATCTCAATACCAAGAGCGTCTGACATTTCCCAAATAATATTCTTGAGACGCTCCCTGATAACCTCGTCATACAGGGCTTTTCGTCTGTACTTCACCACAATTACCAGATGGTAATGTAGTGAATAGACGGAATGCGCGCCGCGATCCAATTTATATTTCATCAATAGCACCCCAACACACATCTACCAACGAACTCCGCGCATTGAGGAACTATGGCGTTTCCGAGGCTTCTAAGTCGGTCCACCCTGGCGGGAACCCCATGAGCCACTCGACCCATGCCGGGTTCAACTGCCCACCAATCACATCCGTTAATGGTGGTGCGTGTCCCTCTCTCGGAGAAGATCCGGCTCCGCTCTTCCAATCTCGGCTGCATGGTGTTGGCCACATCTTGACTGCTGAGTTCAAACCCACCTGAATCTTCTTCCCGCCCTTGTAAGCGGTCGTCTTGCCGTGCCATTTCGCATCGTCTGGAACCTTCCGGCCACCGTTCGGTACATTGGGTGTGGGCCACATCAGAACCTGCCGCGCAAAATAATCTGTCTTCCTGCCAGTCGCTATCCTGCTTGGCCTGAGTGCTCCTGTCACTGACCTGGTATCCCCCGCGCAGGGCGTTGTCCATTTTTCGCCCGATGATGAACACTCTTCTCCTGAGGTGCGGTGCTCCAACACTGGTCGCCGATACGATATTCCATTCCGCATCATACCCGCTTGCGGCCAGGTCTCGCAGTATTCCGGCAAAAAGTCTTCCTTTGATTCCATCAGCGTCTTTTGCACTAAGCAATCCGGGCACGTTTTCAACCAAGACCCATTCTGGCCTAACTTCGCAAACGATTCTGTAGAATTCCGGCCAGAGCCATCTTTTGTCTTCCGAGCCTTTCCTTTTACCCGCACAGGAGACGGGCTGGCATGGGAATCCCCCGCAAATGACATCAACATAAGGAACCTCATTCATCTCTTTGATATCCGCGAATCGCGTCACGTTGGGCCAATGCTTTGCTAATACCTTCTGACAGAAGGGATCTATTTCACATTGCCATTTGGTTTCGAATCCCCCGGTCCGTTCTAATCCAAGTTCGAATCCACCGATCCCCGCAAACAATGATCCCACCATTAGCATAGGTTATCACCAAATATACATAACCTATTGCTAAGTATAAATAGATTTCCGTTAGCAGAAACATGCGCAAAGGGCTTCGCTTTCATCCCTACCCTAAAGGATAGGGACTTCCCGCTTTGCCCTTCGCAATCCCAAGAGTTAAATTTAGGACAATAAGGTTCAAAACTAATACCACCACGCCACTGTGGATTTTTATAACCTGTACGAGCAACAGACATCTTATGACAAGTTTCATCCGATAAACGTTTACCATAATTAGGATTTTTATCACCTACTTTAGTAGACGCCATTTTAGCTTTGGTCTCATCAGAACACGGTCTTCCAACAAGCGCGGCTACTATCTTGGCCTTATGTTCATCAGATATATGTTTACCCTTATTAGCAACAGACAACTTAGCTTTAGTATCATCTGACCTATGCTTACCATAATTATAATGGTTTTCACCACTTTCAGACGCTGATATCTTAGCACGAGTTTCATCAGAACATAATCGACCACGAGCAGCAACAGACAACTTAGCCCTAGTAGAAGCAGTACAATTTTCACCACGCTTGGAAGCAGATATTTTTGCTTTAGACTCTTCACTATGATGAAAACCAACACATACCATATTCACACCACAACCTTACGAGGAACACGACGCTCTCTATTCCAATACGAAGACTTGCACTTAAGATTAGGACAAACAGCAGGCAACTGATCGCGACGAGGATGCCATTTATGACCACAACGCTTACATTCTAAAGTAGGTAGTTCCATACCTAATAGCATGTACTTACAAGTATATAAAGAACACGCTAAAAAACTAATAAGTTTCCCGCCGCAGCGGGAAACTCACTTACATATTTTTTTGCACACCAAAGTAGTACCCCACCATTACCCCAAAAACCCCCGAAGCCGCTGCTAACGCTTCCGTAACCTTACCCTGCAAAACCATGATCAAAACGACGAAAATGAAACACAGCTCCATCGGAATGACAAGCGTATATCGCTTAAACCCATCGAGCTTATCAATGAGTGATATAAACTCATTGCGCTCAGACCCATCAACAACCTCATCAACCACTCTTTACCATCTCCTTATCAGGCTCCATACTCTTGTCCACACGCATTATGCCAGGCGCATCAACGACAACGTTAACCGATCCGGCCCACGCAGCAATGCTATTCTGAAGCTCGCCAAGGTTGACAGTAACCTCTTCAAGTATCTCGGCCACGAACTTCTTGATATCATCACCATCATCAGGCAGGAACCCGGCCTTAATGTTATGACTCTGCATCTTGTCAATGTCCGACAGAAGCTCCGCCTGATCAGACAAGAGCTTGGTGATCAACTCGCTATTCTTGCTGGTAAAGTTACCGATACCAGAATTTATGACGTTTATTACCGCCGTCGCGTCATGATTTACCATATTAACACATCCTAGAACTCAACATCAACTTGCACAATCTCACCCAACTTCGCAGTAACCTCGCGATACACAGGATCTCGCGAAGACGTGACAATGCCAACGCGCGTCGCGACATCAACGGGCAACGTGAGAATAACCGGAGACAACCCCTGCGGCACCTCATCCACGAGCACTATCGCAGAGACATCACAACCATCCGAAACAGCACTAACACGAACAAGACCATCAGTCGCGCCGAGTTTCTGAAGCTCATAAGTAAGATCATAAATCTTATAAACCTCGAAGTCCACATCGACATTCAAAGCACCAAACCCTATCTTCACAAACGTCAACCGATGCCTGCCCACCGGCACCCGCAGCTCACCGCGCCCGGTGAGCTGTCCAGTGTCCTTGCCATCGATAAACACCATGCACCGCTCAGGCTTGGTGAAAACGTGAAGCATCGCTTCCTCGGGCCAACCCATGGAGCACTTCTCGCCCGCAAGCTTGAGCTGATCCATGTCAAGGTAGTGATGCCTGCCAAACTTGGTGAGCGGCGCTGCCATACACGAAGCGACCATATGGACGTTAACGTCCAACGAACCAAGGAACACAACCGCAAGCAACCTGCCAAACGTCTCAACCGGAGTATGCTTGTCAAGCTTGAGAACAACTTCCTTGCCGAGAATCAAATCACTAAGGAACTTCTTCGCGATCTTGCCACGTTCAGTTCCACCCTCCGCAGCATCAATGCCAGCCATCCTGACAGGAACTTCCTTATCATCCTCATCCTTGAACCAGAATGTGTCACCGTCATCAACCTTGGAGACAACGACGCGCCGCTCAAATCCAGTCGAATCCACTGAATCGCGCATAGCTTCTTCAACACCAGCAAACGTTATCGCCGGAATAACCAGATTGTTCTCCATAGCATCGAGCTGGAGTTCGATGGAATTGATGATGTTTACGAAATAAACCTCTTCAACGAGCTTAACCTTGTTAAGCTCGTAGTAATCCTCAAATGCCTTGAGATATCCACGGATTGCCTGGATGCGCTCCTTGGCCGCGAGGTAATAATCCATCACCGGTTTATTGTACTGCTCATCAACCTGAGCCATAGTAAGGATACCAGTGACCTCTTTTATATCACCCTCGATGTCCCTCAGACGCTGATGGCCCTCTGCAACGACCGGATCAACATATCCAGTAACCATGCGAATATTTATCACCTTCCAGGTGATAAATGTTGGTATGGCCCTACCAAATTTGAGTTCGATCAAGTTCAAGCCCAACGTACCATATACAGCGCCGAAATTCACTAATTACACAACCATCAACTTCAAAAACGACACCACCGTATGGAAAAACATATCCTCTTCACCTAAGATAAGCGCGCCAACAGTGAAAGCAATAACACCAGTATTCACAAACATAGGCAACAATCTAGCAAATGTTGCAAAAGGATGGGACAACAAGATACTGAACGTAACGTTCCCGAAGATAGAACTTGAAGGCTTGAAGCTGAACACGGAACTGAAGAAGATAGGTGCCACAAAAATTACCTCTCCAGCAATGACAAAACTGATAGAAACAACACTAGGCAATTTCAAGACAATACTGACCACTGACATAGACACGCCACTGAAAACAGCAAAACTAAACCTGGCATCAAGCATCACAAATGCACTAGCAGGCAAACAATTTCAAGGAATACAAATTGCACATGACATGGGGAACATAATTAAAAATAACTCCTTCGAAGGACTGGACAGGGCGGGCCAGGACATCAAGCTTACCATCAAATCAGCCGCACTTGAGAACATGGGAGCCAACGTAGCACAACTAACAGGAATCACAAACCAGAACGACCGAGTCGTGCTATCAAGCATGCTGAACCTGAAATGGGAAAATCCGATGAACAAGATAATGAAGATCGATGAAAACCTGATGAACCCACTGAACCTGCGATTCGACGCTTCAGCCATCGCGACAAAAGACCTGATGAAGACGATGGTGATAGACAAAGGGTTCAAGGTAGAGACCTTCATGCCGACGGTTGCACAAACCATTACACCAGCTTCGCGCATGGTGTATGACACCACGAAAATTGACCCTGGCATGAAAGCGTGGCTCACAGATAAAAAGTTCATAGGCACCACAGAGCGCGACACCGGAGAGCTGGTGAGTGAGAAAAAAGTGGACGGCAAGACCGTAGTTCAGGCAATGCTTGAGTATAAGATGGAGAACCCAAAGGTGACGGCGAAGATACCCACACCAATGCTCAAGGAAGGCGTGATCGGGACACAAGCGATAACGAAACCTGCGCCAGCACCAACCAAACCGACCCCTGTGCGAATGCTCACGTTCGATGCAGATATACAGATGAAGGGAAGCACGCCAGTAACACCAGTAGCACTACCAGCACAAACACCAACCGGACAATTTAGAGTAGAACTAACCGATCCCTATAGCAAACAACAAGCATTCAAATACGTAACAAGGGAAGACGCGCAGAAAGCATTTAACATATTACATGCACAACAACCAGAAAGCAGAATAAGATTATCAGAAATAGTAACCGGAGTGGACGCTGACGGTGATCCATACACAAGCGAATACGGAATAAAAGCAATAGGAGGAACAGAAACACCATTAAGAACACCAACATACACATCGAAAACAATAGAAGGATTAGGAACAATCAAATTCGAAGACAATATCGCACAACTGACACCAACACAACAAAAGATGATGGCACCACAAGGACGGGACACGACGACACCACAAAACATAAACATATTACCACAAAACATTCAAGACATAATAAATCCGATGTTAGCAGGAAAAACAGCAAAACAAGTATCAACGGAGCAATACATAAACGAGGCAAAAAAAGTAGCACCACAGCAACTACAACGAGAAACAACATGGACAGGAAAAATCAAAGAAGGAACTTTTGCAAACGAATATAGCAGCACAGTAGTAAAGCCCATCACCAACGAAGATATGAGAACATCACTACTACCAAAAGATTCATTCATAAACCAAGCATTAGCATGGTATCAGAACAACGTATATGACATGGACAAGGACATAAACTTGAGAAATGGACTATTGCAACAAGACGAAGTTACAACAACGATAGGAATACAGAAAAAAACTGGAATAGAAATACCAACCGGACAAACTGCACAGACACAAGTGGTAACAATGCCAGTGCTGAGACTAACTGACGCCGGAGTAGCAACAGTAAATAAAATAGTTAAAGACAAGAAGAACGGAATAGTAACACCAACAACGATGGACTACCTGGTGTACACGACAGATGAAGGAATAAAAAATATACCAACCTTCAATAAACAAATACTCGCACGAGACCTGAACGGACATTGGGGAGGAGTTGTAGCAAACACCATTGGTGAGAACGGAATAGCAAACGTACTAACTGACCCAACAGTCAGAGCAAACATGGCTACCATCTACGATGGGCAAACATGGGAAAAAATTGTAGGTGGATCGAAAGAGATACTAAATACTAAAATCACAGGAAACCCACTAGTGGACGGCTTGATCGCAATAGGATCAGGTGGAATATTAGGTTTCGAGACTGATGCAGCCAGATTAATAATTAAAGAATTTGCAGCACTGGGAAAAGTTGCAAAAAGTGCAAAATTCGCCGACTTGGTAGCAAAAGAATTAGCATCAGTAAACATAAAATTACCAGTAAATGTTAACTTTGGAGAAATATCAATAGGTGAATCGGTCGCAGCAGCACTACTCAGGAAAACACCAATAAGTGCAGGAGCCATAATACAACCAAAAACAATTATCAACCTCGGTACAACAAATCAAAACATTGCAACAGAAGCGATGGCAATTGTAGCAAAAGAAAGCAAGAATGAGCCAAAACTGATTGCAATAAAGCTAGATGCCATAGTGGGAACAGGAAAAATACCAGTTACCAGAGCAGAAGTGAAAACCATCGCATTAGCAGCAGATCCAGTAATCAGACCCAAGATTGTCCAGGAACTGGAAAATATATGGATAAAGCCAGCGAAGACAACCTCAGAGATACTGCCAGTAATCAAAACCGCAGACCCAATAGATGTCGAAAAGTTCAAAAACACCATACGAATAGGAGATACAGCGCAAACTACGATAAAAGTGCCACAAGCAGATGCAGCAGACTTGCAAAAATACGTGAACACAAACAAGATCTACACCTTGCCAGGAGCAGGAACAGTAAAGATCGAAACTGTAGGAAAAGACACAATCACGATAAGACCTGCGACAATGATCGAGCAAACCGACGCATCAAAGAAATTCACAATCGACTACGTGAACCAAAAGTCACTAGGACCAGAGATTAAGACGACGATAAACGAAGAAATTGCAACACTCGAAAACACAAAACGACAACTACCCACCTCCGCAACCAACGTCAATACTATAAAAGCAATTGACACCCAAATAAAAGACCTAAAAGCAATCATCAAGCAAGATGAGCTAATAACACCAACAAAAATTGACCAAAACATCGACATTGTAGAAGCAGAAGTCAAAGCAGTGACCAAACCAGCAACCTCAGTGCCACTGCCTTCGGCAGTGGCACAACGGGCTACTGCGAGCAGACTGGAGAAGGTGACACTTGAATCCACGGATATGGCGACCCTGCAACGTGTGAACCCGGAAAGCGCCAATGCCGTGAAACGGATGATGGATAACGCTGATAACCCAACCGTCGTGAAAGCAATAACCGAAAGCCAGGCTTGGAAAAACGTGCCCGCCCCAGTGAAAGCGTGGACAAATACTGCCGTCGCCGCCAAGGTAGAGGAACGAGTCATCGCAGATGCGATGACATCGGTGAAGAAGCTGGATTACCAGACTGCGGCGAGCAAGCTAAAGAACGTAGAAGTGACCCGCGCACGAGCAGCGACGCCGGACATACCAATCAGGCAACTTGACGAGCTGAAGGCACATGGCGTACCCCAGAACGTGATTGATGGGATGAAAGATGCCCGACGAGCTGACGCAATGCGTCAGCTAGAACAGAAAGGGTTACGGGGGGCACTCACAAACCTGGAAACAGGCAAAATGCTGTCACCAGCAGACACCAAGAAGCTCTTCGCAGACCGAGCACTAGTCGAAGATGCCCTGGGCCTAACCGACGACGTGGCACGAAAGACACGAATATACGACGAATACGCAAACATGCTGATGAAGCAGAGCGACGAAGTCGCTCTACACGGAACGGACGCCGAACGAGCGGCACTGAAAGCTGAACGAGATGCCTTCCGAAAGAACATCGAAGATGAAATGACGAAATGCGCCGACGAGACACCACTAACCGGAGGATGCGCAGGGTTCGCGTCAGGAGGTGGCGGCAGTGGAGCGAAGATAGCTGCCGTCGGCGTAGGCGCGCTCGCGGCAGGTGCATTACTGGCATCAACACAAACCGCAGAGGGAAAGAAATACCTATACGACAAAGGAGACGACACCTGGATGGAAATCGTACCAGTAGGACCAAAAACAGTACCAGTTGTAGGAGAAAAAAGACGAACCGAAGAAGGATACGAATTTATAAACATAAACATTTTACCGGCTTATGACAAATTAATGGAAAGCAACATACCAGGACAAGCATACGTGGAAGGAGACCTGGAATCACTAACCACCAATCAAAACAACTGCCAAGACTTCGCAATAAAAGGAGCAAACCTGATAAACTCGGATAGCACACTAAACAACAAAGGGTTGCAAGCAAAAATCGTGACAGTAATAGCAACAATAACCAAAGCACCGACAGGTGCAGCCTTGCAACCGGGGGATCCACTAGGGCACGCATTAATAAAAGTGGAAAATACGAATAAACAGATAGGAAGTTATGTTGACCCAAAGACAGGAAAAACGACACCGATATACGAAAGCACACTAGTAGAACCACAGACAGGTCAAACAGGAGAGACAGGAACAGACATAACAGGAACATCGATGAAATTAGGAAAATACGAATACACCATTGAAGCAATGCAAGAAATGAAAACCGGTGAACAGCAACTGATAATGCAATACGACTTAGGCAAAAAACTGGTAACAACAGTACCAACAAGCACAACGATAACAACCATATTCGAAGGACCAACGCCAGGGCTGAACACATCAATATCAAAAGCAGCCGCACTTGGTGCAAATGAATCGGTACTAGCAACGGGGCGAGTAGACCCATTCTGGACAACGGGGGCAAAACCAAAAGTGCTACCCACAATGAACCTGGGAGCCTGACCATGAAGAAAATTGATTTCCTGGCCTACGGCAGACGCCTGAACGAGCTGAAGAAGAAGATGACCCACGAGCCTTTTGAGCCTGCCCCTTCGGGGCAGGCTCAGGAGTTGCCTGTGATGACGATTGGGATGGTGAAATGAGATGGCTGACAATAAAGCATGTGATACATGGAGGGCGATAGGAGAAAAGGTAGCAAACATAGGAGAACAGGCAACGACGCCAGCAGCAAGAGAAGTTACACAAGATATACCAAAAACAGCAGATGCTACCAGAATGACAACAACGGAAAAAAAAGCCATCGCCACCGAAAAACTAGAACAGAAAAAAGCAAAAACATTTAAAAAAGTATCATCCACAGGAGGAGAACCAATAGAACCACCAAAGCGCACCATAACAGGATCAGGAAGCACACCAAATGACAGAGGAAAAAGCATATTGGACCAGATACTTGACCCGATACGAGAACAAGTAAACACACAACGAATAGCAGCCACTGAAATGAATGATGTACTACAAGCAGCAGCAACTAAAAAACTGAACAAAATAAAAACTGCAACCGACCCAAGCTCACCATATGCCGAATTCATGTACTACATGAACGATGGATACGTGAGGACATACGTGAGAAACCTGGACACGAGCGAATTTGCAGAAATACGAGACTTCGTGAGAGATCGACTGGCAGGAACAGGAGTAACGGGTGACGCAGCAAGAATAATAGAAAACACGTACAAAACTGAACGACTTGGAAAGATACAAGCAAAACTACAACACGCAACAACCATGGAAGGAACAAACTTAAAACAAGAAATTGATACAATCTTATCAGAAGGTATACTGATACGCGCAGACATAAGCAACCTTGACCATTGGGAAATGATTGCAGACAACGATGTACGGCTTATGTCAATGCTAAATGATAGACCAATTTATGACATAATGAAAAAGAAACTAGGAAGACACCCAGTAACAACAGAAGACCTGGAAAAAGCCCAGGAGATCTTCACCAACACCCAAGCAACCAAGCAAATGCTTGAAACAACAATCGCAAAAGCCGCAGACAGACCAGGACTTGAAAAAACCGCAGAGCAAGCGGAACGCTTGCTCGCAAACCTGGACCCCAAAGACAAACAGATCGCAAACAACCTCTTGGACTCCACCGGAGTCCTGACGAAAGAAGAAGAAAACCTTGCAAAAGCAGCAACACTCAAAGACGACGAATTCGTGCCACCAGCAACGCAAAGAAAACTGAGTGATCAACTGATTAACAAGAAGATAAACGGCGAAACCGTTGCAACCGCAGAGAGAGAAGCGAAGTACGTAAAAACATATGACTACACAACACTAAGTGAAAAGAACGCAGTAGCGGAATTCGACCGGATAAAAACTGACAAACTTGGTGGCAGAGATGTAGCAGATGCAGTAATAAAAAGAAAAGCAGAAAACAACTTAGCAGAAGTAGACAAAATAGCAAGTGAGAAAGGAAGTAAATTTTGGCGAAACCTACCAAATGATGATGAAACCAAATTCATGGACGATATAACAGCAGGAAAACAAATAACACCAGAAAACATTGAACAACTAGGGAAACTACTTGACAAGGTGTCAGTAGAAGGATGGAGCAAAATACGAAACGCAGTCTCTCCAATAAATGCACTGAAAACCGAAGACGCAATGAGAATAGTAACTCAAAGTAGATGGAGATCATACACAAAAACAGGACTGAAATGGGGAACAGTGCTTGGACTGACATTACCAATGCTAGGCTACATGTATGCAACAGCAGGATTACAACAAATATTTGAAAACATGTTCGGATACAGTTCAATAACACAAGATAAACTAACTATAGAACAACTTAAAGCAGCATTCCTAAAAGACTTAGACCCAACGTCAAAAGCAACAATGGAATTAATAATGAATATTTTAGACAAAAACAAAGAAGTATACGAATTCATACTATCCATACCATACTACGGAACGTGGTTTAACATGATGGGAGGAGGTGCAGGATACGCTATAATCCTATCATTCGGAAAAGAAATGAGACTAAAAGACATCGGCGTAGCACTGGACGCGAAAGGGTTAATCGTTTGGGACGACAAGGATAGGCGGGGATGGAGAGCAAAAACTGACATCGAACTAGAAGCCGATTACCTGAACAACCCATACAACTTACTAAAATCAAAAGACCGAGCATGGATAGAGAAATGGGGAGACAAGATATTCGGCACTGAACCAACCGGGGTAATAGACCCGGCAACGGGGAAAGAGCTAACACCGCAACAAGCAGCAATACTATATTACAGAATAAAGAATGATAAAACGATAGGAACCCTAGACGATTTAACAACTGCAAATCTGTCAGGAATAGGACTGGAAGTTTTACAAAAATACATCGGACAAGAAGGAAAATCAACACGCGAGGATATACTTAAATGGGGTGACACACACCTGAACAAACCAACCACACCAGCGGGAACAAGAACACCGACCACCGTAAAATACTCCGACGCGCAAAAAGCGGCACTAAAAAACATGGGCTTAGACGACGCCCAAATAGCAGAAAATGAAAAAATAGGAAGCACAATGACACAAGATCCAGTGACCGGGAGATGGACATACACAAAAGGGACCGGAGCCGGATCGCCCACGCCCACAGGCGGGGGCGGCGGGGGCGGGGGAAGCACAACAGTAGCAACAGGCGATCCGTATGTAGAGAAAATAAAAGAAAAAATGAAAACCGAAAACTACGTACCATCCTACCAAGAGTTAAGAGACATAAACACGGAAGCAGCACAAAGAGACACATATGTCAAAGAAATGTTAGATACCGGGCAATCAATGTCCGATATAAAAGGACAAGACGAGAGCCGATTCAAGGAAAAACTGAAACCATACATAGCACAAGGAGTTCAAGACAAAACGATAACTAGACAAGATATCGATAATGCCGCAACTGTAGACAAACCGACAACTCAACGAGCATTATACGAAGCTTACTGCGAAGGTGCTTAAAATGGCGTGTAAACTGACCAGAGCTGGATACGATAAATACATGGCTGACATGAAAGCACTAGGATACAGCGACGCTGGTGCAATGGAGCTGCTGCCACCGACTGACATAAAAGAAGACATTGTAGCAGGAACCGTGAGCGACACCGCACTCGTCGGTGCCCTGGGCATAAGCAGCTTCGAAACAGCCGATGCTGCCGCAAGCAGCATCGTGCAAAAATCTGCGGAACCAAATTCACCATTCGGAGTTGACGAGCTGGTGAGAACAGGGCTGAACACAATCCAAAAACTAAGCGATGCATTTGCAAAACAAGGTGTAAACCTACGTGATATGACAACGCCATTCGGAGGACCAAACTCGAAAGTAAACTTCGAAACACCAGAAGGAGCAAAAGCATTCAAAGACTCGCTAACACAAGGAAACCCTAATGCAAAACAATTCGTAGCAGATGTGACAGCACAAGCAAATAACCCGGTGAAAAAGGACGCAAATGGGAAACTGCTGACACCAGGGACAGCAGAGTACGAGCAGGCAGTAAAAGATGACAACTTGATGCTGGTGGCGATGCGTGACACCCTGGGACTGGGAGGGATGACACAATTCGAACTTGACAAGATACCTGGATCAACTCCTGGCAACGAACCCTACAACAAATTCTACGGGGATATGAGAAACGTAGACTCTAGCAAATGGTCAATACAAGCCGGAGGCACCGACATCATGTGGACAGATGGCATGGGAAAAGTACACACACAGCCGACCAGTGACTTCAACGGAGCAGTATTCGACTTGGTAACAATGAAGATGAGAACAGGAGCAGAAGAAGATGGATACATACAACAAGTTATTCCTTTCGGAAAATATGGGTCAAAATTGAGATTAAACAAGGAAGCATATGCAAAATTGTTACTAAAGTTAGCCGAAGATACACAAAACGCGGTACCAGGCTCTGCCGAAGAAGAAGCATTAAGAAACCAATTCCTAACCGATATAGCACCCGCAATATCAGGAAACCCGCTATGGTCATGTGAAGGAAGTGAATGCAACCCGGTGGCCGAGGAAGGAGGCGGAGGTGGCGGCGGCGGGGGCGGCGGGGGCGGCGGAGGCGGAGGCGGTAGGGAAGACGAAAGCATCACCGAGAACACCCTATTCATAGACACCGGAGCCGTGAAGGATGCTGACATCGTAGCAGATGGCAAGCAGGTAGGCAAGTCGAACGAGAAGATCACGATGAAGCTCGGAGAGTACGTAATCACGGTGAACAAGGCAGGGTACCAGACAGAGAGCTTCGTGGTAGCAATTGACAAGTACCCGGTGACGAAACAGGTGACGCTAACGAAATTGCCAACCAAGATCAACGCATTCCTTGCGGGGATCGGAGGAGTGGCAAACCTGACCAATGCGCACGTCATGTACGTTTACTGCGCCGTGAAGGAGACCATCACCGGGGATTCGTCATGGAGAACGCTCGGAAGGATGCCTACGCCAGAGATCAAGACCATGATCGAGAGACCTTCTAAGGCAGATGTGCAGTACCTACGCAAACTGGTGCTCGGGGATACTGTAGGTGCCAAGCTTATGGTAGATCAGGGAACGGTGGTGCTATGACGATAACTGAAGCTCGCAAATCTGCGCTAGCGCGCAGATTTGGGACTGGGTGCAAGATCACAGAATATTCCTGGGTACGGGCAATGGATGACGACCTCGCAGGCACGTTCACCCTGTATTTCGATGACATGGATTGGATAATGAAAGCAAGCGGAGTGGAGATGCCAAGCTGTGATGTAACGACGACTACAACGTCCAAGACCGGCATAAACTTCTCCACGAACGTCACTGCTGACGTGTACCTAGACGGCGCGAAGATCGGAGCCACGAACTCATTCATCGAACTCACGCCTGGGCTGAAGACCTTCGAACTACGCAAGACAGGGTACACGACGCGCACAGTCACCGAGACACTGGTGGAAGGAAGCATCATGAACAGGTCGTACACCCTATACGCCTCCACTGAGCCAATCACGCCAACCGAGCCAGTGGAACCGGGAATAACAGGGGTGAACTTCTCGACAAACGTACCGGCAAGCGTATACCTGAACGGGGCCTTGATCGGAGCAACAAGCTCGTTCATCGAAGTATCCCCAGGCCTGAAGACCTTCGAACTGCGCAAGCCCGGCTACACCACTCGCGCAGTCACGGAGACCGTGACTGCGGGAGGGATACTGAACAAGACGTACACCTTGTACGCAATCGCCACCGAAACCCCCGAAACCCCAGAGGGAGAGGGTGGCGTGCCGCTGAGCATCACGATCGTGAGAGACGGACTTGGGAATCCGATAACAGCACGCCCAACGACCGTTCAAGTCGGGGTGGCGCAATGGTTCGGCATAATGGTGAAGAACGAGCAAACAACGCCGTGGAAAGGGTATTGCGGCGTAAAATTCACAGATGCCGATGGCAACACCTGGACACACGAACCGAACCGACAATTCGCCACCACCGTGGCAGCAGGCGAGTCGAAGACGATCAAGACACAAGCGACGATACCGGAGAGCGCAGGGCTAGAAGGAACGATCGCAATAACGATGCTACTGAGGGGGTTCAGATAGTAACAGTATCCCTGCCATGCCAAGCAGCGAGCAACGCCTCGCGTTGACCAACGTGCTCCCTCTCCCAATCATTATAATTTTTGAGTCCCTCACCCGCAAGTCTCATCGTAGACTCGAAATAACGACGAGGATACTCGTCGCCTTCTTCGATGGAATGACACTCAAACTGATTAAAATACGCATGTAATATCTTGGTTTTTAGGAGAATATCTGTAGCCCTCCTCAACACGACGCGAACATTAGGTTTTCCGGGAACCGGCTCAAAATTCCACTCTCCGCGCCAAGCATTCTCATTGAGTAGAGGCGAATTTATCTTCACAACCCGGACATACGCAACGCAGCTGCGTATGTACTTGTCTACATCGACACTAATACTAACATCTGACATAAGACGACCTACGCGCGGCAAATACTTAACCCTGTCGCCACAACTGATAAACAACTATTAATACGACGACGATCATCCAGATATGCATGAAGATATGTGAATGCCAACGATGCGGCTACAAGTGGTCGCCGAGGGTGAAAACGCCAGTGGCCTGCCCAGATTGCAAATCGAGAACGTGGAGAAAGGCGAAGAAGGCTGTTTGACATGGAAGACGAGCTGCTGACAGCACTGAACAAGCTGATATGGAAATTACCCGCTGGAAAGGAAGACCTGAGAAAGCTGATCACAACCGAACTAGCTGACGAGGGAATAGACGTGCGGTGGGATGAAGAGGAAGACGAGTTTCGCAGAGGATAGATGGCATTCTACGTTTTTAACGGCAAGACTTACCCCCGCGTTACCGAGATTCTGAGGTTGGTGGAAGACACCGAAGGCTTGCAAGGGTGGAGAAACAGAACACCAGATCACGAAGCCATCTCGACCCGAGCGAAAACGCTAGGATCACTAATGCATTGGTGCATGGCAAACGAGCTGTCACCTGTACCGATTGAGCTTGACAAGGAACTACCGATGTGCGACTGGCCCAAGGATGCCATGGCCGAACTGTCAGGGAGGATGAACCAGTTCAAGTGCCTGAGACTCGCGATCGCACCTAACCCGGTGCTAGAGCACGTTATACATCACGATGAACCAGGGGAGTTTTTCGCAGGGACACTTGATGGACGAGGAGATGTGAACGGGTACAAAGCAATTTGGGATTACAAAGGATCAAAACGCATGCGACCGGAGTACCGACTCCAGCTCGGTGCGTACTACGTCGGAAGCCTTCGCGAAGGCTTCGAGGCGGAGCGAGGTTTCGTGATAAGGCTCCAGAGGGACGAGCGCGAGGTGCTTGAGCTGGATGACGAGGAACTTCGCGACGAAGGAGCAAAGTTCCTGGAGCTGTCAAGGAGGTGGCACAAGGAATGACACGACGTGCATGCAACATATTCCTGGCAGCATGGTGGCTGCTTTGGGCGGCAGTGTTCACCTTCGTGGTGTACCTGCTGATGCGCTAGGGTAAAGATTTAAGGAAGAAGTTGCAAGAGGATAAGGTATGACGAAAGGAGAAGATAGGGCCGAGAAGAGGAACGACTCGACCCAGGACGGTATGACAACAGACACTTTCTCGCCCATTATACTTAAAGATTGCGCCCCTATAGTAATTCCACCCCAACTTGCAAACTTGCCCGGTGCGAGGTTCATTAGACTGACGACGACCGCAAAGGAACGGAAAAAACCACTGGACTCCAAATGGACAACCGAATCGAACTACCCTGCCACACACGCAGCCATCAAGGGATGGCTGCGCGGAGGGAATGACTACGGTGTCGCGACGGGATTTGGAGACCTACACTGTTTTGATGCCGATGACCCGGCACGCCTAGCGGAGCTAGGCGTACTGGAGCGGTTGCCCAAGACCTTCACGATCGCAACCGGGAAGGGGCAACACTGGTGGTACATAGTGCGCGGGATGAAGAAGAAAATACTGATGCACGATCCGACCGAGCGACTACATCTCGGAGAGGTGCTGTCGCAGGGGCAGTTCGCCGTGGGTCCAGGCTCTATGCACAGGAGCGGCAAACGGTATCAGGTTATCGACGATGCCCCGGTCACCGAGCTCTCCGAAAAGGATCTCATAGAGATCCTTACGGGATGCGGGGTGGTATTCAGGAAGAAAGAACCTAAGGTGCGAGAAGCCACGCTCGGTGATCTCGCGAAGCGAGATCACGGAGACGACGTAGATCTTGCACAAATCTGTAAACCGGATCATGGGCAACGGGAAGGAAACGAGATCGTGGGCGAGCACCCACTACACGGAGCGACACATGCGGAGGACAGAGGAACGAGCAGAAACTTCAGCATAAACCCGTCGCGAGGCGTGTGGTGCTGTAGAGCACATAACGATTCAGGAGGAGGTTGGAGAGAATGGATAGCACTGGAAATAGGGATTCTAAGATGCGAAGAAGCAGGATCACGGAAACTGACGAAGGACGAGTACAGGCAGATCTACAGGGAAGCCGAGAGGAGAGGGCTTATCGCATCCCGAACGCACTCGACGATTTCCCAAGAGAAACGAACAATCGTAGATAAACTTCCGACAACGCTTCCCGAAGGGAAGGCAGAACTGTGGATAGCGTCACCAAGAACGGGAAAGACACACGATGCAGCAGCACTTTTGGTCAAAACAGGAGAAGGCAATTATTACGCACCAAACCACGAAATAGTGAGACACGCGCTATCGAATGCAGTTAAGATGGGAGCACGATTGTGCGTACATGTAGAAGGAAAGAGGCAACCAGGAATTTGCAGAATGCAAGGAGAAGACTACCTGCAATGCAATCACTGCATAATGAAACCGATACAAACACGAGAGAAAGATGACATCGGGGAAACGTGGTCCGGACTAAAGAAAAAGACACGTGAACTGATGAAAGAAAAAAATATACTAACAAAAGAAAATGTTCCAAACACTATGTGTCCGTACTTTACATTACAATTCGCGGAAGAATTTGCAAAATTCAAGTTCACTGTAATAAACAACATAAACAGCAATGGAATTGGGGAAGCCCGGGACCGAGCACTAACCGTGATAGATGAAGACACGTGCATGGCATTTTTTTATCCACAAACAATTGAAATTGCAACAGTAACGATGGAACATGGGAAAGCGCACATTAAAACAGCACTTGATTCCAATGACATCAAAACACGAGTTGCAGAAATACTAGGGCAAAAGAAAACACGATTGACACAATATGCACTAAAAATAACAGAACTACAGAATACAATAGCAGATCTGGATGGCGAGAAAATCACCATAAGCGAGATCGCGTCAAGAATTGACGCGATTTTGAAAGATTGGATACCAACACATGCAAACGTAGACGACGAGGAATACGGAGACAACGACAACATAAAGTTTGGAGATGTTGTAAAATGCATGATGTATCCGTACATGGATCAGCGAGTTTCTGTGAAGACGCGCGGGTTCAAGTCGAAAATATACATGATGGCAGATGAACGAAAACCGACGATGAACATGAAATGGTGGGAAAAGGCAGAGAAAGTTGTAATCATTGGAGCAGCCAGGGCCGAGTTGTTTATCAACACGATGGGCGGAGAGATAAAAGAGATTGAAAAATTCGGATTCGAAGACAATTTTACAGTAATTGTGGTAGGAGAGGAAGGAGAACAGGACGGGAGAGGGAAGAAAGGGAGGTTGAAGCGCAAGCTCGTTGAAGTAGCGAAGCTACTTTCAGGTGGCTCCGAGGGAGAAATAATGGTGCCTATGATGGTACTGACAGGAAGTGAAGACGAACAAGATGTGATGATGAAAGCGATAGGAAATGGAACATTCAAATGTGTATCTGAAGGAGAGCATGCATTAAAACGTATACACGTTTCAGGATTGGTTGCAGTGTTTTACGCAGGGTCAAAAATAAGTCGTGGACTTGATGTCGATCAGTTCAACGTCATGATTGCGGTTGGAACCGACTTTGCGCAGCCATTCTACTCAGTAGTTGACCAGTACACAGAGAGACGCATTACCATAGACGAGATAACTAATTCGTTGTTGCGAATTAGTCCGACGAGGAAGCAAGGAGACGACCGCGCTAAGGTGATAGTGATACCCGAAGGAGAAGAATGGAAAGTAAAGTACTTGCAAGCAAGAATGATTAAAACAACGACAAGCGCAAAAGGAATTGTGAGAACACTGCGAAAACTTGGGATAGCAGGTGAATCAAGGATAGCAGGAACGGAGTTAAAAATAACGAAACATGGAACGACGAAGGATAAAGCATACGAAAAAATATTTAGCGCGATGATGACTGTTGATGACGAAGTTGATGAAGAAACTATAGACACGAACGTGAAAATGATACTAAACCTGTTGAGAGATGCGCCAAAGCGTTGGATAGACACGACCGAAATAAAAGACAAGATGCGAGAGAAGATGAACGTAATTTCAAAAGCAGTGACTGCAATTGCGTTTGGGAAGATGGCAGACACGACAATTTCGAAGGGAATCGTGAAATTAAAGCACAAAAAGGCACCAAAAAACGATGGCAACTGATGTCGGTCGAGGTCTCCTGTATGCCAAAAAAGAGCGGGCATAGCGATTTTGACACAATTATATGACACCTTGCATCGCATGATGACGCCTCCAGATACGGATCTACGATTGTGGTTTCTGAGGCGTTTTGGCCCGTTTTGAATAATCTTCTCTTCTATACGAATCTTTTGGGCTTTGGCGTTTTGCATTTTTGCTGATATCGTTTTTTGCGAGTTACATGTACCAAAATCGCTATGCCCGCTCTTTTTTCAATAGCGGCTAGGTGCGAGCAGGAAGTGTTGACTTTTTATGGGGGCATACTTAAACAATTTGCTACGAACTAAAACGCTGTGTTGTATGTCGCGTTTTTGAAAATCGTTGTCAAGACTATAAGAATATGAACATGGGTTGAGATTTGAGAAGGGGAAAGGGTACGTGTCGGAGTTAGTTGCATGGGATCGGTAATAGAATTGTTGACGTTGCATATGAAAGGGTTATACGCAGTTGAAACGACGATTGATAATTGTTGACGACGTGGTCCGAGATGCGTGATCCGAATGAATTGATGGACCAAAAATACGGTAAGAATGTTAGACCTGTGTTCTAGTGTATAACGGGAGTTTAAGGAGGCTCCAAGGCAACGTGAAACCATGCGTGGTTTCACGTCGCCTGATGTTGGTTGACGTATGACCTGGTGCTGTTGAGCATCTGGGTGAAGAAGAGAAGTTGCCGGGACCAATGCTTGACACGGAGGTGATCCACGTGTATGAACGAAACGGTGGTGAAACTCCCGGCAATCTGTGCTGTGCTGTGCTAGGATAAATGGTTGTTGGTTACAGTGGAGGGTGTTCTTTTTTGTGTGGGCAAATACCGTCTAATCTTCTTCCCCAATTACAGTTCATGCATAAAATTTGATATATGGCTGGAAATTTGTTATCAATAATCCAGTTGTAATATTTGAGTGAATCGTTACCACCTCCTTTTATTTTCATAACGTTTGCTTTGTGTTTAGTTCCTCCTCCGTTTATGTGATCAAGTGTTAAAAATCCTGTTATAGTTTCACCGCAACATGCACATTTTGGTGGTGTCCCTCCGTAGTGTTCGAATATTTCTTTTTTCACTCTGGTTCTTTTTCTAGTTTGACATTTTATGACAGATGCCGTGAATGTGGTTTTGCCTGGTCCTTGTCTCCATTTTTTAAATGTTGCATCTATATGTTTTTGGTGTTCTTTGTAGTATTTTCTTGCATATGCTCGTTTTGCTTCAGGGTCTTTAAATGTCATGATATATGATAGGTTTCTATAATACATAAAGGTGTCGGTGGTTATATTATAGAAACTGGGGTGTTAGAATTGCCCCTGCCCTAAAATAGTGGTAAGAGTAAGTAAATAGAAATTGTTTTTGTTAAAATGTAGGATGAGTGAGGAGATAAGAGAAAGATATAGAAGAATGAGATAAGATATGATGACAAGATGCAGAAAGGGATGGAGAGATTAAGGTGAAGATGTAGATATGAAGAGGATGATGCATATAGATAGTCGGCGTGTCGGCCCTGCGGGCCGCCCCGCCGCTAGTTATATCATCACTACTACTTTCCTCTTACGATGCTGTTGGGGGACCGCGCGCGGTGAAACGCGCGTTATGGTGGGGGCGCGCTCACTCGCCGCGCGGGCTAAAAAACAACGTGCCTCACGCATACGTGCCTACGCACGTGGTAGCGGCGCACTAAAGCGCCGCCGGCAGCCAGTTGACTGTAGAGTGACCCTGAAACATCTCAAGGGCGTGAAGCCCTTGACCCACAAGTAACCGTCCGGGTTCGTATAGAAAAAATGCCTGGAATACGGCATTTTTTCTAGCGCTGCGGCGCCGACGGCGCGTTGCGACGCGCTCAGGATTGGTTTGTATATATTGTAGTCTTTATATATCTAATCACATTTTGAGACATCCCGGACGGTATCTATGGCCACGAAGGGCGGCTATATTAGGCCCGCCTCCGACCCGCCCAGGCCCGCCGCCCGCCCAGGCCCGCCGCCCGACCGCAAACCGCAATGCAGCGACGCGCCGCACCGGAAAGGTGCATCTGTGCCTTTTCCCTTCAATTTCGTCCTTTTCTTCGCGCATCCCCTCCGCCCGCTGCGTCACTGCTACCGATTCCCTACCCGCGTGCCACCCTCTCGCACCGCGCATACATCGCGCGGATGCATCATATATATACTACCTTGAACAAAGCATAGACTAGGATAACAGAAGGAGATGAAAGAAAATGTCAAAGAAATTTAGCAGAATCGAGGAACCAACACCCGCCACACAGATCGCGACCGCCAAGAAGACCTTTAAAAAGGTCTCGGAATTTTGGAACCCGCAACCCGGTGACACCCTCGTAGGGTATCTTATGACCCGCGTCACCGGTCTGAAAAAGAAGGAGGACGGTACGGAATACCGGTACGATTTGGCCTGTTTCGACATTGCAACGGATACCGGCGAGAGGACCGGCGAACACCTCAAACTTAACATCGGTGCAGTGCTCAGGAACAAGCTCGCTGCCATCGATCCGCAAGGGAAATTGCTCATGATCGAGTACACCGGCGAACTGCCCGCCAGGCCAGGGCAAAACCCGGCCCGGATGTTCGAGCTTTACGTAGCGGAGGGGGAGTGATGACCCTCTCTTTTCACCGCGTCACCCCGCCCCGCCCTAGCCCACCGGCGAACTGCCGTCTCTCCCTCGGTGGCGGAGATCCGGACGTATACGCCTACCCCATCGAACCGGCCCTACCACACCCGTCCGAGCAGCTTCTCTACCCCCGGCCCAACCCCGCCCGCACCGCCGCGCTTCGCGCTCTTGCCAGGAGTCTAAACGTATGATCCACCTAGACTGGGAGTCGGCCCTCCTCGCCGTCGCCCTTGTCGGCGCTTTGGCCCTTCTTGCCTCGATCGTCGCCCACGCATCCCCTCAGCCCGGCAGCTGCATGGCCGACACCGAAGCCCTCGGTGTCGAGCTGGAAGCGCGCGGCCTCAATGTGACCTATTGCCTGTCATGGGCGGGAGCCGGACACGTTTGGCTAGAGGTGGGCAATCAGAGCATTGGCGCATTGTACGGCGCGGCCCAACTGCCTCTCCCACAGGCCCGTTTCGCCACCTGGGCCGATTTGGCCGCAGCCGTTGACCAACAGGGCCTTCGGTGGCGCGAAGGCCCGCAAAAAGCCCTACAATAATTATAATAATGCCTCCAATTCCCCCGTCAGTCACCAACCTCACCCCCTGGTGATTGACGGGAATAATAGAAGGTGATAAAATGAATCAATGCTACGAGATAATCGAGGTATGTACTATGGGAATACTTATCGCAACGGGTTGGACAGTCGTTGCAATCGCCGCCCTTATAGCAATCGACATTTATCGGAAATACAATGAAAAACGGAAGTGAAACTATGAACCCCTGGATAAAGGACATGTTGAATTTCGCCGCCTGGTGCGTAGGTCTCTTCGTAATCCTGGTGATCTACCTACACGCCACCAGCGCAATAGACATCGACATCAGCTATGATGGTGACGTCACCATCATATCTGAAGGGTTGACCATGGCAGACACCCTCACCATAAATGGTGAGATTGTAAGCGGCACCCACCAATGGGAAGATGCCGAAGCCTGGTACAGTGACACCTGGTTAAACGGCCAGTTCTACCGCCGAGATGTCCTATTCAAAAACAGCACCCTCGGATACACCACACTCGCGAACTAAATGAAGAGGTTACCAAAATGAGAATTGAAGTAAAAACGACCATTACCAGTGATGAGCTGAATCTCGTCAATAAAATTATCGGGTGGATAGCACCAGATGAATCTGAAATCCAATTTTTTGATAACGAAATCAAAATCACTTGTTGGGGTGGCACCTGGCCAGATGACCTTGATCATCGTGTTCGAAACCTACAAAAATGGCATCATGTTGAGGTAGATCTGTTTGATGATCCATCTTTCAAAAGAATAAGCATAAGGAAATTAAAATCCAATGAGGAATTAAGATGATCCTATCCAATCAAGATGAAAAGGGAATACACTACGGCGTAATCCCAAAACGCGACCTCTTCAACCACGCTGAAGAGTTTTACGAGAACGCAAAAGACATGACATATGAGGGAGTTATCGACGAGATAACAGAAGCCATATCCAATCTCTCAGACTATCTGGATGAGGGTACAATTGAGGATTTGATTAAAACAGCAACTGAAAATTTTAACGATCATTACGAAAACGACAATGCCAGAATGTTATATGAAAAAGATGGTTACATCATTCAAGGTGATTGTGATGATCCGGATCTATTTGTCATCAAATCACCATTCTATACTTTCGCCCCGCCATGTTCTCCTTGCGCACCAGGCGCAGGTTACCTGATGAGTGCTACAAAAATAAACCCAGATGGCCCAAATCATCCGTACAAAACCTACTGTCTCGACGATGATTGGTTTGACGAGGAAAATCCTTGCCCATATACATATTTGGAGGTAGAAAATCATGGAAGCTAATGTCAAAATGCAAATCGAAATGTCCAAACAGCAAGCTCTCATAGTTCAGCAGATGTTAAACCAGCATACAGCTACAGTCGATAACTTCTTAAAAGCTCCCAAAAACTGTAATCCGCCGAAGCTTGAAACGATCAGAGTTGGTTGCAAAATCATGAAAGAGCTTTCTCTTCAAATAGGTAAGAAATTGCAGAAGTGAGAATATGGAAATTATGCCGGGACGATTAAAGGAGGAAACATGCATCTAACCCTGGACAAAATACCAAAACATGTCCTGCACGAAGTGCTGGACAAATGGAAACGCATCTTGGCACTCGGAGAATGGGACCCTCGATATTGGCAACCATGCGCCCTGTGTCACTACCTGGCCGAGCACCGAAGACCAATGAATTGTATATCAATGAATTGTATATACTATTGCCCCCTAGATACGAACGATTGGTGTTGTAGAAACGCCTACTCATCCCGTCTACACATCTACTATCACAAACAACAGCACCAAGCCTGGTTAACCTCGGTTGAACGCTTCGTGAACATGCTAACCCGTCACCTTGAACCGCCAAACCTGGCGATTTTATGGAGGTATTTTAATGACAATCAAATTTAATCCCAACAACAACGCAAACTTGACCTATGGCGAATGCCTAGACCCAACAACAAAAGTAACAACACAAGTGGTTGAAGCTGACAGTTATGATGAGGCTTACGAAAAAGCACGGCTAAAGACCGAAGAGCTGGACTTATCCTCAAAAGATGATGAGTCCGATGATGAAGGCGAGCTGACCGACGCCGAATCAATTGATGAGGAGTAAATATGCCCGAAGAAAACTCAATTGAATTTATAGTAGATGTTTGTTGCCATGAAGTTGAACTTAGATATTGGGGATTTAAGTCCGAAATCGATGATGAATTAAAAACGACACTACAAGAACAAGGCGAAAACCGTGCCAGGGAGTGCATTTCAAACGATATTCGTGCTGGTGAATTGAACAGTCTCTACTATGACGAGGAGATACGAGGGTGGTGGGAAATAAGATGAACAATAATCAAGATGATCTGATGAGAATTGATGAAATTCGGGAGTCAATGCGAGCTGTGACCGCAACCTCAAATAAAAACGAGCGAGGCGAATTCACAAACCCCGATGCAATCCTAAGAATGCAAGATCTACTTGCCCAACTGAGGGAAATGCAATGATACTTCCAACTGTATCAAGCACATCGGTCAACCTCAGCCAAAAATGTTATCTGATGGAGCCAAACAAGGAGGAATCACCAGAATGTTAGATGATGACACCAAATTAATGGCACGACAAGAACTATTCAACATCCTGCAACAACACAACTTGAACTCAACCCTCACCGAAGACGCCGAAACCGGCGAACCCTTCCTGATCGTCGAGTCGTGGCAAGAACTCGCCACGATTCAACGCGAGTTGAATCGAGCCATTGCACCGGAGGCATACTACCAGAATGCAATCACCTACTACAACCTGCAAGGACGAAATGCATTCCAAAATATGCGCCTGGAAGCATATCACCTTTACCCAGTCCCTGAGGGCCTCTTCGAACTCGACGACGTCCTAGATTGGGGATTCAGTGACGAATTCACCACATGCGGAGCATGTGGCAACGCGGTCAGAACAACACCCACAAGCTACAACGACAAGACCAGGTACGCAATCCTCAACAACGAGTCGCTATGCGGCAACTGCATAGCAACCGACTTCGAGAAAGAGTACATCGACTCATGCATCTACCGATACACCAAGGCCGTAAACACAAACATCATACCCGAATCCAGACTAGCGGAACTAGGCTGGATCAAGCAGGCCGAAAGGTACGAGAGTGGCATGCACCTCGGCCAGACCGACAACCCCAAGGACGTGTTCAACAAATACCGCGATCAAGGCGACCTGCTATTCACCTACGAAGTAGGCCAGTTCGACATAAACTTTTGGGTATGGGTGAAAAAGGAGGAAACATGAACAATTGCAAGAGCGGAGGAAACCATGTATATTCAGATAACCACGAAATGTAACATGCGATGCGCACATTGCTGTTACTCATGTGGGCCACGTGGAAAACACGCAACCACAGAAACCATACTAAAAGCACTGAAATTAGGAGAAGACACCGGAGAATATTACACAATTGGAGGCGGTGAACCAACATTACATCCAGATTTTCTACACATACTGATGCAAGTAATTGCAGCACAAGACGACATGGGACCACATGTCATCACAAATGGCTCGATCAAATCACATTCACTATTATTAGCCAAATTGGCTAAAAAGGAAGTAATCACAGCCCAATTATCACAAGATGATTGGCATGATAACCACATGGTAGACCATAGTGTGTACAAAGTATTCGCAGAAAATAAGTGGATCAGAAACATTAATATACCAATCCCACAAGGGCGTGCAATACGCACCCAAGTTGGAGAATCTTATCGCAAATACGAATGTGTTTGTGACGACATGATGATAGATCCACTTGGACGAATTTGGGCATGTGGTTGTTTCAAAGAACAATTCGGAACCGTAGACAAACCAAACATACCAAATGAATACTACGAACGAGACGACAAATGCTCAAACTACGAGAAACGAAAGAAATACGAAGAAAAGAATCCTGAAGTAAAGAATAGGTGGTGGATTTAGAATGATTGTAATACTACAAACCGAAATCCAAGTCCCTGATGGACTTAGATCATGGGACGCAAAACAAAATGCAAAATGGCAATTCGAGGCAGACATTGCTACATTAATAAACGATGCCGAAAAACTACACAACTTCATCGACCGCATGAGCGCCACCATCTACGAACCCCCAGAACCGGAAACCGACTACGAGACCGAGGCCCATAATGACGCCAAGGAGCTCATCACAGACTACTTCATGGACGAAATCGTCCAGCAGCTCATCGACGATGGTGAAGCCAGCAATGACCTGAACAATGACTACACGGACGGCGACAGCATCTTCCACGAGAACATCGTGGACCGCAGCTACAGCACCGAAGAAGCCACAAAGCTCCTCAGTGACCTCTACAGACACGAAGAAACCGACTCGGGCATATGGCATGGTCTAGAGTGGGATCGTGCCCTAGCCGCCAAAGCAGCCTATACCTATGGCAACATCGTGTACTCCGAGTGGTCATATCTCATCAAGCAGATCAACGGCATCATGATAGACGATGTAGAACTGGATGTTGCCCTGGACATACTGGTAGACGAACGAAGTCCAGTTGGAATGGATGACATGGACGACTCCGAGATAGTGGAATACGCCCAGGAGCATCACGAGGAGGAATTCAACACAAAGCTCGAAGCCGCGCTTCGAGCTTCGGTTTTGGAGGCGCTATGAAACGCATTAACTCGATAACCATCCGAACCAAACTCGACCAAGACCCCGATCTCTCCTGGCTAGGCGAGTTCCACGAAGGCCCGCGTAGACCATTCGACATCCAGTACGGTGACAATTGGTTTACCCCAGGACAACACTGGCCCCACAACCCAAAAGCATGGGAACACGTAACTCCGGAGAGCAAGAACGAAGTTCTTGCTCAGTACGATTCTCTGAAAAGCGCTGACTATCACTACGTACTCCAAGACATGAAACGCCTGGCTGACTACTACGCCGGTTATTGGTGCATGACAGGAGTAATCGTAACCGCAAAGATCGCCATCTCAGAAGATGGCGATCATTGGGCACAACACGAAATCACGGACTCACTATGGGGAATCGAGTCGGACGTATCGGAGGAGTACAAACAAGAAATCATCACAGACCTAAAATCTGAGGTCACAAAGCAACTAAAGAATTGGGGATTCACAGATAGCGACATCGCCGCTGCGATGTCGCAAGTGGGGGAGATTTGAATGAAATTTGAAGAAATACCGGACAACGAAAAAGCCAGCATGACAGAAGAGCAAATACAACACCAGGTTGAAATCGAACTGATGGAAATCGGCACACGAAAAGCCGATCATCCCGGGGATTTCGACCTGGCGATGCCAAAGATGCACATGACCACGTACTACAACGTCGGATCAGTGTACTTCAAGACGCAAAAGCAGGCTGAACAGTTCATCGCCTTGCAACCGAAAAAAGACAACTACGATTGGCGCGTCGGATCGGAGATCCGATACGCAGAGGACATCGAAGATCGGGTAGTACTGGTAAAACTGTGTCACCAAGACGAGGTGAATGAAAAGGGCATCGAACTGATCGAATGGAACAAGAAGCACCAGGAGTGGGACATCCGGAAACGGAGGTACGACAGCTACATCTCCTCACGAAACTCGATCACCGCTCGCATATGGGAGAGCTGGCAGAAGGCGAAGGATGCAAAAAGCGAGAAGATGGAAATCCAAGCAACCCTCGAAGAATACGTGGAGTTGACAGGAGGCGACAGAGAACTAGCAATGACCTTCCTCACCAAACATTTCGGAGAGGAGAAAGTAAAGAATGCGATCCCCGCTACGGCGGGGATCGATTAGAGAGGCGTAAATGTACTGTCAATGTGGCCGCTATTACGCACACCCCGAGCCACCAACCTGCAAGCGTTGCGGTCAGCCTCTCGGAAAGTGTCGCGTGATCGCGACACTTTTTGAAGGTGGAGCAAAATTTGAATTCTTCAACGTATGGAGATAGTTATGATCGAACTTTTTACGATACCGAAAAGCCAGCGATGTGATAGCATTCGGTCACATCTAAAGACATGGAAAATAGAATTTGTGGAATCGATATGTGACAACCCGTCAGATGAAATAAACTCACAATCTGACCTACTACCAGTACTAAGAATCAATGACGACTACTACAACTACATCAGCATCAACACCAGGGACAAGCTCTGGAAAATAGTACACGAACCACCATCACCGCCGCCCAAAACTCCCCGAGACGAAGTCGATCGAGTAAACGCAGCTCGCGCAAAGAAGAACAAACACTACGAACCGACCATCACATTATCCGAGGAGCTGGCTCACCGAGTCACGAGCGCCATGGAGAACATCGTGACCACCTCAAACCCAGTGGCCGTGATAGAGCTTCTGACTAGCGAGATGTCCGACGACGCACTCTACGCTTTCATGATCGGATGGCATCTAGCCAGACACGCGGACGCAATTATCTGGCTGAAAAAGAGTGACGAATTCAAGGCGATCGCACTCACCTTAGACCTGTACAACCAACAGCAATAAATACAAGCACAGATAAAACACTGACATGGAGATAAATTAATGACTGGAATAGGATCAGCAGACCTGGCGAGATACCTCGCAGGCAAACAATTAACGCCATCGCGCACGCTGCGTGCGAAGTGCTGTGACTGCCAAGGGAACTACACGGACGGCAAAGAAGACTGCAACAATCGGAACTGTCCCGTCCATCCCTGGATGCCATACAGCAAAACGCCACGACCCAAGTCCGAGGCGAAGGCGCGGATTGCAAAGGAGAAACACGCAAAAGCAAAACTAAAGACAAAGAAGGTGAAAAAATGAAGACCCAGGAGTACACGTACCAGGACTTCGAAGCCGAAGTCCTGGAGCAGTACCACGACCAGGTCGAGAAAGCCGCAAACCTTGGCATCAACGTCGCGGAGATCATTAACACGGTCTACAACAAGAATGCAGGTTGGGAAATCGAATACACCATCCCAAAGGTCAAGAACTGGATCGAAAGACTTCTGGAACAGAAGTCTGCCAAGCCGTTCATCGGTTTTACCGTTGGCTTCGCCGATGTCAAGGGCAAGAACATACCCATCTCCATGGCCCTGGTGACACCGGAGGGTAACAAGGAGATCCGTGTAGGCTGGTCACCGGCCATCAAAAAACTTGATGACTCCGGAAGCACGAAACTGGAGAACCTGGCAATGATGGAGGGCTTGATCGCAGAGAAGGAAAACGAATACGGCAAGCAATGGTGGCTCATCGACGTCACGAGTCAAGCGAAGCTTGACCCGACCGAGTTCCTAGAGCAACTGGCCGAAATGGGCATCATCCGTGAACCCGTAGATGTCCTTGCGCATTCGCGCAAGGATTCGGTCGTGGTCATGAAATTCCCAATCCGCCGCATCTACAACCCTTCGAAGAAGGTCAACGGAGGAGAAGAAAAGATACCAACACCAATCTGGCAACAGGATGATGACAAGAAAGCAGTGCCCCCAAAGTTCGCGCCAACTTTCACCATCGACGGCGTCTCCGAGGACGGTATAGCAATTCGTGTATACATCGGTGCATCGCATCTGCAACGCAAAACCCTTGCAATTCCTCAAATCGACGAGCTTTGCAAGAGCGCGGTCGAGGAATCCGCAGAACCCGAGGAGCAAGCCCTATACCTGGAAGGCATGTTGCGCAACCGCGACGTAGTCGTAGTCGGACGAATCTTTGCCATCGACAAGGAGCCTACGGAAAGGAACAATGGCATGATAATGATGTCAGCCTTCGGCGTGTTCCTCATCCCCTCGAACCTAAAAATCAAGTCCACCAAGGTCAAGGAGCAGCAGACACTCGATGTAGAACCAGCGACAAACGAACCAGCACCAGAAAAACCAACACCAGAAAACTCATCGCAAAGCGATGAGTTATCTCCAGTAGAGAGCGCGGTGCGTGAGAACATCATCACGCTCGTGAACATGCGTGCCCAGAAAGCCCTTTCCGAGAAGGAACGCGCAGCGTTCCTTCGAGACGGGATCACCACTAAGGACATGGTAGAGAACTTCAAAGTGGGTGACATCATGCTCAACGGGAAGAAAAAGAAGGTGAAAAAGGAGATCGTAGAAAGCATCATAGAGGATATGAGGAAGGGATAAAGTGACAAAAATACCCGACCATCTAGTAGACTTCCCTTGGGAAGTCTATCATTTATACAAACCAAAGACCAGCAAAAAATTCTCGACCAACAAGAACTTTGCAACTGATGCAATTAGGATATACGATCTAACTTACAACATTGAACTAACACACATAGTACCACTGACACCAACAGGCAAAGTATTGGTTGCAGCAAAAGCAACTGTAACACGCAATGGCAAGGAGCACACGGCATATGCATCCGTTTCAACCAAAATGCACGAAGGAGGCCAAGAGCATTTTGCACAACTCGCAGGTACAAGAGCACTGAACGCAGCCGTAGACCGAGCCATGTTCATAACTGAACATGACATCGATATGATAGTAGAACATCTGGGTGGCCCACAAGCAATCCTGAAAGGCATTACATACGATGATAGTGACAACAACCCTGAACCAGATGCACCGGAGGAAACCGCACCCGCAGAAACGGACGAAGAAATCCGCATAAAGCAAACTGCTATGCGCGAGAAGATGAAAGGGCTGATGAAATGACACCAACCATGAAAGAACTAGGCAAACAGCACGAGCTAATTACCAAAATGCAACGCAATCTCGACTCGATGCAACAGCAATCCAAAGCAATTCAAGCATACCTTGAATTGACTGATGAGCTGGCAAAGGAACAAGCAGATCTGAAGGCGAACACCACTGCACTTGCAGAAACCATCAACACCTGGATGCCAGATCGCTTCAGCAAAGGCACCAAGGACATGGTGCGTGATGGCACCAATGTTCTCTTGCGTAGCAAGAGAACCGTGAGAACCATCCTGCCCAAGATGTTCATTGACCAATACCCACTGGAGGCCAATGTGATGATCGAGACAGGCAAGATCAAGATACCAGTGGGCATCGTAGAGGCAGAGATCGGCAAAGCCAAGACCAATGCCATCTGTGCAACAGATGTCACGTACTCATACGAGTTCCAGAGCAGGGCTTACGAACCGTTGAAACAGGAGGAACCAAAAGATGAACCAAAACCTGAAGTTGCTAAAGCACATAGAAATCCTAGAAGAAAGGTTAAAGTCCCTGCCTGATGACTCATGTGAACAACGATCAGCACGAGTTGCAATCGCATTGCAACTCGAATTGATCGAGGCATTGACCTAGCGCGTCTCTAGCGCGTCTCGCTGCGGCGAGACGCGCTTAAGTATTTGGAGGGAACATGAAAGTGATATTACAAGGATCTAGGAATTTGCCATTTTGTTGGATCAACACCAAGCTATCGCCGGTGGCGATAGCTTCATTGGATAAGACGATGAGCTACACCATGGAAAGTTACAATAACCCGCCTTACACCATAAACCTATTCAAACTTCATGAGAAATCCGGCAGTTACTTTTTCCCAGTTGGACTCACTTCTGAAGCCCTTGAGATCCTTGATGACCTTGGTTACGAGGTCATCTATGTCCCAGGCCAGCGAGCACCAGCACCAACCGTACCCCTAAAATGGCTCGGACCCGAGCCATGGGAGCACCAGAGACGCGCCGTGACGGAGGTGTTACAAACATTTCGCCAGGGCATGGGCACCATCCTGCACATACCGACACGTGGTGGCAAAACCTTCGTAGCCCTGAAGCTCGCGAGCGAGCTTCGAGTGAAGACGTTGATCGTTGTACATAACGAAGAGCTAATGAAGCAATGGGAAGAAGAGATCCGGAGAAAGCTCGGCGTGACACCAGGAAGGATCAAGGAATCCGAACGTAACATCAAAGATGTCACAGTGGGAATGATCCAAACCTTGAGCAACGCGATCAAGAAAGGAGAGAAATTCAACTTTGACTTCTTGGTGGTGGACGAAGTCCATCACTACAGCTCAAAAATGTTCAACTCCGTGGCGATGAAACTCAACAGTCACTACCGCCTAGGTCTCTCGGCGACGCCTCGACGAGAGGACGGGGATGACAAGAAATTCATTGGTGCCCTAGGGCAAATCATACACCCCGTCAGCATCCGTGAACTGATAACCCGTGGAATATTGGTGAAACCAATATTCAAATTCTTCAAATGCCAGGTGACACAAGGCACTGGTTATGAACAATGGGAAAAGGCATACTCAAAAGGCATCGTACAAAATGAAGATCGGAACCAGATGATAGCATTTGTGGCAGACGGATATCGAACCGAAGGAAAACAAATTTACATCCACGTCACCCGAATCTCACATGGCAAGCAACTAGCAAAACTGATCAGCGGATCAGTTTTCGTATGTGGAAAGGATACATCTGCGAAACGTGAACACGTGCTTGCGGATTTCAAATCGGGTAAAATACAAATTTGCATATCGACGCTACTTTCCGAGGGTGTCGACATCCCTACCATGGACGTAATCATCAACGCGGCGGGAGGTCAGAGCTGGACAAGTTACGTGCAGAGGCTAGGAAGAGTTTTGACGGCATCCAACGACAAGTGCGAAGCACTTGTCATCGATTTCCTCGACTACGGCCACAGATGGCACAGAGACCATAGCCAGAGACGCATGGAGATCATCAAGGAGATGTTCCCCGAGGAGGAGTTGGTGATCCTCTAAGGCCCCACCCCCGGTGGAAAGAATGTCCACTGAGACCATCGGGCAATCACGTCAACACCATAGAACCACAGAGAGACGAACATCATAACCGTGGTTACCATTTTCTTATTATCCCACAACCACCGGACTGAGCACACGGATAGGTCGAAAATCGCAAGCCTATCATTAATCTTCTTAATCTCTTCAAACACCTGGTCATCACTGACCCGTATCTCATCCTGCATCTCCTTATGCACCAATGCAGCAAGCATTGGCGCATCATGCTTGAATTCCACAAACGCCGCCCCCAACTCCTCAATAGCAAGCATTCGCCGAAACAATTCATCAAACTTGGCCTCAGCCTCCCGCTGAGAAGAATATAACGAAAGCAACAAGTCCCGATCACTCATATCTCGTGTCTCATCACGTATCGTAGACATCTACAACCCCCGGCGACCAAATATAGTACTATAAAATATACATGGATCAGGAGATGTGGTATTCTGAATTGCAACTGATGCTGATGACTCATAATCCAGATTAAGCAATATTTCAAATGCTGTATCAGCAGTACCAATTCTTCCTGCTGTAAATGGTCCAAACCAATAGGGTTTACTATATTTAGGTACCACCCCTCCAATACCACCCGCAAACACCACAACACCATCAATAGTAATGATCAAATTATTATTATTTGTAGTAGCATCACCAACATCCACAACTACAATAGTGAATGACTCAATCCGACCAGGACCAGCAGGTGCATTATTAACTAATGACGCATTTCTAGCAACATTTGCACTCACAGAACAAATAAACGGGAAATTATATCCATCAACTCGACGCAAGAATTCTTGCGTCATCTAGGCATCGACTCCATCTGTTGCCAAACCAGTGACTTCACAAGCTTATCCTCATCACCCGCCTCAATGTGAAACACCACAGGCCCGCCGATGAAATTCTTCCCCTCATCCCGCACGAGCATATATCCTTTGCGCTCGATCGTGATGTTCAAATACCCGCTCCCATCGGGCAATTCCTTACCCGACGTGTCCGAAATCCTGACCATCTTCTTCATCTTCAAGCCTCATTAGTTACTACAGTCCGAATACATATAAAGTTTCGGTCAACATAGTTATCATTGTAAACAATCTCTCGCCACTGCGACACCCCGGCAAGCCATGAACCCATGACATGCTGGATGCGAACTACCGCGTCGGACTCGTAGATCCCGTAGTAGTAAACCAGCCACGTTCCTGGCGCAGCCAGGAACTCGACCTCGATCGCGTACCTCTGCGGCCCCTTTGCATCGGTCCAGAGCTGGACGGAATCGATCTGAAAAAGCACCCCGGCAGCAACCGGAAAAGTGTTAGTCGCAGAAGCACCAGGCGCGATGATCCCTGACCAGCCGAAAACAGGGTCAATTTGACCATTTATGGTCACAACTTGCCCTTGCCTCAACCTGCCAAACCCTGGGGAGGTGCCACCCAGAAAATCCGAAAGATCAGACATTCATCACCTCATCCCAGGTGTAGCGGAAAACGCGCGAAAACGCCCTGGCCTTCCAGTTATCGTTATATATCCACTCGTTGAACCCATAGTTCGGACACCCTATACTCGTGTTGAACGCGAACGAATGGTCACGTTCCAACTCATACCGGAAACTCGAGTAGTACGACACGAGACCCGCGAGGCCGAAGAACGTCTCATACCTCTGAGGCCCACGCGCATCAGTGCGAACGAGCACACTATCCGGCCCCCAATCCATACCCATGGCATCAGCGTAGTACACTCCTGCCATACCAAAGCCCACGCCCCCAAATCCTTCGTAGATAACTGTAAACGTAGTGCCATTGCGCCGAAGCGCTTCGACCTTGAGGTACGTGCCTGCGACCGTGGCTGCAAAGTCCAGCCACGACAAGCGCAGGTACCCAGTCCTGGGCTGCGTGAACGCAAAGTTCCACACCCCGGCCCCGGCGCACGCGCCAACAAAGTACGGCCCAAAACCGTCACCTATGGTGACAGTTGTGGCTCCTGTCGTCGTGATCCGGTACGCCACGAACGGGAACCAGGTGAAGCACTGGTACGAGCTGGCTGCGATATTTCCTGCCCATGACACCTGCTCAAGATGCATTCCACTTCGGCTAACAGGGTACCCCGGGGAAACTCCGTGGTAGAAGTCGGGCAAATCGCTCATCGTCACCGCTCGTTGTAGAGGTAGTACAGCATCGACCTGAAATTCCTGGTCTGCCACGTATCGTTGATAATAGTCTCCCTGAACGAGTAAACATCAGGTATCCCTGCGCCTGTCACGTGTGACAGGCGAAGGGTTTTCGACCCTTCGACATAGCCGGCCCAATACGTGTTCCACACCGCCGCTGCGGGGGGGAACACAGTGTTGATCTCAATCATGTACCGCCATGGTGCATTGTTCAACCACGCCGTGGCTATGCGCCTGGACATCAGGTGAACCGTATCAATCGTGAACAGGTAGCCTAGCAGGTTAACAACCGTGGTGTTAACCTGCGTGACACCTGTGGCGATATCCGCATCATAATACACCCTTGTTAGCACCTGACCGGTTCGAGCCATACCGAAGCCCGGTGAGGTGCCTTGATAAAATCCGGTAGGTCACTCATACAACCACCACCCGCTCGACCATGAAGTAGACCTCAATAACATGTTGATAATATGTCATCCACGCGAGCACATTCGCGTAGTTAATGTTCCAAGCATGTATCGTAAATGTCGTGCTCCCAGTCTTAACCACTTCGAACAACCCTTTAACATCCCACCATCGATCGTCGCCCATTAAGTAATTCGTATTCGATCCATTGAGAAACGAATCAACCGGTAAGATCTGGTTCACACCATGGTAGATACATGCTTGCACCTGCGCATGACAACCAGAAGGGAAGAATACCAGGATATGCCGGAGGATGCCAACTGGTAGAGTGAATGTAACACTCTTGCAATTAGAGGTCATCACGCGGTTTCCGACGCCCGAGTAAGCAACGGCCACGAAGAGGCCATTGCCGTAGCAAACACCCAACCAATCATTATCAGCCGCACTCACACGAATAGTCCACACAATTCCGTCAGGACTGGTCATCACGCGGTTTCCGACGCCCGAGTAAGCAACGGCCACGAAGAGGCCGTTACCGTAGCAAACACTCTGCCAACTGTTATCAGCCGCACTCACCCGAAGAGTCCACACAATTCCGTCAGGACTGGTCATCACGCGGTTTCCGACGCCAGTATTGGCCACGGCCACGAAGAGGCCGTTACCGTAGCAAACACTCCGCCAATTGTTATCAGCCGCACTCACCCGAAGAGTCCACACAATTCCGTCAGGACTGGTCATCACCCGGTTTCCGACGCCCGTGTAAGCAACGGCCACGAAGAGGCCATTGCCGTAGCAAACGCTGTACCAACTGTTATCAGCCGCACTCACACGAATAGTCCACACAATTCCGTCAGGACTGGTCATCACGCGGTTTCCGACACCAGTAATGGCAACGGCCACAAAGAGGCCGTTACCGTAGCATACGCCGAGCCAACTGTTATCAGCTGCACTCACCCGAAGAGTCCACACAATTCCGTCAGGACTGGTCATCACCCGGTTTCCGACGCCCGAGTAAGCAACGGCCACGAAGAGGCCGTTACCGTAGCAAACACGGTGCCAATCATTATCAGCCGCACTCACCCGAATGGTCCACACAATTCCGTCAGGACTGGTCATCACGCGGTTTCCGACGCCAGTATTGGCCACGGCCACGAAGAGGCCGTTACCGTAGCAAACGCTGTACCAATTGTTATCAGCCGCACTCACCCGAATAGTCCAGGCGATGCCTGGACTGTTGGCTACGGCTACAGGAACTGACTGGTGGTACACATCGAGCAGATTGTTACCCTGCTTATAATTGTCAGGAAGATCTCGGACCATAAAACCTCACGGAACTGACACCCTCTCAATCATGAACGTGAACGATATCACATGTGACCAATCGATTCCTGCTTCTCCGTCATTCCACCCGTTGAGGGTGAACGCTGTGCCACTTGGCCCGATGACACGGAACGTGTTAAAGTCGAGCATGAAATCGTTAAAGCTGTGATACGACGTGCCCACGCCACCAACATCAATCGGAATGATCTGCACAGCACCATGTAGCACGTTTACCCTTATCCGGTTGTTGCATCCATCCGGGAAGTCTATCATCACCCGTCTGAGTATGCCAATTGGCAAGGTGATCGCAAGCACCTTGATATTCGAAGACATAGCCCTGTTGCCAGCACCATTGCTGGCAACGGACACGAACACGCCATTGCCGTAACAGACAAAATACCAATCATTATCAACTGGGTTGACACGTGTTGTCCACGTGATACCATCTGGAGATGTCATCACCCGATTGCCAACACCCGATCCCGCAACAGCCACGAAGAGGCCATTGGCGTAGCAGACACTTATCCATTGATTAGTTGAAGCACATAGACGCAATGTCCACAACACGCCGTCCGGAGATGTCATCACACGATCTGCGACAAGCGCAGTTCCCGTGGTCGAGACAGCGACGAACAGGCAATTGCCATAGCAGACACTGCGCCAGGCATTATTTGCGGCACTGGTACGAATGACCCACGCCAAGCCGTTAGTGCTGGTCATAACCCGGTTGCCTGCACCAGACGTCGCTACTGCAACGAACATCCCGTTCCCATAGCAGACACTGACCCAATTGTTGTTAGCAGCGCTGACACCTATGGTCCAGATGATCCCATCCGGTGATGTCATCACACGGTTTCCTACGCCGGTCTGTGCCACAGCTACAAACAACCCCCCTCCGTAACAGACACTCCGCCACTCGATATCTGCTGCACTAGCCTGCAACGTCCAAGCAATGCCATTCACACTGGTCATCACGTGATTCGCACCACCGGTCGTCGCCACTGCCACGAACAAGCCGTTGCCATAGCAAACGCTGTACCAATCATTATCGGCTGCGCTCACCCGTATTGTCCAAACGATGCCATCGGGTGATGTCATCACCCTGTTACCCACGCCTGTTACCGAAACGGCCACGAAGAGGCCGTTGCCGTAGCAAACGCAAGCCCAGTAGTTGTCAGCGGCACTCACCCGAATAGTCCAATTGATGCCGAGGGCATCGGAGGGAGCAACGGAAATGTTGAAATCGTAGTTGTCCACTGGGTTATTCAACGGTGTATATCCATCTGGCAAGTCACTTACCATTACGGCACCACCACTTTTTCAATCAAAATGTTAACATTTATATTATGATTCCAATTACATGTGCCATCATTCCAACCACTGATGGTATATGAAACCGTTGCAGGAGTGATATACTTAAACATATCAAAAACAAATAATTTATCATTACCAATTACATAAATATCTGGACTTAATGCATTAGGAACAACGAGTGTTGCGCCTTGATGGACAGTAGCAAACAAATGGTAAAGGCAGCCATATGGAAAATAAATTTCAATCCGGCGAAGAATACCAATTGGTAGATCAAATGTAGAAGTAGCTTTTAACCCGACGACATTAGTAGTAAGTACTTGAAGAACCTTAGCATACTTATCAACTTCATTATTACCACGCACATATCCATCCGGCAAATCGAGTACCATTATAGCACCTCGGATAATTCACATGTGAAATATACATGTATAGCATGATTGCAATAACATGCACCATTTCCCCACGCACGAATTTCAAAATCTGTCTGACCTTCCCACACATCTCGGTACACGTCCAATTCAATTGGATGACTATGACCCATCTCACTAAATGTGCTTGCCAAATTGCCAGGAAGCCATTGGTTGCCGTGATGAAATATTTGCATAACAACATTTCGATTGCATCCAATGGGAAACACTATTTGAACATGACGTATGATACCAAGTGGCAACGTAAATGAGTGAACTAGTGGTGCAGCGATTACATGAGTAGTGAGCACCGTAGGCTTTTGCACAAATGAATCAATTTGATGACGCACAGGCGAGTAGTCAAGTTCGACCACTAAAATGCCACCTCGTTAAGTGGATCGACGGTGACTTCCCTGGTCTTGATATACCCCAAGTCCACCAGCTCCTTCCAGGTCCACAGGCCGGGAGTCGCGACGAGCGAGAACGCGAGATCCCTGCTGTCCGACCACACGATGGCGTAACTTATCAGCACGCCATCATCTGGCTTGATGATCAGTCGCTCACCTTCGTACAGGGACACTTCCGGGCTGAAGTGTTGCTTCTTCTCGGCATACTGCACGTGAAGGTAATCTCCTGCCACCCCTCCTCCGATATTCTGTATCACAAGGGATTTGGCGGGCACGCCAAACCCCTGCTTGCGATCGTCTATGAAATCGATCTGGTACAGGTCGTTAGGGCCACCTAGCTTGAATGCATATCGGTTGATCACAAACGGGTTGTGCCTGTATTCAACCTTCTTGATCACTTGACTTTACCCCTTCCCATCTTGCGAAGCGGCCCGGCTTCACCAAGAGACGGAGCGAACTGCGGGATGAACCCCTCCGGCTCCCGGCCAGGTGCCACGACCAGCCCGTAGGGCTGACCGATGGTGCCCCGGAATCGAACCGTGTGTATCAGGATACCATCGTCATACATGATCCGAACGAAATTCGGAAACCCTGCACCGAACGCGGGCAACGTGATCTCGTTGGAAAATTGCTCACCATCCGACGAGATTTGGAAGAACAGATTATTCGCAATGCTCCCATTCACGATATACCCAGTCCGTCCAGGCCGACCGAACCCGTCTCGCTTATCATTAGCGATCGAGTATGACACTTCCCCAGACGCAGGGATCACATCAAACCGAGAGAAAATATGGCCGACAAGAGGGGTGCTGGCCTCTTCCTTCGCAGTTGGATGCGGTAGAGCCATAGTTACAGCACCAGACCGGCCTTCATCATGTTCTTCATGCCATACCGCTCAACGAGCTTGAGTGCCTCATTGCGTTCAACCTGCGAGTTGTAAGGTACATCCCACAGCTCATGATCAATTATGCTCATGTTGCGGCATCCGTAAACATAGCCTACGCCTATGTCTTCGGTGGCCGAGCCGGTGGCGGATTCCAGGTACACCCGCAGCTCCTCTATGAAGGGAACGTAGCACCGCACAAGGTGATTCCTAGGCAGAGCCGTGACATCAAGCTTCATATAGTCCGAGTCGTCGTCTCTGTCAATAGTGATGTACGAGTCGTTCGCGACCGGCAAATGCGGCCAATCGATCCAGACACCGAGCAGCACCCATACCTCTTTCTGGTAAGGCGGATTGAGGAAATTTCCAACCACGTTGGGAGCAGCGTGAGGCTTATCGGAGGCAGCGAGTGGCACGATCGTGCGCGTGACAGAGAAGATCTGGTCATCAAAGGTATCCAGGATCTCGTCACCCAGGAGGCTCATGTAGTTGAAGCACGATTGGTTCGGCAGTACACCAATATTCAACCTGTCGTACAGGTCAATCGGGTTAGCCTTGTCACCGAGCAAGTTCACCGCAATATCCTCTTCTTCAGCCGTGAGATCCAGACCCATGATGATCTTGTCAATAATGTAGGGTCGCCTGACCGTGATGTTATACCTGCTGTAGAAGTTCGCAATCGCAGCGAGCTGCGCCCTGGCCCGGATCTCGATGCTGCGTTGTGCAACGATCTTCGCGGGAAACTCGCGATTCCAATTCGGGAATATCGCGTTATTGCGGATACGTAACTTCTCGGCATACCCATCAGTACCAATCATCACGTCAGCGGGACCAGTAAGCGTATCGAAGTGAAGCTGCTCAACCTGAGCATAAAACGGGTCAACCAGATACGATGCGAGTTGGCTATCGCCAACTCCTACGGCAATGGTGCGTTGGGCCTCCGTGACGGATTCTGGGGGGTACCTCGCCCGTTGCGGCATTACGAAAGACATAAAAGTGTACTGACATCGATAGAATTTAGCTATTTGGTACACCGAGGAACACCATTATATACTAACAAGTAGTGTGTAAAGCGGAGACAGTTATGGGTACACTAATGAGGATACATGAGAGAGATGCAGTGAAAAGTGGCGGGTCAATGCGAATAGCATTACCCCTGGAGTGGGTGAGAACTGAAGGCGTGACGCCGGGGCAGAACATGGAGATCCTGGAGACTGATTTGCTTGTGATACTGCCGCCGCGCGAGCTTAAAGATGAGGAGATCGAGGAGAGCTTCGAGTGCGTGAGAAGGATGATCAAAGTATGCTACAGGAACCGAAATGCGAGGAAAACATGACGATGAGAAAACACATTACTACCTGGACACCAATGGTGCTAAAGGTAAAGATCGTGGGCTTGCCGATAGATGAGGCGTGGAAAGAGTTCGAGACTATACGGCCAACCGGCTACGTTCCGAGCGTGATGATAAAGTATGACTTACAAGATTGGTCTGGGTACAAAACACGAACTGCACACGGTGAAATAGACATGGACAGATGGTCAATCGCGGAACAGATACAGATGGTCAAAGATCTGGAAGCAAAAGGATGGACTTGGGCATGAGGGTACTGTACATTTCAAGCATGGATTCCGGTGCGCAGGGCTATCTACTCGCCAAGGCCATGCGTGATCACTTGGGGTGGGATGCCAAGTCACTAACGATGGCCGAGAGCTACCTGGGGTACAAGACGGATTGGGTAGCAGGGCACGTAAGCGATGACGAAGTAATTGATTTCGCCAAGAACACCGACTTCTTCATCATGCAGGATCAGTACCTGGGCGGGGGCGAGTTGCGTAAGTACGTGAATGCACGAAACTCGTGCATTCACGGCCTGGGATCGCCACTGCGTGCAGCAACCGGGAGCAACCTGGTAAACCAGCTCCGAGGCCACACGCTCATAGTGCCCCCGGCCACGGATCAAACGATAACCCCGAACCTGATAGCAACCGCATTCTTCGAAAGCCTGATCATCGACGTGGATGAGATCGATACCTTGACCCGAGGAATTCCGAAGAATTCGGAACTTACCGTGTGCTGCGCCGTAACCGCAAAGAAGCAACAGTTCATCGAAGAGGCCAAGAAGCAGATAGATGAACTAAGCATCAAGTTCGAGGTGGTGTCCGGTAAATCGTGGCGTGACACGATTGCCGCGAAGGCCAGGGCGCACATCATCCTGGACCCCCCTAGCCCGTACAAAGCACCAGGGATGAATACTGCGGAAGGATGTTATATGGATTCAACGCCAGTGGGACCATATAGCTCCTGGTATTATTCTATACATCCTGAATTATATGATTACACGAGATCATATAATGGGGATGTACGATCAAATGGATCAATAAAAGATGCATTAAGTGAAGCAATAACTATAGAGAAAAACAAAACTCATGAGTTCACCACCAGTAGAAAAGAGTGTATATTAAGATATTATAAAGCTGAGGTGGTATGCAAACGTTGGATGCATTGGATAAATTGGGCGTTAAAAGGTAGGATTTGATGATGGAAATTAAATTAACTCAAGAAAAAACAACATTGGTAGATGATATATTATATGATTATCTATCACAATGGAAATGGCAAGCAATGAAACATCATGATCAAGGATCATATTATGTAGGAAGGAGACGGTTAATAAGTGAAACAAATAGACCGACCACGATAAAATTACATCGTGTTATATGGGAACAAAAAACAAATAAAGAAATACCACATGAACTAGAAATTGATCACATAGATGGAAATCCATTAAATAACACGATATCGAATTTACGTCTATCAACTCATCAAGAAAATTGCTCAAATGTAAAAAAACAATTACATGTATCTTCAATATACAAAGGAGTGACATGGTATAAACGAGGTAATAACTGGACAGCACAAATCAGAGTAAATGATAAAAAAATTCATCTAGGATATTTCGAGAATGAACTGGACGCGGCAAAAAAGTATGATGAAGCAGCAACATTGCACTTTGGAAAATTCGCTAGACTGAATTTTGGAGGAACTAAATGAAATACTGCTTGTTCTCAGGACTCGACCCAATAGGTCGAGTAATGCATCCGACTATACCGGAGAACGACGGCCAGAAGAAATGGCCGCTAATGATGAGCGGTCTGTTCGCATGGACCGAAGTGTTCAAGCGATTTGAAGGCGAAGGAACATTTTCGTCGAACCTAACTCGCGAATTCATGGAACACTATGACGTGATCCACGTCAACTACACTCCTGGCAACGCGAGCTACGTCGCGGCAATTCGCGACGTACTGGGCAGCTCCGATACCAAGATCGTGATGAACGTGGATCACGCTGTTGACATGTTCTCGACAATGGACTTCTTCATATTCGAGAAGATGGCTTTGAGCGCTGACTTTATATTCCATGTAGAAGAATTTGCTGCTAGTAGATTAGAAAGACATACTGGCCGAAAAATTTGGTGTATCCCTCATCCGGTGGATGTATGGACAATTGCCAAATGCTATCGCAAGCCTGTACCAGAAGCTCATGTAATCTCGTGTCAACATCACAGATACCTAAATACATGGGAATATGGATTCTACGCTACAAGAAAACTGCGCAAAGAGTTCGAGCTATCAACAGTACTGATGAACTTCCATCTGGATGGCAGACCACCAGTTGCAATAGATGGATACTTCGATGACATAGTTGATCGGTTGGATTACCCTAACTACATGCAACTACTTGCAAAGAGCTACCTTAACATGGATGTAACACCTCAGCACACCTACGGACGCGGCGTCGTTGATGCCGCCGCGCTCGGCGTGCCGACCGTGGGGAGCAACACGATCTCCGCAATGCGTCGATTGTTCCCGTTGCTCGTGTGCGACCCAGTGGATGACCAAACGATGGAGAACTTGTTACGCAAGCTCTTGAACGATGGGGAGTTCATGCAACTATGCGCAGATAACGCGCAGGACTCAGTAAAGTACTATGACTATACGCACGCCTTAGCGCGATGGAATGAGATGATGGAAAATGGAAGCTAAATTCGAGACAAAGAAACCGGTTGCACAACCTGCACCGAAGGTAACGACAGAGAGAGCGCCCGTCGTAACATGGAGCGAGAAGTTCCAGGTATTCGAGCTGATCATGGGTGGCAAGGGCACCATTGACGAATTGGTGAACGCGGGGGTAAGCGACAGGGTCGCAAAGGTAGCGATCAAGACTCTGGTAAAAGAGAAGAAGATCAAGCAGAACTTCGTGGTGGCCTAGAGAGTCCCGGCCCTGCGGGGCCGGGACTCTGGGGTATGACATGAAAGCAGGCGATAAGGTCAGAGTGAAAAGTGTTCCCTTGAATGACAACGATTACGTACATGAAATGATACACACGATAGGAAATATATATGAAATAAAGGAAATTAATGACAATCCAGTATCACCCATCGGTCTAAAAGTGCCTAAAGCAGAAGGAGAACATGATTTGTGGTGGTATGATGAGAAGGATTTGGAACCTGTGAAATCCAGATCTGCTAAGATACTGACTGAGAAGATTATGGTGAATGAGGTGAAGTGGAGAAAGATTTTGGGATTCGAAAATGTGTTAGATATCACGGAATTGCCAAAAAAATATCTAAATGATAAACCAGCATTTCATAAAACATATAGAAACGAAGTGTTGTTAAAAGTACCAGATAGTGTTACACTAATCATACGTATAGGTGAACTTGTAGAAGAGAAGATGTTTCAGGAAATGGTGAAATGGATGAAACGTGCTAGTTCGCGTCTAACGAAGATCAACAAGCAAGAACATGATGCCTGGTCAGGAACGGAGATGGTGGAGATATGAAATCAATTCGTACACTTTGCCCTAACATGGGATGCGATAAAGAAGTTGTATTAGATGATGAGAAAATGAAGCGTGCTGTATTAAGGAAAAAACAAACTGGAAATCAAGCATTGATAGGATGTCCAGAATGCAGTCACGTGATGATCCTACCGGACATCATCTCGACCGAGGAGCTGTTCAAGGAATTCATTGCAACCATGGATGCCGAAGGCGGGTGGCTCGAAGGATGTGTGCCGATGCTGGATGATACGCAAGCGGTGATGCCCGCCGGACACGTCACGCAAGCTGGTACCACGCTCTATCGCCCAGGCAATGGCTCAGGGTTGTTCAACAAGTACGAATACATGATGAAATTCGGCATAGACCCCGAGATAGCTGAGTACAAGTCTGGCAAAAAGCCAGCCATCCTGGGAGATGTGCCAAGGTAAGCCGATGACCGAAAATCCATGGGACAAGAAAGCACTTGAGTTCGGAGACTCGGAGTACGGTGCGCACACCGACCATGCCCTGGTCGATTTGGAGAATGATTTCATCGAGGGTGCGCTTGACCAGATCCAACCTGACCGCATACTGGATGTAGGATGCGGGAACGGACGGAGAACGAGAAGATGGGCGAATTATGCATCAATGACATGGGGCATCGATTCATCCGAGGAGATGATAACCCTTGCAAAACAACTGGAACAAGAAGAGTTGCATTTCGCTCAAATGGATGTAAGAGAACTGGAAAAACGAAACACTTACGACATGATCATCTCAGCCCGCTGCCTGATCAACCTGCCAACAAAGGCCGATCAAATCGCATTAATAGATGCGATTTGGGAGGCATTAGCACCGGGTGGTTACTTCATCTGCTGCGAAGGGAGGGCGGAAGGAACGGAACAGCTGGATAAAATGCGTGCCATGTTCGACGTGGCCCCCTTAACCTTGATGAAAGAGAATCTGGACCTGGATGAAGATGTGATAGATCATGTGTGGAAAAAGTTCAACAACAACACCCATCAATCCACGCTAGGCATCTACTACTTCATCACCCGCGTTCTCACCCAGATCAAAATGCAAGATCCAAAAGAAGTCGCGAAGCGACTTCAACTGGAGTACGATGACATGCTGGAACTTTGCACCCTAGGTAGGCATTTCTGCTTCTGCGGGAGGAAATAACATGGTACTGAAAGGATTAGTAACCGCCCTCGGGCACACGAAGAAAGAGAAGAAGGATGGCACCGAATACACCCACCACCTCAAAGTCGCCCAAAAGGGCGACTTTAAACTGGAGGTGAAGTCACTGGGGAAGGAGGCAATTGAGACAATTAAGAAGGATGGTAAATTCGAAATCTGCCCAAACGACGTGATCGTAACAATCCGGGTAGAGCTCGCCATCAAGAAGGAGAAGTTTGACAAGGAGTTGGAAAACACCGTTCCTGGCACCGGCGATCCATGGTACAAACTCACGAAGACGATTGTACATGAAGGAGAACTCAAGGACACGCTGAACGAAGTGAAGCACATACTAGAGGAAGATGTCATAGTGGAGTTCGTGTAATGCTAACAAACGCATTATGCCCAACTTGCGGTAAGCAAATCGTCGTTGTAACCCCGGACACCAACACAGACCTGAAAGAAGAAAAATCCATCGTAAAATGTGAATCCTGTGAGCACTTCATCGAAGTGCTAATCGGTCCCGAGGGTTTGCGCCTCACCCCGGTCGATGAGATCGGGGTGGTAGTGAGAGGGCTACGAATCGTTGCCAAAATGATCGAAGATGGTGAGGTCACGCTGGTACGCTCCAGACATGGCTTCGTGAAGATGCCAGGCAGGGGGAAACAGCCACCGACGACAACGGATATACGTGCCTTGGAAGTGATGTACCGATGACAATACCCTGCCACAGACCAGAGATTACCTTCGAAGGCCCACAAGGCTTCCATTTCGACCTACCAGACGCGCCAATCGAGAGCTTGGCGCGAGGACTGGTGGAACTAATGCGAGAAGCCGAGAAGCGCGGGTTCACCCTGGACCAGTTGGTTGCGATGGGGTCAAGACTATGATGTATCAACATATATTCAACATAGAAATACCGGCATGCAATCATGCACAACATAACATCATCTTCAAATTACCAATTGGTGATAATGTCGATGAAAATTGGAGTTATGACATTTTGAGATGGTTGAAATTGAAAAACGTAAACATATTAGGAGTAAATGCAACAATACGTGTGATGCACAGTTGGAAAAATTCAGATGAGCCGAAAAGAAGGATACAAACACTATTAGAACAAAGTGTACAATTAGCAGAAGGAATGACACCACTACACGAAGGATTAGTATCAAGTAGTGAAATTGAAATCATAATAAACATAGACACAGCAACTGCTTATGATCACACGATACTAGGTTGCTTCTTTGTAGAGGATGTGTCAAAATGATTCCACTAGCCAAACCGTACTTCAACGACCAAGAGCACCTCGCAGTAAGCGAGGTGCTCAGGAGCGGGATGGTCAGCAGCGGGAAGAAGGTTGAGGAGTTTGAGGAGATCGTGCGTAAGTACGTAGGCGCGAAGTATGCAGTAGCCGTCAGCTCATGCACTGCGGGACTCTATTTAGCATTAGATGAAATACAAAAAAAATATGAATTCTTTAGTGTATATACATCAGCATTTACATTTCCTGCCGTGCAAATGGTAATGAGAAAATTACAAGAAAAACGATATGGAATATTTTCATCTAACTTAGATGTAGACATTAACACATATAATATGATACCAAAAATAGCAATCGATCACAATGTAGATGCTATTATACCAATCCATCAATTCGGCCTTTCATGTGACATGGATAAAGTACGGGAACTTGCAAACGAACGCGAAGCGTTCGTTTTGGAAGATGCCGCCTGCGCTTTGGGATCAGAGTACAAGGGAGAGAAAGTCGGACGGCGGGGAACGTGTGTGTTCAGTTTCCATGGCCGAAAAATCGTAACGACAGGTCACGGAGGCATGGTTTGTACTGACGACGAGGAGTTGTACGAAAAAGTGCTTGAAGGAAGACAGTTTGGAAAGGATAAAACTGGTAAATTCGTGAGTTCCGGACTAAACTTTCAACTATCAGACTTACAGGCAACAATCGGAATAGCACAAATGGAGAAATTGGATGAGATACTAAGTCTTCGCTCCTTAGTCGCGAAGACTTATGACCATCTAATAACAAAATCACAACTATATGAAAACAACATCTTTTTACCAACCGATGCACCACATGAAGGACACAATTGGCAGTCATATGTCATTAGGTTACAGGGAGTAGACCGCGATTTAGTAATGAAACGGATGTTGGAAAATGGTGTTCAATGTCAAGTTGGCAGCTACAATTGGGGAGGGAAAGAATGTCCGGTTAGTGAAGAATTAGCAGCAACCGCTCTGGCCTTGCCCATTTGGGCAGGAATGAGTGAGGAAATGATAGAACACATAGTAAAGGAGCTAGAGACATGCATCAACAACGAGGCGATACATGGTTGACCTATCATACGAAGCCGGGAAAGCTCGCCAGGAAATGATAATAGCGACCAACCGGAAAGTGCGTGAGAAACCATCGGCCTACAAGAAGCGGATAGCCACGTCGGCGACACTGTTGAAACGAGTTGAGCACAAGACGGAGTGCATCAAATGCCTGGTCAACTGTTCAGTGAAACACGACGAGGATGTTGACTTCTGGGCACTGAGAGAAGGGCTAAAGCCCGTCTACACATTAGCTACGTGCCCGAAGGTGAGCAATGATAAGATGAAAGAAGCCAAGAAATCACAGAGGAAAAGGAGATGATAGTCCTACCAGGCTCAGGTGTGAAGCGCGTACTTGATGCATGCCGATCCGACAAGGAACAGTCAGCAACCCAAATATTCAAGATAGCCAAAGTTGCGTCTGGCACCGGAGAGAAGCATCTGAAGAAACTGGTAAAACATGGTTACGTAACGATGAGAGTATTGACACCGGCAGAGAAGAAGCTAACCACCAATGGAATGACAAGAATTGTATGGAAAAGGACTGACAAGGAGTTGAAAAAGTGAAAAACGTAATCGTGGCGGGTGGCGCCGGATTCCTGGGCAGCACACTGGTAGACAAATTAGTGGATGACAGTGTCACGAAACTGCTCGTCATCGACGACCTGCGCCTGGGCAAGACAAACAACATCGAGCACCACGATATCGCATTCTGGAAGAAGTCAGTGCAAATTGCATTCGGGGTCCATGCAAAAGCAATAGACGACTTCGCCCCTGACACGATCTTCAACCTGGCCGTGGACCCGCTGCCGAAAAGCTTCGACCAGCCACGAACCGTGTGGGACAACAACGTCTACTCAACCTGGGCCATCGCGAACTATTGCATAGACAAATCGATCCGGATGATCCAATACAGTTCAAGCGAAGTCTACGGAACAGCCCTGAAAGGGCTGATTGATGAGTCCCACGAGCTGTACCCGACTACGCCCTACGCGGCGAGCAAGGCCGCTTGTGATCACCTGATCAACTCGATGGTGTACACTTACGACCTGGATGCAGTGACCATCAGGCCATTCAACTGCATAGGCCCACGCCAAAACGACGCCAGCTACGCTGGCGTCATACCGTTGACGATCCGCAAGTTGCAGAGGGGAGAAGCACCTGAGATACATGGAACCGGGCAGCAGAGCCGGGATTACGCGTACTCAACCGACATCGCAGAAGCGGCCACCGCAATTGCCGCGCACGGAGTGCGCGGCAGATGCTATAACGCTTGCTCAGGCAGGGAAACGACGATAGAGTGGCTGATCCACGAAATCTGCAAGCACATGGGATACAACGGCAGACCAGTTCGCAAACCAGCCCGCACAGCCGATGTGCAAAGGCACATTGGAGACAACAGAAGACTGAAAGACCAGACTGGATGGACACCGAAGGTGTCAATCCATGAGGCAGTGAAGAGAACAGTGGAGTGGTATCAAAATGACATGGTTCGTGAAAAATGATGATGTAACATGGGTGAATGGGAGGAAGAAAAACCAAACCATGATGGGCACGATAGTGACCATCCTTGCACCAGGGGAACGAGCCGAAGATGTGCTCGACGAGAACGACCAAACTCGAATATCTACGAGATATCCGAACTCGGTCTTCATACCCGTAACGTACCGAGCACTCGTTCGCGTAACCGACGCGAACGGCTACGTAACCTTCCACACACCCAAGCTCACCGAACTCACGATCGTGACCACGGCGGCTGACAAGAAGGAACCGACGTTACGTGAACTCCGTGATATGCTACTCGAATTGGGACAGAGACTTTGATCTGAGATCTTCAATTTTTAATGAAACGATCATAGCCGCCTCACCTTTGCATTTCGTGGCGCACTTCTCCCAATGCTCTTTTGATATGCGGGATTCACCATGAGCTAACTGGCTCACTCCTATTGTTTTGGTGAGCTTATTGAGCTTGATGTTCAATGATTCATTAGCCATAAGCCACCTCCCGGATATCCTTCACACCAAGCGCGGTGATAAGTGCCGCCTCGCCGCCCGCCTCTTTGACAAGAGCATGCCATATATCTGCACAATAGAGTGATGCCTCTGGGGGGATGCCGGTCAAGTCTCCTGGCATTCTCTCAAATTCTTGCAATATGCCCCCATAGATGTATATATCCGCCGTCATGTCGTTATCGCCCACCTATTAAATCCTTGAGCCGCTGAGTCGTTCACAAGTTCGAATTTCGTTTCAAGCCCTGTCGTTGGAGGGACCATGGCCTGATAGAGACCAGTCGGATCAGCATTTGTTCCGGCCATCAATGCTACCGGCGCTAAGACGGTATAGCCCATCCTGCCAGCATAGAGATCGGTGAGAATCAAATCCACCGTGGCTGCATCAAGTGCTAGAGACGTAATATACATTTTTGACAATGCTGTCCAATTTCGCATACAAGAAGCTGCGAACGTGTACGACGATCCGGCAGCAGGCATCGAGTAGAGTTCCCAATACACCGGTCGCCAGTCTACCGTGTCAGCACTCGCAATATTGTATGTCCCGGAGGGCATCGTGTGGAGATACCAATACGTCGGTCGCCAGGCTACCATGTCGGCACTCGCGATATTGTATGTCCCGGCGGGCATCGAGTAGAAATACCAATTCGTCGGTCGCCAGGCTACCATGTCGGCACTCGCGATATTGTATGTCCCGGCGGGCATCAAGTCGAGATCCCAATACGTCGGTCGCCAGGCTACCATGTCACTCGATTTAATTGTGCTGCCTGTTATCAGAGTTACAATGAAATATGTGATTGGGCTGTACCGTAGTTCGGATGTATTCAATCCGCCGATGCTGGCTGAATCGAGCCTCAGTTGCGTGATGAGGCGCGCATTTTTAACAGTGATCCTATAGGCTCCTACTAGGGCGTAGACATGGGCGAGAGCTACTGTGCTGTTGGCTGGCAACACCGCCGTTGCCCCATCGCCCCAACTTATCCTGGTAGGTGCACGAACGGTTAGCCTGGCAAGCGTAATTGTCGCACCTGGGGCTGCTGTGGTCGCGGTGAGATGCAAATTTCTAGTTGAACCACCATGCCTATGATGCAGAGGCATTTAACTCTTCTCCCACCCCAGATGAACAGAAATGGTATTGCCAGGAGCTGCATCGAACGCGACGGCAGGGGTGTTGATGAGCTTAAGTCCAACCCAGAGAGAGGTGCCAAGTGTCGTGACCATGTCCTTGGATAACGCCGAACCCTGGTCATCGTGCTGTATGCGTGAATAGTCGATAGCCGCCGCTCCTGCCGGTGTAACCAGCGGTGACATCGTTATGAACCCGCAGCGAGCATTCTCATCGGCGAACCGAGCGTCGTAAGCAAAATTATCCGCAGCCCACACCGTGGGAATAGCGTTGAAGAAATGAACCTCGAACTGCGGTAGGCATGTTTTCTTGGAACATACGATCCGCAACTCCGTCACCCTCCCCCCGCGACCGGCGACCGTGGCAAAATTGGGCAGCTCAACCATGGCACCGACAACATCGTTAACCGTATACGCTCCGATGGCCGTGAACGTGAGCTTCGCTTTATGCATATCCCATCCAGCAACCATATTTCCGCCGCTGACCACGGACGAAACACTGGTAGCAATGCTTTGCAAAAGACCGACAACGCCATCCATCAATGCCATAAGAGAAACACCACCGCCGGAGATAAATAGTTATGGACAGTAAAAGCACCTATGCACGAATTGACCTACGTAGCAATCGAACCGACGAATCGGTGCAACCTACAATGCAAAATGTGCTTTTCACACACATCCGGTCGCGCTAAGGGTGACATGAGCCTGGCAAATTTCGAACGAATCGTCGCCGAACTGGCGACGATCCCCACAGTGCGCTTCGTATCAGTAAACGTGGGTGGTGAACCCCTTCTCCACCCGGAGTTCGAGCGAATGCTCGAACTCATCGCGGGACACGGATGGATAACAGGGTTCAGCACGAATGGTATGCTCCTGACACCCAGGATATGCAAAAAAATCATCACTACAGACGTCGGCAGAGTAGACGTGGGCCTAGATGCGACAGGCCCGAAAGTCGAAGCGATCCGGGTAGGCATGAACTACCAGACCGTAAAACGCAATATACTAACCCTTTTAGCCATGCGAAATACCACGAACTCGCGCTGTCCAGAGGTGGGGATCAACTGCGCCTTCACAGATGACCACAAGCTAGTAGATGCGATGTCGCTGCTTACTGAAATGGGACCACATGTCGATATGATCAGGATACTGCCAGCTATCAACGAGGACATGACCTTTCAGCAGGAAAACCTATTCGATCCTGTACACCTGAACAACCACTGCCCATCACCTGACGGATATGCCGGAATCCTGTGGAACGGGGATGTCGTGCCATGCTGCAAGGATATAAGTGCGAAAACCGTGATGGGAAATGCATTTGAAGAAGGCGTGCTAGGCGTGTTCAACAACCAACGTTACACCTCGCTTCGCGAGGCATCACATGAACGGTTCGAAGGAGAGTGCATCCAGGAACTGAAGAGATGCTTTAGATGCCAGATATGGAAAAAAACGATGGGGTTGAAATACGAACCTTAAGACTCCCGGCCTGCGGGCCGGGAGTCATAGGGTGGTGAGAATGTACCAAAACTAACAAGAAAATATAATATCTGGAAAAAAATGTGTGGTGGACAAGAAAACTTGTCCACACTTTGACAACATTATGCAGGCGTTTCTCCCATTTCGTCGACCGCTCTGTAGTACAAATACAGTCTCTTGATTGGATACGGAACGAACTGAACACATCCAGGTAATCCAACATCCTGTATCTGTGCTGCAATTCTGAACCACCTAGTGCCCTTCACGTATGACAGCACCTGTCTCGGCTGGTAACGCGATGTGCCCTTGCCAAAGAAAGGAGCACCTGCCGATGTGGTTCTCTGGTACTCTACGTAGAGACCATATCCGCCAATTGAATTGGCTTGTGCTCTGGTTGCAGGCAACGTCGAGGTGTACATGAACCCGATTGGAGGGAACATATCCGGGATCTCTTCCCATCGACCGATGATGCCGAAATGAGTATTCGCGGCAATGCTGGTGATGGTCGTAATATCCCAAATGGCTAGCGTCATGCTGGCACCTCCCCGGTTTCGTCCTGGGCACGATAGTACAGCACCAGTCTTTTCGTAGCATTAGCGCAATTGGATTTCATCTCGCCAATGGCAGTGGCACCAACGTACACATCGTCATACAATGGAGCCTGTATCCTGAACCACCG
>Ga0315273_10000119_pt1 | contig 67736 bp, 48 predicted proteins | sample YL17G02_0_MG_FD_205753 | JGI IMG/M metagenome (GOLD analysis project Ga0315273, IMG submission 205753) | Sediment microbial communities from Yellowstone Lake, YNP, Wyoming, USA - YL17G02_0 | ecosystem: Environmental > Aquatic > Freshwater > Lake > Sediment | place: USA: Wyoming | collected... | reverse complement strand
TCGGCGGGATCGTCCAGGCGGTCGAGCGCAGCTCGTGCCACCAACTCGTGGCGCGACTGGCGCGCCACAGCACTCAGGGCCTTTGAATCGCGGAGGGCGTCGACGGCGGCACGGCCCACCGCGTCCAGGGAGGCCCCCTTCGCGAGTGTGATGTAGATACGCGCATCGGCCCCGCCTCCAAGGGCGTCGATGGCGGCACGTCCCACCGCCTCGTCTGTGGCGTCGGCGGCCAGGCCCGCGAGCCGGGCCGCGGCTTCTTCGCGCACACCGGCATCACCGTCCCCGGCAGCCACCCGGCCGAGCGTCTCCACGTGGTCCAGACGAGCGACGGCCGCCTTCCGCACACGGGCATCGTCGTCTGAGACCGCCAGTTCCATCACCGTGGCGCGAGCCTCGGCGGTCATCTCTCGCACAGCAGCGAGTCGCACCTCCGCGTCCGGGTGCTTCCATCGTGGCTGCGATCGCAGTCGGTCGATCAGTCCCATCGCAATTCGTTGGTCTCAGCAGCGTAGCGGTCCTGCAGGCTCTGGTCGCTCACCGCAGGTCAATCCAGGTTCCGAAGTTCTTCATCAAGGCGATCCGCCTCGGCTTCACTCTCAGGTAATGCGGCACGCGGCGCAGTGGCCGGCGCCGCGGCACGCGAGACGGGCGCACGAAGCCTGCGTACCACCGTCACAGCCAGACCAATGCTGCCAGCCAGAAACACCCAGGGGAGCACGTACAACGCCGCACTGAAACCGCGGGCGGGTGGCTCCGCAAGAATTCGATCGCCGTACTGGGAGACGTATGCATCGAGAATCTGCTGCCGCGTCTTGTTCTGGGCCAGCAGCCGGCGGATGTTGGCCTTGATTTCGTCGACCGCGGGCGACTGATGGAGCGAGACCTGCTGGCTCCAGCAGCACGGCGCGATCAGCATCGTCTCGATCTGTTTGGCCTCCTGCTCGAGCGCCTGCGGATCGGGAGGTGCAGCGGCCAGCAGCAACGCGATGAAGAATGACGTCAGGATGCCCATGCAGCGGTCTCTTGAAAACCCGGGCGCGCCAACCGACCAGGGCGGCCCGGGCAGCAGGTAAGTGTACCGCAAGCCGGGCGTTTCACTCCAGCCGAACTGCGATCAGGCCTGTCCAAACAATTGGATCGTCTGGAACTCTGAGACTTCCCTATCGCGTAGCGCCGGAGCCCGTCGACGACCCTCAGGCGGCGCGGCGAATCAGATGGGCTTGACACGAATCAGATGGGCGCTTGACGGATGCACCGGGATACCCTAGCGTGCTCTTGGCTCGATTCCACGGGCGTCACGCATTTCCGGGCGCGATGTCCGTCTCGATCGGCCATTCGACAACGAGGAGGGTTCTCACACATGCGCGCATCACGCCTCGCAGTTGCGATTGTTCTGGGACTGTCGCTACTCCTGACATCGAGTCCGACCTCAAGGCTGGTTGTCTACGCCCAGCAGGCGCCAGCCATGCAGACGCCTGAGACGTTTCTGGGCTTCCGTGTCGGCGCCGACACGAAGCTGGCCCGCTGGGACAAGATCGTGGACTACATGCGGCTGGTGGCGGCCGCCTCGGATCGGGTCCGGTTCCGGGAGCTGGGCAAAACGACGCAGGGCAATCCGTTTATCACGCTCGAGATCAGCGCCGCTGAGAACCTCAGGAAGATCGACTACTACCGCGGCCTCGAACGCCGCCTCTACTTCCGCGACGGCACACCGACCGAGGCGCAGCGGGACGAGATCTTCCAGGCCGGCAAAGCGGTCGTCGTCGTGACGTGCAACATCCACTCGACCGAGATCGGCGCGTCGCAGATGGTGCTCGATCTGGTGTACCGGCTGGCCACCGACAATTCGCCGCGCGTGCAGCACGTGCTCAACAACGTGATCCTGCTGCTGGTGCCAAGCCTCAATCCGGACGGCCAGATCATGGTGGTCGACTGGTACAACAAGAATCTGGGCACCGAGTTCGAGTCGTCGCAGATGCCGTGGCTGTATCACCCGTACGTCGGCCACGACAACAACCGCGACATGTACATGTTCACGCAGAAAGAGAGCCAACTGACGGCCAAGCTCCTCTGGCAGGACTGGTTCCCGGCGGTCTGGCTCGATGAGCATCAGCAGGGCGCCAGCGGCGCGCGCATCTTCGTGATGCCGGCCACCGACCCCATCAACCCCAACGTGCACCCGCTCATCTACCGGTGGAATGGCCTGTTCGGCCAGACCCAGGGTGCGGCGCTCGAAGCCGCCGGCAAGGACGGCATCATCTACAACTCCACGTACACGAACTTCTGGCAAGGCGCGATGGCCTGGAGCGGATGGTGGCACAACCAGGTCGGCCTGCTGACCGAAGTGGCCTCCGTGCGCGTCGCATCGCCGACCGAGCAGCGCCGAGCCGAGATGGGGCGCCCGCCTGCTCCGGCGGCTGGCGAAGGTGGCGGGCGGGGCGGCGGCGGCCGAGGAGGCCAAGGCGATGCCGGCGGCGCGATGGCCGCGCCGACCGACGTCATGCCGCGAACGGAATACCCGCGACCCTGGCTTGGCGGCCGTTGGACACTCCGCGACATCGTCGACTACGAATTGATCGCGACGATGGCCACGCTGGAGCTGGCGGCTGACCAGCGGGAGACGCTGCTGCGCCAGATCTACGAGGTCAATCGCGCGACGATTGACGCCGGCAGAAAGGGCGATCCGGCCGCGATCGTAGTGACGCCATTGACCGAGCACGATCCCGCTGCGGCCAACCGCCTGATCGGACGTCTCCAGATGGGCGGCGTCGATGTGTACCAGGCCGACGCGACGTTCAGAGCCGATGACAAGGACTACCCCGCCGGCACGTTTGTCATCCCCATGACGCAGGTGTTTGCGCGATACGCCAAGGACATGCTCGAGAAACAGACGTACCCGGAGGTCCGCCGCGGCGGTCCCGCCTCGCCGCTCGAGCCGCCCTACGACGTCACCGCGTGGTCGCTGGGAATGCTTGTCGGCGTTGACGTGACGTTCGTCAAGAGGCCCCTCGGCGACAGCGTGCGGATGACGAAGGTGATCGAGTCGCCGAAGATCGCCGGCGCGGTCACGGGCACGGGCAAACGCTTCGTGTTCGACTATACGGGCCCGGACGCGGCCATCGCGATCAACCGGCTGTTCAAGGAGGGCGCGCGCGTCAGCCTCGTGCAGGCGCAGGACGCCGCGGGTCCGACGTCGCGCATTGCGGTCACGGGCGCGACGCCTGCGGCGATGCAGGCCATCGCCACTTCGCTCGGCCTGCAGATTCGCGCGGACGACAAACCCGTGACGGCCGGAGCGGGTCGATCGCTGGCGCTGAAGGCACCACGCCTCGCGATGTACCAGCCCTGGTCAGGCAACATGGACGAGGGGTGGACACGCTGGGTGATCGAGCAGCACGAGTTCCCGTACACGTCGCTGCACAACGCCGACATCAAGGCCGGCAAGCTGGCCGACAAGTTCGATGTGATTCTGTTCGCCGATCAGCAACCACAGAGCATCGTCAGGGGCAACGAGGCGGCCAGCGTCCGGCCCGAGTACCGCGGCGGCATCGGTGATGAGGGGGTCAAGGCGCTGAAGGCGTTCGTGGCGCAGGGCGGCACGCTCGTGATGCTCGGCAACGCCTGCGACTTCGCCATCGATCAGTTCCCGCTGCCGGTGAAGAATCTGAAGCGGGGATTGGGCCGCGATCAGCACTTCGCACCGGGCACGATCATGCGCATCCAGGTCGACACCAGTCATCCGATGGGTGCCGGGATGAACGCGAGTACCTACGGCTTCTACATCAACAGCCCGTTCTTCGCGCTCACCGAAGGGTTTGCGTCACAGAAGACGTCCGTCATCGTGCGGTACCCGAACGCGGACCTGGTCGCGTCGGGCTGGCTCAAGGGCGAGGAGTTGATGACCGGGCGGGCGGCCGTCGTGTCGGTCGATCTGGCTCCGGGGCGCATCGTGTTGTTCGGGCTGCGGCCGCAACACCGAGCCCAGACGCAGGCGACGTTCCCGCTGCTGTTCAACGCGATCTACCTGGCGGCGGCGCGGTGAAGCCCGGACGCCGTAGGGGCGGCCCCCCGTGGCAGCCCTATTCGCGGGGTTTGACGTCGCGGATGATCTTCGAGAGCGCTCGCGACTGGCGCTTGCGCTCCTGGGCGGCACGCTCGTCCTGCTGACTGGCCAGAAAAGCCCGTTCCTTGTGCAGCTGACGATAGCTCTCGAGCCGGCTGGTATCGAGCTGGCCCGACTCGACGGCGGCCTTCACCGCGCACCCGGGCTCGGCGTCGTGCCGGCAATCGCGGAAGCGACATCCGGCGCCGAACACCTCGATGTCGTCGAACGTCGCGTCCATCCCTCCCGCCCCGTCCCAGAGCTGCAGTTCGCGCAGGCCCGGCGTATCAATGAGCAGCGCACCTCCGGTGACGATGATGAGCTGGCGCTGGGTCGTGGTGTGGCGACCCTTGTGGTCACTGATGCGGACCGCACGCGTCTTCTGCATCTGGTGTCCCACCAGGCGGTTCACCAACGTGGACTTGCCGACGCCAGAGGATCCCAGCAGCGCGATGGTCCGCCCGGGAATCAGGTAGACATCCAGGACACCGATGATGCCGTCCTGCCTCGTACTGACCGCGTGCACCGGGGCCGTCTGCGCGACCGACTGGACTTCACGCACCCGGAGACCGACATCGTCACACACGTCCGCCTTGTTCAGCACGACCACCGGGGACGCGCCGCCGTCCCGGGCGGTGATCAGATACCGCTCGATGCGCCGCAGGTTGTAGTCGCCATCGAGCCCCATCATCAGGAAAACCGTGTCGATGTTGGCGGCCACCACCTGCTCGGTCGTTTCGCGCCCGGTCACCTTGCGTGAGAACTTGCTCCTGCGCGGCAGGATGGTCTGGATGACGCCACGGCGTCCCTGTGCAGGCGGCGTGATGGCCACCCAATCGCCGACCGCGGGAAACTCGTGGCGGCCCTCGGCACGGTGGCGCAGCCCGCCCGCCACGGTCGCCAACGACTCGCCGTCCGCGGTGTGAACGGTGTAGATGTGCTGGTGCTCGAGGGTCACGCGCGCCGCGGTGAGGCCGCGCCGGCCATGCTCCTCAAAGTACTGCTCGAAAAACGCGTCCCAGCCGAGAGCCCGGAGATCCACGATGGATGAGCGTAACATAGGCGCCAGTGGAGTATGATCGTCGCTCAACAGCCCCCGTACTCACACACTCGGCATCATCGGAGGCACACATCATGGCGAAATGCGGAGGATGCGGAACCGGCAAGAAAGCGGACGTGAAGAAGGCTACCAAGAAGCGGTAGCGAACACGCAGGGGCACGGCATGCCGTGCCCCTACTTCCCCATCATCTTGTCCCGCCGGGCTTTGAACTCCGTGCCGGGCTTCCACTCGGGAAACTTGGCAGCCTGCGCCAGGCGGTACCCCATCACGTAGTAGACCTGCAGATCCTGGACGGCGCCGCCCATATCCCAGTCCGGACGCATGACGTCTGATGGCTTGTGATAATGCAGCGCGGTGTACTCGTCCTGGGCTTTGCGCGCCCACCCTGCCGGCTTCCCGATCACCTCTTCGCCACCGCCCGCGTTGATGGCCGGCACTCCCTGTTTCGCAAACGGGAAATGATCCGAACGGAAGTAGCCGCCGTCCTCGGGCTTCGGATCGGGCACGAGGTGCCGCCCCTGCCCGGCCGCGGCGTCGCGTGCGTAGTCGTCGAGATCGGAGTTCCCCAGTCCCACCACCGACAGGTCGCGCGTCTTGCCGTAAATGTTCAAGGCATCCATGTTGATGACAGCCAGCGTCTTCCGCAGCGGATAGAGTGGCGTACGAGCGTAGTAGTCGGAGCCGAGCAGACCCTGCTCTTCGGCCGTCACCGCCAGAAACAGCAGCGAACGCTTCGGGGCCACCGGCAGTTTCGCGTAGGCCCGCGCGATCTCGATCATCCCGCCGATGCCCGTCGCGTTGTCGAGGGCACCGTGGTAGATCTTGTCGCCGTTGACGGGCGCCCCGATGCCGAAGTGGTCCCAGTGCGACGTAAAGATGACGTACTCGTCCTTCAGCTTCGGATCGGAGCCCGCAATCCTTCCGACCACATTGCGCGAATCGACCGTGCGAATCGTATTGGCGATCGTCATGGACGCGGTGACGTCAAGCGGCACCGGCCTGAAGTCGCGGGTGAGCGCCTGCTTCTTCAGCGCGGCGTAGTCCTGACCGGCAAGCCTGCAGAGCGCCTTCGCCTGATCGAGCGTGATCCAGCCTTCGATGGCCGCCCGCCCCATGCCCTTGTCTGGCGTCAGCAGGTCGAACTGTTCCTTGACCTTGCCCTGCACCACCGAGAACGGATACGCCGCGGGCCCGGTCTCGTGCACGATCAGCACTGCCGCCGCTCTCTTCTCGGCGCCCATCTCGTACTTGTAGGTCCACCGCCCGTAGTACGTCATGGCCCGTCCGCCGAAGACGCTCGGATCAAGTGTCGTCGGGTTCTTCGGGTCCGGCACCGGCGGATCACCCACGAGCACGATCATCGTCTTGCCAGCGAGATCCACGCCCTTGTAGTCGTCCCATCCGTACTCCGGCGCCCGCACGCCGTAGCCCACGAAGACCACGTCGGAGGCGTCGATGCTGACGCGCGGCTGCACGCGCTTGGTCCAGGCAACCACGTCGTCTTTGAACTTCAACGTCTGCGTCGCCGCCCCCCTTGCGAAGGTCAGCGACATCGATGGATCCGGTGTGATGCCAACCATCGGCACCTTCTGGATGTAGGTGCCGTCCGGGTTGCCAGGCGTGAGGCCGACTCTCTTGAACTGGTCTTCGATGTACGCGACCGTCAGTTCTTCACCGAGCGTGCCGGGCGCCCGGCCCTCGAACAGGTCGGATGACAGCACCTTGACGTGCTCCAGCAGCGTCGGCACGCTGATGGACGGCGCCGCGACCGGGAGCGTCGTCGTCTGCGCGAGCAGGCCTGCGCCGAACGCCGTGGCCAGCAGAACCCCGGACAGCATCACTGCGAGTCGTTTCGTCATGATTTCCTCACGAAGCCAGAGCATGCGTCTCATCGGACCCGATTGTAGCCCGAACCACGGGAGGGCAACCACGGGGGGTTGCCCCTACACCGAACAGGTCGCCGCCAGACCGGGCGGATCCGGGTCGGCTCGGGCGACAATCGGGGCCGTTCTGGACACGCGCGGCTGCCGGCGTGCGTTCCGGCGGGATGACGGTTTCCGGAGCAGCCCCTCGAACCAAGCCGACAGCGAAGCCTGCAAAACGTGCCGATAGGGCCGAGACAGGGTCGGGCGGCCCACCCTTCGACTTCGCTCCCTTCGGCTACGCTCCCTTCGGCTACGCTTCCTTGGACTTCGCTCCTTCGGCTACGCTCCCTTCGGCTACGCTCCCTTCGGCTACGCTTCCTTCGGCTACGCTTCCTTCGGCTACGCTCCCTTCGGCTACGCTCAGGGCAGGCAGGGCAGGCAGGGCAGGCAGGGCAGGCGGGGGCGCGCCCCTCCGGCAGATGCAGGGGCAACCCCCTGTGGTTGCCCCACCTCAGGTCGGCGACACGTCGCGGAAGGTGCATGGTGCCGCCCTTCGACGTTGCTCAGGGCGCCCCGAGCTCGGCCGAGGGGCGGCGTGCGTGAGCGAGGACGCGGAGGAACCGTCGTCTCGCCGGCGAGCCGGTTGCACATTCCACATCACATCATGTAGATTTATAGATATGATTGATGCCGCTGCCATCTTCCGGCTGCTCGGCGACGAGGTCCGGCTGCGCCTTCTGCGGGTGCTCTCGCACGAGCGTCTGAACGTGACCGAGTTGACCGCCGTACTCGGCCTGGCGCAATCCGGCGTCTCACGCCATCTCCGACTGCTCAAGGACGCGGGCCTGGTCGACGAGGAGCCAGCCGGCGGATTCACCTACTACCGGCTGAGCCAGGCCCTCGCCAGCGGACCGCTCGCCGGCCTGTGGACGCACATCGACAGCGACGCCGGCGGGATGGGCACCAGTCCGCTGGTCCGCGGAGACGAGGCGCGCCTCCAGGAAGTGCTGCGCGTGAGGCGCGAGAACTTCGACCCGCACGCCTCAGATGCCGGCCTGCTGGTGCCGGGCCGGAGTTGGGCCGCCTGGGCCCGCGCCCTCGGCCACCTGCTGCCCCCTGTCGAAGTGGCCGATCTCGCATGCGGCGAGGGATACCTGACGCTCGAAGCCGCAGGGTGGGCGCGCCGCGTCATCGCGATTGACCGGGACCGAGCGGTGCTGCGGAGGGCCCGCGCCCTCGCCCGCAAGCGCGGCATCACGAATGTCATCTGGAAACGCGGCGACATCGAACGGTTGCCGATCGAGGCGGCGACGGTCGACGTGGCCCTGCTCTCCCAGGCGCTGCACCAGGCCGCGGACCCGGCCCGGGCCGTTGCCGAGGCCGTCCGGATTCTCCGGCCGTCTGGCCGGCTACTCGTGCTCGAATTGCGGCCTCACGATCAGACGTGGGTCAAGGAGCGGCTCGGCGACCAGTGGCTCGGCTTCGCCGACGACGCGATCGCACGCATGCTGCGGTCCGCCGGGCTCATCGATGTCCGCGTTCAGCTCGGCGCGCGCAGGGCCGGGGGGCCGTTCGCCGTCACCGTCGCCAGCGGGCGCAAGCGGGAGCTTTCGCGTGGTTCGCGGCGAGCCAGGGCCACACGCAGGTAGTCCTTCGATTCATGAGTTCGGTGACGAACGTATTCCCTCGGGACTTGAGAGGCACCATGGTCACGACCGACACCGCATCCATCCTCATCGGGATTCTCAAGACGCGCATCCTCGTCCTCGACGGCGCGATGGGCACGATGGTGCAGCGCCACGGCCTCGCCGAGGCGGACTACCGCGGCAGCCGGTTCGCCGACCACCCGCATGATCTCAAGGGCAACAACGACGTGCTCGTGCTGACCCGCCCAGACATCATCACGGGCATCCACCACGCGTACCTCGATGCCGGCGCGGACCTGATCGAAACCGACACGTTCAACGGCACCTCAATTGCGCAAGCGGACTACGGGCTCGAATCGGCGGTCTACCAGATCAACGTCGAAGCGGCAAAGCTGGCCAGAGCCGCGGCCGACCACTGGTCGACCCGCACGCCCGGTAAGCCACGATTCGTGGCGGGCGCGATCGGCCCGACCAACAAGACGCTGTCGATCTCGCCGGACGTCAACAACCCGTCATTCCGGGCGGTGACGTTCGGCCAGCTCCGCGACGCCTACGCCGAACAGGTGCGCGGTCTGCTCGATGGCGGATGCGACTGCCTGCTGGTCGAGACCATCTTCGACACGCTCAACGCCAAGGCAGCGCTGGTCGCGATTGACGAGGTCTTCGAGCGACGCCAGTCCCGCGTGCCGGTCATGATCTCGGTGACGGTCTCGGACCTCAGCGGCCGGACGCTCACCGGCCAGACGATCGGGGCCTTCTGGCTGTCGGTGGCCCACGCGCGTCCCTTCAGCGTCGGGCTCAACTGCGCGTTCGGCGCCCGGGAGATGCGGCCCCACCTGGTCGAACTCGAGCGGGTGGCCACCTGCCACCTCAGTTGCTACCCCAACGCCGGACTGCCCAACCCCTTCGGCCAGTACGACGAGACGCCGGCCGAGACTGCGCAGATCGTCGGCGAGTTCGCCGCCGCGGGCCTGGTCGACATTGTCGGAGGCTGCTGCGGCACCACGCCCGATCATATCCGCGCGATTGCGGAAGCGGTGGCCGGCCTGAGGCCGCGCACCACGCGCACGGCACGTCACGCCCAAGGGTCGCCCCGCCTCGACGCGGCGACCCAGATCGCCGGGTCCGGGAACTCGGCCTCCACATGGCCAGCGTTCGGCGTGACACCCCTGGGATCGCCGGGCTCCAGCCCGGCCAAGGGTCCGGGCAGCGTGACACCCCTGGGATCGCCGGGCTCCAGCCCGGCCCTAATCCCCAATCCCCAACCCCTAATCCCCAGATACACCCAGTACGCGGGCCTGGAGCCGCTCACCATCCGCCCGGACAGCAACTTCATCATGATCGGCGAACGGACCAACGTCGCCGGTTCGGCACGCTTCCGCCGCCTCATCAAGGAACGGAAGTTCGCCGAGGCCGCCGAGGTGGCACTCGACCAGGTGCGCGGCGGGGCCAACGTGCTCGACGTCAACATGGACGAAGGGCTTCTCGACTCCGAGTGGTCGATGACGGAGTTTCTGCACCTGATTGCGACCGAGCCCGAGATCGCGCGGCTCCCCATCATGATCGACAGTTCGAAGTGGTCGGTCATCGAAGCCGGTCTCCAAGCCATCCAGGGCAAGCCCATTGTCAATTCGATCAGCCTGAAGGAGGGCGAGGATGACTTCCTCCACAAGGCGCGGCTCATTCGCCGCTACGGCGCCGCCGTCGTCGTGATGGCGTTTGACGAAGCTGGACAGGCCGATACCGTCGAGCGCCGGGTGCAGATCCTCCAACGCGCCTACGCCCTGCTCACGCGCGAAGCCGGCTTCGATCCGCTCGACATCGTCTTCGATCCGAACGTCCTTGCCATCGGCACCGGACTCGAGGAGCACGCCAGCTACGCCATCAACTTTATCGAGGCCACCCGGATGCTCAAGGCCACGTGCCCCGGCGTCAAGGTGAGCGGCGGCATCTCGAACCTGTCGTTCGCGTTCCGCGGCAACGATCGTGTCCGTGAGGCTATTCACGCGGTGTTCCTGTATCACGCGATTCGCGCCGGCCTCGACATGGGGATCGTCAACGCGGGACAGCTCGCCGTCTACGAAGATGTGGACGCCAATCTGCGGGAGCACGTCGAGGATCTGATCTTCAACCGGCGGCCCGACGCCACCGAGCGTCTCGTGCAACTGGCGACGACGGTCACCGGCGCCGCGCAGCACAGAGGCGCCGACCTGTCGTGGCGGGACGGCACCGTGGAAGCGCGCCTCTCGCACGCGCTCGTGCATGGGGTCCTGGACTTCATCGAACTGGATGTCGAGGAGGCGCGGCAGAAGTACGAGCGGCCGATTGCCGTCATCGAAGGCCCGCTCATGGATGGGATGAAGACGGTCGGCGCACTGTTCGGCGCGGGCAAGATGTTTCTTCCCCAGGTCGTCAAGAGCGCCCGCGCGATGAAGCGCGCCGTCGCCCATCTTGAACCCTTCATGGAGGAAGAGAAGCGGCAGAGCGGCACCGAGCACCGCCAGCGCGGCACCATCGTGCTCGCCACGGTGAAGGGCGATGTGCACGACATCGGCAAGAACATCGTGGGCGTGGTCCTGGGATGCAACAACTACCGGGTCGTCGACCTCGGCGTCATGGTGCCGACCGATCGCATCCTGCGCGCGGCTGTTGACGAACGCGCCGACATGATTGGCCTGAGCGGCCTGATCACGCCGTCGCTCGACGAGATGGTGCAGGTGGCCCGCGAGATGGAGCGGCGCGGCCTCACGCTGCCCTTGCTCATCGGGGGCGCGACCACCAGCCGCCAGCACACGGCGGTCAGAATCGCCCCGGAATACGGCGGCACGGCCGTCTACGTGCCCGACGCCTCCAGAGTCACCGATGTCGTGTCGAGTCTGCTGAGCGACACGCGGCGCGAGCAGTTTGGCGCAGAGAATCGGCGGACGCAGGAGCAACTGCGAGAGCGGCACAAGAACCGACAGGCGCGTGTGCTGCTGCCGTACGATGAGGCGCGGACCCGCCGGCCGGGCGTCGACTGGGCCACCGAACTGATCGCGATCCCGGCGGCATCCGGCCAGCGCACCGTTGTCGAGATTGATCTCGGTGCGCTCATGTCGTTTATCGACTGGACGTTCTTCTTCTCGGCGTGGGGGCTGAAGGGCCGCTTCCCCGCCATTCTCGATCACGCGGAATACGGCGCGGCCGCCCGCGACCTGTACGCCCAGGCGCAATCCACGCTCGCAGCCCTGGCCGCCGACGGCGCGTTGCAGGCTCGCGGCGTCTATGGGATCTGGACCGCAGCCAGCGATGGCGACGATATCGTCTTGTTCGGTGACGAGGCACGCCAGCGCGAGATTGCCCGGTTTCCCATGCTGCGCCAGCAGGAGGTCGTTGAAGAGGGTCGTGCCCAGTTGTCACTGGCCGACTTCGTTGCCCCGCGCGACAGCGGCCGCGCCGACTATCTCGGTGCGTTTGCCGTCACCGCCGGCATCGGTGCCGACGCACTCGCCGCTGCCGCGGCCGCGAAGCACGACGACTATCACGCCATCATGGTGAAGGCCCTGGCCGATCGGCTGGCCGAGGCGTTCGCCGAGTATCTGCACGCCAGGGTTCGCCGCGAGTGGGGCTACGACAGCGGCACGTCACAGTCGGCCGCAGACCTGGCCGCCGAGCGCTATCGCGGCATCCGGCCCGCATTCGGTTATCCGGCGTGCCCCGATCACAGTTCGAAGCAGGCACTCTTCGACCTGCTCGATGCGCCGGCAGTCGGTATCACGCTCACGGAAAACTGTGCGATGCTGCCGGCTGCGAGCGTCAGTGGACTCTACTTCGCGAGCCCTCGAGCGAAGTACTTCACCCTCGGGCACATCGGCCGCGATCAGCTCGTGTCCTACGCGGCCCGCAGGAAGATGACAGTGGAGGACGCCGAGGCCTGGCTCGCGCCGAACATCGAGTGAGCATCGAGCAGGGCGGCCACAGGGGGCCGCCCCTACGTTCGCGTTCCTGAGTCTTACCCCTTGCTTCTGTCCGGGCGCGATGAATCGCGCCCCTACCTCGCCTCGTACATCACCTTGCCGCCAACGACTGTGTACAGCACCTTCGCCGTCGGAATCTGATCCTCCGGTATCGTCAGGATGTCCTTGGACAGGATGGTCACGTCGCCGAGTTTGCCGACGGTGAGCGACCCCTTGATCTTCTCCTCGAACGCGGCAAACGCGCCGTTGATCGTGTACGACTTCAGCGCTTCCATCCGCGTCATCCGCTGATCGCCGTAGAACACCGAGCCGTCCTTCAGCCGCCGGCTGACCGTCGCGTAGTAGCTGGCAATCGGATCGACATCTTCGACCGGCGCGTCGGTGCCGTTGGAGATGACGGCCCCCGACTTCATCAGCTTCTGCCAGACGTACGCCCCTTCCTCTGCGCGCTTGGCGCCGAGCCGCGCAAGCACGTACGGGGCGTCAGATGTGCAATGGATGCCCTGCATCGCTGCGATCACCCCCAACTTGCCGAATCGCTCGACATCGGCCGGATTGAGGTGCTGGCTGTGTTCGTCGCGCCACCGCAGGTCCTTCTTGTCGGGGTTGGCCTTGAACGCCTCCTCGTAGATGTTCAGCACTTCGCGGTTTGCGCGGTCGCCAATCGCATGAATGGCGAGCTGATAGCCATTCGCCATGGCGAGCTTGGCCGTCTCGCGGACCGAGTCGACCGGCGCCGTATTCAACCCGGTGTGTCCGGCCAGGTCCGTGTACGGCTCGAGCAGCCACGCGCCGCGCGATCCGAGGGCACCATCGATGGTGACCTTGATGGTGCGCAGCGTCACGTGGTTGTCGGCAAAGCCAATCGTCTTGTACTTGACGAGGTTCTCCACGAGGCGGGCATTGCTCTCGCGCACCATCACGTAGAGCCGGATCCCGAGCTTGCCTTCCTGAGCCATCTTCTTGAACAAGTCGATGGTCGAGAACGGTTCGCCGGCATCATGGAATGTCGTCACGCCCTTCGACAGGCATTCTTCGGCGGCCAACTGCACGACGCGGCGGGCTTCGGCGTCCCGTTCCTGCGGCGTCATCTTCTCGCGGGCGCTCCGTTCCGCACGGCCAAGCAGACCGGAGGCGGTCTCCCGGAACACCCCGATCGGATTGCCCGTCGCGTCCTTCAGAATCTCGCCGCCAGCCGGATTGGGCGTGGCCTTCGTGATACCCGCCAACTCCATCGCTTTGGCATTCGCGAATGTCGCGTGGCCGCTCGCATGCTCGAGCACGACCGGGTTGTTGGGGGAGACCCTGCTCAGCGATTCGTGGGTCGGAAACCCCTCAACGCTGGGCTCCGGCCGCTGCGTCCACTTCTCCTGATGCCAGCCCCGGCCCGAGATCCACTCGCCGGGTTTGGCCTTCTTCGCCGCGTCGGCCACCATGGCCACAATCTGCGCCCAGCTCGTGGTCTTCATGAGGTTGATCTGCAGCCTGGCTTGTCCGACGCCTGTGAAATGACCGTGGCTCTCGATGATCCCCGGCACGGCCAGCGCGCCCTTCAGATCGATGATCCGGGTCGACGCCGCGATGTACGGCTTGATGTCGGCTTCCGTGCCGACCGCCACGATTCTGTCGCCCCGAACGGCGAGCGCCTGCGCCTCGGGCCTGGCGCCATCAACGGTGACAATCTTCCCGTTATGAATCACGAGCGTGGCCGGCTCTATGCGCACGGGCACCTGGGCCACCGGTCCGGCGGCCAGCGTCAGAACGGAGAACAGGACGAGGAGAGCAAGTACGCGAATGGAACCGCGAATGCCGATGGGCACGATAGAACCTCCTTGCGGCGGATGGCGCCGTGCCAGTATTGACGCAAACCAGCGGGCTTCACAAGATCAAATCGCCGTGACGCGTGAAGGCTGATCCCCGGCGACGATCCTCCTCGAACCGCCGAAAGAGGCCCTTCCTCCTCGTCATTCCGGCGAACGCCGGAATCCAGTCGTGTCCCTGTCTGGACCCCGGCTTCCGCCGGGGTGACGAAGAGCAACTCCATTCCGCAGGGTGAGGCTCATGGAAGATGCCCAGCCCCGTGCTACCATCGGATCAGTCACTGTCCCCCGAGGATTCATACGTATGTCACGGTGTCTCCGTCTTACCTGTCTCACCCTCATCGGTCTCTGCCTCGTTTCCGCGTCATTCGCGACTGCGCAGACCGTCAAGCCCACGGCGACGGCGACCAAGCCCGCCGCGCAGGCGACGCAGCCGGCGCGGTCCGCCGACGCCACCCCCTCGGTGCCCGCTCTCGACGCGATGCACGAGGTGATTCTGCCGATGTGGCATGACGCGTGGCCCACCAAAAACTACAAGGCGCTGGCCAGCATGCTTCCGGATGTCGAGAAGCATCTCGCCGCAATCAGCAAGGCTGAACTGCCGGGCATTCTGCGTGAGAAGAACCCGCAGTGGTTCGCTGGCCTCTCCGATCTGAACAAGGCAGGCGCCGACTACAAAGCCGCCGTTGCGAGCGGCAAGAATGAGGATCTGCTCAAGGCCGCCGAAGCGCTGCACATGCAGTACGAGAAACTGGTGCGCGTGATCAAGCCGGTGCTGCCGGAACTCGATGATTTCCACGGCACGCTCTACGTGCTCTACCACACCCAGATCGATCCACTCGTGCTAGCGAAGGTGACCGCATCGGTTGAGACACTCAAAGTGAAGATGGCCGCCCTCCACAAGGCGACATTGCCCGACCGTCTCAAGGCCAAGGCGGACGTGTTCGCGGCCCAGCGCGACCGTCTCGCGAAATCGCTCACCGCGCTCTCCGGCACGCTGGCGGGTAAAGACGAGGCGAAGATCAGGGAAGCCCTCGAGTTGATGCACGCCGAGTACCAGAAACTCGAGAAGGTCTTCGAGTAATCCTGGCGCGACAACGTATTGACGTGTGGGGACTTGGGCTGTCAGCCGCGTGACGCGGGTCTGCACACCTCGTCGCACGTTGACGCGGGCTTGCACGCTCCGGCCCTGGTACGTGCCTTGCTCTACGGATTGTCAGTCCGGCATTCAGGCAACTCGGCATCCAGCCGACTTGCTGATCACCGGGCATCGTCGGATCCGTAGAGGGCCACATGAACGCCATCTCACACGACATCGCGCATATGCCGGGATTGACGGCTCGACCGCTCGCTTGCGCCGTGATCAAGCAGGCACTTGTGGATGCGCTCGACCCGACGACACCCCAGGGAATCCGGGAGGACGCGCAATCGTTTCTGTCCGGTGATGAGTGGTATCGGATGTGGTGCAACGCGGGCGGCTACTCGCCGAGCCCGCTGCTCCACCGCCAAGAACCTGGATAGGGGCCTCTTCCTGCCAAATCGGGCACCGGCGATAGCATCACGCGGCGCCCGCTCGCCTTTCAGTTTGAGATTCCGTTACACTTTCGGCCCATGACTGCGCTGCGGACGATCCGCACGGTGTGCCCGCGCAACTGCTACTGCACGTGCGGGATGCTCGTCACCCTTGACGAGCATGGCCGAATCGTGCGGATTGAGGGCGATCCGGCGAACCCGGCCACCGGCGGTCATGTCTGCCTCAAGGGATTGAGCTACGCGCGCCGGGTCGGCTACGCTGACCGGCTGCTCACACCGATGCGTCGGCGCAAAGGGCAGGCGGGTTTCCATCCGATCACCTGGGATGATGCGCTCGGCGAGATCACGGAGCGATTGACACGCGTCCGCGCAACCCACGGGCCATCCAGCGTGCTCTATTACGAGGGTTCCGGATCCCACGGCGTGCTCGGCGGGCTGTCGATGGCGTTCTGGCGGCAGTTTGGCGGATGCACAACAACGTACGGAGACCTGTGCTGGCCCGCGGGCCTCGAAGCGACGCGGCTGACATACGGCGCCAACCTCCACAATCACCCGCGTCTGACGCGCGACAGCCGATTCATTCTGATCTGGGGTCACAACCCCGCCGAGACCAACGTCCACCAATGGCGACTGATTCTGGATGCGCAGGAGCGCGGTGCGACCGTGGCCGTCATTGATCCGCGCAGCACAGACACGACCGACGCCGCCGATATCCACGTGCAGCCGCGCCCGGGGACCGACGCGGCGTTGGCGCTGGGGCTCGCCCGGATCATCGTGGATGCCGGGCTGCACGACACGGCGTTTCTCGTCGAGCACGCCGCAGGCTTCGAGCAGTACCGCGCGCGCCTGGCCGACTATCCCGTGGAGCGGGTGGCCGACATCACCGGGCTCAACCCGGCAGCGATTCGCGATCTCGCGCTGGCCTATGCGCGAACCCGTCCAGCGCTGCTCATCGCCGGTTTCGGATTGCAGCGCCACCATCGCGCCGGCCAGACGATGAGAGCTGTCGCGTTGCTGCCGGCGGTCACCGGCAATGTCGGCGCGACCGGTGGTGGCTGGCAATATGCCAACCTGGCAAGCCACTGTCTACGCGAGTTGCCGCTCCCGCCCGAGCCCGCCGGGGGGCGATCCATCCCGGTGTCGCAGGTGGCGCGTCATCTGGAGACGTTGACCGATCCCCCCATCCGGGCCGCGTGGATTGAACGCGGCAATCCGGGCAGCCAGAACCCGGCCGCCCCGAGGGTTCGGGCGGCCCTCTCGGCGCTCGACCTGGTGATCGTGGTCGATCAGTTCATGACGCCGACGGCCGCGTGCGCCGACATGGTATTGCCCGCCAAGACGCTGTTCGAAGAAGAGGATCTGGTCACGGCGTATTGGCATCCGTATCTGCAGTGGCGCGCGAAAATCCTCGAGCCTCCCAGCCACGTCAAGCCGGAGACCGAGATCTGGCGGCTGCTGTGCGAGCGATTCGGGTACGACACGACGTGGTTCCCGACTGACCGGGTCGCCTACCTGCGCCAGTTGCTCCCGGCGGGCCGCGAGTCCGCGCTCGAGGCCCTGATGGACCGGCCGCTGGATCTGTCGGAACATGGCGACATCGCGTTTGCCGATCGGCACTTTCCAACGCCATCGGGAAAGGTGCAGTTCGCCTCTGACGAAGCCGCAGAGCTCTGGGGCGTCGGGGCGGTTCCGGAATACGCGCCTCTTGACGAGGGCCATGCGTCGGCGCTGGCGCATCGTCTCCCGCTGCAACTCCTCTCCTGCAAGACGCGCGACCGGATTCACTCGCAGTTCGGCAATCTCGACTGGGTGCGCGAGGTCGAGCGCCCACACGTGCTCGACATCAATCCGCAGGATGCGGAGGCACGCGGCATCCCGGACGGCGCTCGCGTAACCGTGTGGAACGATCGCGGCCGAATCGAACTCGCGGCGCGCGTGACGCCAGGCATCAGGCCAGGTGTCGTGCACGTGCTCGAAGGCTGGAGCCATGAGGGCGATCCCGACGTCAATGCGCTCACCGGCGAAGCCGTCACCGATATGAACCACGGCGCGACGTTCTACGAGTGCCTGGTCGAGGTGGAGCGCGTATGAGCGGCGCGGGATTCCTCGTCGACCTGCATCGGTGCGTCGGGTGCGGCTCGTGCGTGCTGGCGTGCCGGATCGAGAACGGTCGGACCGAGGAGCCGGTGTGGCGGCGCGTGGTGCCGCTCAATCTGCGGCGGCACCCGGGAGGACCCACGTATTTCCTGTCGGTCGCCTGTCACCACTGCGATGAGCCCGCGTGCCTCCGCGGTTGCCCGTCCCGCGCCTACGAGCGACGCGCGGATGGCATCATCGTGCATCACGAGGACTGCTGCCTGGGCTGCCGGTACTGCGAGATGACCTGCCCGTTTGGCGCGCCGAAGTACGACGAGCAACGGGGCGTCGTTTCCAAGTGCCACTTGTGCGCCGACCGGCTCGACCAGGGACTCGCGCCGGCGTGCGTCACCGCATGTCCGACCGAGGCGTTGCAGTTCCAACGGCCGGGAGTTGCCGCGGGCGGTGATGCGCGGGCCGGCGTGCCGGGATTCGTTGACCCGGCCGGCTGCCGGCCAAACATCAGGTTTACGCCGCCCAGGGGCGAGAGGCGCGTCGTGTTGTTCGCGGCGATTGAGGAGGCGATACGGCGATGAGTCAGTCACGCAGAGACGCTCCGCCTCACACCGCAGAGGATTCGTTCGTGGCCCCCCTGGCAGCGCACGGCACACACGTGCCTCATTCGTCGCGATCCTGGCTTTGGAAGATGTCTGAGCACACGCCGCTCGTGTGGTTCACCAGCCTGGCGATCGGCGGTGCGGGCATGATCGCCGCGGCAGCGTTGCGCATGCGGCCTGATCCCGCGGCGCCAGCGGTTGCGTTGGCGGTGGGCACGGTCGCACTGGGCGCCGCACTGCTCGTCTCGACACTCCATCTCGGCCGGAAGGCGCGCGTCCCGCTCGCCGCGCGCGGCGTGGGCCGCAGCGCCCTCAGTCACGAAATCCTGCTGGCGGGGGCGACCCTCGCGGCGGGCCTGACGCTGCTGGTGATGAACTGGCAGGCCTATCCTGAGGTGTGGGCCAGGATCGCCGCGGCCTCGACCGCGATCCTGTTTCTCCTGTCGATCGGACTGGTCTATCGGCTGGGCGGGCAGCGGACGTGGCGCGGCGCCACCGTGCTGCTGCCACTGACGACCGGACTGGTATGTGGCGAAGTGTCTCTGCTGGTGATTGGCAGCGCGTCGATCAGAGAAGCCAGCGTGGCGTTCTGGCTCGTCCCCATCGACGTCATCGTGTTCGCCGCCCGGTGGTGGACACTGGCCCGCAGTGCGTCAGCGCTCACGCCGCGACGTCTCGACGCCAGTCGACTGCGCAATTTCTCAGCCGCGCGCCTGCTCATCTTCGACGTCATCCCGCTCGTGCTGTTGGACATGACCGCGGCCGCCCCTGCGATGATCGCGGTCGCGCTGGGATTGGTGCTCGATCGGTGGCTCTTCTATGCGCTCGCGGATCAGCACACGACGGAATCCGAGATCGCAGGTGTCGAGGCGATCATCGAGCACCAATCTCGGATCAGATAGAATCCTCCCGAGGCTGCGGACGTGGAAATTGGGTCGGATCACTCATGCGCATACATCGTCCCCATCTCGCGTCAGCAACTGTCGGGCTCCTGCTCATCACGACGTCGGCGCCACGGGTGGTGGGCGCCCGCGCCCACACCGGCGCGACGCACTCCGTCTTGCGCCTCGCCACGACAACCAGCACCGCCGACACCGGTCTGCTGAGCGCGCTGCTGCCCGACTTCGAACGCCAGTGCGGCTGCCGTGTCGACGTCGTGGCGGTGGGCACCGGCCAGGCTCTGGAACTCGGACGGCGCGGCGACGTGGACGTCCTGCTGGTGCACTCGCGTGAGGCCGAAGACGCGTTTATCGCCGAAGGCCACGCCACCCGGCGAGACGAAGTGATGTACAACGACTTCGTCATCGTCGGTCCAGCGGCCGACCCGGCCGGGATCGGAAATACGAAACTGGCCAAGGACGCGTTCAAGGCCATTGCCCAGTCCGCCGCACCATTTGCAAGCCGCGGCGACAAGTCGGGCACGCACACGAAGGAAGTGGCGCTCTGGACGTCGGCCGGCCTCATGCACGCCGGGGAGATGGCGTGGTACCTGTCGGTTGGTCAGGGCATGGGCGAGACGTTGACATTTGCGAACGAGCGTCAGGCGTATACGCTGTGCGACCGCGCGACGTGGCTCGCGATGCGGGGCAAAGTGACCGGGCTCCGGTTGCTGTTTGGCGGCGAGACGCTTGCAGCGAATCCCGATCGCGGTCTGCGCAACGACTACGGCGTCATCGCGGTCAGCCCCGCGAAACACCCGTCTGTGCGGGCGGCGTTGGCGGCGCGGTTCGTCCAGTGGATTCTGTCGAAGCCGACGCAGGACCGCATCGGCGCGTTCGGCGTCGATCGGGTCGGCCAGCCGTTGTTCTACCCGAACTCGCACAGGCGGCCGAACGCGCACCACGCCCACCCCGTGACCTCGATCATGATGCGCTGAAAGCGGGTGTCTTATCGATAGCATCCTGCGTGCACTCGGAGAACCGGCGTTGATCGCGGTGGTGGCGCTCACCTTCCGCGTCACCGGCATCGCGCTGCTCGCGGCCACCCTCCTCGGCGTTCCGGTTGGCGCGGCTCTCGGCCTTGCACGCTTTCCGGGCCGCCGCCTTGTGACGCTCGTGCTCTACACCGGCATGGGCCTGCCGCCTGTCGTCGTCGGGTTGTTTGTCTACATGGCGCTCTCGCGCAGCGGCCCGCTGGGCGAGTTCGGGTGGCTCTTCACCCCGGCCGGCATGATCGCAGCCCAGACCATCATCGCGTTTCCGCTCGTGGCAGCACTCACCATGAGCGCGGTGGACGGTGTCGATCGGGAGCTGCGCCTGCAGATCCGCGCGCTTGGTGCGACGCGGTGGCAACTGGCGTGGGCCGTGCTCCGCGAGGCTCGCATCGGCGTGACCGCCGCGATCGTTGCGGCGTTTGGCGGCATCATCTCGGAAGTGGGCGCGGTGATGCTGGTCGGCGGGAACATCGAAGGCCAGACGCGGGTGCTGACGACGGCCATCGTGCTGTATGCCCGCCAGGGCGACTTCGCCCTCGCCATGGCGCTGGGCCTCATCCTCATCGCGCTGGCGCTGGTGGCCAACGCCCTCCTGCTCCAGCTCCAGGGGCGGTCGCGATGAAGGGCGACACGCTGGACCATCGCATCACGGCACGACGCCACGGCAACGGCGAAGCCGCCGCGCTGCTGCTCCTTCTTCAAGGGCGGTCGCGATGAGCGGCACCGGACTCGCCTACCGCATCACCGGCTTGCGCCATCGATACGGCAACCGCATCGTGCTGGATGTGCCGGCACTCAACATCGTGCGAGGCGAGACGCTGGCCGTCATCGGCCCGAGCGGCGCGGGCAAGACGACGCTGCTGCGTTTGCTGCAGTTTCTCGAACGTCCGACGGAGGGTCGCATCGAGTACGCGGGGGCGCCAGCCGTCGTTCCGGTGCCGATCGAGATCAGCCGGACCGTCACCACGGTGTTTCAGCGGTCGCTCATGCTGGACCGATCAGTTCGCGACAACGTGGCGTTCGGACGCCGGCTCCGCGGCAGCCGGGAACTCGCCGATGTCGACGCGCTGATCGAGCGGCTGGCCCTGAAGCCCCTTGCGAAAGCGCCTGCCCTGTCGCTCTCCGGTGGTGAGATGCAACGCGTCGCGCTCGCCCGCGCCATTGCGACCGGCGCCAACGTGCTGCTGCTCGATGAGCCGGCGGCAAACCTCGACCCGCGCAACGTCGCGATCGTGGAAGCGATGATCAAGGAGCTTCAGGCGCGCGGCACAACGCTCGTGCTGGTGACGCACAACACGCACGAGGCCCGCCGTCTGGCGTCGCGCATGCTGGTCCTGCTCGATGGCCAGATGATCGAAGTGGGCCCAACCGTGACGGTGTTCGATTCGCCATCCGACCCGCGCACCCACAGCTTCCTCTGCGGCGACCTCATCTACTGAGAAGGGATCGGACCTGCTCTCGCTGCCGGCCGGGCGGACATCCACCCGACGGCTTCTCGCTCTATTTCCGTGTCGGCGCGAGGTGCGCGTCGAGGAACGCGTCGATGTCGGCACGCGTGCTGTAGGCCAGCGACGTGGCGTGCTCGTGAGAAAGGCCGCTGATCATGCGAGAGATCGCCCCCTGCCGGTCGGCGTCATACAGCACGTAGGCGCGCTGGCCGGATTGTGCGGCCCGGCCGAGGATGTAGCCGACTTCGAATCCGACACCGAAGCTCGAGCCCGACGCCTCGGCCACCACGACGTCGGCGGCTTTGAGCCACTCGACGTCCCGCGCGAACACGTGGGCCGCGGTCACGTGGCTCTCCAGTTCGTCGACATCATCGCGAAGCAGATGCGACGTCAGCACCTCGTGCCCGAGCTGCACGAGCCGATCGTGAATGTGACGCGCCGCGGCTACGGTGCCGCGGTCTCCTCGAACAGTACAGGCTAGATAGACACGCATAGTGACTCCACAGGGACTGTCACGCCGACCGGACCGCAGGCCGGGCTGGAGCCCGGCGATCCCAGGCGCGTCACGCCCCAGACAATGCCGACGCTAGAACCCGTCGCCCAGTATGACCTGCGCGGCGTCTGCGGCGGGCGCGAACGACGCGAGTTCCGCCACATCCCACGTCTCCGGGGCGACAGCGCCGAAGCGATTGAACCACACGGCCCGCATACCCGCCGATCGCGCGCCGGCAATGTCCGCGGCCCATGCATCGCCGACCATGACCGTCTCGTCCGCCGAGCTCCCCAGTCGTGCCAGTGCAATCTCGAAAATCCTCGTGTGAGGCTTGGCGACGCCCGCCTCCTCCGAGATCACGACGGTGTCCAGAAACGGCGCGAGCCCACACGCGCGGATCTTCTCGATCTGCTCGCCAACCACGTTGTTGCTAATGACACCGATGGGTGCGTGCGGATGGAGCGCGTCCAGCAGTTCGAGCGCTCCCGGCACCAGCCGCCACGCGGCGACGTATGCGCGGCGGTAGTCGGCCGCCATCCCGGCCGCCCCGCCCGGGGTCACCGCTTCGCCGGCCTCCTCCATCAATCGGCTGAATCGCTGAATGCGCGCGTCATCGACGGTCAAGCGACCCGCCAACACATCAAGGTGGAATTGCTCGAGCAGGAGGGAGTGGCGCTCTCCGAATTCACAAAGCGACCAGCGTCTGAATCGAGGGTGAACGCCTTGCAGCGCCTCGAGCGCCTGGTGGGTGCAGTGCCAATGATCAAACAGCGTGTCGTCGAGATCGAAGAGGACGGCCCGGGTAGTCACAGCAGCGAGTATGGCACGACTGCCCCGTCAGCCGGGGGTGCAGCCCAGCACTACGTCGAAACGGGCGCAACAAAGTGACCCGACACAATTCCTGTCACGCCGGCAGGACCGCAGGCCGGGCTGGAGCCCGGCGATCCCAGGCTCGTCACGCTGCTAACCCGATGGTGTCACACCGACCGGACCCCAGACAGGGCTGGAGCCCCGGACTACGTCGAGACGATACACGGAAGACGTCATGGTCGAGCCGTCTCCGCAGCCCAGGGCTGCGCCGCCACCGTCGACCGCACGGCCTCGATGGCGCACTCAATATCCTGCCGGCTAATGCCGCGGTACGTCACGAAGCGGACGACCGACCCCATGCCCGGCAGGCCGCGCACGCCCTGCTCGCGCAGGTGCGTGGCGAAGGTCGCGGCGTCAATGCCCAACCCCTTGACCTCCAGATTGACGATGTTGCTCTGCACCGCGTGCAGATCAATCTGCAAGCCCGGGACCGCCGCCACACCTTCGGCAAACAACCTGGCGTTCGCGTGGTCCTCGGCGAGCCGACCGATCATGCTCCGCAGGGCGACCAGTCCGGGCGCGGCAATCACGCCAGCCTGGCGCATCGCCGCACCAAACGACCGGCGCACCTTGCCGGCGCGCTCGATAAACGCGCTCGATCCGGCGAGGATCGATCCCACAGGCGCCGACAGACCCTTCGACAGGCAGAAGCTGACCGAGTCGACCGAACGGGCCAGTTCGCGCGCCTCGACGCCGAGGGCGACCGCCGCGTTGAAGATGCGCGCCCCGTCGAGATGCACCGCCAGGCCGCACTCGCGGCCGATGGAGGTGAGTTCGTCGATCTGCGCCGCCGTCATCACCGTGCCGCCAGCGGCATTGTGCGTATTCTCAAGGCACAAGACGCCGCGCGCCGGGTACATCGTTGCCGCCTTCCTTCCGGCCCACCGCACGCGATCCGGATCAGGCGCCCCGTAGTGCCCGCCGACAGGCATCACCAGCAGCCCGCACACAGCGGCGGCGCCGCTCCATTCCATGCCGTACACGTGCGCGCTCTCCTCGACGATCGCCGCGGCGCCAGGCTCCGCGTGCGTGCGAAGCGCGAGCGTGTTCGACATCGTGCCACTGATGGTGAAAACGGCCGCGTCCTTGCCCATCAGCCGGGCCGATTCGGCTTCAAGTTCCCGAACCGTAGGATCGCCGTCGCGCGAATCGTCGCCCAGTTTCGCCGTCACCATGCTCTCGAGCATCTCGGGCGTCGGTTGGGTCAGCGTGTCACTGCGCAGATCGATCAGTGCCATGTCGAATCACTCCACGAAGGGGGCCTGGCGGATGTTCCCGGCTATTGTAGCGTGGAGACACGTTAGATCCCGCGGTTGCGCACGTTGAGATTTCCGTCGCTCCTCTCGACATCCCGGCGATAATGGCGGGCAGGTGGTTGCTGGTTCTTTCGTGGCCGGCCCGCACGGCCGCCGGCCCTTCTGGGAGGCTGAAGCGCCATGGTGATGATCTCCAACGAGGCCCGATCCCTCATACAGCCGCACGGCAAGACCATCCGACGCATTCGCCAGCGGGGCGTCCCGTTCGACGTGCCCATCTTTCTGCCGCTCATCAATCCCTTCGTGGGCAAGCGCGTCCTCTTCAAGACGCAATACCGGCTGGCAGGCGTCAGTCTGGAGGATGTCCGCGAGGGAGTCATGTTCGGAGACTTCCGGAGTTTCCTGGACATCGGGATCGAGGAGTTCAACCGCAAGACCAGGACCAGGCACTTCACCGAGAATCCCTTTACGAAGAAGTTTGAGGAGACGCTGGGCGGACTGTTCGGCCGGGCGGGTGTCTGGATTGGCCATCAGGTGGCCGCTGTCATCGTCTGGGCGCTGGGTATGGTTGAGTGGCAGATGTCGGAGGACGCGATGACGAATCCCGACCTCGCCTCGATCCGCGTCCATGTGTCGGCAGGTTGCTTCCGCGGGCACTTCAAGATTCGCGTCCAACGCGAATCCGACGGTGTCCTTCTGACCGACGACTGGCTGCCGGAAGGCGGAGGGGATGTACGGACGCCCACCTTCCCCATGGCTGTCCTGATGCTGAAGACACATCCGATGGGGATCGAGCAGATCGCCGAGCGCGTGGTGGAGGAAATCGTCCAGGCCAGGAATGCGGGAAAGCCGTACGTGGGCCAGATAGGGCCGCCGTCCGAAGAGCTCAACTGATCGGCTCCGAGTTCGATTCGGAATTCACCGCCCACGGGCCGTGCGGAGCCCACGGCTGGGTGAGAGTTCTGTCCTCTCCACCCGGCCGCGGCACCAGCTTGTCTCGGCCGACGCCCTACGGCAACGTGATCTCGAGGTCCTCAGGCTTCGTATTCACATTCGAGGTCGAGTACCAGCCCGGGTCGATGATCACGCTGACATACGGGAACTCCGGCGACGTGCAAATCTGCGCCGTCGCGATGTGAACGCCGTTCGACGGGTCGAGACTCCAGCTGCCGAGCCCGGAGAACGTCACGGTGTCGCATTCACCAGGCGCCGCTTTCGACGTGCGCGACCGAAGGTAGTGCAGCCAGGTCAGGCAGTCGAGCTTGAAGGTCCCGCCGAGGGCATGGTTGGTGAACTCGAAGAACGGCTTGGCCCGACCCTCCGGGATCTCGTACTTATAGCTGAACTCCTGCCCATTCGACGACACGATGCGAGATTCTCCCGATCGCGGCCTCCATTCGTGCCCGACCACCGGCATGGCCTGGTGGCGTAGGAAGGGATACAGGACGGAATCTGGCCCGACGACGATGTAGCTCTCGAGATCGTCCGTCGGGAATTTGAAGCCCTCCGGATAGGGCAGGTACTGCACGCCGTTATAGCGGAAGATCACCTGGCCGTCGTTGCCCGCCTCGAATGATCCGGGGCCCCGCCACGTGAAGGTCTCGGTCGGCGTCCTCGGCTCGATCTCGATCAGTTTCATGATGATGCGCTGCGAGATCAGTCCGCGGTGCAGCAGGTCGCCGACGATCTTGCCCGTCTTGAGGTTGACGATGCAGAGCGCCACGTCGAGCGGATCATCGATCATCGAGACCTTGCCCATCCTGTAGTTCACCTTGCCAAACCTCAACGCTTCGTCGTGTCCCGGCGCGCCGCGCGGGATGCGACTGCCGAAGTTGGCGGCCAGCGGAGTCTCAGGCACCTCTGCCAGCAATCCTCCCGGCGGCAGGGTGGCGACATAGATGGAGACCGCGTCGCCGAAGCGTTCGCCGAATTGGATGGAATAGCGGGAGTTCAGATGCGAGCGCCCCGTCGCGTGCCCGCCCAACTCCGGCGCGTTCAGCGCGAAGTCGTCGCCGAACGTGTTGTTGTGCATGGAACCCATCATCTCCCACACCGTGTTGGTCGGGAGTTGCGGCACGCGGACATCGGGATCGGCTGCGGCCGGCGGCTTGGTGCTCATGTGGATGTGGGGATGCAACGCCGTGCCGTCGGACGGCACACTGGCGAGCTTGCCTGACGCACTAGCGAAGGGCATCGGGAACCGCACGGGCGCGCCGAGCACGCTCAGGGGAATAAACGTCGTGGCGTGAAGCGTGAAGTCCAGCAGTCCGTCCGGGCGCTCTTCGAAGCCGGCCCACGTCGACCCATAGAAGCCCGGGAAGTCGATGGGCGCCGCGGGCAATGTCGGGTTCACCGCCGCCAGGGCGAAAATCGCCGAGTTCAGGAAGTAGAACCGGCACTTGAGATTGCTGACCCACCCCGTGACGAGGTCGAGGTCGCCCGACGACAGCACCTCGGCAGCATCCATCACCCGGTGGTCCACCGCAGGCAGACAGTAGAGTTGCGGCGCCGACAGCCGGCCGTCGTCTCCCTTGAGTCCCGAGCCGAGCGAAATCTCGAAGTGCGTCGAATCATCCTGGGGCGGCGCGAACTTGATGCGCACCGACCCGTGCAGGTGGGTGTCGAGCAGCGCGAGACCCCCGAACAGCAGATTGCCGGTCAGGCCGTAGACCTTCGGCTGCGCATCGGTCGTATGCACCGCGCGCAGCGCGTCGCCGTAGTAGCTCGATTCGCTGTCGAGCGGCAGCGTCTGCTCGAGGCCTGGCGGCAGCTTGATCTTCCAACGTTCTGAATGGCATCCGCTGGTCGGCGGTGCGGGCATCGGCTGGCGTTCCGATTTCCCTCGCGCCATCCCGGCGACGAACTTCGCCATCTTGGCGAGGCGCTTCGCTGTCGCCCCGCCGGCCGCGAGCACGCCGGCCGGCGTGCCGTGCATCGGGCCATCGGCGCCCTGGTACGCCAGCACGGCGTCGTTCATGATGAGCATCGGCCCGATGTCCACCTTCTGGTAGCGCGTGCCAAACGTCCGATTCAACAAGTCGATCAGCTCGTTGGCGATCAGGGCCTGCCCCGTCTTGCCGGGGTAGTACCCGTTGAGTGAATAGAAACCGCCCAGGTAGTCGGCCGTGATCTGGCGCTTGCCGACGCGCACGCCCTGCTCCCGGACCTGCCGGAAAAACGCGTGCAGATCGTACACCAGCGCGCCGTGCTGCCCGGCCAGCGACAGAAGGTCCTTGTTGACCGCCTCCACTCCCCTGCTGAACTCGGTCGCGAGCTGGCCTTTCAGGACAGAGCCGTCCGGCAGCGGCCCGACGCGCTTCGTCATCGTCTGATAGCCCATCTCCATCAACGCGTTGGGGGTCACGCGGTCGTGACTCTGCAGGCCATATCTCGACTGGATTCGGGACGCGGGCAGCCGCACGACGCCGGCGGCCGCGTCGAGCGTGGAAAAATGCGCCGTGTCCATCGGATCGGGAATCGTCAACACGATCAGGGTGGCACCAGCCGACCCCAGGGCGCCGAGGATCGTGGCGTAGTCGGTCATGAACGCCGCGCCCGGCAGCGCGGCCGGATCACCGGCGACCGCTGCCGCGAGCACTTCGGCCAGCCCCAATTCGATCATGGCGAGGCCGGGCTTCTGACGCGCGGCGTACTCGAGCACGGTCGGCGGCGTCGACGACGTGCCTTCGCGGCACTCCTCCAGCCCGAGCACCAGATTGATCGCCGTCTGCAGCGCGTCATCCGTACGGACGATCGGGATTTCCGGCCGCCGGTTTACGACGTCTGCGGCTGTCAGCCCAGGCAAGGAGAGATTCGAGTACGGGCCGGACGGCGGAAACTTGTGGATGACCGTCGTCTGCATGTCCCACGGTACCCGCACCGGCAGACGCTGAAATCCGGGCGCGTCACCAACGCCCGGGGCCTGAAAGAGCGGCTGAACGAACCTCTCGCCGATTCGCCTGGCAAGATGCGCCGGAAAGCTGTCACGCTGATCGTCTTCGATCAGACTGAAGTTGGTCATGCCGGCAGCCAGACCTTCGCCAATCGTCAGGAACCGTGACGTGTCCAGTTTTCTCATGATCGTTGCCTGGCCTTCCCTGGAAACAGATTGTCCGTGTCGTGCGACTGCGCCACTACATGAACCGGCTAAAGGGGTCGATCGGCATCCGTGAATTCATGAGCTGTCAGTCCGTTGGGCTTCGGAATTTTCGGTCGATTCGCGAGAAAACCCACGCGTGGTGAAGCCTAGCGGGTGGACGGCATCGGGGTCAAGCCGAGCCAATCCCGTCATCCGGGTTTCTGGTTGACACGCGCGTGCAGGGGTCGATAATGGATGCGCTGTTTCCCCGACGCCAAACCGACATACGGCCGGTGTTCTCCCCGAACGGCCGCTGGAACCCGGCGTCGTCATCATTGCTGTCTTTGGAGCGCCCATATGCCAGTGACTTTCGCTCGTTCACTCGCGCGACGAATCCCGCAGGTTGTTGTCGGACTGGCGCTCACACTGCTGATGCCCGCGATCGCTGCGGCGCAGACGACGCATACCGTCGCCACTGAGACGGCTCTTCGCGCAGCGCTGGGGTCGGCGGTCGCTGGTGACACGATCGCGTTCGCCGGTAACATCGCGCTCACGCAGGACCTCCCCAGCGTCGGAACGAGTATCACGATCGAGGGCGGGGGACATTCGCTCTCGGGCAACAGTCAATACCGCGGTCTCTTCGTTGCCGCGTTTGGCGCGCCCTTGGTCGGTGGTCCGCTCGTGCCAAGGGCCGTTTCCGTCACGATTCAGAACCTCACGATCAGGGACACCGTGGCGACCGGCGGGAGTGGCGGCGCTGGAGGTCCCGGTGGCGGCGGCGGCGCCGGGATGGGCGGCGCCCTGTTTGTCGGGGACCAGGCCAGCGTGAGCGTCAGCAACGTGAACCTGCTCTCGAACGCCGCGGTGGGCGGAGTTGGAGGCGCCGGGGGCACCGGCGACAACGGCGGCGGTGGTGGCGGCCTCGGAGGAAACGGGGGCACGGGCGATGCGGTGAATGGCCCGGGCGGTGGCGGCGGCGTGGGCGTCGGCGCGGCCGGCGGCGGCCCAAGTAAGCCCGGCCTGGCGGGGATCGTGACCGGCGTCGCCGGCGGCGGAGGGGGCGGCGATGGCGGCAACGCAGAGTTGCAGGGGAGCGCTGGCGGCGTGGCCGGCTTCGGTGGCGGCGGCGGTGGTGCCGCGGCTAACGCGTCCGCCGGATTCAACGCCGGCGGGTTTGGCGGTGGTGGCGGCGGCACCAGCATCAGTTCGTTGCCGGGCAGCGGCGCCGGCGGGTACGGAGGGGGCGGCGGAGGCGGGAGCACGGGAAGCGCCCCGGCCTTCGACGTCGGCGGAACCTTTGGTGGCAGTGGCGGCGTGGGCGCCGGCGGCGTGGGCGGCGGCGGCGGTGCTGGTCTCGGCGGCGCGATCTTCGTGCAGCCTGGCGGCAATCTCACCATCGGCGGTGCCTTCACCCTCAACGGTGCCTCTGTGACCGGCGGTACGGGTTCGACCGGCGGCGCGAACGGCTCGGCCGCCGGCTCAGGGATCTTCTTTGCGGGGAGCGGCTTCTCCTCCCTGACGTTTGCGCCTGCGGCGTCACAGACCGCGACGGTTGCCAACGACATCGTTGACGAATTCGGCGTGCTCGGGACTGGAGGCTTCGTTAGCGTCGCGAAAGACGGCGCAGGCACGCTCGTGCTCTCAGGGAACAACCTGTACTCGGGCGGGACATATCTCAACGCCGGCACCCTGAGGGTATCCTCGGACGCCAATCTCGGCGCGACCGGAACCGACCTCTACGGCAACGGTGACACGACGCTTCAGATCACGAGCGGTGGCATCTTCTCGCGCACCTTCTATCTGGGAACTGGGATCCAGACCCTCAACGTTGCTCCCGGGCAGACGGTCATGTGGAGCGGCAATGTCACCAACATGGAAACGTTGTCGACGTTGAACGTGACTGGCGGCGGCACGCTCGCGCTCACAAGCGCGAGCAATTCGCAGACCGTCGGCACGTCGGTCAACGGCAACAGCACCTTGATTGTTGGCGACGAAGGTGCACTCGGCGACCCGCTGGCGACTGTGACCCTGGGCGACTCAACGAGCGGCGGAACCCTGCGCATCGACTCGCCGCTCTTCCTCTCCTCCAGGTTGATGACGCTGCAGGCCGGCGGCGGCACCATCGACACGACCGACGAGACCGACGCCGTACTGGGTGGCTCGATCAGCGGCACGGGCAACTTGACGAAAAGCGGGAACGGCCTGTTGACGCTCAGCGGCGCTAACTCGTACGCCGGCGCGACGGCGGTCAATGCCGGTATCCTGCGGGCTGGCAGCAACACGGCCTTCGGACTCAGCCGCTCGCTGTCGGTGGGTGCGGCCGGCACTGCGGACTTCAACGGTTTCAATCAGACCTTCTTTACGGTGGGCGGCACGGGCACAGTTGCGCTCAACTGCGGAGCCACGCTGACCGTCGGTAGCGACAATTCGAGCAGCGCCTTTGCCGGCACCATCGACGGCGACGGCGGCCTCGTCAAGGCGGGAAGCGGCGCGCTCAGCCTGTCGGGCACGAATACGTTTACCGGGGGCATCGCGCTGAATGGCGGCACGTTGCGCGTGTCCGCCGACGCGAATCTCGGCGGCGCGGGCGCGGTCCGCATGAGCAACGCGGCCACACTCGGCCTCGCGAGCAGCGGATCTTTCGCGCACACCCTGCTGCTCGAGGGCACCTCGTCGGTGAACGTGGGCGCGGGCCAGGCTGCGACGTGGAGCGGCCTGGTGGGCAACAACGTGAGCGCCGGGATCCTGCGGCTGACGGGCGGCGGAGCGTTGTCGCTGGCCAACGCGGCCAATACGTACTCGGGTGGCACCATCGTGACGGGCGGCAGCACGCTCTCGGTCGGCGCCGACACGGTGCTGGGCGCGGCTGGCACGGGCCTCGCGCTGGGCGATGCCACGACTGGCGGGACCCTGGCCATCAATGCGCCGAGCTTCTTGTCCTCGCGGGCGATCACGCTGGGCGCCCTCGGCGGCACCATCAACACGGCCAGCACGACAGCCGCGACGCTGGGCGGCGTGATCAGTGGCACGGGCGCCTTGATAAAGGCTGGCACCGGGGCGCTCGCGCTCACCCGCGCGAATACGTTTGGCGGCGGGCTCACGCTTGGCGCGGGCACCGTGAACGTGTCGGCCGACGCGAATCTGGGGGGCGCGGGTGCGGTCCGGATGAGCAGTGCGACCACGCTCGGCCTCACAGGCAGCGGCGTCTTCGCGCACACCCTGCTGCTCGCGGGCACCTCGTCGGTAAACGTGGGCGCGGGCCAGGCTGCGACGTGGAGCGGTCTGGTGGGCAACAACGTGAGCGCCGGGATCCTGCGGCTGACGGGCGGCGGAGCGTTCTCGCTGACCAACACGGCCAATACGTACTCGGGTGGCACCATCGTGACGGGCGGCAGCACGCTCCTGGCAGGCGCCGACAGCGTGTTGGGCGCAGTCGGCACTGGCCTCACGCTGGGCGATGCCACGACTGGCGGGACCCTGGCCATCAATGCGCCGAGCTTCTTGTCCTCGCGGGCGATCTCGCTGCAGGCCGGCGGCGGGAGGATCGATACCGTCGGTGCGACGGCCGCGACGCTCGGTGGCGTGATCAGCGGCGCCGGCGGTCTCACAAAGGCGGGCACCGGCGCGTTGACGTTGTCGGGCGCCAACACGTACACCGGGGGCACATTCCTGATCGGCGGCTCGATTGTTGGCACCACGAACAGCCTGCAGGGCACCGTCATCAACAGCGGCGAACTGGTCTTCAATCAGGGGTTCAACGGCTTGTTCCGGGGGGTTGTCACTGGCGTCGGCAGCCTCACCAAACTGGGGCTCGGCACCGCCAGCCTGAGCGGAGCACAAGGCTTCACCGGCCTCACATGGATCCGGGAGGGCACCCTCGCCATCGACACCCGGCTCCCCGGCAGCGTGAAGGTCGACGCCGGCGCGACGCTCTGGGCCTCGGGCGCGATTGGCGGCTCGCTCGACGTCGCGGGCGCACTGTTGGTTCCCGCGCCAGGAAGCCAATTCGCGACGTTCGACCGCGCGTTCGACAGCGTGACGTTGACCGCCGGAAGTCAATCCCCGTCCCTGCTCATCAACGGCAACCTCGCGACGACGTCGGGATCCACGATCGGCCTGTCCCTCTCGTCAGGTGGTGCGCCGCCAATCGTCGTCAACGGTGCGGCGAACCTGGTCGGCACACACTTCAGCGTGACCATCAACGACCCCAACCCGGCACGGGCGACGACCTTCGTGGCGCTCTCGGCGGCGGGCGGGCTACGCATGACCGGCGTCGATGTCAGCAGCCCGTCCACGACGCTGGAGCCGCTACTGAAAAGCAACGCATTCTCGTTGATGGTCACGCTGCTCAACTACGGCGTGCCGCTTTGCGGCGCGGCCAGGACGCCCAACGCCGTCGAGGCGGCCCGCGGGGTCGACGCCGCCAAACAGAAGGCGACCGGGGATTTCCGCGACGTCGTCAACGAGCTCACCGCTCTGGACGACGTGAACCTGGATTCCGCGCTGCGTTCAATGGCGGGCGAAATCCACGCGTCGGCGGCTCGACTGGTCGCCCTCGACGGCCTCTCGATCACCGATCTGGTCCGCACCGAGCTCTCGAACCGGGAATTCGATGCCGCAGACAATCCTCGTCCGTCGAAGGGAAAGGGAACACCGCGGTTCTGGTTCCAGTTGAGCGGCGATCGCTCCAGCTTCTCGTCGGGGGACTTCAGTGGCGGAACCGCCAACGTCGGCGGCGGCGGCGGCGGGGTCGACTTCACGCCGGGGTCGAACTGGGTGCTCGGAGCGGGCGTGTCAGTGAGCCTGGGCGACCTCTCGCTGTCGGATCTCAGCGAAACCAGCAAGATGACCGCGCCCCGCGCGTTCACGTATTTCGGCCTCGGCTTCGGCCCCTTCAACGTTCACTGGGGCGGCAGCGTGGCACGGTCGAAAACCACCACGAAGCGCCATATTCAGTTTGCAGCGCTCGTGCCGGATGGCAACGGCCAGCTCGTACCCTTGTCGGCTGGGATCGACCGCGACGCTACCAGCGATCAAGTAAGCACGACGCGCGATGCGTGGAGCGACTGGCAGTTCACCCGGAAGTTCGGCACCTGGACGTTCGACGGGAAGCTCGGAGTGCGCGTCGCGAGTTACTCCCGGGAGGGGTTCAGCGAGAGTGGAGCGGACTCGATCTCGCTTGACGTCCGAGCTCAGACCCTGTCGACCCGCGAATTCAACATCGACCTCCACCACTTCCGTCGGTCGGGTACGTGGCGGCCGAATATTCTGGTGATGTACCGCCGCGAATTCGGCGACGACTGGACGAGGGCGAAGGCGACCTTCGCCGGCGATCCAAACAGTCAGTTCTCGGTCCAGGGAATGCCGGTGCCGCGAGACACGTTCCAGGGACTCGGCGGCCTCACGATGCGGAGCGCGGCCGGGCTGCTGTACACGCTCGAGTACCAGTTCCTGCGCTCCACCGACGAGACGCGCCACAGCGTCCGCTTCAGAGTGCGTTTCTGATAGAGGAAGCGCGAGATGGCGGCCATGGCCGCCATCTCGACGGCATCCGACGAGCCATCGCCGGGAGTCTATTCGCTCGATCTGCTAGGACGGCTTCTTCACGCCCGCCTTCAGCCGTTTGACGAGGTCCGGCAACGACTGGTAGTGAAAGACCTCTTCGATCGCGTTGTTCGCTTTCAGAACCGGATGGATTTCGTTGATCGCCATCTCAATGGGTTCCTTGACGTCTCGCTTCCAGAGGCGGCAGAGCCGCTGGTTGCGCGGGTCCGGCTGATGCGCGATAAATGGCCTGATGTAGGGCCCGTCCGGGGTGGTGTCGTATCGCATGACCATCGACGAGGTCAGACCGTTGATAAACAGATCCCGGTCAGGATCGTTCTCGCCTTGGTACAGCAGAACCCGCTCCATGACCTGCGGATGCCGTATGTTGACGATGGTGGTCGGCCAGGCGACGCCGGCGCGCAGATTCTGGCGCGCACTCTCGTGTGGAGCAATGGCCCGGGACATCGCGATGCCACGCCACGGGCAGTGAAGGCCCGGAACGAAGTTCTTCGGGTGAAAGTAGAGCGCCCGACCGGCACCGCGCCACATGAACGTGGCGACCTCAGGATCGATACTCGCCAGCTCCCGGTCCAGCGCCCGCGCCATCTCCGGGTTGTGCAGGACCAGCGACACCAGGCCGAGCGATTCGAATGCGCAGCCCGTGTAGCCTGGCCGCGAGTTGTCCCTGCAGAGACGAATGAACTGCTCGAGCGCCTTCCTGAGTTCCGCCGGAGAGCTGCTCCCCGAAAGCCCAGCGAGACAACTCCTCGCAAAAGAGAGCCCGATCCCCGCGTGCAGCATGGTCATGCTTCCGGACGGAAGCGTCTCGAGAGGGGGAACACTCAGGATGTTCTTGAGCGGGATCGTGTTCGCGCGGCAGGCCTCGACGTGGTAGAGCCCCAGTCCTTCAACCCCCCAGACCGCGGGGAAGAAGCCCATGGCGTAGCATCTGTCCACCATGCCCGGCAGTTCCTTCATCGGGTCAAACGTGCCGAGAGGCGGGAAGCCCTGCTCGAGATTGTTGACCAGGCTCATGATCCAGGACTTGTTCTTCGCTTCCCGATAGGCGATAGCGGATTTCTGTCCAGGGATGAACAGGCTGACGGTCCACGTGACCAGGGGCAACACGTACTTGACGAGCCATGCGGCGAAGGGATTCATTGACTGAGGTCCTCTCCTTGGGGCGTTGCTGCCATACTTCCTGGACGGTCTCGCCGGAGCCACCATCGCGACAGGCGTCGCGGCGCCGGCCGAGTATGACCCGGAGCCTTGCCGAATACAAGCATGAGACGCGGGCATGAGGCGAGGGCCACGCGAACCCGACCGGCGCTTACCGCATGCGATCGCCTCGCCGCCCACGCATGATGTGTCGACGCCCGCGCCGAAGCGGCCGACGCCCTTGAGGCCCGGCGGCGATGCCTACCCGTCGCGCAACAGATCTGGCATAGTACCGTCGTGGCGCTGCCAAGAATTATTCCCGCCCTCGCAGACCTCACACAGGACATCGCCGGCGCGCTCCCAGTCGAACTGCTGCAGAATTGGGCGGCCGGCAGCCAGAACGCGACCGAAGCCGAACGGTTGTTGAACGGGTACCGGATCGAAGGCACGGTGGTCGCCTCCGACGCGTCCGGCTTGAGCCGCTTGACCGAAGAGCGCGATCTGCTGGACGTGCTTGCGCTCGTATCTGAGCCGAAGCAGATCCTTCACGGGCTCGGCATTTCGATCGGCGGCCGCGCGGTCGGAGTGTGGATCGCCGACAACACCGAGATGTACTACCCGTCAGCGATCGACCCGGGCCTGATCGTCGACGCGATGGCCGAAGCGCAGGCGCGCATTGCCTCGGGCGCGGAGGTCAGGATCGGCATGTGTGTTCACAGTGGTGAGTTCTACGAGGTCGGTGGCGGCTTGTACGGCGGCGACGCGGAAACCGTCGAGCATCTGGCTGAGGAGTTCGCCGGCCCAGGCGACGTCCTTGTCACACGCGCCGTGACGAATCGGCTCGGCGGCGTCGCCGACTCGCGGTTCGCCCCACGTCCGGAGCTCAGCCAGGTGTACGCGCCAGGTGTGTACACGCTGGTGCGACCCGGACGCATGCCAGAGCTGCGCGGCGACAACAGGCCGTATCCCAACCCGTATCCCGAGGAGTTCTTCTCGCTGCTGAGCGGGCTCAGGCATACAGACGACGCCGACCAGATCCGGAAGCGGATCTACGATGCGTACCTTCGCGAGCGGGTCGTGGTGTTCGTTGTTCGAGCGCACGAGCTGATGTCGTCACACGGCCTCGCGGAGCTGCTCGACGATTTCGTGAATAACGCGCTCGTGGAGACCGTCATCAGGGTGGCGATGCGCGCCGAAGGCCACGTCGCTGGCCTCGGCGGCGGGCTGGCTATCCTGACGTTTGACACGGGCGGCGAAGCGCTGGAGTTTGCGCAGGCGGTCCGCGACGAGTTCGCCAAGAACGGCGTCGCGGTAAGGATTGGGATCGATCAGGGGCCAGTGCTGTTCTTCCCAAACCCGCGAGGCCCGAGCGGGATTGCCGGTGACCCGGTGAACGCCGCGTCGAAACTGTCGGAAGATTCCGGGACAGACGGGAAGATAAGAATCTCTACGCGCGCGGCTCGTCAGATGCCGGTCTTGCCTGGCGCCCGGCCGTTTCAGATCTCGGTATCACGGGTGGTTCTGACGGGTGTTGAGGTGTAGCGCCGACCACGACACGTGCGTCGGACGCCCGCCCCCGGCGGGACAGAGGCGGGGCGGATTTCAACGCCGGGGACGTGAGCCGGCCAACCAGAGCACCGGGGCGAGCATGGCCATGATCGCCAGGGTCAGGGGCAACACCATCACGCTGGCCCCGATCTCGATCCAACCTGGCGTCGATCGGGCCGGCGATGATGGCGGCGGAGCTTCTGGGGCGGGCGGGGCCTCGACGTGAGCCGCGGCGGTCGCGTGCCCCGCGCCGAGTTGAGGTGCGTCATGCGTGGGCGGCATCTCAACGTGAGGCGAGGCTGCTGCGGCCGGCGCCCCGCTCCGAGGCAAGGCTGGCGGTGGTGGGGCGTCGGACCGGTACACCCAGCGGGCGCCCTGCCCGCCGAGTTCGGCCCGCGCGACGTCAAACGATGGCTTGCCCTTTTTCGATCGTCGCGTCGCGTCCAGTTCGTCCGGCGGGAACGTCGGCGACGCCTCCCTCGACGAACTGGACAAACGCGTCGTAGTCTTCCGCCGCCCGGCTTCGCGGGGCGTATTCCCAGATCGTCTGTCGTTGGGTGATGGCATAAGTCACATCGATGCACTGCCGGATGCCGCGGTGGTACAGCCGGTCCCCCATCTCCACATCCTCAGCCAGGGCTTCAAACGCCGCGCGCGTGGCGTTGGTCGAGACGTTGACCGAGGTCGGCAGGACGGCGAGAAGATCGAGCCGGCGGTCCGGCCATAGCTCGCGAATCTGGTGAATGCCGGCGAGCGTCTGTCGCGCGCCGAGAATGGCCATGCCGTCCATGCTGACCGGAATGATGAGGTCCGACGCAAACAGGAGCGCGTTGTAGGTGAGCAGGTTCATCGCCGGCGAGGTGTCGATGATGACCGCATCGTAGCCGCGGATCGCCTTCAACCGCCGCGACAGGATCGTCTCGCGCTGCGGCGCGCCAGCCAGGTGCGACTCCAGCGCGAAGGCCGCCGGCGTCGACGGGATGACATCGAGCCGCTCGCGCACGCCGCGCGCAACCACGTCGTCGAGCGAGGCGTCGCCAAGCATCAGGTCGCCGATGGTCCGCTCCCGCCGCACGCCGAGGGCGTGTCCGACGTTGCCCTGCGGATCGGCATCGACCAGCAGCACGCGCGACCCTTGCCGGGCAAGGCCCGCCGCCAGGTGAATCGCGGTGGTGGTCTTCCCCACCCCGCCCTTCATGTTGACGATGGCAATCTGCAGCATTCGGCGGTCCCGGGTGTCGTGAGCCGGATCGACCCCGCTGGTCTCAGAACGAAAACGGAGCCATTGTATGCCGGTTTCGTCCGCTCCAGCCCACCTAATGCACGCCGGCCACGAGCCACGCCGTCGCCCCGGGCTTCTCGACCGGCTATAATCAACTCTCTGATATACCTCTTGTAGTCACTGCGTGGACGCCCTTCAGCCTATTGTCGTCACCGGAATCGGTATGGTTACGTCGACCGGGATCCTGATGTGAAGACGCTCGGGATGAACGCCCGGCGGCTGATGCACATCGCGCGCGTGCTCGTCGCGCACGGTGTCGCGTACCTCGTGGTGCGTTGCCTGGGCTGGTGGCCGTGGCTCGCGGGCCGCGTGGCACTCGCGCGCCTCACCGCTCCACGACGGTTCCGCCGCCTGTTCGAGGACCTCGGCGGGAGCTTCATCAAGTTCGGCCAGATGCTCGCGTTGCAGCCGGATATCGTGTCGCGCGAATACTGCGACGAACTCTTCGACCTGCTGGATCGCATCGAACCGTTCCCGTTCGCGCACGTCGAGCAGGTCTTCCGGGAGGAACTGGGGCGCACGCCACAGGAGATCTTCGACTGGTTCGACACCGAGCCTCTCGCCACCGCATCGATCGGACAGGTGCACGTCGCATTCCTCGGCGGCCGGAAAGTGGCCGTCAAGGTCCAGCGTCCGTCGGTCGACGTCGAGTTCGCCGGGGACATCCGGCTCATCCAGTTCGCGATGGGACTGATTCGCCGGATGCACCTGACGTCGCTCTTCTGGGTGCTCGGGCCGATGGACGAGTTCGCGGCGTGGACGCTCGAGGAACTCGACTACCGTCGCGAGGCCCGGTACGCGGACCGGCTTCGCCGCAACGCCACGGACAACCTCTTCGAGCGCGTGCCGGCCATCTTCTGGGACTTGACGACGCGGCGGACACTCGTCATGGAGTACATGGCTGGCGTCACGGCGCTCGCGTATCTGCGTGCGGTGGCGTCGGGCGACGAATCTGCCCTGCAGGAGCTCCGGGCGGACGGGTTCGACCCCGATCGTTTCGCGCGCCACATCATCGACAACTTCGTCGGCGATGCCTTCCGCCATGGCGTGTTTCACGCCGATCTGCACCCGGCGAACCTGCTGGTGCAGCCAGGGGAGGTCGTGGCGTACGTCGACTTCGGGATCACGGGCGTGCTCAGCGGGTACTCGCGGCGTCACCTCGCGGCGATGACGCTCGCGTTGACCCGGGGCGACGTCGGCGCGTTGACCGACCTGTTCTTCAATCTCACGAGGTCGGATGCCGACTCGGATCTGACGCTGTTTCGCACGAGCATGGCGGAGATTTCGAAGGAGTGGTACGCGGGCGAGGGCCCGGACACTGTGCTGCGGAAGAACTTCACGTTCGTGATGCTCGACATGCTGATCCTGTGCCGGAAGACCCGTATCTCGCCCGAGCGAGATGTGGTCAAGTACATCCGTTCGGCGGTCGCGGCAGACGGGCTCATCACCCGCCTGGCGCCTGGCTTCAACGTGGGTCGGCACCTCGAACAGGAGTGCCAGCGCCTGGTCGCGTCTGAGATGCGACGGGTGATGCTGTCGGGAGACGCGCTCGGCACGTTGCTGTCATCGACGGCCCGCCTGGTCTCAAGCGGTGCCTCGCGCGCGGCCACGATCCTCCGGCGCCTCGCGGACGGCGAGATGACCGCGCAGGTCGACGTCACCACGGCCGTCGATCGCGACGCGCGGCATCGCCGGAGGACGCTGCGGCTGGCTGGCGTGGTCGTCGCGCTCGCGGCGCTCGTCGAGTTGACCGGCGGCGCGGCGCGGATCGGGGTTAACATGTTCACCGTCGAACTCGTGCTGGCCGGAGCGGCGCTCGTCATGCTCGTCGCCTCGGTTCGCAAGCTCCTCGGTCCCAATTGAGATCGGCGGCACACGCGCACCGCGGTTCGAGAATCGACCAGGGGCGATCCGCGGGTTCAGATACCTCGGGAGTGGGCGATGCGTGATTTGACGAAATCCGTGTTTACGTTTCCGTGGGCGATTTCGATGTTCGGCGTGCAGCAGATCGTCAATCTTGTGGCGCCACCGGCGGACGGGCGAATCGCCGGCTCGACGGCCGCGATCGATGCGGTGTCCCAGGCGGCGGAACAGCAGCTCGACGGCTGGCTCGATGAGACTCTCCAGATCGGCAAGACGGTGCAGCGCACTCTTGTCGACCTGACGCTGCTGCGCCCGCCCTCGATCGACTCGAGCGGCTTGATGCGGGTGGCGACCGACCGGCGGTGGTCGCCGCTGTTCGAGCCGACCCTTGAATACGGCCTGCCGCCCATTGCGTGGCTCGATTCGTTCCGGCTCGACCGCGAGGACAGCCCGGCGGCATTGCAGGAGTTTGCCAACAAGCTGCGGATCATCCAGGTGGTCACGGAGGTGCGCGCTCAACTGAATCTCGACAAGGCCGGCGATGAACCGCTGACGGCGCTGCTCGACCGCGCGGCGACGCTCCAGGCCTTCCCGCGCCTCTGGGCGGTGGAGGAGTTGGGCCACCACTACGCCGACCGCGCGCTGGCGCGCAGCGGAAGCGCGGATCCGCAGGACCTGTTGACTGATGAGTCGATGGCCGGGCTTCCGCCGTGGAGCCTTTCGATGCTTCACGCGGGCATCGGCATGTCGTTCGCCAGATTCGTGCTCGCGCGGCTCGGTCCGACACCCTCATCCGATGTCGTGCGCCACGCCGTCACCAGATTCGCGGTCCTGTGCCGCCGCTCGTCGCGTCGCGGCTACACGGGCGCCGCGCTCGAGTCGCTGGGCCTGGCGGCGCGAGTGCTCCACCAGCATCTGGTGCCGCTCTTGGATCGGGAGATTCCGCTGGTCGAACCGGAACTGCACGGGTACTTCTGGCACGGGGCCGGACGCGCGATGTACTTCGCCCCGGCCAACATGCTGCCCTCGTCGAATGCGCCGAGAACCATGATCAGCAATCTCGAACGGGAGGCACCGCACGAGCTGGCGTACCGCAACGCGCTCGCCGGCATCAGTTGGGAAACCACGATCGTCAATATGCAGAACCCGGAAGTCATGGAGCTCTTCCTGCGGCACCACGGCGCGGTCGCGGCCACACACGACGCGTTCGCCAACGGCGTCTCCTCGGCCATCGTGATGCGGTACGACACGACGCCCGACGACCCGCACATCACGAGGTTCGTGACCCACGAGCCACGCACCACGGACGCCGCCGCGGCCTGGAGGTCCGTCGTGACATCCCCCTGCCACGTCGCGCTCGAGCGCACGTACGGAGAACTGCGGCAGGCCTGGGCCCTTGGGCAACTGTTCCACTATCGGCCGAGCCCGGCGTGACCGGCGGCAGGTCCAGCGCGAGCGCGATTTCCACGATGTCCAGGATGTCGTCTTCAGAGTTGACGGATCGCCGCAGGGTCGTGGAGCAACAGCTCGGCGCGCTTGGCCGGCCGCGCCCGGCGCGCCGGGCCCCGCCTCCGGAGGGTCAGCTCGGCGCGGACGAACAACCAGCCGGTCGGCTGCGCGAGGCGCTGGCGGATCTCGGACCGGTCTTCGCCGGCTTCGGTCGCTACCTGTCGTCGCGACTCGACCTGCTCCCCAGACGCGACTGTGTGGATCTGGCAGGGACTGACGACCGGGCCTGGGCCAGCCCGCAATCCGATGTGGAGGCGCTCGTGCTCCGGCAGCTCGGCGGCGTGCCCGAGCGCCGATTCATGGCTTTTGATCGAGTCGCGCGCACCGCATCGCCTTGGACACAACAGCACGACGCGTGGCTGGCGACCGGCGCCCCGGTTGTCGTCACGATCGTTCGGCCTGACGCTGGCGACCTTCTGCTCACCGACCTGCCGCTGCTGCCCCTGCTCGCGCCGTGGCTCGACGCGCCGCCCGGAGAGGTCGCCGCGGCTATCGACGATTTCTCGCTCACCCTCCGGAGTCGGCTCGACCAGACGCACCAGGCGACCTCCTTCATCAGACTGTTCGAGGACGCGCAGGCCGGCGGCGCACTCGACGCGCCACGGTGCTATCGCGACTACTGCGCGCCCGGCATTCTGACGCTCGAGCGGATCGACGGTATCGCGATCGCCGACGCACTCGGCATCGACGCGACGCGGCCGGCGGAGGGCGCGATCGACCGCGACGAGGTCGCCCGGCAGTTGGCGTCGGCGTGGCTGCGACAGGCGTTCACGGGGAACGTGGTGCCGTTCGACTTTGATCTGCATGACGTCCGGCTCCGCGCCGACCGGCTGGTGCTCATGGGTGGGGCGCTCGAGCCAATGTCAACCTCGGGAAGAGCGCAGTTCCTGAGTTACCTGGTGGCCGCCGCCGCCGACGATCCCGATGCGACATTGGCCTGGATTACCAGCGCAAGCGTGCCCGGAGCCGGAAGTCAGCCGGAAGTCGCACTGCGAAGGCGGATCCGCCAGGTCGTGCCGTTTCGCGACGGAGAATGGAGCGGCGACAATCGACTCGCCGAGTACCTGCTCGTTCAATGGCGGGCCACGCGAGAAGCAGGGTGGAGGATGCTACCGCACCAACTCCACCTGTACCGCGGCATCCACGCCGTCTCGGCGGCCACCACGCGGCTCGTGCTCCACCGCGACGCGCTCCGCGCGGCGCTCGATGACGAGCGGCTGCGCCTCGGATTGTCGCAGGCCAGGGACGTGTTCGACGCGGGCAGGCTTCCGGCCGCGCTGGAAGAACTGGCGCAGGACCTGGTGCAGTTGCCGCAGAAACTGGATGACATCCTGACATTGGCCGCCGCCGGACGGCTGCGCATCAAGGCGGACGTGCCCGACGCCGGGGAACGCCGCCACACCCGAAACCGCACGGTGTCGCTGGTGGCTAGTCTCGTCACGCTGGTCGCGCTCACGTTTCTGGTGCGCCACCTGTCGCCTGCCTACGGCGCGGACCTCGAGTGGATGGGCGCCGTGCTGGTGCTGGTCGTCGGCGGGTGGCTGCTCGCGGCGGCTGCCAACCTGTAACGGGATCTCATCGAACGCCCGATCTGGTCGCCAGACGTCATCCCGCACCCGTGCGAGGATCGAATCCGGATCAACCGATCCGGTTCTCAACGGCGCGTTTCTCAATTTGGTGCCCGGCTGACGCTTGGTGATAGTATCGCGACGGAGGCGTTCAGTGGCCAACGCTCGCGACCCTCAGGATCCGGCCAACCGCGAGGCCACGACGACCGTCGACCTCGTGAAATCGGTCGGGCGCTTCTCGCTTGCGATGGGGCTGTTGGCAGCGCGCCAGACCACCAGGCTCTTCTCCGCACGGCCCTCACAGGCTGCCGCGTCGCTCGACGATGTATCGAAAGCGGCGGGCGATCAATTGACGGGCATCGTCAAGACGGCGTTTGCCGTCGGCAACAACCTCCAGTCCGGGCTCGTCGATGCGGCACTCGATGTCGTTGGCGTCGGTCCCCGCGGTCAATCACCGAGCGGTTCGACCACCGGGTTGTCGATGTCGCTGAAGAAGAGCGCCACGCGGCGCTTGACCGGGGTGCGGACCGTCGCGTCGGGTGCGCTCAGCCGACCGGTGCCGCAGGTGGAACTGATCCGGCGACTCGCCGATTTCCACGCCGAGGTGATGGCCGGCGGCCCGTCGCGGGAGCGGACGGTGGCGGGCGTGTGGAAATCGGAAGGGCTGGCGACGACCATCGCCAAGCACCTCCTGCCGGAGAACTCCTGGAACGATCCGGCGCTGCCGCGAGAGGTGCTGCCGGTCGAACACGTCGGCTTCGGGTCGGGATCAACGTCGTTTTTCCTGTTTGACGCGGCCAAGCTGCACGCAGTGTTCGCCGAGCGGTGCGCGAGCAACTACCGGGAGTTCTCGTACGAGGGTATCGGTGCAATCATGCGCGCGTACGAGAGCGGGTTCTTCAAGCTCATGAGCGGGGCCCTCGGCCTCAGCCGTCTCGACACGCCGAACGGCCCGAACCCCGCGGGGTTTTACTCCGACTACCTGACGCAGTTCCCACCGCACATCCAACGGCTCATCGCCCACGGCTACGGGCGCATCTTCGCGTTCAGCCACATGGACATCTACGACGCGATCAGGGATGCCACGAAGCTGCCGGAGCAACGCGTCGAGCCCGTGGTGCACGGCGTCGCGTTCGCGTTCCTGATGATCAACAGCGCGGATCTGCCGCACATCCTCCGGCACAGCGCGGTTCCGTTTGAGCCTGCCGTGCGCGCGGCGTTCCAGAACGGATTGATCTACGGTCTCGCGTTCCTGGACTGGTACGCCCCCGGCTTTCTGGCAAACTGGAAACCGGAGGGGACGCTCGAAGCCGATATGATCGAGCACGCTCGGCGCGAAAGCGCGCTCGACTTGGAGCGCGGTTTCCCGCTGGCGTTCAGATTGGCGCATCCGCGCCGTTGAAACGCGGTCGGCGGTCGGCAACGGCCTTATGCGTCGCTCCTGGGCTCGCGCTGAGTCGGTAGGAACCAACATGGCCAGTCGCGTCAGAACCATCACGCAGAAGGTCGTCATCCCGACGACGCCCGACCGCCTCTACGATGCCTTCATCAACCCGCGGATCCACGCGGCCTTCACCGGGTCGCCGGCCACCGGCTCCGCCCGCGTTGGCGGGACATTCACGGCCTGGGATGGCTACATCTCGGGGGTCAATCGCGAACTGGTCAAGGGCCGCAGGATTGTGCAGGACTGGCAGACGACAGAGTGGCCGGAGGGTGCCAAGCCTTCACGGGTTGAGTTTTCGTTCGCGTCGGTCAAGGGAGGCACCGAGATTCGCATGGTTCACTCGATGGTTCCCGCCGAGCAGGCCGACGCGTATCGCCAGGGCTGGATTGACTACTACTGGGACCCGCTACAAGCGTATTTCGACGATAGCCGGACAGCTGGCCACAACTAGACGAGGTCCACGATGAGGTGCTGCTTCAAGCGGTTGGTGTTGGTCCGGTTCTCGTGCGGACAACACACAGGAGGTCGATGATGGCGTTCAAGCTCGTTTGCGCGGAAACCGGCGCGAAGTGCCCGTTCGAGGTCGTGGCGCCGACCAAAGATGAACTTATGCAGCATGTGATGATTCACGCGAAGATGTCGCATCCTGAGATGGCCGCCGCCCCGTCGCCGCCGGGGATGATCGAGAAGCTGATTCACGTGGTCTAACCAACTTGCGGCAGTTGGCAGACGGGCGCGGTGCTGGCCCGAAGTGCCTCTTCCGGCGCCAGACTCAATCTGGCGTGCGGCTGAGGCTTGGTGATAGGATTTCTTGGGGAGGCATCCCCATGGCCAGCGTGAGCGACGGCCAGCGTCCCGGCAGCGGCATTGCCACTGTGCCCGGCGACCTGACGATATCGGTCTGGCGTTTTTCGCTGGCGATGGGGCTGTTCACAGCGCGGTTCCCTTCGACCCTGCCGAGCGCGCGGCGTTTCAGAACGGGTTAGTGTACGCTCTGGCGTTCCTGGGCGGGTACGCGCCAGGTGTTCTGGCAAGCTGGCAGCCGCAGGGGACGCTCGAAACCGAGATGATCGAGCATGCTCGGCGCGAAAGCGCACTGGCGATGGAACGCGATTTTGCCCGCTGGCGTTCAGGTTGGCACAACCCCGCCGCTGAGGCGCCGGCGGCGCCGAGGTTGGCATGGTCCACTCAGTGGTGTCCGCTGAACAGGCGGACGGGCATCGCCGACGCTGGAGCGATGACGACTGGGGCAGGCTGAACGTGTCAGTCAACGATGGCCGGACGGCTGGCCAAAACCAGAAGAGGTCCACGATGAGCTGCTGCTTTAGACGGCTGGTGTTGGTCGGGTGCCTGATCGTTCTGCCGGTGTCAGCCTGGGCCCAGGGCGCCATGCTGCATGGGATTGGCCCGATCAACAGCGCGATGGGCGGTGCCGGCGTCGCGCTGCCGATTGAATCGCTTGGGGCGCTGACGTTCAACCCCGCCTTGATTGCGAGCGCCGAGGGGAACCAGATCTCGTTCACGACGGAGTTCTTCAAGGACGGCATCATCATCGACACCACGCTCGAGGGAGGGCTGAAGGGCCGGACCACGGGGACCTCGCATCTCACGGTCATCCCGGCGTTCGGCTGGATGCTGCGCGATCCGAAGGGGAAACTCGCGCTCGGATTCGGGCTGATCGGTCTGGCCGGATTCGGCGCCGACTACCCCACCGACAACGCCAGCGTCTTGTTCGCGGCGGCCCCGGGCGGATTCGGCCGCATCTACACCGATTATCGGGAGACCAAGATCCCAGTCGCGTTTGCGTATCAGGTCACCCCGAAACTCGCGATCGGCGCGTCGCTCAACGTCTACATGGGTTCATTCGCCGTCGCCCCGTTGCCGTACAAGTTCTACGACCTGGACGCGGCCGGCAATCGCTACTATCCCGAGGCAGGCAAGCTGGACAACAGTTGGGCCATCGCCGGGCAGTTCGGCTTCAACTACCAGGCAACCCCGAAGATGAGCATCGGCGGGTCGATCACCACGCCGCAGAATTTCGCGCCGTACAAGTGGAACTCCACGTATGCGAGTCCGGCCGGGGCGAACTACGGACAGGCCCGGACGCTTGAATTCGATCTGGATGGGCCGATGATCGTCAGCGTCGGGTTCGGCCTCAAGCCGAGCGCGAAGACCAAGATCGCGGTCGACGGCATGTTCAGCAAGTACAAGGGCGTGCATGGGTTCGGTGGGCCCGGCGGCATCAACAACGGCGTCGTCGATCCGTTCGGCTGGCGCAGTGTCTGGACGATCAAGGCCGGCGTCCAGCACCAGGTCACAGACACACTCACTGTGCGTGCCGGCTATAACTTCAGCCAGATGCCGCTCCGGTCGGAGGTCGTCCTGTCGGCCACGGGCGCGCCGGCGACGTTCCAGAACCACTTCTGCGGCGGCTTCGGCATCAAGATGTTCCCGTTCCTCGAAATGGTCGCGAGCTTCTACTTCGTCCCGCGGGAACACGTCGTCGGCCCGTTCCCGGACCTCAAGGGCAAGGTCCTCGGCACGCTGGACGAGTCGAACAAGCTCACGGGCGGGCTGATTGGCATGAACTTCAGGTTCTGACCCTTCAACAGATCGATCATGGCCACGATGGATCCTGCAAACAAGATGATGAGGTTCATGATGAGTTGCTACGTCAAGCGGTTGGTGGTGGTCGGGGGCCTGGTGTTCCTGCCGGTGTCCGGCTGGGCCCAGGGTCACATGTTGCCCGGGGCTGGCCCGATCAACAGCGCCATGGGCGGAGCCGGCGTCGCGCTGCCGATTGAATCGCTCGGGGCGCTGACGTTCAATCCTGCGCTGCTTGCCGGCGCCGAGGGCAATCAGATTTCGTTCGCGACCGAGTTCTTCAAAGAGAACATCGTCATTGTCACCACGGTCGGCAATCTCAAGGGCACGGCTACGGCGAATTCGCAGATCGGGGTCCTGCCGGCATTCGGCTGGATGTTGCGCGATCCGAAGGGGAAGCTCGCGCTCGGTTTCGGGCTGATCGGCATCTCCAGCTTCGGCGCCGACTACCCGACCGACAACGCCAGCCTCCTGTTCGCGGCGGCCCCGAACGGATTCGGCCGCATCTTCACCGATTATCGGGAGACCAAGATCCCGGTCGCGTTCGCGTATCAGGTGACCCCGAAACTGGCGATTGGCGCGTCGCTGAACGTGTACGTGGGCTCGTTCGGGGTGGCCCCGCTGCCCGCCTCGGACTTCGACGTGAGCTTTTCCGGCAAGCGCTACTATCCCGAGGCAGGCAAGCTGACTGATCGCTGGGCCGTCGCCGGGCAGTTCGGCTTCCACTACCAGGCGAGCCCGAAGCTGAGCATCGGCGGCTCGATTACGACGCCCCAGAATTTCGCGCCCTACACATGGAATTCCACGTACGCGAATCCCGAATCACGGGACTTCGGACAGGCCCGGACGCTCGAGTTCGATCTGGATGGGCCGATGGTCCTCAGCGTGGGCATCGGCCTCAAGCCGGGCGCGAAGACCCGGATGGCGCTCGACGGCATGTTCACCAAGTACAAGGGCGTGCACGGGCTCGGTGGTCCGGGCGGCGTCGTCAACGGCGTCGTCGATCCGTTTGGATGGCGCAGCATCTGGACGGTCAAGGCCGGCGTTGAACACCAGGCCACCGAGAAACTGACCGTGCGTGCCGGCTACAACTACAGCCAGATGCCGGTTCGTGCCGAGGTCGTCTTGTCGGCCACCGGCGCGCCCATCACGTTCCAGCAGTACTTCTGCGGCGGCTTCGGCATCAAGATGTTCCCGTTCCTGGAGATGGTCGCGAGCGTCTACGTCGTCCCGAGGGCACACGTGGTCGGCCCGTTCCCTGACCTGCAAGGCGTCGTTCGGGGCACGCTGGACGAATCGAACAAGCACACGAGCGCGCTCATCGGCATGAACTTCCGGTTCTAGTCCAGACTGCATACAGGAGATCGATGATGGCAAAGATGGTCTACGCAGAGAAGATGTGCGCGATGGCTGCGGTCGGCGTTCTCGCGGCGCTCGTCGGCTCTACCGGGGTTGCGCAGGACAGACCGATGCAGGATGCAAGACGGGTTCGGCCCGTCAAGCAGGCTCAGTTGCTGGAGTTGGCTCCGCTTCCGGAGTTGGTACTGCTTCCCGAGCCGGTTCCGCTTCCACTGCAGGTTCGGCTCGCCGCAGACCAGGCTCCGCCTCCGCAGCAGGCTGAACCTCCCCAGCAGGCTCCGGTTCTGGAGCTGACGCCGCCCCCACGGCAGGACCGGCCGCTACGGGCGGCTTGGCTGTCGGAGTTGGCGCCGGTTTCGGAGTGGACTCCGCCTCCAGAACAGGCTCCGCTTCGACAGAAGGCTCAGCTTCGAGAGCAGACGTTGATTCCAGAGCAGGCTCAGCCCGTAATCGCGATATTCGAGTCGACCGATTTTCCCCCGGCGAACCCCTCGATCAGCATCAAGGACCATCCGGCAGTCGGGGCGTACTTCGGCAAAGCGATTCAGGTGTGTGCGGCGGGCGTGGCGCCTTCGGCCTGCGCCGGCGGACAGCAAGCCGGAGTGCTGTTCATGAACCCCGTGCTCACCGGCGACGGTCTGCTCATTGCTGACGATTCCTTGACACTCCTCGGCGCGCCATATGGTCCTCACGCGTGCGCGCACGGCTCGTGGGTCCCGACCAGCGCCACCGAATTCACCGCAGAATACACGTTCATCACCTCGACGTTTCCCCCGGCAACCGGTACTATCTCGGGACTCCGGGCGCGGTGGGTCGCGCAGGTGCTCGACGCGAACACGCTGGTCGGGTGGGTCAACGCCTATTTCCTGTCGTCCAGTCCGGTGACGTGGACACCGCTCGCAGCGGACCAGTTTCCCGCCTTTCCGCCCGAAGCGGCGGGGTTCGTCACCGCGCCGAACGGCTTCGTCAAGGATCCCTCGACGTGCATGACGGCCGGGTGTCCTCAGGTGTTCAAGTTCACGCTCAAGCGGATTACGCGGTAGGAACGTGTGAAGTGCGCCTGGGTGGGTGATCGGCAGCCGGACGGCGTTGCCCTCACCCACCTGTCAAGACGAGGATTCCGCCAGCCACTCTTCCCACTTCTTGGCAGCGCCGTCGATGAGTTTCTGATGGACATGGCAGTGCTCGACGAGCATGCTCGTGTCCATCATCTCGTGGATCGGCTCGGGATCGACCAGGCCCAAGGTCAAGGTGTCCAGGAGGGCCGCTCCGCCGTAGACCGGGTCAACCCCCCAGAAGTCGAAGACCTTCTGGGCCCGCGGGGCGGCCGCGAATTCCATCAGCACGCGGACCCGGTTGTCGTGGGTCAGGTAGAACGAGAACAGCTTGACCGCGATGCCGAACTTGCCCGGACCGAATCCAAAGAAGTTCGGGATGGGCGCGTAGTCGATGAAGGGATACCCAATCGAGACTTCCAGGGCGTACTCGGGCGACGGGTTCTCCACCACACGCACGAACTCAGGCAGCGGCGTCACGCAGACCGCTTCGTCCATGGGCCTCGTGATGGGGCCCAGATTCAGGGCAAAGTCGTTGAGCTTGATGGTGAGGAGGACCCACCGGAACCTGGTCCCAATGTCCTGCCAGTCCATGGCCCCGACGCGGTCGTCTTCCGTGAACTGGCCGTACTCCCCGTCGGCTGTCTGGTACAGACTCCGCTTGACGTCGAAGCCCCCTGGGGTGCCGTCAGAATTGACCCAGTGGGACCGGCTGAGAAACTCACCCAGCACAAACTGCTTGAGGAGTTGGACGCCGTTACGCCTCCTGCTGACACGCGCGAACTCGATATGCTGGCGGCACCCCATGACCGACGTCTCGACCCCGTTCAACGTAATCGACCCGAAGTAGCCCTCCGCGCGATTGGGAAGGAAGAAGGTCTCGGCAAGATTCAGCCCGAACGTCGTTCGAACGCCGCCTCCCCTCTTGCACCATTGCTCCAGAGCGATGCCGTCGCGAACGGCGGCTTCGCACTTCCCGATGAGAAAGCGGTCGTGGTCGGTCACGCGCGTGGACCCCAGGGACTATAGGTCCAGATCCGCGACAAACTGTGACAAGTCGTGGAACCGGAACACCTCGCCGAGCCTGTGATGCGCCTTGAGCGCAGCGCGATACTGGTCGACCTTCTCGTGCGCGTCATTCCCGATGTGCTTGGCCCAGGACTCCACCAGGGCCGATTCGTCAGCATCCGGCTTGAACTGACAGAACTCGGACACATGCTTGTGGCCGGGAACCATGTCGCCAGCCATGATCAGCGTGGAATAGACGCCGTTGGTGTAGGCGTCGTTGCCACTGATGCGGCTGGCCTTGTGGCGGAGGAAATTCGCGGCGATCCCGGGCTGCCTGACGTTGACAATGGTGAAGGCCCATGCCACACCCGCGCGGGCGTTGCGCCGCGCGGTCTCGTCGGGTGGTTCCTGGTCTGCCGCGTCCCATGGCGACAGGCCAGGGATCATGTTCATCGGCGCGAAATACATGGCCCGACCCGCACCGTGCCAGAAGTACTCCACCGCGTCGGCGTCGAGCGCCAGCAGGTTGTCGGAGACCAGGCGAACCAGCTGCGGGTACCACGTTCTGGCGACGAGGCCGAGAGATTCGAGCGCCGCACCCTCGTAGCCAGGCATCGAGTTCTGCCGGACCAGCTCGAGAAAGCGCTTCAAGGCCTCCTTCACATCGGACTCGGAACTCCACGGTGTGAGCGTGTCGATCTCATGCTTGGCAAAGCCGATCCCGATGCCCGCGTGCATCATGAGCTGGGTCTTCTCGGGAAGCGCCGCGCCCGGGCCGCTGGTGAGCAGATCGCGGACGTCCCTGTCGTCTGCCATGTGGGCATCGGCATAGCGTTCACCCAATCCCTCGACGAGCCAGAGCGCGGGATAGTCCCCTCGCGAGTAGCACTGCTCCACCTGCTCATCGAGTGGATAGGATCCATCCGCCGAAAGCTTCGAGGGCGCGTCGGAGTGATTCACGAATCCAATGACATCTCCGGTGTTCTGGAACTGCTCCCTCAGCAGATCCCTGGCATCCTCGGTGGCGACCGCATCGAACGCATCAGTGGATCCCTGGAACAGGTCCGACACGACGCTCATCATGTAGCTGGGTTTCAACACCTTGAGCGTCATCGTGTCCGAGGCCAGGGTAGCGAGTGCGCTTTGCGCCTTGTCGCTGAATTGAAATGCCCCGAACAGCATCGTGTTGGTGCTGAAGTCCTTCTTTGCAGCCTCGCCGGCCTCATAGAGCGTCTTTTGCACGGCGCGAAGCGGTTCCCAGTCCCCGACCAGGGGAAGCACGCCGAGCATGCGCTGGGCGGCGAAACAGGAGACAGCCAACGGGAATTTCAGGACAGCGTCGGTGGAGTCGAGCATAGTGAAACCTCCAGTCGAGAAGCAGGGAGCGCAATTTCCATCATACTCCCGACCCGCCAGGCGCGTCCCGGATGATGGCACGGATGATGGCGCGCTATGGCGCATTGAACACCCGGCGCGACCGCGCGTCGGGAACGCCGTGCGAACGGCCGATGTCACCGGTGAGCGGACAGGCCCACAGAAGGAGCCCCGGTGCGGATCGCCTTCTTCTGATAGAGAAAATCCAGCAGGTAGCCTTCATGGGGCTCCCGGGGATCGAACTCGGTGCTCAGGGCGCCGCCGCGGAATACCTTGTCCACCGTCGGTTCCAGCAGCAGTTCCTGCGTGAGCGCCTCGTCTTCACCCGCCACCACGACCGCCAGGGAGTGGCGGGCGGCGCGAACCAGATCGTGTCGCGATGCGGAGGCAAACACGACGAACGGGAACGGCAGCTCCATGCCAAAGAGCGGATGCTCGAAGGAGGTCACGTCGACGACCGTCGGCCGCATCATGGCCACACCATCGACGGTCGCCACCCGCCGTGCCGGCCCGGGCGTCAGTTCGCGCGCTCCACCCCCAAGACGGCTGTCGATCATGGCGTTGTAGGCCGCTGCCTCAGTCGGGCGGACAGCCCCGAGTTGCGCGCCCTCGGCGAGCGGCGATTCGACCGGAACGCGCTCCAGGGCTGCCGCAACCGCCGCAGCCAGTCTCCCGGCACTGCCCTCCACAATGACAGCGCTGCCATTGATGCAACCCCGGCCTGCGTCATCCATGACGAGGCGCGAGACCAGCTTCACCGTCTGTTCGAAATCGGCATTGGCCAGGACCACGACCTTCGACCGGCCAGGCCCGTGAATCCTGACGTTGCGGTGCGACGCGTACCGATCCGCCAGCTGCTGGCCGCCGAAGAGCACCGAGAGCGAACAGGATTGCACAACGGCATCGACCAGATCGTGGCCACCGGGCACAAACGCGATGGCATCCTCGGGCAGCCCGGATTCCAGAAACGACATGACCAGCCGGTACGGCGTGAACAGATCGTCGACCGAGGGGCGCACGACCACGGGCACCTTCATCGCCAGCGCCAGCAGCCAGAGAAAGTGCGTGGAGGGGTGGTTGCCAGGCATCACGAAGCCGACGTTGCGGCCGCGTGGCACCAGACCGATTCGGATGCCTCCCGCCTCGTAGACACCCGTGTCGAACACCTCGAGACCGCCAGGGCTCTGAACGTCGAGAAACCGGCCCATCATTCGCAAAGCCTGCGGAAAGACGCCGAGCGTCTGGTTGCGCGTAATCGAGAGCGGCAGACCGGAGGTCAGCGACGCGTTCCGCACGTACGCTTCGGGAGCCAGGCCGTCGGGCTGGCCGGTCAAGAAAATGTCAGCCGCCCGGGCCAGAATGTCCAGCAGGCTCTGTATCGGAAGGGCGCGCAGGCCCGGGGACGTCTTGCGAGCGATCTGGTTGACCAGCACGGCAGGCGTGATGGTCGCCTCGGTCACTACCGATCCGTCGAACCCAGCCACGGTCTGCCGCTCCAGGCTCCTGTATCCGTCCCGCCCCCTGCCAATCATGGCCGGGATGAACATGGTCAGTAGACTCCTTCGGCCATGGCGTTCTGCTGCAACGCCAGGGACCGTACGTTGGCCACTCCCTCGCTCCCGAGCACCGGGAGTACGTGCCAGCGCTCCGCCTGATCGCGCTCCAACATCCGAGGCAGGAATCTCTCCTCGGACAAGACCGTCAGGCACACCCGCCCCGTCTGCCCCATGGCGACAATCCGCTCGGGGTGTTCCGGGTCCACGACGTCGAGCTTGACCAGCGGTTCCATCGGGTAGTACACGATTTCGTCTTCACCTGGCTGCGGGGGCCCCAGCACGGCCCCGCCCATCAGCGTGTTTCCATACACGGCAGTGTGGACGGCATCTGGAAAGAACTCAGTTCGCAGCAGGTGGTAGAGATCTTTCGTCAGTTGTGTCCCGCCGTACATCATGCCGGAGAAGCGATACCCACGCTCCTTCAGCTCGGGCGCGAGCGACTGCAACAAGACAGGCGTGCTTCCGAGGATATCAATCTGCTGGGTGTCGAGGATGGAGTACACCTGGCGGCGGATGTGTTCCATGTAGAGCCCGACCGTCCGCATGTCTCCCTGCTGATAGAGCAGTTTGATGAAGCGCGGGTCGAGATCGATGAGAAAGCAGATCCCGCCGCGCGCCTCCGCCATGTTGATCGTGGATTCCGCGATGCCGTGCGGGCCGGTCGGACCGACAAACAGCCAGTTTCCGGTTCGGGGAAACCCGACCACTTCGTCCAGGTACCACGTCATGAAGCCGTTGATGATCTTGAAGTAGTCACGCACCGCAATCCGCGAAGGCGACCCCGTCGTCCCTCCGGTCTCGTGGACATGAATCCTGCCCGGGTCTCTGGCGATCGCGGCGGGCACAAAGTCGAGCACGTTCCGGGTGCGCAGCGCTTCGATCGGGAAGAACCCGAGCAGCGCCAGGTCGGCATAGCTTCGAATGTCGCGCCGCGCGTCGATGCCCAGTTCCTTCGCCCGCTCGATCCAGAACGGCGACCCGTGCTCGGGGTGAAAGTGGATGTCGACGACGTGACGGACCCACTCATCGAGATTGCCGGGCTGAAACATCTGCGGACGGGGGGTCGAAGTCAGCATCAGGAGAGGCCCTTTTTGGATGAGAACAACACGTCGCGAAGCCTGGCGTCCTGGTGGGTTCGCCAACGCGGCTCCCCATCAGGACACCAGGCGACACCCAGCGGAAGGCTACATTTTCACCCTGAGTTCGCCCACGATCTGCCGCGTGAGCAGGTCGCCGAACAGGTGGTTCTGCACCGGCTCATTGCCCAGGTTTCTGACCTTGACCACGAGCACGACCTTGTCACCCTGGAGGCGAACACCGAGACCCGCGTTGACGACGGTGAACGGCTTGGTCCAGCCCGCGTAGCTCGCGTCGAGCACATCCCGGAAGAATGCCTCGCTCGTGTACCCGACCGAGAGGTCTCCCTGAATCCGCTTGTAGTCGAATGTCATACCGGCGTTGAACCGGTGGGTCGGCGGCAGGTTAATCTTGGACAGCGGGAAGTCCTTGGGCACCGGTTCCTTCTGCCACGAGTAGTTCATGAACACGCTGACATAGCGAGAGGGCCGGGCGTCGATGCTGGTCTCAAAACCCTGGTTGCGCACTTCGCCGAGGTTCTGATACTGCAGCGACGAAGGCAAGCCCATGCCCGGGCCAAATGCATTCCCCGCAATCAACCCATCCAGGACGTATGGTGGCAGCGGCCATCCGGGGGGCGGGGCCTGCGACGTATACGAGGTCGCCTGGCCAAGGCTCATGTCGTGCCGGCTGTCGGTGAGATAGTACGTGGCGCCGAAGTGCACCCGGCCCTTTGCCAGGCTCGCGACGTAGCCAACCTCGTACCCGTCCAGAGTCTGCGCCTCAAGCGTCAAGCTCCCGAGGCCTTTGACGGGGAAGTAGTAGTAGGTCCCCGCCATAGGCGGAGCGAGCAAGCCCAGGTCCATCCGGTTGACGATTGCGGTGTCCATGTAGTTCTGGAACAGGGAGGGGGCGCGATAGGCCCTGCTATAGGACACGCGGAACGTTGATCCCGGCATCGGGCTGAAGAGAAGCGCCGTTCGAGGCGAGAGCACCGGGTTGTCCAGGATGTCGAATTTGTCGACTCGGGCGCCGACAGTCCAATGGAGCATGTCGGTCAGCCTCATCTCGTCCTGGAAGTAGCCACCGTACGTGTTGCGCGTCTTCGCCAACGGCGCCATCGTCATGTCGGTCCAGTTGTGGCGGAAATTGCCGCCGTAGGTGAGCAGGTGCCGCCCGCCCGCCACCTGGACGTTCTCCGCAGAGATGTCCCACGTCCTGTCCTTGAAGAGGTTGAGGATCGGGTTCCCCAGCGGGCCAACAGCCAGGAGGCTGGGCGCTCTGCCTCCCCATAGGTTCAGAAAGGATCTGATGGTCAGGCCGCCACGTCGGTAGTCGACTTTGCCGTAGGCGCCGTAGGCACCATCCTCCAGGTGGAATGGACCGAGCCCCGTGTGGAACGTGCCGCCGGTGCCAGCATAACCGCCCGAAAACGACATGTGCTGTTTGCCGTCTGGAGAATCGTAATCGAGGCGGAGATCAACCTTGGGCTGCTTTGTCCCGTAGTTCGTGAACGTGGGATACGGGGTGTGGTACTGATTGGGGATGGTGCCGGTCGGTCGTGCAAAAGCGTCCGTCGTGTAGTACCCGGCCGACCCCTTCATCGCCCACTGTGGATTAATGATCATGGCGTGGGAAGCGCTCACGTAGAAGAGGTTCCCATCCCCGGAAGGAGCCAGTCCGCCAGAACGGTCAAAGGTCCCGGCGCCCATCGTGAGCGTCGTGCCAACCATCTCGCGCGGCGATTTCGTGATGATGTTGACCACACCGTTCATCGCGTTGGCGCCCCAGACGGCGGACGCCGCACCGCGAAGCACTTCCATCTGCTTGATCTCGCCGAACGTGGTCGGCAAGAAGTCCCATGCGACGTAGCCGAAATAGTCCTGGTTGACCGACCGGCCGTCGATCATCACGAGCTGACTGCCGGCGGGAATGTTGGTCGCCTGGCGCGGCGTCACGTTGAAATCGCGCGCCGACATCTGGGCGACGTTCACGCCGGGAACCGTGCGCATCAGATCGGCGAAGTTCTGCGTCGGCGAATCAGCGATCGTCCTGTCATTGACAATGGTCACTGCCGCCGGCGCGTTAACCAGCAGTTCCTCGACCCTCGACGCCGTCACGATGACGGTCTCGCTGATGCCGACCTGAAGCGTCGCATCCGCGGTCGCCGTGCCCGTCGGATCGACCTTGATGTTCTTGAGCACAAGGGTGACAGTGGAGGGCGCCGTGACAGTCACGGTGTAGCTACCCGCCGGAATACGGGCGATCGTCCACGCGCCGCTGCCGTCGGCCTTCGTCACGAAACTCGCCTTCGTTTGCTCGTCGGCCACCGCGATTCCCGCACCGGGAATCACCCCGCCCTGCGAGTCTTTGACCACGCCGGTCAGCGACCCGGTTCTTGCCTCTTGCGCCACGCCAGTCCACGGCACGAACAGAATCGCTGCAAGCGCGAACACCACACATCTCTTCCTGAGCATTTCCATCGGTTTCTCCTCTTATCAAGGGGCAAGCGTATCGCAAACGGTTCTCTCGAAACAAGATTGCCCGCGCTCTCTCTTGGCCAGCCGTTCAAGTGGTCTTGACCCACTCCGCGAAGATCTTCGCCGCGCCTTCCATCAACGCCTGATGCACCCGGGCGTGCTGCGCGACCATGCCGCCATCCATCCAGTCGTGAAACTTCCGGGCATCATACAGACCGAAGGTGAGGGCCTGCAGCGCACCGGCGGTTCCGTAGAGTGGACACGGAACGCGCGGCCCGAAATCGAATACCTTCTGCGGGCGGTCGCCTGCAACAAAGTCCATGTCGCAGCGCACTTCGTTGTTGTCCCGCAGCAGGAACGAAAACAGCTTCACGGCCCAGTCGAATTTCCCCGGCCCAAAGCCGAAGTAGTTGGGAACAGGGGCGTAGTCGATGAACGGATACCCGATCGCAACCTCCAGTTTGTACCCCGGGGCTGGCCTTTCCACGATGTGGACAAAATCGGGATGCTGCACGAGCGCAGCGGCCTCCCGGAAGTGCTTGGTGATCGGCCCAAGTTTGACGACGAAGTCGTGGAGAAACACCGTAAACAGGGACCAGCGATACCTGGTTCCGATCAATGTCCAGTCCTGAACGGTCGCACGCGCTTCCTCAGGGTAGTGGCCCACTTGCCCGTCGGCCGCGCAGTACAACATCTGCTCAAACGTGAACCCGCCTGGCCAGCCGTCGGCATAGGTCCAGTGGGACGTGGGCAGAAACTGGCTCAGCACGTAGCGTGTCAACTGCTCTTCAGGATGTGGCCCCGAAGCCTTGCCAAATTCCACTTCCTGGCGAACGCCGATGATCGGCTTGGTCTGGCCGCTGATCATGACGTCGCTGAAATAGCCGTAGGCTCTGTTCGGCAGCGCGTACGGCCTCTTCAGATCGAGCAGGAACTCATCGATCTTGCGGTGAGGGTCCCGACACCAACGCTCGAGTTGCAAGCCATCCACCAGCGCGGCTTCGGTCTTCTCCACCAGGAAACGGTCGTGAGCCGACAGAGAATCGGGCATAGCAGAATTCTCCAGCTGCAGATTGATGATCGTGGGTCCCTATTTGAACGTCCAGAAGAACTGGACGGCCGTTAGCAGGAGAATCGTGACCAGGAGAAGGATGTGAGCCGGAAACATGCCGTGGACCATGCGGGTCCGCTCGGCGGCCGCATCCTTGTCGGCGGCCAGACGCTGCGCAGTGGGAATGACCCTGACGCTGCCGACCGCCATGGCCACTACAATCAGGAGCAGCGACGAGTACCCTGCCCATTGCGGCACCAGGTCGTACACGATTTCCGCGATGATGCAGATGAGTGTCGTCATCATGACAAACATCAGCAGATAAGGGTTCTTCGTGATGACCCCGTAGTAGGTCGCGATCTGCCCCAGAACGCCGGCCGGAACCGGCCCGCTGGCGCGCCGATGCGGCAGCGCCAGGAGGTCGAACTGGAGGTCGATGTACAAGACCGCAATCATGAAGCCAATGCACAGGAACAGCGGAGCCTGCATCATGTCCTCTCCTCATCGAGCCACGCGGCGAACACCGGCATATTGGTTGTCGGCAGCCGCAGCGCGATAGTCAATCGGCCGTCAGGCCGGTCATCCCGGCGCTCATCTCCCACAACCTGGCTGCTGCGGCCCGATCGGTGGAGACCCGCGACGAGCGGCGTAGCGTGCAGCGTGAGTAGTACTTCCCTGAAACGCCCTCCACGTCAGCCGAACTGGCCAGGTAGACGCTCGTCCTGGCGCCCGTTTCGTTGCTGACCGCAAACCAGTTCATCAGCGGCTTGATCTTGGGAAACGGCCCGCTGTTGTTCATGCCAAAGTTGCTGGCCACAAACCCGGGAGACAGGGCGTTCGCGGTGACGCCCGTGCCCTCCAGCCGCCGCGCCAACTCGTACGTGAAGAGGAGGTTGGCGAGCTTGGAACGCTTGTACCCCTTCCAGCCGCTGAACTCGATGGTCGGAAGATCGATCCGGGCGCCAGTATGCACAAACGACGACACGTTGACGATGCGAGCCGGGGCGCTGGCCTGCAGGACGGGGCACAGGAGGCGAGTGAGCAGGTAGCACCCGAGATGGTTGAGGGCCAGCGTCATCTCGATCCCGTCCGCACTCACCTGCCCGTTCAGGAAGAGCGCTCCGACGTTGTTCACGAGCACGTGAAGGCGCGGGTACCGCTTCTCGACTTCCCCGGCGAGTCGCCGGATGTCTGCCAGAATCGACAGGTCGGCCACAAGGTATTCGACGCTCGGATTGCCGGTCTGCCGCCTGATCTGGTCGACCGCAGTTCTGCACCTCTCGAGGCTCCGGCCTACGATGACGACGGTCGCGCCGTGCTGGGCGATGCCCCGGGCCGTTTCGTAACCGATCCCCCCTGTGGCTCCCGTTACGACGCATACTCTGTCGCTCATGTTCTTTGCATGATACTCGGTCCGGCGAGGCCACGCACGACGCGGAGGCGCCCCGAGACGGGGTCAATACGCGGGAAAGAGGATGGCGTTGTCCGCGCGAAGCTCACCGGACAGGTACCGTTGGCGGAGGGCGGCGTGCTGGGTCTTGCCGTTGTGGGTAAGCGGGATGCCATGCGGCCGAAGCAGGTACACCCGCCCGGGACGAATCCCAAGCTGCGCGTACGTCGCCTCAACCACGTCGACGGCCGCGTCGTGGAACGCCGGCTCGTCGTTGCCGGCGGCCTTGGACACTTCGGCAAACACGTAGAGCTGCTCGCCCTCGGGTCCGCCCGAATCGATGCCCACCGCCGCGCTGCGCCGGACGAACGGCAGACGGTCGGCGATCTGCTCGGCCTCCTGCGGGAAGATCGTCTCGCCGCCGTGCTTGATGATGTTCTTGAGACGTCCGGTGACGAAGAGGTTGTCGGCCCCATCGAGATAACCGAGATCGCCCGTCCTGATGTATCCGTCGCGCCAGAACAGACTCGATGTTTCCGCCTCGTCGCTATAGTAGCCGCGTGTGTTGGCCGGGCTGCGCACCGCGATTTCGCCGATGTGCCCCGCGGCGACGGGCTGGTCGTCTTCGATGATCTGGATGTCGATGCCCGTGAACCCGCGGCCCACGCTGACCACGCCGCGCTCGTCCACGAGCGCCGGCTCGCCAGGCGGCCACGTGCAGACGCCAACGGTGGCTTCGGCCAGCCCGTAGCCGGCAATCACGACGTTCTGCAGACCGAAGGCGCGCTCGAATTCTTCGATGGTGCGCGGGCGAACGGGCTCGGCGGCATTGAGCGCCACACGCAGGCTGGAAAGGTCGTAGGCCGACGGATCGCGTACGTAGCGCAAGACGAGACGGTACGCAAAGTCCGGCGCCGCGGTCAGGGTCCCCCGATAGCGCGCAATCGCCGACAGCCAGGGCCGCGCGTTGGCCAGCGCCGTGGGCAGCAGGACCAGTTTGGCCCCAAGAGAAAAGGGCACCATGGTCATCAGGATCAGGCCCATGTCGTGGTACACGGGCAGCCAGCTCACGAAGCAATCGGCGGCGGTGATCGCCATCCCCTCAATCAACTGCCCGATGTTGGTCAGCAGACCCTGGTGAGAGAGCATCACGCCCTTCGGCAAACCCGTGCTGCCAGAGGTGTACTGCAGGAAAGCGACGTCCTCGGGAGCCACGGCCGGGAAGGTACCGTCGGTCGGGTACTGGGCGCTCTCGGCCACCGAGACGGCCCGCAGTCCCGGGATCTTTTCGCTGCCCGCGCCGGGAACGACGACGATGTCCGCGCCACAGAGCCGCGCCAGGGCCGCGATGCGCTCAGGGCCGGACGCCGGAAACACCGGAACCGCGATCGCTCCGGCGCGGATGGCGCCGTAGAACGCGAGAAAGAAATCCGGCCCGTTGGCCAGACGAATCAGGACGCGGTCTCCGCGCGCGACGCCACGCTCCCCCAGCAGGACGGCAAAGCGATTGACGCCCTGCCAGAGCTCCGCGAAGGAAACGGGCTGGTCGTCCCAGTAGAACGCGGCCTGCCCCGGCGTGCGCGTGGCGCGCGCCTCGATCAGATCAATCAGGGTTCTTGGGTCGGATGGCAGCATCAGGGCTCTTCAGCAGGAGTTGATACAGATCCCGCACCGTCGACACGTTCGCCATGGCAGCTTCGTCGATCGAGATGCCGTATTTCTGCTCGAGCGTCACGACGATGTTGAGCACGTCGATCGATTCGCCCCCAAGATCCGCCTGAATGCGGTCATCGGCCTTGGGGTCGCGGCGGCCTAGCACGAGGCCGACTGTGCGGCCGACGTCATCGAGGTCAATCAGCATGTCGCACTTTCCAGAATCGTCCGGATGTCGTCCGCGATCCGCTGCGCCAGCACGGCGTCCATGTCGGAATCGAGGTAGAGGATGTCCCAGCAGAGTTCGCCGCGGAAGAGTCTGATCAGCGCGCTGTATTCCGGCCCCAGCGTCATGTTGGCCGCGAAGGCGTGCACACCGGTCACCTCGAACGAAGCGCCGGCTACAGGGAAGTCGAGCGGCCCGGCGTAGCTCAGGGCCGTCGCGCCCATCCGGAACGCCTTCATGCTGAAGATCATCTTCATCATGTCAGGACTCATCGAAAACGCGAGGTAGCGCTCGCCCGACCGCGCGGAGCGGACGGTGGAGGCTTGAACGGCGCGCGCCAAGTCCCAGAAGTTCCCCTCGCGCTCCACAAGCACCGTGAACCGCAACATCGTGAGGAAGCAGCCAAGGATGGTCGCCGGCACCGACGTACGCAACCGCGATCGCATGTCGGTAAAGATGATGTGCCGCAACGGCACGCGCGGCGACGGATACAACCGCCGCTGCACCGCCTGCAACATGGCGGCGCTGAGCATCGAGTTGAGCGTGACGCGCTGGCGGCGGCTCGCCTGGACGAGCGCGGCGGTGAGCGCGGCTGGATAGGCGACCGGAAGAACGCAGCAACGGCCCGTCTCAAAGATGGGCGCCTTGCGCACGCCGCGCGACCGCCAGCGGAACGACATCTCGTCGGCCATCTGGCGCCCCATCATCCCCGCCACCGCACGGACATAGCCCAGCCCCGTAAACTCCTTCGGGTAGAGTGCCGGCGCGGGGGTCTGCCCTTCCTGCGTCGTGTCCACCGTGTCGTCGAGCGTGTGGCCGGCGCACAGCGCGAGCAGTTCGCCGAACAGGTGTGCCGCCGACTCGGCATCGACGATGTGGTGCGGCATGGTGATAATCACGTCGCCGCCGTCCTTGTCGACCAGATAGCGGCACCGCATCAGCGGGCCGGTCGTCTGATCGAAGCGACGATCCAACTCGTCTTCGGTCGCGGCTCTCCAGCTGTCGGGTTGGGCCCGCTCGCAGACGTCGAGAGGAATGGGCACGGAAACGCCGAAGTGATAGACGTACGCTTTCCCTTCCTTCTGGAGACGAGCGCGCAAGAGCGGATGCCTCCGCTGCAGCGCGTCAAGCGCGGTGCGCAGCGTTGCGGCGGACAGGGCGCCCGCCAGTCGCAGCACCGACACAACGCTGAAGGGCGCCACCTCGTCCGTGAGGCACATGGCATGTTCGAGGCCGACCAGCGTGCGGCTGGCGGCGGCCGGCATCGGCGGAATGTGAGCGTTGTCCGGTTGCAGAGCCATGGTCAGACTCGAAATGTTATCTGCGATTCAGTCCGGCCTATCGTGCAATCACCCCGGCGGCCATGTCAAGCGCCGGCATCGGTCGAACGCCGCATTTCGGTCCGCCCCGAACACCCATCGTGCCCGCTGTCCCGGTTTGGCGCCGCGTCAGACGTGCCCGGCTGTCTTGACGCTGACGACTTCGTAGAACTTGAGTTCCTTGTCCCTGCCGCGGAGCGGCGTGTCTGGCATCGGACGGCATTCGAACTCGTCGTTCAGGGCCTCGAAGGTCGTTTCGCTGACGAGGATCGTCGTGCCGAATTCCTTGTTGAGCGTCTGCAGCCGCGATGAGACGTTGACGCCGTCGCCAACCACCGTGAACTCGAGGCGCTTGCGCGACCCGATGTTGCCGACGATCACCTCGTCGGAGTGGATGCCGATGCCGATCGCGATCGGGGGCTTCCCGGTCATGGCCCGCTCGCCGTTGATCTTCGCCAGCAGCGCCTTCATCCGCAGGGCCGCCAGCACGGCGCGGCGCGGGTGGTCTGGCGTGTCACCGAACGCGCCGAACACCGCCATCAGTCCGTCGCCCAGGAACTTGTCCAGCATGCCGTTCTGCTCGAAGACCGCGTCGACCATCTCCGAGAAGTAGTCGTTGAGGAAGGTCACGACCTGCGCCGGGGTCATCTGCTCCGCCATCGTCGTGAAGCTCCGGATGTCGGAAAACAGGATGGTGACACGGCGCGATTCGCCGCCCAGATCCACCTGACCGCTGAGGATCTGGTCCGACACCTGCGTGGCGACATAGCGGCCGAAGACCTCCTTGACGTGATCGCGCTCCCGCAGCCCCGCGGCCATCTGGTTGAGCGACGCAGCCAGCCTGCCGGCGACGTCGTCGCCGCTCACCGACACGCGTCCGGTCAGGTCGCCCTTGCCGATCCGAAGCGCGAAGTCGCCAAGCGTCTGCAGCGGCTGCTGGATCGACCGTGACACCTGGTGCGCGACAAACAGGCCGCCGAGCAGCACAAGCACGACGCCAAGGACAAGTTCGCGGCGCAGGGTAAGGAGCGGCGCCAACTGCTCGTCCTCGTCGATCTCGGTGAGCAGGATCCACGGCTGCTTCCCCAGGGTGCCCGGATTCGGCATGGGCCGATAGGCGAACAACCGCGATTGCTTCCGCGCGTTCAGCGCCGTGACTGTGCCCGTCTGGCTCGATTGCCGCGCGAGTCGCACGGCCGGGTACCACGACACGTCCTCGTTGATGCGAGTCGAGTCAGGGTGCGCGATGATCTGGCCATCGCCATCGACCATCACGGCGTACCCGCTCTGGTTGAACCTGGCGGTTCTGACCAGATCAATCAGCTCAGATTGGAGGTCGTACCACGCGCCGATGACGCCGAGGACCGGTCCGGTTCCCGCGCGCAGCGGCAGGCTGACCAGGATCAGCTGGCGCTTGTGGACCTCCGAGAAGTAGGCCTCGGACACATACGGCTTGCCGTCGAGGCTGAATGCGACCGCGACCCGGCTCGCTTCTTCGCGCTGGACGGTCTCGGTGCTGGTGGCGAGGGGGGCGCCTCCGTGGTCGAAGAGCCCGAGTTGGAGGAACCGGTGATTGAAGCTCTGGACCGCTCGCAGCCGGTCCTGCAGTTCGCTGGCAGGCGCATGGCGCTCGACAAGCGGCACCATCGACGCGCCGAAGCTGCTCAACCCCGCCGAGATGCCCGCGATGTCCTGCGTGATCTGGTTCTCGACGATGCTGCCCACGTCCTGCAGTTGGACGGCGAGCTCGTTGTCGAGGATGCGCTTGGCGGCCTCGTAGCCCCAGACCCCGACGACTGAGGCCGACATCAGCGCCACCCCGGCCAGCGCGAGCAGCAGGGAGATGAAGAACCCAGCCCGGTGCCGCGCGAACCAACGCGCGCGGAGCGCGAAAACGAAGAACGCGAAGACCACGAGCCAGGCGATGGCGATCGCGGCCACGGTGATCGCAGGCGACGTCACGTCCTAGGTCCCTTCCGCCCGGCGCGCGCCAGGGGCCGCAAGCCTGATGGGCGTGATCCTGGCGTCGATTGCTTTCTCGATGGCCGGCAGCGCCCGCCTGGCCGCCTCGGCCCCGCGCGCAATCAACTCGTCAGCGCGGTAATACTCGATCCATGTGAAGTCGGACAGGTCGGGATTGATGAGCACGTCAGCGGCAATCGCCTTGAAGTTTCCCAATTCGTACTGCAGGATCTGCATCGAGTTCATGACGATGTCGAACAGGTTCGGCATCTCCTCCGCGTCCACAAAATAGTTCAGCGGGTTGAACGCATTGATCTTGCGGTACCAGGAGGAGACCACGGTTTCGACACCGCGCTTCATCCGCGGCACGACGTTGACCGCGATCGTCAGATCGGCGCCCATCTCGATGACGACCTCGGCCGGGACGGGGTCGGCGACGCCGCCATCCACCAGCACGTGCTCCCCCACCCTGATCGGGGCCATCACCATCGGCACCGACGAACTGGCGCGGTACGCCGTCTCCAGTCGTCCGGTCCCGATCGCGACGCGTTCGCCGGTCTCGATGTCGGTGGCGACCGTGCGACAGGGCACCAGCAGTTGCTCGAAGGTTTCCTTGCCCTTGAGAAACGGCCGCATCAACCCGACGAAGCGCTGGCCGGCGAAAATGCCCGGCTTGGTGAAAAAGGTCGGGTCGGATGCGAGAAGGAAGTTGCGTTTCGAGCCCAGTTCGCGCGCGATATCGATCATCTCGGTCACGGGCAGCCCCGACGCATACCCGACGGCGACGATCGAGCCCTGGCTGCAGCCGGCCACCAGATCGATCGGCACCCCGGCCTCCTCGAGTACCTTGAGGACACCGAGATGGGCCAGGCCAAACGCCGCGCCGCCGCCGAGCGCCAGCCCAATGGAGGTGCCGAGCAGCTTGTGCGCCAGCCGATGGATCGGCAGCCCCGGCGCGGACCGTGGATGCGCGCGGATAAACTCGCTGGCTTCGGCGATCGACCCGGCCAGGGCAGTCGTGCGCGGCACGACGAACGGTTCGCTGCTGTTGATCGGCACCGGCCGCGACTTCGGGTTGACCAGATTGATGACGCGCAGCACTTTCATCGACCGGGGATCGCCGATACCCGGATCCTCGTCCGGTTTGTCGACCAGGGCCACGAAGACATCGGAATAGGCGCTGGCCGTTTCGATCAGCCCCGCCGTCCCGGATCCGAGGTCGAGGACGATGAAGCTGAACACATCGCTCAACTTCGAGACCAGATTCGAGAGCAGATTGCCGTAGGCTGCGGGGCCGAGCCCCGGGGGAAGCGCGACCCGGAGGACGGTCGGCCCCCCGCCGACACCAGTCAGCGACGGCGCGAACTTCCGCGGCGCCGCGTCGAGACTGTCAGACAGCAGATCGAGGGTGGTCGAATCCAGCGCCTCGCGTCCCGGCTGGACTTCGACGTAGATCACCTCGGTCCTGGTGATCTGCTTGAGGATCACGGCGAGCGAGAAGGCAATGAGGGTTTCGCCCTTCAACCCCCGACTGCTGGCCACGCTGATGGTCGTCGTCGCACGCCGGATGCGCTCGGCGCGGGTGACACCAGCGAGGCGCTTCGACAGCACCCGCGCGAAGAATTCGATGGCCTTCGGGTTCTTCAGAAAGAGCTGGTCGAAGGCCGCTTTGTCGATGGCAAGCAGGCGCGCGCGACGCGCGGCGGTGATCGTCGCCGTCCGCTTGCCGCCCTGCAGCAGGGCCATTTCCCCGAAGTAGTCGCCGCGTTTGAGCGTGCCGGTCTGGCGCGGTGGCTGGCTCGCATCCCATACTTCCAGCTCGCCGTCGAGGACGACGTAGAAGATGTCACCCGGCTCGCCAATGCGGATGACGACATCGTCTTTCGCGAACGAGACTTCCGTGGCCAGCTTCTCGGCCACCTCGAGTTCGTGGCGGGTGAAGAAGCTGAAGATCGGAAGCGTCGCGAGGAAGTCCAGGTCGACCATACGGTCCATCCTGATGGGGAGATCGCGCCAGATGGCCACTCCCGCGTGAAGCCGACTGTGGGCGAGGGGCCCGGCGATACCCGAAGCACACCCGCGCTATCTTATACGCCATCGTGGAAACCGATCAGCCAAATCGCTGCTGGCGGGTCTGCCTGCCCTGCCCGCCCTGGGCGCAGTCCAAGAATGGCGCCGCGTCCTCAGAGGCGGCTGCCAGGTCCTGACGCATCACAGTCACTCGGCCAAATCACTGGCGCGCACCGTTGCGCGGTCCCGGCTACCGAGGGAATCAGTGAAGAGGGGTCGGGACACGCTTCTCGTCCCTCCGTTCTCTCTTTGGAACCTGTCAGATCGTCGATGACACGCGCGAAAAACTCTGTATCATGAAAACGTGAGCATCCCAGCCAGCCGCCTGAACCGATCCTGGCGCTTCGGGGACCCCTGGAGCATCGCCGACGCCACCGAACTGTACGAGATTGCCCGCTGGGGCCAGGGGTACTTTTCGATCGGCGAGGATGGCCACGTACACGTGCATCCGGTCAAGGATCCGCAGCGCTCCATCGATCTCAAGAGCCTCACCGATGACCTGATGCTTCGCGGCATCGACCTGCCCATCCTGATCCGGTTTTCCGACATCCTCAAGCACCGGCTGCAGGACATCCACGATGCCTTCGAGGCCGCCATCGCGCAGCATGGCTACCAGGGCCAGTACGCGTGCGTCTATCCGGTCAAGGTCAACCAGCAGCGGCGGGTGGTCGAGGAGGTCGTGAAGTACGGCCGGCCGTTTGGATTCGGCCTGGAGGCCGGGTCGAAGCCCGAACTGCTGGCGGTGGCGGCGCTGGCCTCCAACGACATCCCGATCATCTGCAACGGCTTCAAGGACGCCGAATTCATCGAGATGGCGATGCTGGCCCAGAAGATCGGGCGCACGATTATCCCTGTCGTCGAGAAGTACAGCGAACTCGG